>JAABUR0100002422.1_pt1 | contig 28605 bp, 19 predicted proteins | sample 5560091 | NCBI WGS metagenome assembly JAABUR01 (sample SAMN10711879, study PRJNA513375) | rock metagenome | isolation source: Antarctica rocks | place: Antarctica: Victoria Land, University Valley sud
TCTATCGAACATTCTACATGACTTTCTACCTCATTAGTTTACTCATTAACTTTCTCATTAACTTTCTCATTGACTTTCTCAGCGCATATATTAAACTGTGTAAATAGCTATTATTTAGATAGTCAAATTAATTATTAATTATTCAACGTTGCAACTATCAATGCTACAAATGTTAAAATAGTCATGTTTGTTAAATCAAACGATAAAGACGCATACTGCGCTCATAGAAGTTCTAAAGATGTTGATGTTTTTATGAATATTGACGCTTTTATGAATATGTCTCAGCTAAAAGTGACGCAAATCTGAAACATGAGATTAAATGAATATTCAAGATATTGATTGCTAAAAGCGCTAAAATCTGTCACTGTCACTCTTTACAAATTGCGAATGTAACAAGCATAAACAAAGCTAGTGCAAGATTGTTGATATCAATTCTTCAGCTTTGCTTTCTTTCTTTCTTTCTTTTCTTCTTGTCTCATCTCAGCATACTCTTTCATGAGTACTGTTCTTTTGAACTGACGAAGCATAAAATCTGCTATGCATATCTTGCATAGCTCACAGCTCATGATATGAGCTTCTTTCATTGCAACGTTGTTGTGATGCAAGTCAGCTCATGAATTAACATGAATGACATAGCAGTATCAACATCATCATCATCTGTTATGAGTCTGCATAAAGTGAATCATATAAGTGTATTTTAACTAGAAGTTCAAAGTTGAAGTAGAAAGAAGATGCAACACAATATGAGTTTTACTCATGAAAACATGCTAAATCACTAGCGTGTTAACAACAGTTTTACTCACAGCTTTATACTAGTTTATGTTAAACTAATCAGACTAATCAAAGATAACAGAAATGCATGCTTACAACATTACTTCTTCTCTTTATTTAATAATGTTTTCATTACTGCAGTTCAATTAATTGATTCTTGTTGAGTTGATTTTTAACTTGACTTGTTTAAATACTTTTGATGAAAGTCATTTACAATTTTTAAACAATCTTTGAACTCATTTTTATCAACATTGTATCAATGTAAATTAATGTTATAATCTTTTCAATTAACATAATATTGCAGTCGTTTATCTTGTTCATAATGTCTGAAGTTCAGTAAGTTTTTCACTTCTCATTCATCTTCATCATTTATTACTATAGAATCAAACAACTCATTTCATTATTCTTCAAGAAAAATTTTTGAATTCAGTTCTAGCAGATTTGAGATGAACTTTAAATGAATCTTCATTGTTGATGACAGTTTCAATCAATATGCATGTTCAATCTTAGTCAGAATCTTGAAAGATTTTAGCATTTTATCATTCAGCTTTCTTGATGATCTTGCAATCATAATGTTTCTAGAATTCAGAAACATCATGTCATTTATCTTGTAAATCATTTTCTTTCAATGATTATTAATCTGTTTCTTCATTGTGATTCTGACTTTTGCTAATATCTGCTTGATCAACGTTAATGATCATTTCATGTGTGCAAATATATTCTTTGCTTTGCTTGCTTAAATTTTAGCTTGAATGATTTCATATTCAGTTGAATTTGACTTAAAGCTTATATAAGAGTGAAAACTCTTATTCAGAAAGAACGCTGATTATTCAATTAATGATGAAATAGCATTGTTATTAACAAATTCAGTTATAAATAGTCAGATGAATCAATCATCTTGCATGTATCAGCAGTAACTTTGTAAATATTATTCTACATTCTGATTTACTCTTTTTATTTAATTGTTGATTTGTAAATGATAGTTAATGAATAGTTTCATCTTAATGTTGAGTCTCAGACATAAAGACTTTCAGACAATCAATATGAATTGTAAATCTTTATCAAACACTATTGATCTTGATAATTCATGAGTTCTGAAGATTCATATCAGCAGCAGCTTAACTGTTTATTCAGCGAAAGTCTCTTTGTCATTTGATCAACAGAACATATAGTGATGTTCTTTAAACAATCGATTTATCACTTTTTAATAAATTGATAATGAAATTCAATGATATATCTTGTCATTATTGTTCAAATATAAACAATGACTTTAATAAATTATTGATTCAATCTCTTAATACTTTTGATCTACGACAAACGTAACAGTTTTGAATGTAGCATTTAATTGTTATTTTCATTTTCAATCAGCAATATGATTGTTTTAACAAGTTTAACATTTAATTCATGTCAGAGTGATTATTGATTGAAAGATCATGTGCTTCTCTTATTAATTGAATGATCATTAATTGAAAGATTCACAGTTTACAATTCTTTTAAAGTACTTTATTCAGTACTCTGCAATTGTTTAAACTCATATCTTGATAAGTTCTTCTGTTCTGTTCTATGATTGTTCAAATATCAATACATTGTTGATTCATTTGATTTTCAACTATAATTCAATTCTGAATAAAAATCATCTTTTTGATCAAATCTTTATTAACTTTCGATTTCTGTTTCAAATCTGAGTCAAATATGAGCAAGATTTAAGTTAAATCTTGATCATTTTCTATTGATTGCAGTTCAAATGTGCTTGCTGATAATAGCATCTGATGCTGATATAACTTTTAATCATCATTTGATTCTGTCAAAGACTAGACTGAACTAAAGATTCTATTAATATAAAGAATTAATTATTATATTACTTGAACTAAATACAGAACAATACATCAGATAATATACAAGATGAAAGACAAAGAGTGAAAGAAAAGAATGAAAGCTCAACTTTTATATACATGAATTAAGCAGAATCAAGACTAAACAATAGTTTTATTGATTTAAAATTGTAGAATGATTAAAATGATCAAAACAAAATTGCTGAAACAAAATTAAGATGATGATGATTAAATTAATGACTTGATTCATTGAACTGCAAAACAGATTCAATGAATTGAAATTATAATAATAATAATAATAATAATAATAATAATAAATTCATACACTCTTGTGACATTGATTAGATTGACTCATGAGAGACTTTATGCTATTTGTATCAAGTGAACAAAACTCTCTGAGGTAGAAAATCACTCGCAGTCTACACAACTGCTTCACGCAGTCGAAACAGTGAGTTTTGAGACTATGTATCAAATTTGTTCGCGTTGATTGCACGTTAGAGAACGAGTGTTCTAATCATTCTAAATTGTTTCAAGAGCTTCGTTTTCATCATCATCTTCGCTACTGCTCTGAGACTCTTCGTGATGACGACGATTATTCAATAGTTCAAGAAGTCAGCATCTTGTAGCATTCTTGATCGCAGATGCGATCAGTTCGAGCAGTGCATGAGTACATGCTTCGTTGTCTGATGACTTTATTCGCAGTTACATCGCGAACTATTCGTGCCTGAAACGTTTCTAGAGTGCAGATAAGCGTTCAAACCTATGCGTTTAATTCTGATGTGCATTGCGAGAGTGCTTTCTGCTTTCTGAAGATCATCACGCATCTTTATCATCTTATTGCTCAGGTGCAATCTTTGTGCTGAGATTGCGTTGATGTCTGCGACGCGTTCTCTGTACTTTTCCCATCGTTGATTTCATTGATCTTTGTGATACTGCGTTATTGCGATGCTATCGCTTGTTGAAATCATTGTGAAGAAGAGAGTGTGTCGTCTGCATCTTGACTGTATCTTCGCATCTTCTTGAATGAAGACATTCAGAAGTACTATTTTCTTGATGACGAGTGAGCGAGAAATGACGCGATTAACTTTCGTCAAACGAGTGCGTATTAGTTTGCATGCTTGTCTGATCTCTTGCGTTCAATCGTTGACTCGACTGTGTAGCGTGATCTTGTTCTGTAGCATGTTCAGATGAACATGTAGCGAACTTGTGTATGTTTCTGCCTCTAGAGTTTCAATGTTTACTCTTTTGAATGCTTCTGCTACGTGATGCAGAGTCTGATTCTGAAGTGTTTCTAGTCTGCGTTCTTTGCTCGACAGTTCATCTTTCTTGTCGCGCTGATGTCAGACTGACGCTTCGAATGCAATTTCTGATCTCACTACTGCTGAGTATACTTGTCTCGTTTTTGTGAAGATAGCTTTTCATGTAAAGACTTCAAGATGACTAAGTGTCAGCATTCTTGTGACGTGATTCGCCTTTATTTGTCAAAGATGCGCGTCTCATTGCAGTTTCGTGTTCAGTTGCATTTCTAGAACTCGTACATCTGATTTTGATTTGATAACTGAGCTTTCTATTTATATGCTAGTCGTCATGTTAAATCTCTTTGATTTTCTAGTGAAATGCGTGAGCTCGTACTTTTCTGGTGCGAACGTTGCGTCATGAGTGCAAGCTTATTTCGCGCAGACGTCGTGTGCTTTGCTCAGTGTTCTGCAGATTTCTTCAGTGAATCTGTCGTAGACTAGAATGTTAATATCGTTTATGAAGTCAAGCACTTCGATTTTAATTTTCAGTGCTTCGCATTTTTCAATTAGACTTGCGTTGAAGAATAGAAAGAAAATCGATGAAATGAGAAATCTCTGTGATATGTCTGCGTTTACCTCGCGCATGTTGCTCGTTTGTTCGTCAAATATTAGCGACGTCTCTCGATTCTCTAGAAAGCTGCGTGTTCATTCGATTATGTAGCTTAACGTTCTTTTCATTTTCAGCGTGTGCAGAAGTCTGACATGTGAGACTCGATTGAACGCTTCGACGACGTCTAAGCTTAGCATGAAGATCACATATTTGGTTTCACAGCTTCACACTGTGTGAACTTGATTTACTTGTAGATTTAACGTTGAGATCACGAATCACTTGCGCCTCGCTCTCATTTGAGCATTTGATAGCATGCGATGAGTCTCGACTATGTCACTCAGTCTTTTGATCATGATCGACTTCAGCGCTTTGCTCATGATATCGAGCAAAGCAATGAGTTGATACGTCTTCAAATCAATATAGTCGCTTTTCTTCAATTTGCGTAGTACTATTGTCTGAGTCTTTTTGAACTGCTTCGAATGATACTTGTGTGTTACGCATGCGTTGAATAAACTCATCAGTACTGAGATTAGTTCTGCAAGACTCGCTTGAAGCACTCTGTTTGAAATATTTGAAGCGCTCAACGCTTTGTCTGCTTTTACTCGTCTGATTGCCTGCTTCACTTCATCTTCTGTGATGCGTGAATTGAATGAGACTGTCAGAGATATGAATAATTCTGCAATGTCGTTGACATTCGCTTGAGAAGATGAGAGAAAGAACTTTTCTCGCAGTATCTCGATTTTTTCCTCGAACGTCGTTGTCATATGATCGATGTCGCTTCGCTTCAGTGACGAAAACTGAGAAAGCTTTTTAGATAGCTGACTTTCGATTCTAGCTCATTTTGCAAAGCGTCATATTGATTTGAGTGCTTCGCTCAGCTCGTGCATTTGTGTTCTGAAGTGTGTGCATTTCGTTTGTTGAATGATCTTGTTTTTATGATCGTTGTGCTTCAGATATTTATTTCACGCTTCTAATGTGCCTTGCGTTTTTCATATGATTTGCAGTTGTCTTGATTTCATTACTACTTCGAAGCAGCTTTGATTTCAAAAGTCTCTTGCTTGATTTGATGACTTTGTCAAGAAAATAAATTTCTCAATGATCTTTTGTAGCACTCTGATAATCTCACACACTCTGTCATTCATCATAGTCTTGTCGTCTAGAGAGCGTTTCAAAGATAGATGTATTTGCAGATAAGCACTCAATGCTTCTGTATTCATTTTCTTTCAAAGTTGTTGAATCGAGAGTTGCACTGAGATTGTTTGTAGACATAACTCTGTGATGATCGAAAGATGATTCAATCTCTGATGCAAATCGATTCGTATCTTACACTTGCGTGTCATGAACTGTATTTTCTTGCTGCTAAAGACTAGATTAATCGTCGTAAATTGATTGTGAGCTTCGCAAGTAATAGTGTCTGATTTCAGTAATAATTTCAGTCTTGCGTTTGTAATGATGTTTAGTAGAATATCAGTCATCGTATGATGAGTGAAGCATCTTTGCTTCTCTCAGTGAGAATGATGTAGATTGAAATCTTCTACGATCAGTTATTTGCAGTCATTCTTGAGTAGTTCGTTCAAACGAGAAATGATTGAAGATTTCTCTGTGAATGTAGTAGACAGTAAGCATGAGTTGTAGACGTTTAGAAGTCTTAACGTCTGCGTTTTGTTGTCTGTGTTGCGAGTTAATATTCTGATTGAGCAAATGTCTGACTCAGCTGTTTCTACTATTCATTAATCGAGTCTTAAATGTTTGTTAACGTATATGCATGTTCTTGATTGAGATGACGAGTTTTTCACTAGGTGAAAGAAGTTGTGTGCTGCGCTAAATGACTGCAAGTCGTTGTTGTTGCAATCTTGCTTCTGTATAGCTACTATGTTGAATTCGCGAACTTCTCTGTTAATTAGAAATAATTCTTGAATTCTTAATGATTTTCTGATGTTGTACTGTAGAATTCGTAGAAAAAACTGTTTCATCATAAAGTTATTTGTAGCTGTTGTTGACTCTGCAATGAGAAGACTCTTTGTATGCTTTTAATCATCGATGATCTTTCTCACTTTCTGATTGAACGTTTCTGAATCTGCTCAGATGTTGTCTTGTCTGAGTCACTACTCACGCAAGAGAAAAGATTGACTCGTCTCTTCTTGACTTCTACTATCTGTCAAGCTGATTCATCAGCGATTCAACTGCGTGTTTTCAGCATGACTGTTGCTGAGCTTGAGAGATTCGTTGAATCGAAAGAATTCATTGAATCTGAAGAGTTCGTTGAATTTAAAGAGTTCAGAGACAGCAAGAAGAATGTGCAATTGTATTTAGACGTCTCAGAGTATCTGAACAATCTATTTCTATAGATTTCGAACGCTTGTTTCATCTGCTGTTGTCACTTAAGACAGATGCATCTTCAAAGTTCGTGATTTTCGTTGCAGTTGACGCAACGTCTTTTATTCGAAGACATCACACACTTCTCTATGTGATGCTTGTCTGCGCATTTTTCGCAGCGCTGATTCTTTCTGCAGATCTTAGTCATGTGATCAAATTCGTAACATCTGAAGCACTGTGTGATACAATAGTTCTTTTCAAATAGTCTGCATGCACATTCTTGATACAAGTTTAGCATGCTCACGTTCATTAGTTGATTTGTCATTGCTTCGATCGCGATCTTTACGATGAGCGATGAATGAGTCTTTTCGCTATCTGCTATCTTCTTGAGTCAGACTATTCTTAGAACTTTCAGATCTTCATGAAGTCTCGCGTTATCTTTTATCAGTCTTTCAATGATTTTTTATTGATTGCTCATGTTTATTGTAGTGCGTACTTCATGTGTCAGCACTGCGAAGATTCAGCGTGCTACGCGTGTCGAACTTGCGATTTCTTTTGCTCACGTCTGAGTCTTTTTCAGATTTGCTCGAGCATCTGAGCTAACTGCATGAAGGGAAATGTCATCGCTGCTCAGCTTGCGAAGTGACACGATTAGATTTCTTTGACCTGTCGACACGTCTGCAATTCTCTGTAGAATCTGTTCAATCAACTTCTTCTGTATCTCTTTTATTTCTCTTCTGTTCATTATTTTAATCATGACTTCTCATTTCTTATGAAGCGACAACAAGTCGTCTCTGAGACGTTGCTCTTTCGTCGCTATTTCTTCTCTTGTCACGTTCGCTCATGACGTGATTTTCGTTGAAAGACGCGTGTTTTTCTGTGTATGCAACTGCTTATTAAGCAATTGAACTGATGTCTTCAATTTCTGTACATTCTTCGCGATGAACGCGTTCTGATTCGCGTGATGTTTTTCTTCTGAGTCGAGTTGAAGACGTTGAATCAGCTTTAATGCTATCTCTTTTCACGAATGATCTTTGCTCTTCTCTTTCTCTAACGTTGATATTTTTATTAGTAGATTAATAATGTTAGCAACATTCTCTTCATTGTCGCGTGAGTGTTTTGACTCTGCATCTCTGTTTTCTTGCGACGAATCAACGTCGCTCGCAATCATCTTCGAATCAGCACTGCTGCAATTCATGCAATTCATTGTCGTTCAATCATCTTCTAGATTCACTCTGTCTTGTTTGTAATGCTCTTTTTCAAAATTTGTGATGCATGTGTTGTGATTGTTTTTTGAATTAAAATTATTTAAAACATCAATGATTTATATTTTAAATTGAATTGATGATCTGACATCATGACAGTAACTTTTCTCTTCAAGATTGAGCTTTTGCAAAATGATGAGAAGAAATAAAATAAGATAAGAAAGAATTGAAGATAAAGATTAAAATGAAACAAGAATTGATGTAAACGCATTTTAATGTAATGAAGCACAGATGAGACTGAAATAAATCTGAGTCACATTTGAGTCAAATGTAAGTAAAATGAAACAAGATGCATTTTAACATGATGATGTATAAAAATTGAAACATATTTAAATTACATCTGAATCAGATTTAAATGAAATGTTTGAATCAGATTTAGACAAGATCTGAGTCAGATTTAAGTAAGAAAGAGATGAAATGCAGTTTAATATGATGATGCACAGAAATTGAAATATATTTAAGTTACATCTGAATCAAATTTAAATAAGATGTTTGAGTCAAATCTAAGCAAGATCTGAGTCAGATCTGAGCTGAGTTGAAATAATAAAGATTGAACTTAAAGTTCTTGACATTGATATTAAAACATTACACATGACAGTACATGTAATTCTTTGATGACAGAATTGACGAGATAATATTCATTAAGCATTTACTCACAATTATTCAGAAGATGAAAAGACTTTCAAGTAAAGAAGTGATTTTCTCAATTGATATAATACTTGAGCAAAGATGAATTATAATGTTTATCATGCTTGAAGTTTAATATGCTGTTTACATATCAGAATCTTTCATCATTCTCAATGATAACAAGTTCTTGAAATTTCTGACGTTGACTTGAAAGAAAGTCACTTACAATATGATTCAGAAGAATGACATGAAAGATGAAATGAATTTTCATGAATGTTGAAAGATTTAACTTGATGATCAGAAAATTGTTCTTGAAAACATGTTTGATTTTGAAAAAATCTATGTTGTGATCATTTAACTTGACAACAAGATAAATGATGCTGAGATTACAAACATTCAATCAGACTTTATCTTCAATGAAGTATTTAAAACAAGAATGATGAAAGAAATTAACATTAAATTTGTAAATGATCTGAGTTATAAGCATCTCATTACATAAATGTTCAGTTAATTTCTTCATCTTCTTGATGAATTCTTCAACATTGATTAACTTGTTTTGAGCTTGAAACATAAGATTTTCAAGCAAAGATTCAAAAGACTTAAAGTTTAAACATGAATTCTGACTTGAATTAATTAAGAAAAATGATGTTAAAGTGATTAATGATAATGCATTATTGATGATGAATTCAACTTCAGAAAGTTACTTAGCTCAATCATTCTGCATGTAGTTGATAAAGACTCAAAAATAATGCTTTATGACAGTATTGATTCTTTTGATTTGATCATTGATTTCAAAGTGATATGTTGTTGATAACTTAACATTTATCTTCAACATTTTACATATATGCTTTTAAACATTGAAAATGAATTGTGTATCTCAATCAAATATGAAAAACTCAAGTAAATCATGATGTTTTTAAACATAAGCATAGAAGCAATTGATAACTTCTTTAACTTTCATAAAAGTGATAAGAATTAAATGTTTTATTTTAATAAAATGATTAATGAAGATTAAAACATATTTATATGTGATACTCATGAAGATATTGAGCGATAAAGAATTTACATAGTTTATGAAGATATCACATCAACAACATTCAAGAATTGAAAGAAAACACAATTATTCTTGAGTTCATTGTTTAAAAAGTTTAAAGCATATGTATATATGATAGTTTTGTATGAAGTGTTGAACATATTTATAAATATTTGATCATCAGTAAACTTAACTGATCAGTTCATAACTTTTTGCTCTTTCTGAGTAATCATTGATGATATTGTCATGAGCGAGCTAAATCATACGAAGACGTAGTTTATTTAAGTTGAGCATATACTTTGTTTCTTGAAAGTAAAAATGATTCTTGTGTTTTTTACACTTAACTAGAGAAATCTTGTTGTGATGTTGTGCTTCATTGCAAAATGCTTTAATTATTTAAGCTGCGAATTTGTCATTGATTTCAACTTGCTTTCATAATGTTTAAGTGAGAATGTCAGCAGAATCTTCATTAAGATTCAGAATGTTTTGATTTAGCTGAAACTTAATGTTTTCAATGTCAAATTCTTTAATTTCTAAATTCATGAAAACTAGAATTTGCAAGAATGCTGAGATAATTAAAGATAAATGTAATTGAACTGAATTTAAAGTGATAATTTGTGATTGAAGCTTTATGACTTTAATGTTAAAGATGTCAAAAATGAGATTTTTAACAATATTAAGATCTAAAACATAAGTTTTCAAAATTGTCTGATGTTGATATTGATATCAAGAATTGAATGTATCTCTCTTTTTAAAAAGATCTTCTGAGTGACATGTCAAAGCATTTAACTTATCATCAATCTTGTCAAAATGATAAGCAATGTAATAGTTGAATCTAGACAGAAATTCACTTCAACAAGCTTGATGATGACTCAACTGCTTAATTGACATGAAATACTTAAGATTTTTGTGATTTGTAATCATTTTAACAAAGTAAATAAAGTCTTTGAGCTTTGATCATCATTTTTTGAAAGCGCAAACAATGATCATAAGTTTTTTATCATAGATTTTGTAGTTACACTCAACTGAGTTATGCTTCTTCAAAAAGTAAGTGACTGAATGAAGAATCTTATTCTTATCATATTGAGAAAGAATGTCTTTGAACACATAATTTGAAGCATTGATTTCTATCACAATCTTGTGATTTGAATTATATTGACAAAGAATAATCTTGAAAGTGAAGACTTTCTTAAGAATGTTGAATGCAATTTGACATTTCTGAGATTAGACAAAGAATACATCTTTTCTGATGAAATAAGTAAGTGAGATAGTTATTCTACTATAGTCATAGATGAATCTTCTATAGAAGTTTGTGAAATTTAAAAAACTTTGAATGTCTTTAACATTAATCAGAATGAGTCAATTGACAATGATGTTTATCTTAAAAGAATTCATCTTGATCTCTTCAATGATGATTATCAATTCTAGATATGAAACTTAAGTGATGTAAAACTTGCATTTGATTATATTTATTTGAAAATCTGCTTCTTGCAGCTTTTGCAGAATGAGCTTGACATGAATCTCATGCTTGAGTTCATTGTTGAAATAAATCAAGATGTCATTCAGATAAGCTGTATAAAACTTATTTAAATGTTCATGAAGAGTATTGTTGATGTACTTCTGAAATGAGACAGACTCATTACATAGATTAAAGAGCATGACTAGATACTTAAATAATTCAAATCGAGTGCAAAAGATGATGAAAGCTTCATTTTCTTCTTTGATTCAAAGTTGATTGAACACAAAAATGATATTCAGCTTGATAAAAATTTTAGCTCGACTTAAATGATTCAGCGTTTCTGAGATCAAAGACAGAGAATATTGATTCTTGATTGTGATAGCATTCAGATCTTAATAGTTCATGCAGAAGTAAAGTTCTTCTTCAGATTTCTTGATGAAAAGAACAAAAATAATTGTTTGAGAGTGATTGACTTGAATGAAATCTTTGCTCAGATTTTCATTTAAATAACGACGAAGTTCTAGAATTTCATCATGACTTATGTTGTACAAAGCGAAGACTGAGAATTGAGCATCTTCTTTAAAATGTATGACATGATCATGAGCTTGATGCAAAGACAAGATATCAACGTTTTTCTTGAAAAAGATGTTTAGAAATTCAAAATATTTGAATGATAAAATTATGACTGAATCAATGTTTTTACTTTGTTAATAGACTTCAAGATCTTTTTGTATTATGAATGCAGTCACATGAAATTTCTTTTTCATTTGACAAAGATTCAGATGATGATTCTTATTATATGTACTGTCTTGAGAGCAAGATGAGAACTGAGCAAGAGTTAAACTGTTCTTTGAACAAACAGTTAAAGTTGCATGATGCGATTTTGACTCATCAGAATTTAGATTAGAAGATGAGATTGATTCAAGATTCAAGAAGATATAGATTTTCTTTAGAATAACGTTAAACACTTCAATGTCTTTGACATAAGCAGCATGATCAAAGCTTTGAACTCTCAACTCAACTATGTTAAATTGTATAAAAGATCAATTGAATTGATTTGCTTGAAGAACAACAGAAGTTTTAGAAAAAGAAAAATTTCAACACTTGATTTTTAATGAATATTCTTTTTGAATGACTTGAAGAATATGACTAAAAGCTTCTTGTTTCAAATGAAAGACAAGACTGAATGAGATTTGTTTCTTATGAATGAGCTGAGTATTAGTTGACTTTTCATAAGTGAACGAAAAGTTATATTGCTTCTTGTGAATAAACAAGAAACTGAGTTGCTTCTTTTGAGTGAATGAGAAACTGAGTTGCTTCTTGCAAGCAAACTGAAAACTGAGTTACTTTTTTCAAGTGAATGAAAAACTAGATTGCTTCTTACGAGTGAATTGAGAGCGAGATTAAGAGAAAGCTACTTTGTTAACTTTGAACGAGAAATTTTCTTCTTATTGATTAAAATCATAGATTTTGACAAAGAATGAGCAATAATAATTAAGATAAAAGAAGAAAAACAAGATGAGAATATTATGCTTAAAATTAACATTAATGACGTGATGATGAAGTTATAATAAATTCATGATGATGAGATATTAACTTAATTCAATGACATAAAAGAATAGTCTTTCAATGTGTTCATTGAGAATCATTGTGATTTCAATGATATGAATAATGTTATCAATTAAATGTTATGAGCGTATCAAGACTGAAAAAGGCTGAAGCTTTAATTAATTTGCAAAGTACGCTAGCAAGTACTTTGTGTATTGATTAGAGCTAGTCAATGTCTTTAGCTCAGATCTGACTCAGTCTCTATTTTCTTTTCTCAACATCTCTTTGTTCAACATCATCTTTCTTTCTACATCACATTCTACTCATGTCACAAACATATTCTCTTCAAGCTTAGCGCAGTCTCTGAATATTACTTAAATAGAAGCTTTTGTACTTATTTTCTTCTATATTTTTTATATTCAGTTATAGTTATCTTTAAAGATCAAGCACTATTCAACTCTGACTTTCGTTGATTGACTCACTTAGACATGATTCTGACATTATATTAAGAATTTGTTAATCACATGATACTAATCTCATTATTTATTCAACATACTCATACAGATAGAACGAGTCTAAAGAAATTTGTTTATCTGATGATCAATGCAATTGAAAGACTGAACAACATTAGAAAGTTTGATAAAATCAATGACAAGACTGTTTAAATTACTAAATAACTTATTGCTCACTAAGTACGCAAAGTTCATTTGATCAAGAGAATCAATTCATTCTTGTGAAATAAATAAGTGAAAATAAGCTGTTCAACTCAATTAAGAGAATCAACGATAAAGAATCTTCGTAAATTGCTTGAGAATTACTCAAAAACTCACAAATCAAAAATACTTCTTTAATCAACAACATTCTTTTCTGAAGATTAAATACTTGATCATACATCTTCATTAATACTGTTGAGCATTATCATTCACTCAATCTCATTCTTTCTTTAAATTTCATCATGTCAAAACATTCATTTATCGAAGAATGTTTTGAAGAATTTCAAAGTCACTTTTCTCAAATTTCTGAGACTGATTTATTGAAATTCTTTAGTGCTGAATCATTCATCAATGAAGATAATGAGTCATTCACTGAAACAGTAATATTTTTTATTTCTATTGAAAACTGAAAGACTTGATGCATAATTCTCGACAGAGAAACAGATTAATTCAACGAGCTGAGTAATCAACGAGATGATAAAATCAAAAAGTTGAAGACTAAACTTCAAACTAAAGAAATCACTTCTTCTGATTTCATCTACTCTGAGCATTTTAAATCTCAGAAAATACCTGATTCTTTCTGATTTACTGACAAAAAGAATTCTACTTGGAAAAACTGATACGACAAAATTCAGAATAAACTAGAGATCAACGTCAATCTTTTTTCAAATGAATGAGTCAAACTTAGCTATGTACATTTCAGATTATTCAATGACGCAGTTGATGTTGCTCAATCTAAATGCAAACATGATTGTGTCAATTTTTATAAAATCATCGATGATTTTTTGAAAGAATTAGCTGAGTTGTTCAATGATTCAGATAAGAAAGTCAACTTTCGTAGAAAATACTACAAATTGATTCAAGAATCAAAGAAGTTCAGCAAGTTTTACACTCAGTTTCAACAATTATCTTTCTATCTGAAGTATCATAAAAAGCAACTGATCATTGATCTGAAAGATAAAATAAATTCTCGTCTTTGATTCATTTGAATAAATCAATTAGTTCAATCTGATTTTCTCAAAAAGATTTATTTCTATCTGATTCATTTGAATAATGATCAGCGAGTCATTCGAGAAATCAAGAACAAAGTTAATCTCATCAAATGCATCAATGATCTGTTAAAGATCATCTTTCATAAAGCTGTTGTTACTCAGTCAGTCAATCATTCAAAATCTGATCATTTAAAGTCATGTGATGCAATTTTAACTAACGTCAAAGAAGCAGATGTTTTAGTTGAAATCTGTTTTATATGTCATAAATCAGATCATAGTTTTAAAGAGTGCTCTGATCAATCTACTAGAATCAATGCAGTGAACAATGAATACAATCATTTTGAGTTCAATTTCAATTCAAATTTCAATTTAAAAAACTAATCATCTCTTCAAAAGTCATCAAAGAAGTAAAGATTATATCTTTGTGCAAACTAGATGAAATTCTATCAGAAGAGAATTACTTTGAAAAGTTGTTTTTAATTAATGTTTTTCTCAACTCTCAGAATTGATCTTTTAGTCTTTGTTCTCTGATAAACAGTGATTCAGTCACTCATATGCTCATACACATTAATCTAGTCAATAAAGTATGCAAGAAACTAAAAATTTAATCTATATCACTGACAAAAGAGAAGTTAATAAAAGATTATAATGAGAAGATATTTAAAAAAATCATCACTCATAAAATTCTATTCAATCTCATTGTCAAAAGTCATAAGAAATTGACTGTATCAATGCTGATAGTTGATATCAATCATTATGAAGTCATATTGAGTAAGCTTTGAATGAATAAAAACGAAATATTATTGAATATGCAAAATGACATCATTGTTTTTTTGAATCAATTAAATACTTCTATTTCGATTTTTTCAATTCTTCTCAATTCAAAGCACTCAAGTTGATTGCAATCAACTTCGCTCTCTTTTATCATTCAGACTAAGATCTTTATTATGCTCAAATGATTTGTTTCAACTATAACTAAGAAAGAATCATTCTCGATTTAAAGCATAAATGCAGCTTCATTCAAAACTTTACTGAATTAATCAAAGAAGAATCAGACTGAAATTTTTGCTCTATTTATAATTGATATTGATAGAGAAATTGCGTACAATACTCAGTGTGATTTAAACGTTTTAAATGTATTTTCAATCAATAAAATGACTCAGAATTTGAAAGATATTAAAGTTAAGCTGTCATTAGAATATCATAAGTTTTTAAATGTTTTTGATCAAGCTCAATTGAATAAACTACTTTCTCATCGCTTCTACAATCATAAAATTGAACTCATCAATGATTCAACGCTTTCTTGCTGTCAAGTTTATCAAATGTCTTCTGTCAAACTTCTGAAAGTAAAGAAGTACTTAAATGAAAATCTATTAAAGAGATTCATCACTTTTAGTCAGATTCTCTATTTCTTTCTCATTCTATTTGCTCTCAAAGCAAATGAAGATCTTTGATTCTGCGTAAACTATCAAAAGCTAAATGTCATTTTCAAAAGAAATAAATATTCTCTATCATTGATAAATGAGATTATTGATAAAATAGTGAGTTGCAAGCATCTGACTAGATTGAACATCATATCAGCATTCAACAAACTTCAAATGCATCTTGATAGTGAGAATTATATCACTTTTATCACTGCTTTAGAAGCATATAAATACAAGATGCTATCATTTAAACTGACTAATGAATCAATCTTCTTTCAGCAATATATGAATGATGTTTTATGAAACTTTCTGAACGACTTTTGTTAAGTCTATTTAGATGACATTCTCATTTATAGCAAAATGAGAAAGAAACATAAAAATCACGTCAAACTAGTATTGAGTCAACTACGTAAAGTTGAACTGCAGATAAATATTCAAAAGTGCAAATTCAATGTAGAAGAAACTGTTTTTCTAGAAGTCATTGTATCAAAACTAAATCTTTGTATAAATTTCAGTAAAGTGACAGTCATAGTCAGCTGAATCACTTTGATTAATCTAAAAGAAATTCAAAGCTTCGTGAGATTTATTAACTTCTATCATCATTTCATTAAGAACTTCTTGAAACTAGTCAAATCATTCACTCATTTAACTAGAAAAAACACATTTTTTGTTTGAAATAAAATCTGTGTTCAAGTTTTTGACAATCTAAAGAAATAAGTTAGCTTGACTTCAGTACTTCGTCACTTCAATCTTAAATGACAAGCTATTCTGAAGATTGATGCTTCAAACTATGTAAAAGATGAAATACTATCTCAGTACAATGATGAGAAAGTTCTTCATTTAATGATCTTCTACAGTAAAAGCATGATTTTCGCTGAAATCAATTATCACATCTATGACAAGAAATTGCTAGTCATTATTCAATGCTTTGAACACTGATGACTTGAGCTGAAGTGCATTGAACTACTCATTCAGATATTCATTAATCATCAAGCTTTGAAGATCTTCATGAAAAATAAACAGTTGAGTCGATGACAAGTCAACTATCTGAACATTCTGTCAAAGTTCAACTTTTAGATCATCTTTAAATCAGGCAAAATGAATACTAAAGTCAATGCTTTAACTTGAATGTCTTTAATGAACATCTCTAAATCAACTCAACAACTTGAAAATTATTTTCAGACTATTCTGATTCTTGATAGAGTCAATGTTTTACTCGTTAAATTGAAAGCAAATCTCTATCAGCGAGTATGTATGATTAATTAAACAAATAAGCTCTGCAATAAATATAAACAAGCTATGAACGAGAACAAGCTCAAATTTCATATCACTAAATTGAAGAACTGCAAAATCATTGACAGCGTTCTCTTTAGAAAAGACTTACTGTGAATTCTCAAGAATATGCATACGAAACTGCTACAGAAAATTCATGATCAGCTTTTAATCTTTCATCTCAACAATCGATGAACTATTGATTTAATTCAACGATTCTACTATTGATCAGATCATCAAGTCACAGTCAGACAGTACATTCAAAACTGTCATGTCTGTCAGCGAAGCAAAGTCTTTAAAGATAGCATCAATGAACTTCATCATTGTCTATTCATTTTATAAGAACGCTGAAAAGATATAGTTATGAACTTCATTACTGAGCTATTTCTATCAGAAAACTATAACGTTATTTGCATAATCATATATCATTTCATCAAAGAACATCACTATGTTTTCTGTCATTGAGAAAATGATGACATCTCAGTTGAAGAAATGATTTGAATCATGCTATGAAACATTTATTGACTGCATGATCTACTCAGTTTTATTGTTTCAAACAGAGACTCTCAATTCATATTGACTATGTGAAAGAGTTTTTGCAAGCGACTGAGAATAACAGCTAGTTTATTCACAGTCTATCATTCAAAGATCAACGATCAGACGAAACGAGTCAATCAAAACGTTGAATGCAAACTTAGAATCTACTGCAAATACATGCAGAACAACTGAATTAAATAAATATCTATGATGAAATTCAACGACAATTTCAATATTTTCTTGATCATCTCAATGATTTCTTTCTACTTCAATAAAGATTTTCACTCTTGAATGAGTTTCAATTCAAATACAATTAACTATGAAATCACTTGTGAATAATTGAAAGCTAGAAAAGCAGATAATATTGTCATTTGAATGAAAGAGTTACTGAGCTTCAATCGTCAACAATTGAAAAAGACAAAGCTGATCATTGAAGCACAGATCAATAAACATAAATGAGACGTCATTTATGAAGTAGAGAACTGAATTTGATTATTCTTCAAAAACGTCAAAATCACAAGATCATGCAAAGATTTGAAAGATAAACAACTAGAATTGTATCAGATCACTGTCAAAGCGAGAATTTTCTATCATCTTCGTTTATCAATCAGCATGAAGCATTTGCATTTGATGTTTAATTTGAAGTTACTGCAATCATATTCAAAAGACTCTCTATCAGAACAGCATGCAGAATCTTTCAGACTCATCATTATTGATGAAAATGATGATGAATATTGAAAAATAGATGATATTCTGAACTTCAGACACTATCAAGGTTGAATACAGTACAAGATCAAATGAAAAGATCTAAATAAAGATGATGAATGATACTATGTTGATAAAGATGAATTCAATGACTTCAAGAAAGTTTTAAATGAATTTCATGTGCTATACTTAAGAAAGTCACGCTAGTATTGAAATAACTCAATAAGAAAGCAAGCAAATGAGTTACATTCATGCAAACATGAATTTTCAAAGAAAGAAATAATGTTACAAGCGTATCAAGACTGAAAAAGACTGAAGCTTTAATTAATTCGCAGAGTACGCTAGCAAGTACTTTGCGTATTAATTAAAGCTAGTCAATGTCTCTAGCTCAGATCTGACTCAGTCTCTATTTTCTTTTCTCAACATTTCTTTGTTCAACATCATCTTTCTTTCTACATTACATTCTACTCATGTCATAAACACATTCTCTTCAAGCTTAACGCAGTCTCTAAATATTACTTAAATAGAAGCTTTTGTACTCATCTTCTTCTGTATTCTTATTATTCAATTATAGCTATCTTTAAAGATCAAGCACTATTCAAGTCTGACTTTCGCTGATTGACTCATCTAGACATGATTCTGACATTAAAGTGACTTGATCATCAAATTCTTGAAGTTTGCAAGAATGAATTAATTGATGCAAGAAAAAATGATGTTTTTGCGCGAAAAATTTATTCATAAAGACATAAGCAAAGATTTCATTATCAATCAGAGTAAGAGTAAGAACTTTAGATTGAGCTTGATGTAGAATACAGAATACAAGAAGATCATCATTTTTGATGAAAACTGCTTTGCACTACGTCTTTTTAATTAAATATGATTGATTGCAAAATCTGTGTCATTTTTTAGAATTTGTCGAGAGTCTCATCAAATTTAGTCACGAATCTTCTAAAAGTGCAAAATAAGAAACAAATTTGTAAAATCAATTCTACTGCTTTTTCAATGCTTCATATGTAGTATATTTAATGCTTCATATATGATGTATTCAATGCTTCATATGTGATATATTCAGTGCTTCATATGTGCTCTATTCAATGCTTTATATGTTATCTACTTAGTGCTTCATATGTGACGTATTCAATGCTTCATATGTAATATATTCAGTGCTTCATATGTAGTATATTCAGTGCTTCATATGTGATCTACTCAGTGCTTCATATGTGATGTATTCAATGCTTCATATGTGATCTATTGAAAGTCAATGAGAAAGTCAATGAGAAAGTCAATGAGATGTAAAGAATTCATTATCATTATTTCAAGCTCTTCTTCATAACAATTCAATAGAGCGTTTGATAGAAAGTTTGATAGAGAGTTTGGTAGAAAGTTTGATATCAAGTCATGAAGAGTGCTTTCTATTGAGCTAATTAGCATGTACGAAGCATACAGTATGTACAGATAAGCTCAATAAAAAGTTTGATAGAAAGTTTGATAGAAAGTTTGATAGAAAGTTTGATAAAGAGTTTGATAGAAAGTTCAATAGAAAGTTTAATAAAGAGTTTGATAGAAAGTTTGATAAAGAGTTCAATAAAGAATTTGGTAGAGAGTTTGATAAAGCGTTTGATAGGAAATTTGATAGAGAATTTGATAGAAAGTTTGATATTGAGTCATGAAGAGTGCTTTCTATCGAGCTAATTAGCATGTACGAAGCATACAATGTGTATAAATAAACAGATAAATCGATAAACGAAGATGAACAAAGATTCAAAACATACGTTGAATTAGAATCAAAGAAGTCACGAATGAAATGATTATGAGCACAGCGAGTACAAATGCATTGAAACATGAAAAACGATTGTAAAAAGAGATAAAGATTGATATATACGCGTACAATGAGAATAATGACAGATGCAGATAAATAATGAAAGTACACAGATATATATGAGTAAACAGATAAGAAAATTTCAATCGTTGATCAGATAATTTTCGATCATCTGATGTACGTACAATGACTTCAATGAACTGTAAAAATCAGAATAATAGTTGAAGCAAAAGAAAAAGAAATGATGATAGTTTAAACGGGAAAAAACGACTTGCATGAGTCAACGCAGCGAAAAAACATAGTACGAAGTTGAAAAAGTTTTGATGTTGAGTCACGTGATGAAACTCTTGACAATCAACGATCAGAATACACTCTTACTTCAGTACTATATAAACTATCATGTGATTATCTTTAAATGTCAAATTGAATTCAAAGAGTTTCAAGACAGATTTAGCAAAAAACTTTTTATATGATTGAAGTGAAAGTGAGAAGATTAAGATTAGTAAACAAGATGATATATATACAAATTTCTGAGCATAATTTAACTCAGAAATTAAACTTTTCTTGCAAACAGCAAGACTTCTTCATTTATACTGATGATGTCACTGTCATAAATGTTCATGATATGCAGAGTAAAGAACTTCTTATTTGAGCATTCTTTAATGATTTTGCTTGAATGCTGCAATTTGCAGTAGTAGTACAACTTTTACTTGTTGCAGATTTTCTTGATTTTAAAAATGATCAGAGTCTTATCTTGAATGATGATAATAACAAAGCTTAGATTCATTGATTCATTAAAAGATGAGAAAGAAAAAAATAAAGATACTGTTGAAATAACAGTTACAGAAATGATGATCTTTGAACTCAAAAAGTTACTAGTTAATGCAGAGATATTCTTGACTTTGATAAATGAGATAATAATGAAGATGAAGTGAGATTAATGATGCTTAAGCTGTTGAAGCTCTTCATTGATGTCAAAGAATGCTTAAATTCATTGATGAAAAATGAATGATTGAATTTCATTGAAATTTCGTTAGAAAAAAGTGATGACTTGAGTGAAATAATTAACATTGCACTTCAGACAGTCAATCAATGAGAAATCTTTCATCAAAAAACATTCTTTCTTTTGATAAAAGAAATTGTAGTAATCAACAAATGTCAGAAACTAGACTAGACTAGAGATTCTATTAATATAAAGAATTGATTATTATATTACTTGAACTAAATACAGAACAATACATCAGATAATGTACAAGACGAAAGACAAAGAGCAAAAGAAAAGAACGAAAGTTCAACTTTTATATACATGAATTGAGCAGAATCAAGACTAGACAGTAGTTTTATTGACTTAAAATTGCAAAATAACTGAAATAATTGAAACAGAATTGTTGAAACTAAATTAAGATGATGATGATTAAATTAATGACTTGATTCAATGAATCAAGATTATTTAAAATATCAATGATTTATGTTTTAAATTGAATTGATGATTTGACATCATAACAGTAACTTCTCTCTTCAAGACTGAGCTTCTGCAAAATGATAAAAAGAAACAAGATGAAATGAAAAAGAATTAAAAACAAAGACTGAAATGAGATAAAAGTTAATGTGAACGCATTTTAATATGATAAAGTACAGACGAAACTAGAATAAATCTGAGTCATTTCTGAGTTAGATTTGAGCAAGATGTCTGAAGAGTGAAATGAGATAAAATGCATTTTAACATGATGATGCACAGAAATTAAAACACATTTGAATTACATCTGAATCAAATTTAAACGAAATTTTAAGTCAGATTTAAACAAGATCTGAGTCAGACTTAAGCAAAAGAAAGATGAAATGCAGTTTAATGTAATGATGCACAAATGAGATTAAAATACATCTGAGTCAGATCTGAGTCAAATCTAGACAAAATCTGAGTCAGATTTGAGCTGAGTTGAAATGATAAAGATTAAACTTAAAGTTCTTGACATTGACATTAAGACATCACACATAACAGTACATGTGATTCTTCAACGACAGAATTGATGAGATGATATTCATCAAGTGCTTGCTCACAATTATTCAGAAGATGAAAAGACTTTCAAGTAGAAAAGTGATCTTTTCAATTGATGTAATACTTGAGCAAAGATGAGCTATAGCATCTATCACGCTTAAAGTTTAATATGCTGTTTACATATCAGAATCTTTTATCATTCTTGATGATAATAAGTTCTTAAGATTTTTGACGTTAACTTGAAAGAAAATCACTTGCAATATGATTCAAAAGAATGACATGAAAGATTGAATAAATTTTCATGAATGCTGAAAGATTTAACTCAATGATCAGAAAATTGTTCTCAAAGATACACTTAATCTTAAAGAAGTCAACATTACAATCATTTAACTTAATAATAAGATGAATGATGTTAAGATTACAAGCATTCAGTTAAACTTTATCTTCAACGAAGTATTTAAAACAAGAACAATGAGAGAGATTGACATTGAATTTGTAAATGATCTGAGCTATAAACATCTCATCATGTAGATGCTCAGTTAGTTTCTTCATCTTCTTAATGAATTCTTCAACATTGATTAACTTGTCTCAAGTTTAAAACATAAAATTCTTGAGCAGAGATTCAAAAAACTTAAAGTTTAAACATGAGTTCTGATTTAAATTGATGAAGAAGAATGATGTTAAAGTGATTAATGATGATGTGTTATTAATGATGAATTCAAGTTCAGAAAGTCACTTAGTTCAGTCATTCTGCATGTAGTTGATGAAGATTTAAAGATAATGCTTCATGATAGCATTGATTCTTTCAATTTGATCATCGATCTCAGAGTGATACATCATTAATAACTTAATATTTATCTTCAGCATTTTACATATATGCTTTCAAACATTGAAGATGAATTGTGTGTTTCAATCAGACATAAAGAACTCAAGTAAATCATGATGTTTTCAAACATGAGCATAAAAGCAATTGATAACTTCTTCAACTTTCATAGAAGTAATGAGAATTAAATGTCTGATTTTGATAAAATGATCAACAAAGACTAGAATATATCTATATGTGATATTCATGAAAATATTGAGCAATAAAGAATCTACATAGTTCATGAAGACATCACATCAACAACGTTTGAAAATTGAAAGAGAATGCAATCATTCTTAAGTTTATTGTTTAAAGAGCTTAAAACATGTGCATACATGACAGTTTTGTACGAAGTGTTGAACATATTTATAAATGTTTGATTATCAGTAAACTTAATTGATCAGTTCATAGCTTTTTGCTCTTTCTGAGTGATCATCGATGACATTATCTTGAGTGAGCTGAATGATACGAAAATGTGATTTATTTGAGTTGAGCATGTACTTTCTTTCTTGAAAGTATAGATGATTCTCATGTTCTTTACATTCAACTAGAGAAATCTTGTTGTGATGTTGTGCTTCATTGCAAAGTGCTTCAATTATCTGACCTGTGAATTTGTCATTGATTTCAACTTACTTTCATAATGTCTGAGTGAAAATGTTAGCAGAATCTTTATCAAGATTCAGAGTGTCTTGATCTAGCTGAGACTTAACATCTTTAACATTGAATTTTTCAATTTCTAGATTCATGAGAACTAGAATTTGCAAAGATGTTGAAATAACTGAGAACAAATGTAATTGAACTGAATCTAGAATGATGATTTGTGACTGAAGCTTCATGATTTTAATGTCAAAGACATCAAGAGCGAGATTTTTAATAATATCAAGATCTAAAACATAAGTTTTCAAAATTGTTTAATGTTGATATTGATGTTGAGAATTGAATGTATTTCTTTCTTTAAAGAGATCTTCTGAGCAACGTGTCAAAGCATTCAACTTATCATCAATCTTGTCAAAATGATAAGCAATGCAATAGTTGAATTTAAACAGAAACTTGCTTCAATGAGCTTAATGATGACTCAACTGCTTAATTAACATGAAATACTCAAGATTTTTATGATTCGTGATCATCTTGACAGAGTAGATAAAGTCATCAAGCTTTGATCATCATTTTTTGAAAGTGCAAACAATGATCATGAATTCTTTATCATAAATCTTGTAGTTACACTCAACTAAGTTATGCTTCTTTGAAAAGTAAGCAACTAAATAAAGAATCTTATTCTCATCATACTGAAAAAGAATGTCTTTGAACACATAGTTTGAAGCATTGATTTCTATCATAATCTTGTGATCTGAATTATAGTGACAAAGAATAATCTTGAAAATGAAGACTTTCTTAAAAATGTTGAATGCTGTCAGAATCATGTCTAAATGAATCAATCAGCGAAAGTCAAAGTTGAATAGTGCTTGATCTTTAAAGATAACTATAACTGAATATTAAGAATACAGAAGAAAATGAGTACAAAAGCTTTTATTTAAGTAATATTCAAAGACTGCACTAAGCTTGAAGAAAATGTGTTTGTGACACAGATAAAATGTGATGTAGAAAGAAAAATGATGTTGAACAAAAAAATGTTGAGAAAAGAAAATAGAGACTGAGTCAGATCTGAGCTAGAGACATTGACTAGTTCTAATCAATACACAAAATACTTGTTAACATACTTTGCAAATTGATTAAAGCTTCAGTCTTTTTCAGTCTTGATACGCTTGTAACATTATCTTTCTCTTTGAAAATTTATGTTTGCATAAATATAGCTCATTTGCTTGCTTTCTTATTGAGTTATTTTGATACTAGCGTGACTTTCTTGAGTATAGCACATGAAATTCATTCAAAACTTTCTTGAAATCATTGAATTCATCTTTATCAACATAGTATCATTCATCATCTTTATCTAGATCTTTTCATTTGATCTTGTACTGTATTCAACCTTAATAGTGTCTGAAGTTCAGAATATCATCTATCTTTCAATATTCATCATTATCTTCATCAATAATGATGAGTCTGAAAGATTCTGCATGCTGTTCTGATAAAAAGTCTTTTGAATACAATCACAGTAACTTCAAGTTGAACATTGAATGCAGATGCTTCATGCTGATTGATAAATAAAGATGATAAAAGACTTTCGCTTTGACAATGATTTGATACAATTCTAGTTGTTTATCTTTCAAATCTTTGCATGATCTTGTGATTTTGATGTTTCTGAAGAATAGTTAAACTCAGTTCTTTACTTCATAAATGACGTCTCATTTATGTTTATTGATCTGTGCTTCAATGATCAGCTTTGTCTTTTTCAATTGTTGATGATTGAAGCTCAGTAACTCTTTTATTCAAATGACAATATTATCTGCTTTTCTAGCTTTCAATTATTCACAAGTGATTTCATAGTTAATTGTATTTGAATTGAAACTCATTCAAGAGTGAAAATCTTTATTGAAGTAGAAAGAAATCATTGAGATGATCAAGAAAATATTGAAATTGTCGTTGAATTTCATCATAGATATTTATTTAATTCAGTTGTTCTGCATGTATTTGCAGTAGATTCTAAGTTTGCATTCAACGTTTTGATTGACTCGTTTCGTCTGATCGTTGATCTTTGAATGATAGACTGTGAATAAACTAGCTGTTATTCTCAGTCGCTTGCAAAAACTCTTTCACATAGTCAATATGAATTGAGAGTCTCTGTTTGAAACAATAAAACTGAGTAGATCATGCAGTCAATAAATGTTTCATAGCATGATTCAAATCATTTCTTCAACTGAGATGTCATCGTCTTTTCAATGACAGAAAACATAGTGATGTTCTTTGATGAGACGACATATGATTGTGCAAATGACGTTATAGTCTTCTGATAGAAATAGCTCAGTAATGAAGTTCATAGCTATATCTTTTCAGCGTTCTTGTGAAATGAGTAGAAAATGATGAAGTTCATTGATGCTATTTCTAGAGACTTTGCTTCGCTGACAGACATGACAGTTTTGAATGTACTGTCTGACTGTGACTTGATGATCTGATCAATAGTAGAATTGTTGAATTAAATCAATAGTTTATTTATTGTTGAGATGAGAGATTGAGAACTGATCATGAACTTTCTGTAGCAGTTTCGTATGCATATTCTCAAAGACTCACAGTAAGTCTTTTCTAAAGAGAACGTTGTTAATGATTTCGCAGTTCTTCAATTTAATGATATGAAATTTGAGCTTGTTCTCATTCATAACTTATTTATATTCATCGCAAAGCTCATTCATTTGATTGATCATATACATTCGCTGATAGAGATTTGCTTTCAATTCAACGAGTAGAACATTGACTTTATTGAAGATCAGAATAGTCTAAAAATGATCTTCAAGTCATTGAGCTGATTCAGAGACATTTGCTAAAGACATTCAAGTTAAAGCATTGACTTTAATATTCATTTTGTCTGATTTAAAGATGATCTGAAAGTTGAACTTTGACAGAATGTTTAAATAGTTGACTTGTTATCGACTCAACTGTTTATTTTTCATGAAGATTTTCAAAGCTTGATGATCAATGAATATCTGAATGAGTAGTTCAATGCACTTCAGCTTGAATCATCAGTGTTTGAAGCATTGAATAATGATTAGCAATTTCTTGTCATAGATGTGATAATTGATTTCAGTGAGAATTATGCTTTTACTGTAGAAGATCATTGAATGAAGAACTTTCTCGTCATCATACTGAGATAGTATTTCATCTTTTACATAGTTCAAAGCATTGATTTTCAGAATAGCTTGTCGTTTGAGATTGAAGTGACGAAGTACTGAGATCGAGCTGACTTGTTTCTTTAAATTGTCAAAGACTTGAACACAAATCTCATTTCAAACAAAAATGTATTCTTTCTAGTCAGCTGAGTGAATGATTTGACTAGCTTCGAGAAGTTCTTAATAAAACGACGATAGAAGTTAAAAAATCTCACGAAGCTCTGAATTTCTTTTAGATTGATCGAAGTGATTCAGCTGACTATGACTGTCACTTTGCTAAAATTCATACGAAAATTTAGTTCTGATACAATGACTTTTAGAAAGACAGTCTCTTCTATATTGAATTTGCACTTTCAAATATTCATCTGCAGTTCAGCTTCGCGTAGTTGATTCAATACTAGTTTGACGTGATCTTTATGTTTCTTTCTCATTTTGCTATAAATGAGAATGTTATCTAGATAAACTTGACAAAAGTCGTTCAGAAAGTTTCATAAAACATTATTCATATATTGCTGAAAGAAGATCGATTCATTAGTTAGTTTAAATGATAGCATCTTGTATTTATATGCTTCTAAAGCAGTGATAAAAGTGATGTAATTCTTGCTATTAAAATGCATTTGAAGTTTGTTGAATGCTGATATGATGTTCAATTTAGTCAGATGCTTGCAACTCACTATTTTATCAATGATCTCATCTATCAGCGATAAAGAATATTTATTTCTTTTGAAAATGACATTTAGCTTTCAATAGTTCATGCAAAATCGAAGATCTTTATTTGCTTTAAGAGTGAATAGAACGAAGAAGAAATAAAGAATTTGACTAGAAGTGATGAATTTCTTCAACAGATTTTTGTTTAAGTACTTCTTTACTTTCAGAAGTTTAACAGAAGACATTCAATAAACTTGACAGCAAAAGAATGTTAAATCATTGATGAGCTTGATTTTATGATTGTAAAAGCAATGAAAGAATAGTTTATTCAATTGAACTCGATCAAAAACATTTAGAAACTCATGATATTTTGATGACAGCTTGACTTTAATATCTTTCAAATTCTAAGTTGTTTTATTGATTAAAGAGACGTTTAGAATGTTCAAATTGCACTGAGTATTGTACGTGATTTCTCTATCAATATCAGTCATGAATAGAATAAAGACTTCAGTCTGATTCTTCTTTGATTGATTCAGTAAAGTTTTAAACAAAGCTGCATTTATGCTTTGAATTGAGAATGATTCTTTCTTAGTCATAGTTGAAACAAATCATTTGAGCATAATAGAGATCTTAGTTTGAATGATAAAAGAGAGCGAAGTTGATCGTGATCAACTTGAGTGCTTTGAATTGAGAAGAATCAAAAAAATTGAAATAGAAGTATTTAATTGATTTGAAAAAACAATGACATCATTTTACATATTCAATAATATTTCGTTTTTATTCATTTAAAACTTACTCAATATGACTTCATGATGATCAATATCAGCTATCAGCATTGATACAGTCAATTTCTTATGACTTTCAATGATGAGATTGAATAGAATTTTATGAGTGATGATCTTCTTAAATATCTTTTCATCATAGTTAAACCTGTCGTCAAGTTAGAGTTGAGTTGAATTGAGAAAGATCAACTCAACTCAAGTCTGAGTTCAAGTTGAGATTGAGTTGATTCTTCTCAACTCAAGCTCAACTCAGAATTGAGTTGAGTTGCTTGAATTCAATTTTTGTTACTAAATATAGTATACTATGTACTAAAAATAGTATACTTTTTCTCTTTTTTTTCAATTTTTTTTTTGCAATCAATTTTGCAATCAATTTGATA
>JAABUR0100002424.1_pt1 | contig 28564 bp, 35 predicted proteins | sample 5560091 | NCBI WGS metagenome assembly JAABUR01 (sample SAMN10711879, study PRJNA513375) | rock metagenome | isolation source: Antarctica rocks | place: Antarctica: Victoria Land, University Valley sud
GGCTCCTCTATGCGGTTGTGGTCCGCCGCGCGGGGTCCAGCCCGCACGGCTTCAATCCCCACGATCGCGTGGGGGACCGGCCGACTTCATCAGCGCGGCCGGACGACAACCTCCATATGGTCTAAGCCGAGGACTGCGCAGGCGGGGATCATCCGGGTCGTCAAGCTGTTCCTCGGCTGAGGAGCTGACGGTCTGACAGACCGGGGCGCGGCGGGATGCCGCGCCCCGCCGGAACGGCTTGGCCCTGCTGATCGCACGCCTGGCGGGTGATGGTGCTCTGTCCACCAAAACGAAGACGGTCTCGCTATGTGCGCCCCGCACTTACCGACGGTCCTGATTGCGTGTTAGTCTGCGGCCCGCGGTCAGTCTGCGAACCGCACCGGCCAGCCCCCAGCTAGGGTGGTGGCGGCCGCAAACCTTTAGGGGAGGCTACGCACGTGATCATGAAGAACCGTAGTCGGAATTCTGCGGTCTTGGTAGGGACCAAGCCCGGGACCGCGCGCCACAAGAGGGCGTGGCCGACTCTGCTCGTGCTGGCCGCGGCGATCGCAGGCACGCTCACGGTCGGCGCTTCGAGCGCCCTGGCCGCGAACCCGTTCACCGACTTCACCACCAACTTCACGCGGGTCGAGTCTCCGAACCCCCAGCCCGGAGGTCGCTGGTCGGAGCGTTTGGCGACCGTGCCCGATCTCGACGGCGACGGCGTCAACGAGCTCTTGGTCGCCGACCCGAGCGAGTCTTTCAGCGGGTTTAAGAACGCCGGCCGTGTGTACATGCAGGATGGAGACACGCGGAAATTCATGTATCAGATCGACTCGCCGGAGATTCAGGCGGGCGCCAAGTTCGGCTTCTTCATCTCCGTGATCGGCGACGTCAACGGCGACGGCAAGGCCGACTTCGCCGCGGGCACCGACGCCCAGAATGTCGACGCGACGACTGGCCTCTCCTGCACGCCGGGCGCGGGCGCGCCCAACTGCAACAAGCGCCAGGGCAAGGCCTGGGTGTTCAGCGGCGCCACCGGCCAGATGCTCTACTCGCTCACCGATCCCGACCCGCAGGCGCAGGCTCGCTTCGGCTCGCGGATCGGGCGCGCCGGCGACGTCAACGGCGACGGCATCCCGGACATCATCGTCGGCGCCTCCGGCAGCGACGATCCGGCGGGCTGCGGGCACAACGCTGACGGCACCACCATTACTCCGACTCCCGGCAACTGCCGAGTGGGCGAGGGAGCCGCCTACATCTTTTCGGGCAAGGACGGTACCCTGATCCGTAAGCTCACGATGCCGGCGGCAGATCAAGCGCCGGCCCCGTGCAAGTCCAGCTGCGGCAGCTTTGGGCTGGCGGTGCAGGGCTTCGGCGACGTCACCAGCCCCGACGGCGTCTCCCGCCTGCTCGTCGACGCCGCGACGTTCAACTACGACACCGCAACCAAGCAAGCTTGCAAGCTCATCATGGGGGCGTTTCCGGCGACGTGCAACAAGGCCCAGGGGGCGGAGTACGTGTTCAACGGCGTCACGGGCGCGCTGATCCGCCGTACCGACGATCCCGCGCCGCAGGCCGCAGCGCTCTTCGGCTTTCAGGATGTCGAGCCGCTTGCTCCTGGGGACGTCAACGGCGACGGGGTCCCGGACTACTACGCCAACGGCTTCCTGCAGGACGGCCCCACCGGCCTGAGCTCCGCGGGTCGCGCGTTCGTGTTCAGCGGCAAGGACGGCTCGCTGCTCTATGAGATAAAGGACCCGAGACCGGTGGCGGGCGGGCAGTTCGCTTTCTCGATGGTGAAGACCGACTACAACAAGGACGGCACGCCCGACCTCTACGTCGGCAAGACCCCCCACCAGGAGGGCGGGACGGGGACGGTGTTCGACCAGCGCGGCGGCACCGATATCTTCAACGGCAAGGACGGGTCGCTGCTGAAGTCCCTGGACCTGCCGGCAAGCGACGCGCAGCCCGGCGCCCCGGGCAACGACGGGTCAAACCTGGGCTTCACGGTGGCCGCGCCGGGTGACCTCAACGGGGACGGTGAGCCCGACTACGTGGCCGGCTCCCCGTTCGAGGACGTGGGCACCGGCCTCCCGTTGAACTGCCAGGCTCCCACGCCTGGCTGCGTCCAGGACGTAGGGAGGGAGTACTTCTTCCTCTCCAACGCGTTCACGCTCCCGGCCCCCACCACGACTCCGACGGCAATCACCGGCGGGACAAAGGCGGTCAAGAACACCAGCGCGACGGTGCTGGGTTCGGTGAAGGTGGGCCACCAGTCGACGGCCTTCTTCTTCCAGTACGGCACGTCGCGCTCGTATGGCTCGGCGACGGGCATCGGTCGCATCTCTGCCGATGGGAATGTCAGCGCGGTGGTGTTGCGTCTGCGACCGGCGACGACCTATCACTTCCGGTTGGTGGCGATCAACAGCAGTGGCACCTCCTACGGTGTGGATCGGACGTTCCGCACCACGGGATCCCGGTTCAACGGCCGGTTGATCCTGAAGGGCAGCCGGTTGCGGGTGCATCGCGGGAAGGTGTTCGTCCGGCTCCAGTGCGTGAGCACGAAGGCGTGTATCGGGAAGTTCTCGATCAATGCCCGCGCGAGGATCGCCAAGACCCACAAGACGGCGACGATCCTGTGCACGAAGGGCTCCACGACGGGCTTCCGGATCGCCGCGCACAAGACCAAGACGGTGACCGGCGTGGTGCCGGGGTCGTGTTTGTCGCTGATCAGGGCGGCGCGGGGTCATCAGATCACCGCGAAGCTGACCTCCAAGCCGCGGACTCCGCAGGCGGCGGTGATCCGGATCGTCAAGCTGTTCCTTCGCTGATGAGCTGACGGGCTGGGGGGGGCGCGGCAGGGCGCCGCGCCCCCCGTTCGTCGTGGCTCGACTCCGGAGGGATATACCCGGGAAGCCAATGCCCGAGCGGCCCCGCCCAGGCGAACTCCACGTTTGGCAACTCCATCGCTTCGCCGGGAGACGTCAACGGCGATGGCTATCCCGATTACTTCATTGCCGCGCGCAGCGCGAACACCGACGCGGGGACCAACGTCGGCATCGGCGACGCTGGGTGGCATGGTGCTCACGGGCGGGCAGTCGACGGCCTGGTTCTTCCAGTACGGCACCAGCCGCTTCTATGGCTCGGCGACGGGCATCGGTCGCGTGTCCACCGACGGTGGTGTGAGCGCGCCGATCTCCAGCCTGAGTTCGGCTAGGACCTATCACTTCCGGTTGGTGGCGATCAACAGCAGTGGCACCTCCTACGGCGCTGATCGGACGTTCCGCACCACGGGGTCTCGGTTCGACGGCCGGCTGGTCCTGAAGGGGAGCCGGCTGCGGGTGCATCGCGGGAAGCTGTCAGTCCGGTTCCAGTGCGCGAGCACCAAGGCGTGTACCGGGAAGTTCTCGATCAATGCCCGTGCGAGGATCGCCAAGACCCATCGGACGGCGACGATCCTGTGCACGAAGGGCTCCACGACGGGCTTCCGGATCGCCGCGCACAAGACCAGGACGGTTGACCGGGGCGGTGCCGGGCTCGTGTGTGTCGCTGATCAAGGCGGCGCGCGGTCATCAGATCACGGCCAAGCTGACCTCCAAGCCGCGGACTCCGCAGGCGGCGGTGATCCGGATCGTCAAGCTGTTCCTCGGCTGAGGAGCTGACGATCTGACAGACCGGGGCGCGGCGGGATGCCGCACCCCGGTTTCGTCGCCGCATTGCTGGAAGCGCCGGGGGGGATCCGCGCAAGCAGGTCGAACGAGCTCGCGCGAGTAAGCCCTGTGGCGCCCTCCCACATCAGCCGCCGAGCCTCCCACATCAGCCGCCGAGGGCCGTCGCGGGCAAGCATCTCGGCTCCTCATGCGAGACCGATTTCGTCTGGTTCGTCGGGACCGATGACAGGACGTTCGGCGCTTTCGCGATCCCCCGCGAGGACTTTCGCGTGGGAGGCCACCCAGAAGGGTCAAGGCCCTGATGGTCCAGTCAACGGATGTCCTGATCGCGCTGCTCCCGCGCTTCGGTCGAAGACGATTGACCTCGCTCCGGCGCTACGCCGGCATGCACTCGATCGCGGACGCCAGGAGCTCAGGACGGTACACCTGCTCCGCGGGAACGCTGGGCAGGCCGTGTGTAGCGACCGTGTACTCGATTGTTCTCTGCCAGCGCCCGGCGTCCATCGAGAGGGGCGCGGGTCCGGCAAAGGCGTATGGCTCAAACGCGGCCCAACCGGTACGGAGGTGCTGCTCTGATACGCCGGGAAAGCGGCGCCTGAAAGCCGCGATCCCCACCTCAGGCTGGTCTCGCTGGAGCTCATACCCGGCGGCCAGGGCGTTTCGCATGCGCGAGACCAGCTGAAGCGCCAGGCGATCGGCGGCCACCAGCCCGGTGGCGTAGCCATCTAGCTGAAGCGCGATCGCTCGAACCTCGCGGCCGCCCTTGCTGTAGCTAGGCGTCATGTCCATCCACCCGGGAATCACATCTACCTCGCCAGATCCGAGCGCCGCGATGATCTCCTGTCTGGGCGCAACCCGCGTCAGCGGCGCCAGGCCGAGCTCTGCGACGGCCCCCTCGAGCTCCTCGACGTACCAGCTGCCGCGGGCCGCCAGCTTGCGGCCGGGCAGATCCTCCGGCTCGCGCAAGCCCGAATCGCTCGCGACCAGTGCGGCGATCGGGTTGCGCTGATGAAACACGGCCGCGAACCGAGCCGCCAGGCGACCCTGAGCCGCGGCCTGCCCGGCCAGCAGGTAGGCCACCGAGGTGAGGGCGAAGTCCGTTTCTCCCGCAGCCACCGCGGTGACCATCTCAGACCACCCCTGGAGGCTTCCGGCGGACGGCGCCACGCAGCTCACGAACTCGACATCGAGCCCCTGCTCGGCGAACAGACCGGCATCCGCGGCTGCGAACGCGGGCAGATGCAGGCCGCTCACGCAGCTTCGGCACCAGCACATCAAACGCACGCGATCCATTGGCGACCTCCTCGGGTCCTTGAGTCTACCCCTCAAGGCGAAGATTGCGGCTGGATCAGGGTAGAATTGGATGGATCTATGGTGCGCCCGGCGAGATACGCGCTTCTGCTCCTGGCAGTTGGGGCGAGCGTGCTGCCGGGGGCGGCGGTGGCCGAGCAGGCCTCTGAACCCGGCTCGCCGGCGGCCGGTCAGCTCGACGTCGGCCTGTACCACTCCTGCGCGCTGCTGGCCGGAGGCCAGGTGCGCTGCTGGGGGTTCAACAGCAGCGGCCAGCTTGGCTACGGGAGCACAAGCACGGTTGGCGCCACCCAGACGCCGGCGTCGGTGGGCCCGGTGGACCTGGGCGCGGGACGCAGCGCCACCGAAGTCAGCGCCGGAGACGTTCACACCTGCGCTCTGCTTGACAACAGGACCGTGCTCTGCTGGGGCTTTGGCGGCGACGGCCGGTTGGGCTACGGCAATACCAGCAACATCGGCGACAAGCAGACGCCCGGCTCGGTGGGACCGGTGAGCCTTGGAGGCGCAGCCAAGGCGATCACCGCCGGGGGCGCGCACACCTGCGCGATCCTTAATGATGGCAGCGTGCGCTGCTGGGGCTTTGGTGGCGCCTACCAGATGAATAGCGGTGGCGACGGCCGGCTCGGCTATGGCAATACGAGCAACGTCGGCGATACTCCAGCCACCACCCCCGACAAGGAGGGTCCGGTGTATCTCGGTACCGGGCGGACTGCGGTGGCGATCAGCGCCGGGAACTCACACACCTGCGCGATCCTGGATAACGGGGACGTGCTCTGCTGGGGCTTTGGCGCCGACGGCCGGCTGGGCTATGGCGACACCAACGCGGTTGGCAGTACCCCTCAGACCCTGCCCGGCAACCACGGGGTGGTGCCCCTGGGGGGCCATAAGGCGACAGCGATCAGCGCCGGGAACTCACACACCTGCGCGATCCTCGACGACGGCAGCGTGCGCTGCTGGGGCTTTGGCGGGAACGGCGAGCTTGGCTACGGCAACCAGGCCAACGCTGGCAACACTCCTGCCACCACCCCCGACCAGGAGGGCGCGGTGTATCTGGGCGCGAACCGCCACGCGGTGGCGATTAGCGCCGGAGGTGCGCACACCTGCGCGATCCTCGATAACGGGAGCGTGCTCTGTTGGGGGTATGCCGCCGACGGCCGCCTCGGCTATGGCAACACCAGCAACGCCGGCGATACCCCTGCCACCACCCCCGGCCAGCTCGGCCCGGTGGATCTCGGCTCGGGGCGGACGGCCGTGGCGATCAGCGCCGGAGGCAGCCATACCTGCGCCCAGCTGGACAACGGCGCCGTGCGCTGTTGGGGCTACGGCGGCGACGGCCGACTGGGCTACTGCAACGAGAACGACGTGGGCAACAGCCTGACGCCCGGCTCCGCGGGCCCCGTCAACCTGCTACCCGGTGACGGCGGCGTTCCCTGCGCGCCGACCGGGGTGCGCCCGACGGCGCCGGCTGAGGGCTCGCGCCCGGCGATCTCAGGTCAGACCAGGGTCGGGCGCTCGCTCTCGGCCTCGACCGGGAAGTGGTCGGGCACGCCACCGCTCTTGTTCTCCTACCAGTGGCAGCGCTGCCATCTTCGGTGTACGAAGATCGCGGGCGCGCGCCGCTCCTCCTACAAGCTCACCGTCGCGGACGCGGGCGCCACGATGCTGGTCACGGTGACCGCTACCAACGTAGCCGGACACGCTTCCGCGGATTCGGCGCGGGTCGGGCCGGTCGCGGACCCCGCATACGCAGCGCGCGCCCGCGGTTGGCGCAGCTGCGTGGGGAGAGTGACAAAGCAGGCCCGACGTGAGCGCGCGATGCTCCGCCGCGCCTCGACGCGCAAGCGCGCGCAGGCCAAGCGCCAGCTCGACGGCGAGCGCCGCCATTGCCTGCGCGTCTACGCGCGCACCCCCGGGTCTGTCAGCGGGCTGCGAGCAATCACCCGAGGCAAGCACCGAATCGAGCTTGACTTCACCGCCTCAGGCACCGACGGCACCCACCCACCGCCCGCCCACAGCTACCTCGTCAAGCAATCGCTGGCGCCGATCCGCACCCGGCGTGACTTCACACGCGCCCAAGCCCTGTGCGCGGGTGCCTGCAGCTTCCGCGTCACCCAAATCGGCGCCAAGATCACGCTCACGATCACCCAGCTACACGCCCACACCACCTACTACTATGTGGTCGCCGCCCTCGACAACATCACCGCCACCGCCGGGCCTCGCACACGAGCAATCAAAGCCAGGACACGCTGAAGATGGCCGTCGCCCACAATCGCGTTGCCCGGCTGGCGTTGCTCGTCGTCGTGTGCTGGTGGCGCTGCTCGCCGGCTCGGTGACCGCGGCGGGGGTGCGTCGTTGTCGTGAAGCTCAGGCACAAGCGTGGCACTGCGTTCAAGTACTCGCTGTCTGAGGCGGCGAGCATCAAGATCGTGGTCACCGAGCGGGTCTCGGGTAAGCGCAGGGGCAGGAGCTGCGTGGCGCCGATCCGCAAGCTACGCAAGGCAAGGAAGTGCACGCGCACGATCACGCTCGGGACGTTGACTCGCATCAGTCACCGGGGGGCGAATACGGTGGCGTTCTCGGGTCGGATCGGGTCGAGGGCGCTGAAGCCCGGGCGCTACCAGGCGAGGATCACCGCTATCGACACCGCCAGGCACAGCTCCAGGCCCCAGACGCTCACGTTCACGATCGTCACCCGATAAGGCACCCGCCGCGGCAGCGTCCTGTTCCTTGCGCCCGCTCCGGGCGCAAGGAAGAAGACGGGTGCTATTCTTCCTAGCCTGGTGGCGTTGAATATCAAGGACGATCGGACCGACAGACTGGCTCGCGAGCTGGCCGCCGAGACGGGCGAGACGATCACGAAGGCCGTCACGGTCGCGGTTCGTGAACGGCTGGAACGCCTGCGCGGAGCCGTGCCACGTGAGCGACGCCGTCAGGAGCTCACGCAGATCGCGCAGCGAAGCGCTGCGCGACGGGTCGGCGATGAGCGAGGCGCGGAGGAGATCCTGGGCTACGGCCGCGACGGACTTCCCTCCTGAGCCCCCCGTGGTCCTCGACACATCAGCCCTGGTGGCGGTGCTGCTCGGTGAGCCCGAGCGCAATCGGTTCATCGCGCACCTCGCTGACACCGAGGACCCGCTGATCTCTGCGGCGACGCTGGTCGAGGCCTCGATCGTTATGCAGGCGAAGACCGGCGAGGATGGACTCGCCGACCTCGATGAGCTGCTCGCCGCCGCAGGTGTGCGCTGCGTGGCTGTCGATGCTGGACAGGCACACACGGCGCGGGATGCCTTTTCCCGCTTCGGGAAGGGACGCGGTGCGGCGGGGTTGAACTTCGGGGACTGCTTCTCCTACGCCCTGGCGATGGCGACCGGCAGGCCGTTGCTGTTCAAGGGCGAGGACTTCAGCCAGACCAACGTCACTCCCGCGGTCGCCTGAGCTCATCGCTCGGCCCTGGCGCGAGCGTGCTCGGCGACGCTCCGCTCCAGCCAGCCGCGACGCTGTAGCTCGTCGACGAGGCCGACGTAGGGCTCGCGGAAGCGGTCCGCGTGCTGCTGGCGCGGCTCGATGACCTCGCGCACGCGCACCATCCTCGCAGCGGTCTGCGCCAGCCCCTGGTCCCCCGAAGCGGCGAGCAGCGCCATCCCGAACGCCGGCTCCCCGTGCTCGGGCAGCCGGACCTCGCGGCCGAGCACGTCGGCGCGCAGCTGGCACCAGTAGCGGCTGCGGGCAGCGCCGCCGGTCAGGCTCAGCTCGCCGTCGCCCGGTACGCCGAGGAGGTCGAGGTAGTCGAAGCACAGCCGCTCGACGTACGCCACGCCCTGCAGCAGGGCGGCGAAGTGGTCGGCCTCGTCGGACGGCTCGCCCAGCATGAAGCCCTCGGCTTCGGCCGCGGTGAACGGAAAGCGCTCACCGCGCGAGACGAGGGGGTAGGCGAGGACGCTGGCGGGCTCGTGCGCGGCGGCCCGCCGGTCGAGCGCCGCCAGGCCGCGATCGGGGAAGCGCTCGGAGAGCACGCCGGCGCCCACGCTCGAGGCACCACCGGGCAGCCAGCGCCCGTCGGGTGAGCGGTGCGAGTAGAGGGCGCCCTGGGGATCGCGGACGGGCTCGGGCGCCACGCCCTTGAGCACGAGCGTCGTCCCCAGGACCGAGTTCCAGCTGCCAACGCTCAGCGCCCCAGCCGCAAGCTGCGCCGCGCAGCCGTCGGTCATGCCGGCGATCACGGGGGTGCCCTCGGGTATGCCTGTGGCCTCGGCCCCCGAGCGGCCGACCGTCCCGAGCTCGGTACCCGACCGCACGACCCCCGGCAGCATCCCCTCGGGGACCCCAAGCGCGGCCATCACGTCGTGCGGCCACGCGTCGTGGAGCAGGTCATAGCCGGTCTTCAGCGCGTGGCTGCTGTCGGCGCACACTTCGCTCCCGACGAGCCGGCGGGTCACGAAGTCGACCTGGTGGGCGAGCCGGGCGTCACCTGCCTCGTCGCGGTGCTCGCGCAGGAGCCAGAGCAGCTTGGGAAGCGCCCACGCAGGTTGGATCTGATACCCGAGCGACTTCCAGACCAAGGCCCCCGCCTGATTGGCCCGCTCCGCGTCCTTCTCCGCGCGGGAATCGTCATACATCAGCCCCGGCGACAGCGGCTCGCCGGCGCCGTCGACGAGCACTATCGTGCCCGATGTCCCGCACGCCGCCAGCCCCCCGATCGGCACCGGACCGAGGTCGGCCATGATCCTGCGACACACCGCCGTGAGCGCGTGCCACCACTGCTCGGGGTCCTGTTCGTGGCGCGGGCCATCGTGGTGACTGGTCAGCGGCTGCGCCGCCCGGGCGAGGACCGCACCGCTGCGGGACACGCCGAAAGCCCGCACGCTTTGCGTGCCGAGGTCCATACCCAGCCAGCAGGTGCGATCGGTCACGGCGGGACCGATCCTAGGCGCCAAGCTGGACGGCGGCAGCCCGCGTGGGAGACTACGCGGCAGGATGCAGCGACAACCGATGTCCGCGCGGCGAGATCGCCTGGAAGCGATCGTGTTCGATGTCGACGGTACCCTGGTGGACAGCGAGCGGGACGGCCACCGCGTCGCCTTCAACCGAGCCTTCGAGGAGGCCGGCCTTCCCGACCGCTGGGACGTCGAGCTCTACGGTGAGCTGCTCGAGATAACCGGGGGTGAGCGGCGCATCAACGCTTACCTGGAGCGCCAGCAACTGCCCGAAGACGAGCGGAAGGAGATCGCCAGCCGCCTGCATGCCCGCAAGACCGAGATCTTCACCGAGATGGCCAGGCGGGGCGAGTTCGAGCCTCGGCCGGGGGTCAGCGAGCTCCTCGACGAGCTTGAGGCCGAAGGCGTGCGGCTCGCGGTGGCGACGACGGGCACCGGCGCCTGGGTCCGTCCGCTGCTCGGGCGGTTGTTCGGCACCGAGCGCTTCGAGGCGATCGTGACGAGCGACGAGGCCCCGGAGCGAAAGCCCGACCCCAGCGCTTATCGTCTGGCGCTGGAGCGCCTCGGGCTTCCGGCCTCTGCCGCCGTCGCGGTCGAGGACTCGCTCAACGGGCTGCGAGCTGCCAAGTCAGCGGGCTTGCTCTGCGTGGTCGTGGTGAACGACTACTCGCGTGAGCAGGACTTCGACGACGCTGACCTGGCCCTGGACGGCTTCAGGGACCCGCAGTCGGCGGTCTGGGTCCTCAGCGATCCACACGGATTGGACCCCCCCGGCCGCCTCGACGTCGACACGCTGCGCCGGCTGGCGAGCTTGCGGAAGTAGGTGCGAAGGACACCGAGTGGCCAGGCGCGCTCGGAGTCGGTATCCTTTGGTCCACGATGAAGCTCTGTATCGCAGGCAAGGGAGGGTCGGGTAAGACCTCCATCTCGGGAACCATGTGTCGCCTGCTGGCGCGCGACGGTCATCGCGTGCTGGCGATCGACGGCGATTCCAACCCCAACCTCGCGCTCACGCTGGGCATCGACGCGGCGCACTTCAACGACGTGCCCACCCTCGCGCGGGATCTGATTGTCCGCACCCCGGAAGGGGTCGGCCTCCGCACGTCGCTCCAGGAGGTCTGTGACTCGCATTCGCTGCGGGGTCCCGACGGCGTGACGCTGCTGGTGATGGCGCACCCGCAGCACGCGGGGACCGGGTGACTGTGCAGCATGCACGCTACCGTGCGTAGCGTCATCGAAGCCGCGTCGGACGCCAATGAGGATGTGTGCCTGCTGGACACGGAGGCCTCGCCGGAGCATCTCTCGCGCGGCACCGCCCAATACGCTGACGCGATGTACGCCGTGGTCGAGCCCTACTACAAGTCCCTGGAGACCGGCCGGCGCATGGCGCTTCTTGCCCGGGACCTCGGACTCGGTCGAATCGGGCTGATCGCGAACAAGATCCGTGACGAGCGGGAGCTCGAGGCCGTCACCGAGTTCGCGGCCAAGCACGGCCTGGAGGTCGCCGGCGTCGTGCCTTTCGACGAGCGCTTGCCCGAAGCCGAGCGGGCCGGCCTGTCGCCCCTCGATCACGATGCCGGCTCCCCCGCGGTGATGGCGATTGGCGCGATGGCAAGGAGACTGGTGGCCGATGGACGAGCTTGAGGTGCTGCGGATCCGCGACGAGGTGCTGCAGGCGATGTACTGGATGCACTCGGAGGGCCTGGCCGATGCGCCGCCAGCGGCGGAGCTGGCCCGCTTCCTCGCCGTGCCGGCGGAGACTCTGAACGCGTATCTCGAGCGCTTCGTGGCAGATGGCTACCTGAAGCCGGTCAGCGGCGGCTACAGCCTGACCGCGAACGGCGAGGAGACCGGCAAGCGGACGTTCGCCGAGGAGTTCGCCGACTTAACCAGGCCAACCCACGGTGAATGCGACGCGGACTGCTGGTGCCATGAGTCCCCCGAGGACGCGGCGCGGTGCCTCGAGGATCGCGCCGAGCATGTCCATGCCCACTGAGGCCCTGCCGACGCTGCCCAAGAAATTCGTGCGGCCGGCGCTGCTGCTGCTGCTGCTCGAGCAACCGGCGCACGGTTACGAGCTCTTGGAGCGCCTGCAGCCGTTTGGCTTCGAGCGTCCCGATCCGGGAGGGCTCTACCGCAACCTGCGCGGGCTCGAGGACGCCGGTCTGGTGCACTCGGCCTGGCAGCCGTCAGCTGCTGGGCCCGCCCGGCGCATCTACGAATTGACACGCGCCGGCCGGGAGGAGCTGCACGCAAACGCCAAGGCGCTGGCCACCACCAACCATACGCTGCAGGTGTTTCTCAGCCGCTACCGCGAGTTCGTGGCGCTGACCGTCGACCCGGTCCTGGCGCGCAGCAGCTCAGCGCGCTGACCAGCACGGAGCCTTGCGGGCCTCCATCTCCGGGCGCGTCCACAGCCCGGACGCGCCACCGGCCGCTCGGTATGAGCAATCGGCCGCGCATCTGCGCTGGATCGAAGCTCCGTGGCGCGCTCGTGCTCGGCTATCGCCGCGGACAGCGGCATCTCGGTCTGGGCAGAGTCCTCCAAGATGCTCGCCTCCAGCATCGCCCGCAGCGCCAACAGGTGACGCCTGGTGGCGGGACGCCAGCCGTTGGTCGCCTCGGCGTAGCGATCCCACGCTCGGGCGGCCTCTTGCGCGAGCTCGATGTTCGCTGGGCCGATGCGCCGCCAGACGACCTCGGCGGCCACCATCGGGCAGACCCCGCCCTCCCCGTCGGAGTGCGCCCCGGCGATGATTCGATGCCTCTTGACCCCCTCGAGCACCGCTCGACGGACCTCGAGCGGCAACAGGTCGATCGTCGTCCTCAGCTCCTGAGCTGGTCTGCGGCTTCTTCTCACCGGGTTCTTCTCCTGCGCCTGGGTTGTGGCCGGAGGGACAACATAGGGACGCCGATCCCCATCGTCAACGGTCTGACAGCGGACTTGCAGGCGTCGCGGCCTCCTCGCAGCAGCGCACGAGGAAGCCGTAGATCCAGCAGCGCTTGAGCTCGGCGGCGTCGGTTATGCCCCCCGCGAGTCCACCTTGACCGTTTGCGTCGTCGCTCAGGGCATCGGCGATCGCCGCGGCGACGACGTAATGCCGCACGTGTCCGCCGGGCCCCGGCACCTTCCAGCTCACCGCGCGCTCGTCGGCGGGATCGGGCTTGGGCAGCGGCTCGTGGCGCGCCAGCTCGGCGCACAGACCAGACGCGGCTGCGGCCCAGTCCTCACCTTCGGCGAGCCGCTGGCTCAGCTGATCGGCGAGGCCCTCCATCGGCTCGCGTGCCGGCTCGAACAGCTCCGCCTCCACCAGCCGCGTCAGATAGCCGATGCGCCTCAGGCGCATGTCGAGCGCACGGCGGTCACATACGGGCAGATCCAGGTCTGCCTCCAGCGCTTGCTTGACCGGCGCTGGAGGTTCGCCCGGATAGCGCTCCAGCGCGCTGCCCAGGATCCTGTCGACGAGCACCTCCTTGATGACCTCGACGTCGACCGGCATCAGCCTCCGCTCGGTCACGGCGAGGTTGCGCTCACTCGATGCTGCTCCCCTGCAGCTCGACGAGCTCCTGCTCGTAGGGCTCACCGAGCTTCAAAAGGAACTCGCGGGTGGCGGTCGCCTCGGCTTCGTCGATCTTCGACATCGCGAAGCCGACGTGGATCAGCACCCAGTCGCCGATCCCGACCGCGTCCGGGCCCTCGGCCAGCAGCCCGACGTTCACGTTGCGCCTCACGCCGGCTACCTCCGCCTTGGCGATGTGATGTGGCTCGTCGACGAACTCGACGATCTGTCCGGGGATGGCTAGGCACATCTCTGTTGCACTCCGTTTCGGAACCAGCGCTGGTGGCGGCGGACTATGTGTATCCTACACACAGCGAGGGTACATTCGGCGAGGGAGTCTCAGCAGATGGCATACGATCCCCATGGTGGTAACGGCGGCGAGCTCAAGCTGCAGCAGGTGCCGAACGCCGGCGCCGTCTTCGGCGCGGACCATCCTCCCGGGCTCGGCGGCCTGGGCGGAAGCCCAGTCGGACCGCTGAACATCGTCCACGTCTTCTGGATCGCCGGGATGAGCTGCGACGGCTGCTCGATAGCCGCCACCGGCGCGACGAATCCCTCCGTCGAGGATCTCCTCCTTGGACGGATTCCCGGGATGCCGAAGGTCGTGCTGCACCACCCGGTGCTGTCGATCGGAGCGGGCGCCGAGTTCACGCGGCCATTGCGACAGGCGGTGGAGGGGGAGCTGGGCGCGCCGTACGTGGTGGTACTGGAGGGCTCGGTGCCCGACGATCAGGCCTTTCCCGAGGACCAGGGCTACTACTCGGCGATGGGCGGGGGCGGGTTCGATCCGGAGTCGGAGACCGATCAGCCCAACCGCGTCACCGACTGGTTGAAGAAGCTCGCCCCCGGCGCCGCCGCCTACGTCGCGATCGGGACCTGCGCCACCTGGGGGGGGATCCCCGCCGCCGCGGGCAACATCACCGGCTCGATGAGCCTGGGAGACTTCCTGGGCAAGGACTACCGCTCCGCGCTGGGCGTGCCGGTCGTAAACGTCCCCGGCTGCTCGCCGATCGGCGACAACTTCACCGAGACGGTCGTCGCGGTGCTGAGGCTCTTGCAGAACCAGGGTCCGGTGCCGCAGTTCGACGAGCTGGGCCGCCCGGCCTGGCTGTTCAACGAGACGGTGCACCGCCACTGCCCCAAGGCCGGGTACTACGAGGAGGGCGTATTCGCTCAGGAGTTCGGTGACAACCAGTGCCTGGTGGAGATCGGCTGCTGGGGGCCTGTGGTGCAGTGCAACATCGTCGAGCGCGGCGCGATCAATGGCATGGGTGGCTGCATGGTCGCCGGCGGCGCCTGCATCGGCTGCACGATGCCGGGCTTTCCCGATAAGTACTCGCCGTTCTACAAGTCCCCGCCGGGCTCTGCGATCTCAGGCGGGCTGTCGAAGGTCAACGGCTCGATGATCCGTCGCCTGCGGCGGATGTCCATGAGAACCGGCAACAGCACGGGGATCTGGGACAACGTCGGCACCGTGCCGAGCGCCGGGGACGCGCACCCCAAGAAGATGCCGTCCGCGATGAAGTACTTTTACAAGAAGCTGCAGTACCATGGCTCTGTGGACCAGGGCAAGCGCAACAGGGCGCAGCCGCTGCCCCAGAGCCTCAACATCCTTGCTAAGGACGGAAACGACCTCGGATCGGAGCGCTCCCGACGTACGGGAGTCCGCTAGGTCCCGAGAGGAGCTGTATGTGCTTTAAGAACCTGCCGATCGAGTTCGACGCCCAGGGGAACGCCACGCTCAAGGAAGGGGTGGCGAATCCGTACGCGTATAGGGAGACCCCGGCCCCCACGCCGATCGAGGACGACCCTGAGCGGATGCGGGAGCTGTTCGCGCGCAATGGCGCGATCCGGCGCGTCGATTTCGACCCGGTGACCCGGGTCGCGGGCGCGCTCGCCTTCCACACGGTCGTCGACCTCGACAACCGCGCCGTGCTCGAGACCGCCTCGATGGCGACCCTGTTCCGGGGCTACGAGATCATCCTCCAGGGTCGCGATCCGCGCGATGCGATCTTCATCTCCTCTCGCGCCTGCGGCGTCTGCGGCGGCGTGCACGCCACCGCCTCGGCGCTCGCCTGCGAGATGGCGTTCGGCGTCAAGCCGCCGCCGATGGGGATCGTGGCTCGCAACCTGCTGCTGGCGCTCGAGTACCTCTACGACAACCCGATCCACTTGGCGCTGCTCGCCGGCCCCGACTTCTCCGAGCCCGCCGTGAAGGAGACCAACCCGGAGATCTGGGAGCGCGCGCTGCGCACGCGCGCGCCGGGCCGCGCCACCCACGGCTACGAGTTCATGTCGGAGCTGATGACCGATCTGACGCCGCTGACCGGGAAGCTGTACCTGGAAGGGCTGCACATGACGCGCGTCGCCCGCGAGGCATACGTCCTGATCGGCGGCAAGTACCCGCACCCGCAGACGGTCGTGCCGGGCGGCGTATCGACCACGATCGACGCCTCGGACCTGAACGAGATAAGGCTGCGCGTGTTCAAGTTCATGGACTACGGCCGCAAGGTCGTGGCGATCTGGAACGACCTGGTTGACTTCTTCTACGAGATCAACCCGCGCTACCGCGAGGTCGGGGCCCGGCCCAAGAACATGATCGAGCCGGGGCAGTGGGACGATCCCTACGCCTACGACGCCACGTTCGAGAACTGCGACGAGTGGGGGCGCGCGCGCTGGGCGCCCGCCGGCGTGATCGTCGACGGCGAGCTGGTGACCAGCAGCATGCAGATGATGAACGCGGGGGTCGAGGAGTTCGTCGAGCACTCCTTCTATGAGGAGTGGACCGGCAACGGAAACGGCAACGAGCACTACCAGTTCCCCACCGATCCGTCCGGCAACCCGCTCTCGCCCTACCACCCCTGGAACAAGCAGACGATCCCCAAGCCGGGCGCTACGAACTGGAAGGACAAGTACTCCTGGTCGACCGCCCCGCGCTGGGACCGCCTGGCGATGGAGACCGGCGCCTACTCGCGCATCTGGGTCGCGGCAATGTCGAAGGACCACTACCAGCAGGGGCGCTTCATCCATCCCACCGGGAACAGCCTCCAGTTCGAGCTGCCGCAGGCCGAGCTCCCCAACGATCCGATCGAGTGGAAGATCCCGGAGACCTGGGGGGCGTTCGAGCGTAACCGCGCCCGCGCGTACTGCATCATGTTCAACGCGGCGATCGCCCACGACAACCTGCTGATCGCCTACGACCTGCTCCGCAAGGGTGGGCCCGACGCGAAGACATCCACTCCGTACAAGGTGCCCAAGGACTTCCGTGTCAGCGTCGGGCTGTGGGGCGCCGGGCGTGGCTACCTCACGCATCACATGGTGATGGACAAGGGCGTGATCGAGAACTACCAGATCCTCACGCCCTCGACCTGGATGGCGTCCCCGAAGGACCCGTTCGGAAATCCGGGGCCCTACGAGGAGGCGGTGATGGCCACGCCGCTGCTGGAGAACTACGAGAAGCCCGAGGACTTCAAGGGCATCGACGTGCTGCGGGCGATTCGGAGCTTCGATCCGTGCATGCCTTGCACGACGCACATCCACACCGACGACCGCACCATCTCGCGTGACATCATCAGTTGCGCGTGCGGATCGGAGGGGGACGATCACCAGCACTAGCCTCGCGATCCCCTGCAGCTCGGATCGCTAGGTCGATGCGCGTGCTCGTGGGTGGGGTCGGCTACCGCTTTCTGCGTGACAACGCCCTCGGTCTGTACATGACCGACAAGCTGGCGGCACGGGCCGGCGACGGCATCGAGGTAGAGGATCTCGGTTATCACCCGGTCGGGTTCACGCAGAACCTGCAGGACCGCCCGACCTACGACCGGATCGTGTTCGTGGGGGCGGTGGCGAGAGGCCGCGTGCCGGGGACGGTGGAGGCGTATCGTTGGGACCACGTCCTTCCACCTGCCAAGGACATCCAAGACCGTGTATCGGAAGCCGTCACCGGAGTGATCTCGCTGGACAACCTGCTGATCGTCACAGAGGCGTTTGGTGCCCTGCCCGAGGACGTGCGGGTGGTCGAGACGGAGCCCGCCGACGAGAGCTGGGGCGAGGGCTTCAGTCCAGAGGTCCAGGCCAAGCTGCCGGAGATCGAGGAAGCGATATGGAGTTTGACCAAGCCATAGCCGAGCTCGACACGCTGATCGGAACGCTCGAGCGCGACGACGATCAGCGTGCGCTGATGCTGCTCGAGCTGGTCGATGCGATCCACCGACCGGGGCTGGAGCTGCTCGTCGCCGGCGAGAGCGATCATCCGCTGGCGCAGGCCCTGCTGTCCATGTACGACCTGGCGCCGGTCGACGAGCGCATCCGGGTCGAGGAGGCGCTGGACGAGATCCGGCCCTACATCGAGTCCCACGGTGGAGACCTTGAGCTGCTCGACGTGCAGGACGGGACCGTGCACGTGCGGATGAGCGGCGCCTGCCACGGGTGCGCCGCCTCGGCGATGACGCTCAGACGCGGCATCGAGGAGAAGCTCCGTGAGCGCTATCCCGGCTTCCAGGAGGTGGTGGCCCACGAGCCCGAGCCGGAGGTGCGCGGCAACGGGGCGGCCGACCCCGAGCTGCTGCAGATCCAGCGCCCGGAGCTGGTTCAGGCTCAGCGCCCGGAGCTGCTGCAGATCGAGGGCTTGAAGCGGCCGGTGTTCAAGGACGCGGGACCACTCGCCGATCTCGGCCCCGGCGAGCTGAAGTCGATCGAGGACGACGGAGGCTCGATTCTGATCGCCAACGTCGACGGCGAGCCCTACGCTTTCAGGAACACCTGTCCAATCGACGGCGACCGCGCGCTACCGCTCGACGGTGGCCGCCTCACCGGTCCGGTGCTCGTCTGCCCCTGGCACAACTGCGCCTACGACGCTCGCTCGGGCAAGCGCATCGACGACAGTCCGGACGCTCCGGCGCTGGCGGTGGTCCCGATCGCGGTGCGAGACGGCACGCTTCAGGTGGCGGTCAACGTCGCGTGAGCCAGCTCGCCCCTCAGCCGCCGTTGACCAAGCCGACGCGCCTGCTGGTGGCCGGGGTGGGAAACGTACTGCGCGGAGACGACGGGTTCGGACCGGCGGTGACCCAGCTGCTCGGCCACCTACCGGAGCAGGTGGACGTTGTGGAGACGGGGATCGGCGGCATCGCCCTGCTGCAGGAGCTGATGGCGGGCTGCGACGGCCTGGTGCTGATCGACGCCGTGGAGCGGGGCGCTGCGCCGGGGACGGTGTTCCTGATCACGCCGGAGGTCAACGATGCGGTCCATGTCCCCGATGTCCACCTGGCCAACCCAGACCGCGTCCTCTCGATGGCCAAGACGATCGGCGTGCTGCCCGAGCGCGTGCTGATCGTGGGGTGCCAGCCTGCTGACACCGACGAGCTCTGCTTGCACCTGTCTCCAGCGGTGCAACGAGCGCTCGCGATCGCGGTCGCCAAGATCGAGGAGACCGTGAATGCGTGGCTTTGACTCGATCGACAGCCTGAGCACCGCGCTGAACGGCGAGCGCTACCTCGTGGACGAGGGGCTGGCGACTGTGGTGTTCCTGGCGCTGCGTCTGCGCAAGCCGCTGCTCGTGGAGGGCGTGCCGGGAGTCGGCAAGACCGAGCTCGCCAAGGCGCTCTCCGCCGCCACTTCGGCGCCGCTGATCCGGCTGCAGTGCTACGAGGGCATCGACGTCCACCATGCTCTCTATGACTGGGACTATCAGCGCCAGCTGCTGCAGCTGCGTGCGGGCGGCTCGTCACCCCTCTACTCTCGGGAGTTCCTCGTGCGCCGGCCGCTGCTCGAGGCGCTGGTCCAGCCGGGGGTGGTGCTGCTGATCGACGAGCTCGACCGCGCCGACGACGAGTTCGAGGCATTCCTGCTCGAGTTCCTGTCCGACTTTCAGGTCACGATCCCCGAGGTGGGGGTGATAGCCGCGCAGGAGCCCCCGGCGGTGATCATCACCTCCAACCGGACGCGCGACCTGCACGAAGCGCTCAAGCGCCGCTGCCTCTACCACTGGATCGATCATCCGGATATGAGTCGCGAGATGGCGATCGCCCGCGCGCGGTTGCCGCACGTCAGCGAACGGCTCGCCGGCCAGGTGTGCGCGTTCGTACAGGATCTGCGCTGGCTTGACCTCTACCGCGCGCCGGGCGTGGGGGAGACGCTGGACTGGGCCGAGGCGCTGCACGTGCTGGGACGCGAGGAGATCGATGCGCCCACCGCGGCCCGCACGCTCGGCACGCTGCTCAAGGAGCGCGACGACCTCGATCACGTGCGCCAGGACGGACTCGCGCAACGGGTGGAGCGGGCGGCGGAGCGCGCCGCGGAGCTGGGCGGCTACGGAGGTCGCGATGTCGCCGGCTGAGCCAGCCGCGCTCTTGCGTGAGCGTGCCGAGCTTCCGCCCGAGCAGGCCATCCTCGCTGCCGCCGTGACGCTCGCGCGGGCGCTGCGCGATACGGGAATGTCCGCCAGCGTGGACAGCGAGCTGGTCTTCTTCCGCGCGCTGGCCGAGCTGGATCTCCGAGAGCGTGCCCACGTCTACTGGGCCGCCAACGCCACCTTCGTGCACAATCCGGACGAGCGCTCAACCTTCGACACGATCTTCGAGCGTTTCTGGGAGGGGCAACCGCTGCAGTTGGCGGAGCGCATCTCCGAGCACGGCGAGAGCGATCCTCGCATGAGCGGCCCTCGCCATGGTGGCGAGGCGCTGCCCCAGTTCCGCCAGGGGGGCGGGTCGTCGGCCCCGATCGACGGGGGGCAGAACCGGGCCACGCGGGACATACCGACCGCCGAGGGTGAGGACGGAACCAGCAACCAGCAGCGGGGCGTGCTGGCCGCGTACAGCCCGACCGACACGGTCGCCGAGAGCACGCGGCTGGCGTTCGCCCCTGACGAGCTCGTCGCCCTTCGCCGCCTCGCCGAGGAGATCAAGCGTTCGGTTCCCGAGCGCAGCTCTCGCCGCCTGCGGCCCGCGCGCTCCGGCGTCCGACTCGACGTGCGGCGAACCCTGCGTAACTCGCTTGGGACCGACGGCGAGGCGCTCAGGCTGGCCTACTGCGGGCCGGGCACCCGCCCCCGGCGGCTGTTGCTCCTGTGCGATGTCTCGGGATCGATGGAGCGCTACTCTCGGGTGCTGCTCGGCTCGCTCAAGGCGACCGTGGGGGCCACCACCAAGGCCGAGGCGTTCGTGTTCGCGACCCGTCTGACCCGTCTCACGCGGTCACTCTCCGGGCGTGACCTCGAGCGCGCCCTGGAGCAGGCGCGGGAAACTGTCCTCGACTGGTCCGGCGGCACCCGGATCGGCAAGACGCTGGCGGAGTTCAACCGCGGCTATGGCCGGCGGGGGTTCGCCCGCGGCGCGATTGTGATCGTCGTCAGCGACGGCTGGGACCGGGGGGATCCCGACGTGCTGGCCAGCGAGCTTCGGCGCATACAGCTCCAGTCGCGGCGACTCGTGTGGATCAACCCGCGACCGATGCTCGTCGACGACCAGCCGCTGGCGATTGGCATGCGCGCGGCGATGCCCTACATCGACGATTTCGTACCCGGCCACGACCCGCGGGCGATCCTCAGCTTGGCGCGCCTGATCGGCGGACTCGGTGCCGGACGCCCCCAACGTCGGCGGCCACTTGAGTTTTCGCCCGTGAGCGCGATAGGCTAGATGCGTGAGTCATATACGCGGGGGAGGAAACGGGATGCGTGGTAGCGAAAGACCGGACGCGGGCATCGGAGCGGTCAGCTCGCTCAACGAGGTGCACGTGCTGTGGCTCGCGGGGATGAGCTGCGATGGTTGCTCGGTGGCGATGACCGGGGCTCAGAACCCGTCGCTGGAGGATCTGCTGCGAGGCACGATCCCAAACCTGCCGACGGTGCGCCTGCATCACCCGATGTTCTCTGAGGGCTCCGGGCACGAGCTCCTCGAGCCGTTCCGGCGGGCGCTGGAGGGTACGCTGGGTGCGCCGTACCTGGTGGTGCTGGAAGGCTCGGTGCCCGACGATCAGGCACTGCCTCGGAACCGCGGCTACTACTCGGCTCTGGGCGCGAATGGCCTGGGTAGGCAGCTCGAGAGCGATCAGCCCAACCGCATGACCGAATGGTTGAAGAGGCTCGCCCCCGGCGCGGCCGCCTGCATCGCGATCGGGACGTGCGCCACCTGGGGCGGGATCCCCGCCGCCGCGGGCAACATCACCGGCTCGATGAGCCTGATGGACTTCCTCGGTGCGGAGTACCGCTCCGCGACCGGGATGCCGGTCGTAAACGTCCCCGGCTGCGCGCCGATCGGCGACAACTTCACCGAGACCCTCTCCGCGGTCCTGATGTTCATGGAGGACGTGGCGCCGCTGCCGGAGTTCGACGAGCTGGGCCGCCCGGCCTGGCTGTTCAGCGAGACGGTGCACCGCCACTGCCCCAAGGCCGGATACTACGAGGAGGGCGTATTCTCCCACCAGCCCGGTGACAACCAGTGCCTGGTGGAGATCGGCTGCTGGGGGCCTGTGGTGCAGTGCAACATCGTTGAGCGCGGCGCGATCAACCACGTCGGTGGCTGCATGGTGGCCGGCGGCGCCTGCATCGGTTGCACGATGCCGGGCTTTCCCGACAAGTACTCGCCGTTCTACAAGGCGCCCCCGGGCTCTTTCGTCTCCGGCAGCGTGTCGAAGGTCTATGGCGGCGGCATCCGACGCTTGCGGCGGATGTCGATGAGGAGCGGAAACCGAGAGCCGCTGTGGGATCAAACCCACGCCGTGTCGAGCGCCTGGGGGCGCGAGCACGATATAGCGTACGGAACTCCAGTCGACAAGGTGATGGGCTTCTTCTACAAGCGGCTGCAGTACTTTGGCAGCGTCCACCACGGCAATCGCTACAAGAAGCAGCCGCTGCCCAAGACCCTTGATATCCTGCGCCAGGACGGAATCGATCTTGAAGCCAGCGTCCCCGTCCTCGGGGAGCGCGCCAAGTCCCGGGAGGAGATCTAGAATGGACGCGCCGGCTCCACTCGGACCAGAAGCGCGCACCAGCGGTCTCCAGCGCGTGGACTTCGACCCCGTGACTCGAGTGGCGGGCGCGCTGTCGTTCCACACGACGGTCGACTCCGCCAGCGGCGCGGTGGTGGAGAGCGCCGCCCTGGCGACGCTCTTCCGCGGCTACGAGGTCATCCTCTCCGGGCGCGACGTGCGTGACGCGATCTTCATCTCCAGCCGCGCCTGCGGGGTCTGCGGCGGCGCGCACGCCACCTGCTCGGCACTGGCTTGTGAGATGGCCTTCGGCATACAGCCCCCCCCGATGGCGATCGCCGCCCGCAACCTGATGTCCGCGATCGAGTGCCTCTACGACCATCCGCTTCAGCTCTTCGTGCGCGCCGGTCCCGACTACTCAGAGCCGACGATCCGGGAGACGAGCCCCGGACTGTGGCAGCGCGCCGAGCGGGCGCCCGCACCCGGGCGCGCCACGCACGGCTTCGAGCGGATCTCCGACATCATGACCGCCCTGACGAGGGGCACCGGTGAGCTATACCTCGAAGCGCTGCGGATGTCGCGGGTAGCGCGTGAGGCCTACGTCTTGATCGGGGGCAAGTACCCGCACCCGCAGACGATCGTGCCGGGGGGAGTGAGCGCGACGATCGACCCCTCGGACCTGAACATGATGCTGCTGCGGGTCGTCAGGTTCCTCGACTACGTGCAACGGACGGTGGCGATCTGGAACGACGTGGTCGACTTCTTCTATGAGGCTGAGCCGCGGTACCGCGAGTTCGGTGCCGGGCCGATGAACTTCATCGATCTGGGTCAGTGGGACGACCCCTTCGCCTACGATGCGAGCTTCGAGAGTGCCGCGGCCTGGGGCGAACGTCGTTGGGCCACCCCGGGCGCGATCGTGGACGGCAGGCTGATCACCACCGCCCTCCCCGAGATCAACGCGCGCGTAGAGGAGCACGTCGATCATTCCTTCTACGAGCAGTGGAGTGCCAACGACGGCGTTGGCATCGACCCCTTGGGCAATCGACTGGCCGCCCAGCATCCGGCCAGCAAGCAGACGATTCCCCAGCCCGCTGAGACGGACCTCAGGGGCAAGTACTCGTGGGCAACGGCTCCACGCTGGGACGGACACGCGATGGACACGGGCGCCTACGCGCGCCTGTGGACGACCGCGATGGCCAACCAGCTGCCGCACCGCCGCTTCATCGAGCCGACGGGGAAAAGCCTGAGGCTGGCGGTGCCACAGGGTGCCCTGCCGGCAGCGGAGCTCGAGTGGCGCCTGCCCGAGCGCTGGGGGACCTTCGAGCGGACCCGGGCACGGGCCTACGCGTTGGCCTACTCGGCACTGGTCGCCTACGAGCACGCGCTGATCGGCCTGGATCTCAACCGCACCGGCGAGGCAGCGATCTCCACCCCCTATAAGATCCCCAAGGACTTCACCATCGGCACGGGCTTCTGGGGCTCCGCGCGTGGCTACCTGAGCCACCACATGACCTCCGAGCGCGGTGTGATCGACAACTACCAGATCCTGGCGCCATCGACCTGGACTGCCTCGCCCCGGGACGCCCGCAGACAGCCGGGCCCGTGCGAGCAGGCGGTCCTCGCCACGCCGTTGCTGAGCGGCGGAGCGCAGGGTAGCTCAATCGACATCCTGCGCACGATTCGTAGCTTCGATCTGTGCATGCCGTGCGCGGCGCACTGACTGGAGGCTCCCAGCTCAGAGCCCTCGCCGCCGCGTCACTGCTCGCGCTCGGCATCGGCGCCTGCGGATCATCCCCGCCGAGGGTGCTCACCCCCGACCAAGCCCGGCTCGGTCGGATCGACCGCCTATTGTCGCAGCTGACTCTGGTGGAGGGCACGATCAACCCTGATCCCGTCGCGGGAAGCAGGCGGCGCAAGCATGCAAGTTACGTACGGACCGAGAAGCCGCTGATCGATCAGTTCGACGGTATGGCGCAGCAGCTGCGCCAGGAGGTCGCCTCCCTGCACAGCGTGCAACCCGCGATGCTCTACGGCCCGCTCGTCGAGGTCATCGGGCAAGAGGCCCACGACCTGAAGCGGTTCTTGAGCTCGGTCGTCGCCCGCGATGCCGCCAGCGTCAGGGCCGACTCCACACGGTTGGGCCAGGACGAACGCCGGATCAACCAGGTCGCGCTGGAGCAGTTCCCGAAGGTGCGAGCCTACGTTGTTCGCAGGCGCGACGGATAGCTGCCCCCGCCCTACCGCACGGCCGGAGCCTAGCGAAGCCCGGCGCCTGCGCTCTCTTGGCCGCTGCCCGGTTGAGCGCGGACACTGGCCGACGCAGCCTCAAGCGCTCTGCGGCCCGCCTCGAGATCAGCGTTGATCGCATTCGCGACCTGGCCGAGCGGCGCGGCTTCCTCGCCGGTCGCTACGACGCCATCGAGGACAACCTCCAGTTTGCGAACCACGTGCCAGAGGATGAGGGCAACGCGGATCAGATAGCCCGCGAGGACGACCACGAGGAGCCCTACGCCGATCAGCGTGAAAACCGCTACGGCCGGCATCGGCTCACCCCAGCCTCTCCAGCGCTCGGCCGTAGCGCTCCAGCTCGGGACGGACCTGCGCGACCAACCTCTGGGTCGTGGCCAGCTCGCTCACCGCACCGGCGATGTGGGGGCCGAAGAGGCCAACCTTCGGAGTGATGTCGTCGGCGTAGGACTTGATCTGGAGGGCGGGTCGCAGCAGGCGGTGCAGGATGAGCGCCACCACCGGGAGGATCACCACCACGAACACGATGACCCCGATCCACCACAGCGTCATGACGCCCCCACCATCCCGCTTCGGTTCCTCGCGAGGCGCTCGGCCTTGTCGGCGGCGGCTGGCACCGTGCTGGCGATCTCCTCCAGCGCCCAGTTGACCTTCGACACGTTGGGACGCACGGCCAGCAGCTGTCGCTCCACGGCGTGCGCCCCCCAGTTCACTTCCTGGAGGGTCACAACGATCGACCGCAGCTGACCGGCGATGACCAGTAGGTAGACGGCGAGCACGATCACGAGGGCGACGATCTCGACCACGCTCAGGATGATCAGGATGGTCTCGCTCATCGCTCGGAGAGCATCTTGTCGTGGCGGATGAGCTCCTCGCGCAGCGCGAGCCCGATCGATGCCGTGCCGGCGAACTGGTACATCCCGGTGGTGTTCTGCGCCACTCGCCTGGTCACGGTCCACAGCGTGGCGACGCCGACATCGATGTCGCGCACCAGCCTGTGCAGGAGCGTCAGCACGGCGATCACCACGAGGATCACGACGAGCCCCAGCCCGAGCGCGACCTCCCAGAAGACCGCATGCTCTGAAGAAAGTGTTGCCAGCACAGTCACCGTGTTCCCTCCATTCTCGTAGGCTGCAGAGATTCTCGCGCTGCTTCGGCGGCCTTCCAGATCGCAGTCAGCGCCACGTTCGTCTGCTGGACCTCCCAGACCGGCGCCGTGGCCTCGCGCGCCCGGTCCATGGCCGCGATCCCCTCTCGAGCCTGACCGCCGATCCGCGATGCCAGCGCCAGGATCGAGGCCGCGACGACCACGACGACCACCACGATCGCGAAGCCGATCGCAATCCCAATGTACCACCACATGTTGCGTCCGGGCGTGTGCGGGACCACCGCATGCGTCGTGATCGCTGTCAGCAGCATCTCTCCATCTCCTTTGCTCGGAGCAGAAGCCTACCAGCTCTGGGCGAAACACATATACTGTCCGAGCGAGGAGGTTCTTCTTTTGCAGCGAGGGAGGTTCTTTTGAGTCCACGAATTCGGCAACCCGCATCCGCTTTGAGAGGGGTTTCACCCGGCCGGCGAGCGCGCGGACCGGCGGCCGTGCGCGCCGGCGGGCCGGCGCCCCAGGGCATCGGACCGGTGCGCGGCAACGTCGCGCGGCCGTTCGCATTGCTGGTTGGGGTCGTCTATCTCGCAGCTGGCTTGATCGGGTTCGTCGCGACCGGCTTCAGCGGCTTCGTCTCGACCAACGGCCCGTCCCTGCTCGGGCTTCACATCAACATCTTCCACAACCTGTTCCACATCGTGGTCGGGCTGGCCTTCATCGTGGCGTCGCGACTGCCTGACGTCACGATGACGCAAGGCATTGTGATCGGCGGCGGAATCGTCTACCTGGCCGCCGCTCTGCTCGGCTTCCTGGACAAGCTTCCGATCATCGCCGTCAACGGCAGCCTGGCGTTGGATAACTTCTTCCACCTCTTCTCCGGCGCGGCGGCGCTCGTAGTCGGGCTGATCGGCGCGCAGCAGCAGTCGGAGGCCGAGCCCCCCCCGCGCTTCCAGTCGGAGGCCGAGAGCGTCCCGCGCTGAGCGGCCGAGGGACGGGTTGCGCTGGTCGGGCCGCAGCGGCGCGAGGCCTTGGGAGCGAGGCCGTCTGCCGGTCGCACCCAGGTTGCTGGCGCTGGTTGGGATCCTGGCGCTAGCCTTCGCCGGCGGCGCATTCCTGATCGGCCAGCAGCTGGCGCCGTCATCCGCCTCCCGGCACCCGCCCAAGCGCGCGGCGAGCAGCACATCTTCTGAGCTTGCCCAGTTCCAGGACCCTGCGGGCGCGTTTACGCTCAGCTATCCCTCGAGCTGGCAGCTACTCCCGCCGACCGATTCGCAAGTCGTTCTCCTGGCCGCGAGTGGTGACGGCGCCTCCCTGCTGGTTCGCAAGACCCCAATCGGGCCTGAGCTCGGCACCGCTGCGGCGAGGAAGCTTGCCGATCGCGTGGTCAGAAGCGGCAAGAACGTCACCTATCTGCGAGCACCCCAGCAGGTGAGGCTCGGCGGCCTGCCGGGTTTCCTCTATCTGTACACCTTCGATGACCCCAGCACGGGCGCGCGTGGCGCGCACGCCCACTACTTCCTGTTTCAGGGCACGACGATGATCACGCTCGTATTCCAAGCGCTGCCGGCGGACCGCATCCTTTCGCTGGCTTCGCTGTTTGATCGCGTCGCGGGCACGTTCCGCGCGCTGCCGGGCTGAACGCGATGCGCCCCGCGGCCCCCAGGCCGGCCGAGGGATCGGGGTCAGGCCTCTGAGCGCGTGCCCGGTCAGCTCCGGGCCGTTGTCCAGGCGGATGTGCTCCGGGGGGCGCCACGCTCGGCGGCCCCGCCCAAGACCCGACCGCACCACCAAACGCCTCATCGGACCACTCGAGCCCTCGGACACCACGTCACGCTCAAGCCCCGGGAGGTCGCCGCCTGACGTGATTTCGTTTTGGGCGTGGCTACTTTGGGACGACTGGAAGGTCCTGGTAATCCGGGGGTGTTGGCGTGATTCGCGGGCTTGGGGGTGCGTAGAACCCTGGGTTATCCTCGGGTTGGGGTGATATCCCGGGTGACGGTGGCCATGAAATCCTCCCCGTAGGCGGGCACTGAACCGCCCCGCTGGTGGCCACTGTTTCTCCCCATGGGTGGCCACGGTTTCTCCCCACGGTTCTGTCCTGTTGGGCCGGTAGTCCGGCTCGCGTCTGGTGTTCGACGCGGTCTGGAGGCTGGCATGAAGAAAGGTGAGGAAGCGATGGAGATTCTTGAGGCGTTTGACCTGGCGGGCTCGCTGCGTGGTGCGGCGGCGTTGGCGGGGTGTGATCACAAGACGGTGGCGCGACTGGTCGCGGCGCGTGAGGTGGCTGGCGGCGGGCTGGTGGTGCGGGCGCGTCGGCGGCCGTTGGTGGACCCGTTCGCGGGGAAGATCGATGAGCTGGTGGATCGCTCGCGCGCGCAGATTCGCGCCGATAAGGCACACGGTGTGCTGGTCGCGATGGGGTATGAGGGGTCGTATCGCACGACCCGGCGGGCGGTGGCGGAGGCGAAACGGCGCTGGCGGCAGAAGCACGGGCGGCGGACGCGGCCATGGATCCCGCAGCCGGGGTTGTGGCTGCAGTGGGATTACGGTGAGGGGCCGGAGGTCGCGGGGACGCGGGCGGTGTTGTTCTGTGCGTGGCTGGCGTGGTCGCGGTTCCGGGTAGGTGGTGCCGTTGCTCGACAAGACGCTGCCGTCGGTGGTGATCGGGCTGGACCGGACGCTGAGGCTCGTGGGTGGGGTTCCGATGGGCGCGGACATCTGAAGTGGCCCCAGTGTGGACGCTTGAAGTGGCCCCACTTCCGTCCGACCGGCAGCTGACTGTTCGGTGCTCTTGGAGCTCGAATGGGAGGCGGTGGAAGGGATGCGTTCACG
>JAABUR0100002425.1_pt1 | contig 28559 bp, 22 predicted proteins | sample 5560091 | NCBI WGS metagenome assembly JAABUR01 (sample SAMN10711879, study PRJNA513375) | rock metagenome | isolation source: Antarctica rocks | place: Antarctica: Victoria Land, University Valley sud
ACGACTGAGTTAAATGAATATCTATGATGAAATTCAGCGACAATTTCAATATCTTCTCGATCATCTCAATGATCTTTTTCTACTTCAATAAAGATTTTCACCCTCGAATGAGTTTCAATTCAGATACGACTGACTACGAAATCACTTGTGAACGATTGAAAGCTAGAAAAGCAGATGATATTGTCATTTGAATGAAAGAGTTACTGAGCTTCGATCATCAACAATTGAAAAAGACGAAGCTAATCATCAAAGCACAGATCAATAAACATAGACGAGACATCATCTATGAAGTAGAGAACTGAATTTGACTATTCTTCAGAAACGTCAAAATTACGAGATCATGCAAAGATTTGAAAGACAAACAACTAGAATTGTATCAGATCACTGTCAAAGCGAAGATCTTCTATCATCTTCGTCTATCAGTCAGCATGAAGCATCTGCATTCGATGTTCAACTCGAAGCTACTGCGATCGTATTCAGAAGACTCTTTATCAGAACAGCATGCAGAACTCTTCAGACTCATCATTATTGATGAAGATAACGATGAACATTGAGAGATAGATGACATTCTGAACTTCAGACGCTATCGAGATCGAATACAGTACAAGGTCAAATGAAAAGATCTAGATAGAAACGATGAATGATACTATGTCGATAAAGATGAATTTGATGACTTCGAGAAAGTTTTGAACGAATTTCATGTGCTATACTCAAGAAAGTCACGCTAGTATCGAAATAACTCAATAAGAAAGCAAGCAAACGAGCTACATTCATGCGAACATGAATTTTCGAAGAGAAGAGTAATGTTACGAGCGTATCAAGACTGAATAGAGCTAGTCAGTGTTTCTAGCTCAGATCTGACTCAGCCTTTATTTTCTTTTCTCAACATCTCTTTGTTCAACATCATCTTTCTTTCTACATCACATTCTACTCGTGTCACAAACACATCTTCTTTGAGCTTAGCGCAGTCTCTGAATATTACTTAAATAAAAGCTCTTGTACTCATCTTCTTCTGTATTCTTAATATTCAGTTATAGCTATCTCTAAAGATCAAGCACTATTCAATTCTGACTTTCGCTGATTGACTCATCTAGACACGATTCTGACAAATGATCATATTCATTGTTCACTGCATTGATTCTAGTAGATTGATCAGAGCACTCTCTAAAGCTATGATCTGATTTATGATATATGAAACAGGTTTCAACTAGAACATCTGCTTTCTTGACGTTAGTTAAAATCGCGTCATGCAACTTTAGATGATCAGATTTTGAATGATCAACTGACTGAGTAACAACAGCTTTATGAAAGATGATCTTTGATAAATCGTTGACATGTTTGATGAAATTGACTTTGTTCTTGATTTCTTGAATGACTCGTTGATCATTATTTAAATGAATCAGATAGAAATAAATCTCTTTGAGAAAATCAGGTTGAACTAATTGATCTATTCAAACAAATCGAAGACGAAGATTTATTTTATCTTTCAGATCGATGATCAGTTGCTTTTCGTGATACTTCAGATAGAAAGATAATCGTTGAAACTGAGTGTAAAACTCGCTGAACTTCTTTGATTCTTGAATCAAGTTGTAGTATTCTCTATGAAAGTTGACTTTCTTATCTGAATCATTGAACAACTCAGCTAGTTCTTTCAAAAGATCATTGACAATCTTATAAAGATTGACACAGTCACGTTCACATCTAGATTGAGCGACATCAGCTGCGTCATTGAATAATCTGAAATGTACATAGCTCAGTTTGACTCGTTCATTTGAAAAGAGATCGACGTTGATCTCTAGTTTATTCTGAATTTTGTCGTATCAGTTTTTTCAAGTAAAATTCTTTTCATCAGTAAATCAGAAAGAATCAAGTATTTTCTGAGATCTAGAACGCTCAGAGTAGATGAAATCAGAAGAAGTGATTTCTTTAGTTTGAAGTCTAGTCTTCAACTCTTTGATTTCGTCGTCTCGTTGTTTACTCAGCTCGTTGAGTTGATCTGTTTCTCTGTCGAGAGTCATGCATTGAGTCTTTCAGTTTTCAATAGAAACAGAGAGTATTACTGTTTCAGCGAATGACTCGTCGTCTTCATTGATGAATGATTCAGCACTAGAGAGTTTCAATGAATCAGTCTCAGAGATTTAAGAAAAGCGACTTTGAAATTCTTTGAAATATTCTTCGATAGATGAATGTTTTGACATGATGAAATTTGAAGAAAAAACGAGATTGAGTGAATGATGATGCTCGACAATATTAATGAAGATGTATGATCAAGTGTTTAATCTTCAGAAAAGAATGTTGTTGATTAAAGAAATATTTTTGATTTGTGAATTTTTGAGTGATTCTCAAGCAATTCACGAAGATTCTTTATCATCGATTCTCTTAATCAAGTTGAACAGCTTATTTTCACTCGTTTGTTTCATGAGAATGAATTGATTCTCTTGATTGAGTGAACTTTGTGTACTTAGTGAGTGATAAGTTGTCTAGCGATTCAAACAGCCTTGTCGTTGATTCTATCAAACTCTCTAATGTTGTTCAGTCTTTCAATTGCATTAATCATCAAATAAATGAATTTCTTTAGACTCATTCTGTCTGTACAAGTATGTTGAATGAGTAATGAGATCAGTATTATGTGATTAATGAATTTTTAATATAATGTCAGAATCATGTCTAAATGAGTCAATCAGCAAAAGTCAGAATTGAATAGTGCTTGATCTTTAAAGATAGCTATAACTGAATATTAAGAATACAGAAGAAGATGAGTACAAAAGCTTCTATTTAAGTAATATTCAGAGACTGCGCTAAGCTCAAAGAGAATGTGTTTGTGACACGAGTAGAATGTGATGTAGAAAGAAAGATGATGTTGAACAAAAAGATGTTGGGAAAAGAAAATAGAGACTGAGTCAGATCTGAGCTAGAAATATTGACTAGTTCTAATCAATACGCAGAGTACTCGCTAGCATACTCTGCAAATTGATTAGAGCTTCAGCCTTTTTCAGCCTTGATACGCTCGTAACAGTTTCTACAACTGAAAAATAATGCATATAAATAATGCATATCTTCATTGCTTTTGAAGCAATTTTCTCTGCAATAGTATTTGCATTTTGTGTTGCAGTAGTATTCACATTTTGTGTTGCAGCAGTTATATTGAAAAACTTTATCATCTCAGTGACAATCTCAGCATTCGCTTTGCGTCTAATTTTCGATTCAAAGCATTCAACTATAAACAGATCAGCGCTTTATCTAGTAATGCATTACTGAGATGCATTATCATGAATATCTTTGTTCTTTCGCTCTTGTTCTATCTCGTCTCTTACATTGTTTTTCATCATTGCTTTGTCAATTTCATTCACTTCTTTTCAAACATTGAATTGTCTTAGTTTATGTAGTCGTTTGAATATGATTACACGATCATTGTTCTGTTGCTTGTAGTGTTCTTTGATCTCATTGAATCAATTTTCACTACGATTTTAACTTGTGATAGACTTTGAGTTTATGAATAAAGTGAACATTATCTGTTAGAATCAGCATTGTTCTCTTGATTATGCATTTAAGTAATGCAACAATATTGTTGAAGTTTGAATAGTTTGATAAAATATGAACTTGTAGAGAATTTTGTAAAATAGAGAGTAATTCATCAAGTGAGATGAATTAATTTTGACGAAGAATTATTTCTAAATTGTCGAACAAAGTGAAAATTATCTGTTGAAGTCAGCATTGTTCTCTTGATGATGCATTTGAATAATGCAATAGTATCAATGAAATTTGAATAGTTTGATAGAATATGAACTTGTAGAGAATTTTGTAAAATAAGGAAAAATTCACAATAATAATAATAATAATAATAATAATAAATTCATACATTCTTGTGACATCGATTAAGTTGACTCATGAGAAACTTTATGCTATTTATATTGAGTGAACAAAACTCTCTGAGATAGAAAATCACTTGCTGTCTATACAACTGCTTCACGCAGTTGAAACTATCATTATGAGACTATGTATCAAATTAGTTCACGTTGATTGCACGTTAAAGAATGAGTGACTCAGTCACTTTAAATTGCTTCAGAAGCTTCGTTTTCATCATCATTCTTGCAGCTGCTCTGAGATTTCTTGTGATAGTGATGATTATTTAATAGTTCAAGAAGTCAACGTCTTGTAGCATTCTTGATCGCAAATGTGATCAGTTCAAGCAATGCATGAGTACATGTTTTGTCATCTGATGATTTCAGTCGTAGTTGCATTGCATGCTATCTGCGTCTGAAACGTCTCTGAAGTGCAGATAAACATTCAGATTTATGCGTTCAATTCTGATGTAAATAACGAGAGTGTTTTTGATCTTTTGAAGATCATTTCACATCTTTATCGTTCTATTGAAAATATGTTGCATACGTTGCATGCATCATACATAAGACATGATCTTCATGCTGATTTTCTTCTTAGCGAGAAATAGTCTTTTCTCTTGCAGCAAATTCACAGTTCAAGATGAGTGAAATCTTTTATTGCTCAAATTTCAACAGTTTACTTCTTAAGCATGAGTTGCAGACGTTTCGTCAGCAATATGCATGTGTATTGCAATCGATTTCTTCTTTAATCGCATCAACATATGCTACTGTTCTTTCAAGCTATACAGATGATGTCTTTGACTAGAGATTAATTTTATCATCAAGACATTTAAGAGTCAGAGTTCAGTAAAGAAATAAGATTCTTGAGATCAACAGTCGTCGTCATTGTATATCACACTTCGCAGATGCTCACTTCGCTTGTAAGATGTGCAACTCATCTGTTTTATGTTATCTGTAAAGATCTTTCTCATGCAGATCAATCATGTTTTGCAGAAATGTTCATATGTTACACTTTTAATCAGACAGCGTAATTCAATCATTCTTTACTAACTCACTTGTGTCTCTCTTCTTTTAACAAAGTCTTCTTGTCAGCATATTGTCTACATATAAAATGTCTGTATCTGAACATCTGTTAAATGATATTAACGAGACTCTCAAGTTTGCTCATGTTGAACTTAATGAGTCTTGTAAGTTGCTTATGTTGTAGTAACAGACGTGCAGTCTTAACAAGATTTATACATAGTTAACACATAGATTTAAAGAATGTTCATGATTCAAGTTTTTTCTGTTAATCATCTTCAACAGATCAAACACAAGAGTGTTTTGTCTCAGTTCTTGTCATTGCAACGACAAGATACTGAATTGAATGATTTTCATAAGCGATTTTTCTCGTAGTTCTGCGTTCTATTTGATTTTCTCATCTGTATGAAGATTGCTTGTAACATGCGCATTAAGATTATCAAAGTCTGTGCAATCGCGAAAACTCTGCACGCGATCAATGCACAGCGCTTCATCATCATGCAGTGCTTCAATGTCATTTAAATTTATTGAAAATATGTTGCATATGTTGCATGCATCATACATAAGACACGACTTCTATGCTGATTTTTCCCTTAGCAAGAAATAGTCTTTTCTCTTGCAGCAGATTTACAGTTCAAGATAAGCAAAATCTTTCACTGCTCAGATTTTGACAGTTTACTTCTTAAGCATGAATCGCAGATGTTTCGTCAACAATACACATGCATATCACAGTCGATTTCTTCTTTAATCACATCAACATACGCTACTGTTTTCTCAAGCTATACAGATGATGTTTTCAACTAAAGATTAATTCTATCATCAAGATATTCAAGAGTCAGAACTCAGTGAAGAAATGAGATTCTTAAGATTAACAGTCATCGTCATTGTATATCATGCTTCGCAGATGCTCACTTCGCTTGTAAGATGTGCAACTCATCTGTTTCATGTTATTTGTAGAAATCTCTCTCATGTAGATTGATCATGTTTTGCAGAGATGTTTGTATGCTACACTTTTAATCAGACAGCGTAGTTCAATCATTCTTTATTAATTTGCTTGTGTTTCTCTTCTTTTAATGAAGTTTTCTCGTCAATGTATCATTTATGTATAAAATGTCTGTGTCTGAACATTTGTTAAACAATATTAACAAGATTCTTGAGTTTGCTCATGTCAAACTTAACAAGTCTCATGAGTTACTTATGTCATAGTAACAGACACGCAGTCTTAAAAAGATTTATACATAGTTAGCATGTAGATTTAAAGAATGTTCGTGATTCAAGTTCTTTCTGCTAATCATTCTCAACAGATCAAATGCAAGAATGTTCTGTTTCAGTTCTTGTCATTGCAACAACAAGATACTGAATTGAATGATTTTTATAAGTGATTTCTCTTGTAGTTCTGCATTCTATTTGACTTTCTCATCTGCATGAAGATTGCTTGTAGCATGTGCATTGAGATTATCAAAGTCTGCGCGATCGCGAAAACTCTGCACACGATCAACGCACAACGCTTCATCATCACGCAACGCTTCAATGTCATTCAAACTTTTGATAATCTTTAAACTCTACTGTAGTTAAACAGTAGATTTGTAGTCAGCTACATGTACAGATGAGTTTCATTACTGATTAAAAAAATTCACAAAGTGAGATGAATTTGAGTGCAACAAGAAAAAAATAATAATTATTCTTAACACATATTCAATATTTCTTGCAATTTCTTTTTCACTTTTTCATTTTCATTTTTCATACTATTCTTGAATCATTTTATGATTTTAAAATTTAGTAATCAATGTTTTAAGAAATAATACATTTAAACATTAAAATCAAAACAATTATTCTTGAATCTTGAATTCTTGATAAACATCATAAACTATGACATGCATCAAGCGTATTAAAGATAATGCATACTGATAATGCAATATGACTTGTTTATTGCTGACAAGTTATTTTTTAGAATGTTCATCAGCATGCAAGAGCTTAATGAACTCAACTAACAATTATGCTATCAAAAGAACAAGTTCAGTATTTGAATTTACTAAAAAGATAATACACATTGATAATGCATTATTTACTGACATGCTAATGCTTTGTGACAGAAAACTAAATGACGTTACAAATCAGGCACAGTAGCATTGCGTGAGATTCAAAAATATCAGAAGTTATTCAAAAATTTCATTTCAAAAATGATTTTTGAAAAACTTGTAAAAGAGATTATGCATGATTGTGCTAAAGCAAATATGTTACTTTATGATTATTGCATTTAGCGCTCTGTCTTGAGTGCTTTGCAAGAAGTCATTGAAAACTTTATGATTTCATTCATGAAAAGTAAGTGCATTATTCTTTCACATTATCACTCTTGTTGTAGAATTTTCGTTGACATTTTGCTCTATGCAAACATCAACTTGATGACAATTTATGTCAAACACGTCATCATTTAAGATAGAAATATGAGATTTATGAAGAATCTCATGATGAATCTTGATGTCATGTTTTTCAAGATAGATTAGAAAATGTCTGTCTTTATCAGTTAAATAAACAGTGTAATTTTTGAAATCACATTCACATTACTCATGTGTATTATTTTTATGCATTGACTTGATTGTACTTTTAATAAATACTTACTCTAAATGCAAGACTTTTAATAAATGAGATGATATTGCAGATCTATGAATAAATCTGCATCAGAACAATCTTCAAAGATACTTGAAATGAATCAACAGACTTGTTAATCTCTTGATTATCATTTTGCTCTTTGCAATAAATATTTCAGAACTCAGTAATAATCTCATCTGAATTCAAATTCATAGTTTGATTATAATACTTCATTAACATTATTTGTTTCATCATTTTTGAACTCATCTGTAATTGATTTCATCGACATACTCTTCTAGTAAGACTGAAAGTTCGCTCAATATTTATTAAGAATATTGAGCATGAAAGAACATCTTTAATCATTTGCATCAATTTAGAAAAATTCGAAGCATTGTCTTTTTAAAATTGTCATGTTAAACATTTCTCATTTATAACATCAGTGCGAAAATATTGATCATCTTCATCTTGAAAAGAATGAGCATGCTGAGATTGTTGAAGCAATGATCTTCTAACAGTTGCAACAGACTACAAAATTATTAGTAAATGATCAAATGCATTATCATAATGCATTATCTTATCAGTATCACTTCTTGCTCTTTGTGCTTCTGCTCTCAAATCAACAGCTGAATCTTCATAGTAATGATGAAAATACTCTTTGAACTCTGTCTTGTACTTGATCTTGTAGTGAACAAATTCTTCATCATGATCTGTATTTTCATTGTCTTTGTCATTTCAAGTCTTGTAAAGATTTAGCTTCATTGTAGAATTCAGAATATTTGCAAGATTATATATTGTTTCATTGTTGTCTTCAATCTTGACATAATACTTTGCAAGTTTGATTGAGACTTTTTTGCAAGTCTTTACTATAACAGCACTTAATGAGCAAGTACTTCTTCTTATATTCTTTTCAATCTGCTCAAGATGATTGAAAAGTGCATCAAATATTCAAAATCTCAAGTGAATATTTGCATTAATTGTTCATAACATTATTAAAGTGCATTCGTAGAAGAAATTTAATAGATTGTCAACAAGCAAAATCATGAATTACTCACTTTCATCAAGTTTGATTCTTGCGATCTTGAAATCTTTGCAGTATTTCTCTGTTCAAAGATCAACAAATTTGCGTAGTTAATATGCTTGACGAAGCATTAAGTACATAAAGTTTCAATGAATGCAAATATCTTGTATTAGTTTTCTAAATCTTTTGTCATTCTGCTCTTGAAAAGCTCTGAAGTGAATCAATCGCTGAGAAGAGTCGTTGACAGCTATTGTCAGAGCACAAATCTAATTTCATGATTAATAAATGCATTACTTTTTTGCATTATCATTCGAAGCAATATTTTTTTGATCACAATAAATAATTCTTTGCTTGTTTCAATATTTTGCACTTGCTCATTCTTTAATTGAGCAATAACATTATCAACTATTGTCTTTAATTCAAGAGCTTGAATAAAATCTTAAGTCACAAGATTAATGATGTGAGTTAAGCAATTAATAAAATTCTGTGTTCTGTCTCATCAAAACTTATGATGACTCATGATCTTTTCAAGTTTCTCTTTCAAGATATTATTATTGCTTGCATTATCAATAACAATCTTGAAAAGCTTGTTCTTAATAACGTAGTTCTTCAGAATTTTCATTAGCTTCATCATCAATTGACGCTTGATATGCTCAATATTGAAAGACGTAAATTCAATAAAATGTTCACGAAACTGAAATTCAACATTGATTCAATATATTAACACTTTCAAGTACGCTACTCTTTAAGAACTAGATCATGCATTCAAAGCAATAAAGACACGTCGTGACTCTGTAAGATTTGATCTGATCTTATTACAAATCTTCTTATAGTATGAGAGAATCATGATTATCATCTTTGTGCAATGTGCAATCTGCAGATCTGAACGAAGCATTTGTAGCAGCTTTCAAAATTACTCGTTATCAATGATTTGAAAGAATAGATTCAAGTTGTTAAGAAGTGCGATGACAGACTCGTTTCTAGCAGCTCTTCATAAACTAGCGTCAGAGAAAAGATTGCACGTCGCGACTCAGTCACGTTAGCAGTATATAGATAGAGCAGTCTACGACTTCTCTCTACAATCTGCATAGATTTCATCATATGTAATACTGTTCACTCTATTTTTTCAATAGATTATAAGTCTCGATTAGCAAGAAGCTTTCAACGTAATTAGGTTGAAACATTCTAAGCATTTGATGCTCAACAACTCGATACAAGACTTATTCAAATGAGCAATCAGCGATCACTTACTACGCGTCTCACGAGAAGACAAATAAGTACACTGACTTAGAGAAGTTTAGTGAAATTCGACAGCTTACTACGCATCTCACAAGAAGATAAATAAGCACTCACATCAAATCAACAGTCTACTACGAGTTCTCAAGAAAGCGAACAAATAAACATACTTGAACGCGTCGAAGAACGCATAAAATTTTCATCATCACTGACGAGATTACATTCTCTTCACTTCACTCGTCAATCTATCTAATATTCTTATTTTATTCTTCGATTCTAACAACAAGCTGAGTCTACATCAACGTCATGAACTTCAACGACTTCTTCGTCAAACGACAATCTGTTTTCATTCTCACTTGCAAGAACTGCGATCAATGATTTTCTCTCATGAAGAGATGACTCATTGAGAAAGACTTGTGATTCGTCATTGAAGACAAGTCTGACTCGAACACACTCAACAGCGTCATCGACATCATCAGCGAAATTCAATCTCTCGATTTCGAAAGTCAAAAGATTGACGCGAAAGCTCACTACTGACTGATCATCTGCATCATCATTGATGATCAAGAACACACTGCAGACAAGACGTCAGCAAAAGAGGTTTGAGATGCTCTGAGCTACAAATACAAAGAGAAGCTACAAATCACTGAAAGACAATATCTGACGAACTTTATTGATTACAGAATGTCGACGAATACCTTTATTGAAAAGGCATAAACACATCTCGTCAAGCTGACTCGAAAGATCATCGCAATACAGAATGACATGAGCGATTTATTCAAGTCAGAACGTTGCTTTCAAGCCTTACTTCAATCGCTGTCAGATGAATACACGATCATTCGAGATGTCATTGATGCGCAGAACAAGTCAGACGTTGAGAGAGAACTTCAAAAGCTACAAGAGAAGAAAGCACAATTGAAGACAACAGAGACTGCGCTATGAGTCAAGCGAAGAAACGAACGCGAGCGTACTGATCAAGAGCAGAACAAACGCAAAATCAGTCATTGTTGCAAACGCTTCTCAGACTTCGACAGCGATCAATCGCGTCGTCAATTTCTAAGATGTTTTCTCTGTGAAGACAAACATCGTCTAGCCGATTGCTCTCATCTGTCTGCAGCTCAAGAGCTTGTGAAGAAACGCAAAGACAAAGGCAAAACAAAGCACAAGAGCGCTGATGATCTTCAAACTCTCGCTGAGCTTCTGAAGAGCAAATACAAGAAGCACAGAGTCTACAACGCGAAAAGCGACTCTGAAATCTCTGACGACGATGAGAATGATGAGAACGAAGAGAGCGAGAATATTGCAGCTCTGTCAAAGAACATTGTCAGTAAGATTTCTGAATTCGACTGAATTGCAGACTCTGATGTCTTCTCGCACATGACTGATCAACTTCGACTTTTTAGTGAGTCTCTAATTCGCATTAAGAGACGTATCATCAAAGTTGAAGAAGGAAAATTGTATGTCAATCACTGTGACACAGCAGTCATGCAAAATCGTCACGAAAACTCAGTCAAGCTGTTCTCTGTTCTTCATGTTTCTAAGCTCGAAGTGAATCTTCTTTCTGAAAGAAGAATGTGTGAGAAAGATTTGCAAGAGAGCTTTGACGATAAAGATCTGTACATGCACAACAAGCGAAAGAAGCAGATGATTGAGACTCTAGAATGCGAAGACGTCTACATAGTAAAGAGAATTGCAAACAATCTTGATGAATTTGCATTACTATCAGCTATGCAGCGTGACATCTCATCAGCATTTTCAGCGACGCACAGTTCAATGAATCTCGACGATTCAATGAATCTAGATCATTCTGCGCCTCACACTAACGTGATTCATCATGAGAACGAGATCAAAGTTGATTACGATCAACTTAGCTTCGCAAATGACAAAAGCTTCAAGTTGTACAAGCTGTGACATCGTCGTTTCGCTCATCTCAAATCAGCAAAGCTTCGTCAGCTTCATAAAGTCATCACTCTGGAAAAATCTATTCTCATCAACGACAGTCATGAGAATGTGTGTGAGATATGTGCGCTCATCAAGTTCATCAACAAACGAGAACACAACGTCAGCGATCGAAAGACAAGTATCTTAATTCTCATCTTCATAGACATCTGTGAATCACTATCGTTGTTTCTCGATAGCGAGTCGTACTTTCTAGAGATAGTGAACAATCACTTCAGAAAGACTTGATGCATTTCTTTGAAGCAACGATTTGATGCATCAGATGCTTTGCGGAAATGAAAACTCAGCGTAGAGCTTCACAACGATGTCAGACTTCTCTCAGTACACAGCGACAACGTCACGAAACTTAAAGTCATCTTGAATAGCTGATGCTCATCAGTTGACATTGCTTCTCAATACACTGTCTCACACATGTTAATTCAAAATGAAGTAGTCGAAAGAGTCATATGCATCACAGAAAACTCGATGCGAGTCATGATCAAGAATGCTGAACTTCTCATTGAGTTCTGAGCAGAAGCTGCAAAAACAGATGTCTATCTGCGAAATTGAATCATCACGAAACTCTTGATCGACGAAGCTCTCACGATTTCGAAGAAAACATTCATCGAGATCAAGCTCTCAATTGATCATGTACGAGTATGAGAATGCAAATGCTACTCGCACGTTGATCTCAAGTCGTTATCAATCGAAGACAGACGAGACAAATTCATGAACAGAGACAGACTCGACGCATTCATGAAATATGTGAAAGACATCGATAAGCAATATCGTCTTTGAGCCTCAGATCTCAATCGAGTCATCAAGAGTCACGCTGTCAAGTTCGCTGAAGATGAAAAGAATAAAGACATGAACTTGCAACTTCGCAAACAGACATTCAACGTTCTTTCAGAGAGAAGATCTGTGAAAAGATCATCAAAGAATAACATGTCAACTGATGTTTTAAAATCTGACGCTCTCATGATTGACGTTTCGTCTGAATCGACTAATGCACTGAAGACTATCGCGATCAACTTGAATGCACTATTCAAGATCACGTCACAAACGTCAGATGATCGCGAAATTCACTTGAATGTTCAGATCACTCAGAAAGTCTTCGCATCAAGCACGTCGAAGTCAGCAGTTCAAACATTTCTGCATGTAGTCATTTCAAAGAGAAAAAGAGACAGCGAAAATCAACAACTGAAAGATCGCGCATTCAAGATCTTGCAAGCTATGATGATCTGACTCGTCACAGAGAAAGCTGACAACGATGAGAGCGATTGTGACACAAGCATGTCATGAGCATTATTCGACGTCGATGAATTCGATTTCTCTAAGGCAGTAAGAATTCTCACGTCGAACACTTACAAAAACGCAGTGCAGAACTCAGTTTGAAAGAAACTTTGAAAAGAAGCGATCAACGCAGAACTTGTGACACTAGTCGTCAACGAAATCTGACAAGAAGAAGTGTCGCTCAAAAAGATCAACATCGTAACAAGCAAATGAGTCTTCAAGTCAAAGATGCACGTCGACGATTCTCTTGACAAACTGAAGACAAGACTAGTGATCAGAGATTTCTTTCAAATTCATGAAGTTGACTACGAGAATACTTTTGCGTCAATCATCAAGTTTGACACTCTGCGAGTCTTTCTAGCTATCGCGACAATGAAAGATCTCGAACTTCATCAAGTCGATGTGAACAATGCATTTACTGAGTCGTTTCTCAAAGAAATTATTTACATGTTTTCTTCGCCTGAAATGAAAGTCAAATCTGACTGTATTCTAAGAGTTCTTCGAAGTCTTTATGATCTCAAGCAAGCTGCATGAGACTGACATGATCGCTGTGTAACAGCGCTGTCTGAACTCAGCTTCGCACAATGCGCTGCAGACTCATGCCTTCTGATTCATAGATCAAAAGAAATCATGTTGCTACTATACGTTGACGACATAGTCATTATTTGCAAATCATTGAGCAACATTAAATGATTTAAGCATGAGTTTCAATGTGTTTTCAAAGTCAAGAATCTGAGAAAAATGAAGAGAATTCTTGATATTCAAATCACTCGCAACAGAAAGGCACGAACCTTACGAATGAATCAAACTCACTACCTTCATGACGTTCTTGAGAGACTCAACATGAAGCAAGATAAGCACAAGGCAACAGATTTTTCAATGAATGAATATGATGCTCTTCGCTCAGCTGAACTCGAAGACGTGAGAATCGATCAGCATAAGTATCAACAAGTCATTGAAAGTCTCATGTATGCTGCAATTCACACTCGACTCGACATCATCTTTGTCCTCAATCAACTAAGTCAATATCTCAGTGATTCTGCAAAACATCATGAACACGTCTTGAAGAAGTTGATGTGATACGTTCGTTTCATCATTGATCTAGACATCATGTACGAAGTCAGTGAAAGCATGAAGTTAGTAAAATACTCTGACTTAGACTACGTCTCAGACAGACTAGATCGCAAGTCGATTCTCGTCTACATCTACATGCTTGATGAAGAATCAGTCTTCTGAATGAGTCGAAAGCAAAAGTTTGTTGTCACATCGATCATCGAGACAGAGTACATGACTCTATCAATCTGCGTCAAGAAGAGTCTATGAATCAGTCAAGTGCTCAAGAACATGAATCTGACAAAGTACTTAAGCATCAGTCACAGTCGCGTCGATATTCTTGAGAAGATTACTCATCAATCTGTCTCACTCACGCAGCTCAAAGAAGATAATCAAGCGACTCTTATGCTGATTAAGAATGCTCATATTCACGAATGATCGAAGCACATTGACGTCGCTTATCATCACATTCGAAATCTGCACAAGAAGAATCAGATCTCAGTGAACTTCGTCTCTAGTCAAGATATAATAGCAGACGAATTGATCAAGTCACTATCTCGACAGAACTTCAAGAGATTCATTGAACAACTGAAACTGAAAAGCAGTGAAAGCTGAGAAACTCGCAAGCATCGAGTGAAAGTGTTGAGAAGTGCGATGACAGACTCGTTTCTAGCAGCTCTTCGTAGACTAGCGTCAGGAGAAAGATCGCGCGTCGCGACTCAGTCACGTTAGCAGTATATAGATAGAGCAGTCTACGACTTCTCTCTACAATCTGCATAGATTTCATCATATGTAATACTGTTCATTCTACTCTTTCAATATAAGTCAACAAAGATCTTGCATAATTGATCTTCTCAATTCTCTTAATTGAAGACAGAGACTAATTTAATATGATTTTTCTTCTAATAGTTTGTCAATTTTGCATTATCAATTTGCATTATTAGATATGACTTACTCATTTGAAAGTCAGTTCAATCTGTGATTGCAAGTGTTTGCGTTTTCGCTCTGTCGCTGTGCAAAAGTCTGATTCAAGATGCTTTTTCATAGCAGATGTGCTAAAACTATTAAAAGCTGTTGAATGATTCATAATCTTATGACAGATTATGCATGAGATTTTAGACAATTCTTCAACAATTGAAGTTAATTGTATAAAGTAATTTCATATATTAAATTGCTTATCATCTTTAACTTTTTTGAATCAGAGTGAATTGACTATCTTTTTTTGAGTCTTGTTTTAAATACTCTCGACAACAGAGATTTGAGATCATCATTGTAGAAAAAAATCATCTGTATTCAAAGTTCATTGAACATACTCGCTATTCTCTCTTATCTTGAGCTGTGAAAAATTCTGATAAATTTTGTTCATTGCTTCTTGTTTAATCTTCTTTTTTTTGAAATGATGTGAAAAATTTATAAATCATTGAACTTAACTTGCAAAGTCTTCAGAATGAAGACTATCTGAAGATGAACTATGCAAAATGCTTTCGTCAGACAGATTGAAAGTTATCAACGAACTAGACATTTTATAAAATAGTTTGTATTAACAATAATAGTTGTTAATAGCTTGAAAATAGTATATAGATGATGTAATGAGTAATGCGAAAAAATGATGCAATGAGTAATGCAAAAAGATAATGCAAAGAACAAGCAAACATGTTGTTTTATGTTTCTATTCTTAGCACTCTTGATGTCAAGTTCAAGTTCTTGATGAGTTGAGTTAAGTTGACTCAATTTCTAGTTGAGTCGAGTCGTGTTGAATTGAAAATATGAGCAATTCGACTCGAATTGAGTTGAAAATGTGAGCAACTCGACTCGATATCGATTTGAGTTCAAAATGTCAACTTGAAACTCGACTCGATGATCAGTCTAATCATAAATAATATGCAACGTTATTTTAATGTAAATTGCATTCATCTCAAATCAAGTCTGACATAGTAGAATCAACGCTCACTTTAAGATTGTAACATCATTCAGATTCATATCAGTATAAATCTTGTTGAGATCTAGATTCAGCATTATTTGAATATTTAACTTCTTTTGATCATAATGTTTCTGCTTTATTATTGTTTTTTTCTTCAATAAAGTTCTTAAATGTTTAAAGATAGTTAACATCAATTAATATATTTTCTCATTCTCTTTCTTTAATTTGACATCATCATTCTCATATTCAAAGTCTTTCTCTTCTTTCAACAAAACTACTGTGATGTGATTGTTGAAAGAAGAGTTGAAATCTGCATCATTAACATACTCTGACTTCAAGACATTGAACTGTCTTTTTCATTTCTTCTGCTTATTCAACAAAAGATCTGCATAATTCTCATTTTGTCTGTATTCATTTCAGATATTTGCAGACTTTAGTATCTTGCAATCAAAGTGAGTGATGATTATTTGATTAGAGAATTCAAGCTGATTAGAAGAATTCTTTATATTTATATGAAGATTTGAAGTTTCTGCAACTGTTTGAGTCAGCACTTGTTTCAAATCTTTATCTGATTCATAATTAAGCATATTAGTTGAAATATCATTTGTAAGTTTTTCTTGAAGAGCATATGCTTCTGAATTGTCTTAAATTTTGCGAACATTCTCATTAATTGCATTCAGAAGCATAATCAGAAGTTCTTTAATGATTGAATCATTCACTCAAGTCGCTAGTTCTGATTGAACTTTCTTCATGATCTTAAAATTCTTATACTGATCATGACTGTTGAGAACTTTGATTTAAATGATTATCACATTTAGTGATTGAAACATCTGTATTCAGTTAACACAGTCTTCATACTAATATGAAAGTGTAACTTGCTTTCAGAACACATCTTCATGTTTGAATCTTTGCAACAATGTTCATTACTAATGCTGTAATCAAAACTCTTGAGCAACAAGAATTAAGATTTAAACTCTGAGCATTAACAACATACATAATAATAAGAATGACAACATCAATCTTAACATTATTAAAGTCATTGATCATTTTTTTTTGCTCTTTCACTGTGAGATATGCAGCTAAGATCTTAATAGAGATGTGAAAATGATTCAACACATGCTCATAAAATCATGTCATCAATGATATGTTTTTCATAACTATGACTTTTCATACTGTTTCAAAGATTGCAACTGAGAAAACATAGTCACGAATTTGACTGAAAATGTATCTCAACGTTGATAATTCATGAATTAAATACTTAATTTTCATCATTCTGATGATAAACTGACTGTCATCAGATTTGAGAATGCATGAAATAAGTCATTTAATATTGAATTCAGATGAATTGAACTGAGTCATGTTCTTCACATTCATTAATAGTTTAAGCATTTGCATGATTGAGTCTAGTCTGCTTAATTGAGTCGATGCAAACTTGATACATAACTGTTGAAACAGATCAGCAACAAATGAAAAGAACTTTTTTTTTAACTTTTACTTAATCAATCAAATCTTGTTTTATAATTCTCAATAATCAGTTCTTAAGAATTATTGAGAGAAATCTTAAGTAATCTGTATCAATCTGAATTCATATTGATATGAAGTTAATTCATCTGATTATAGCTCAATAATGTCATTGCATTTCTGACTTTTCATTTTAAGCATATTTCACATTCACAGTTTTGATGACATGTGATGACATCATTAAAATCAAGAAGATTTTAGCTTTTTACTTGTTTCAAATTAGAATGAATGCAGTAAAGCAACATATTGAAATTAGATTGTTGATATATGAAAAATAGTTTCACATGATATCAAGATGCTCATTGATGATAATGCGCTTCACACTAAGTTTCTACATCAATATTATGATGTCATAATCAGACTGTGACTTACATGACTGAATATAATATACAAAGATGTAGTACTTTGTTATTCATGTCATTCACTTCAAAAAGCTTTATCAGTTCTCTCATCAATATTGTTGATAGAAATTTCTCATTTGAATTCTTTTTAAGAATTTCTATTTCAATTCTTGCTTACAAAATAGCAAGTAATTCTCTGATGTTCTGAAATACATATGAGTAAAGCTTCATATTGATACAAAGATTTACTAATCAACAGATTGTTGATGAATGATGTAGCTGTGAGAAATCAATGATATTCACAGTTAAGCAGATTGACAGAGAGATATATCTTGATATCAGAATTTCGTAGATGATGTTCTTCATTCATCAAAACAAGAGAAAATCTGTCAGTTCAGTTTGATACATAGATAATATTCTTTATCTTTGCTTTTTCTTTATTTCTAATCACTTTTGTCTTTGACTTTAGAATGCAACTATGTCAAATGTCATAACTAGTTAAAAAAACAGTTTTAAAAATCTTATGATTAATCTGATTTCACATGTATTTGATCTTTAAAGATCATGTGATGAAGTTGTATGAATCATTTCTTACTGTTATGCTGAAAACTCAGTTTAACTTTGATTGAAAAGACTCTTCTGATGACTTATCTTCATAGATAATCATGATATGTAAATCAGAAAAGAACTTTTCTCTCATTTGATATCATTGATTCAAGACTATCTTGAATGAACATAATAATAAGATTGACTTATGCTTCTTTATATTCATATGAAATCAGTTGCTCATGAAAGTTAGAAAAAGATATGCTGTAGAGATTTTTCTTAATCTCATAATGTTGCAGATGAATTTTTCAAAGATTTGAGATTCTTTTATCACAGACTGATCTGTAACTTGATCATTGAACGAATAATTTTTGACTTCAAAAGATGATGAAATAAAGTCAAGAATTCACTGTAGCATGAAGATGACATTAATGATCTGTAAATCAAGAAATTTGAACTTAAATTTGATCAATGTGCACATGCTTTTGTTGAGCAATTTCTTGTTATCATGTCTTGATATGATAATCATTTCAAGAAGTTTTTTACAGAGTTCTATCATGAGATCGACTTGTATTTCATTTTTCATGAAAGCAGCTTGAACATTAAAATACTTTTTAGTGTTCTCAATTTCTGCTAGCTAATATAAGAGATCAGTCTTCATATTAATATGAGAAAAGTTCTTGAGATAAATACATACATTGACAGTCATATCAGCTTGATGCTTTTTTCTTTTAACATTTTTGAAAGTCTGAATCTGAGCTGAAGTGACATGCTTCAGTTTCTGAATTACGTTGATTGATCTGAGTTGATTGACATATATAGTATCAATCATTACTCATTGTCAACGAAGAAGTTCTGCTGAATTTCTGATGTCAATGTTCAAATACATTTTCTGAAAATGAGTAGAATTCTTGATGTAAACATTTTATAATGTTTTGAAGATGATTTGTTTTAATTCACTTGAAGAAAGCATAATTTTCTGTCTCTTCAATCATTTTTTCTGAACTTTCATAATATCATTTAGCATAATATTTATCATAACTGAATCAATCAATGCATTCTTCATATTAATATGAGAATTTTGCTTCTTAAAAACAATGTTCTCAATGATATTTACTTCAATAATCTTCATAATCATTAATAAAGCATCTTCATATTCAAAAAAATAATCATTCATGCTCATCATTTTTAAAGTATAGATAAATGCAATCTTGATTTCTGCAGATAATTTCTTCAATCAGTTGAGTATGATTGTTCAGAGCATAGTTGAATTTTTCAAAAGAATCTTTTTCATATCATTGATACATTGAAACAAAACATTAGAAAAGTTCAGTCTTAAGATTGAAAGTGTCAGCTGTTGATGAATCTCATTTCTTCACTGCTCATCATTAACATAGTGATGAAAATCAATATTTGAAATGCAGTTCTTTGACATTGTAAGAAGATTTACATTAATATACTCATTGATGTACTCATTCAGCTTTTTGATATATCTTGTGATTCAATTCTTGTTTCATACTAGTATGAGAAACATTGCAAATATAACGAAAGATATAACAAGAGATTGATCATCATTATTCTGTAACTTGAAGTGATTCAAATCATGCATTCAGTTTAATTTGTAAATCTTTAATATCATTTTTAAAGAATATGAATTGACTATTTTTGATTCAAATGTGAATATGAATCGCGATGATAAGAATAAACTTGATAAAGACTGAAAGAGATTATGTATTTTGTTAATAATTTTCAAAAAATGCTTCTCTTTAAAGAGTTTCAGATGTGAGATTTTCAAGACATTTTGAAGATTGAAGACAGAAATTTTCTGATCTCAAATCATTGCAAGCTTAAAAATGATCATTTTCTGTCGTTGTTCTGCTTCATTTGTTCTAAGATTCACTGTTTTCATACTTTTATACATGTATAAAAAGAGATTGACTAGAATCTGTGCAAGTTTGACTTGCTTGAGCATATTTTGTGATGAGAGAAGTTTCATCTTCTTTCAAATTATTATCAATGATTTTAACAAATGTTCTTTCTGCTTCATGATTACTTTCTGAGTATTCTTGACTATTGACGTAGTTTTAACTTCAACACTTATTTTCTTGTATAACTTTTAAGACTCAATCACTGAGTAGTTAAATCAAAACATGCGAAAATTTCTCTTGTTCTTAAAGTTTATATAAACTGTGAGCTTTGCTTCGTTCATGATGCAGTTGATAAAGATTTCATTTAACTCATCAAATAAATTTATCTTCTTCAAGTGAGTGAATGTTTAAACTTTTGTCTATAAAGCACATTAGCTTCATATCAATATGAAGATAATTCAATAATCATATCAGTTGATCTCTGAATTTTACAAATGTATGTGACATTGATGATTCTTTCAACTTTGTTGATGTGATTGAAACAGATGATGTCTTGATATATCAACTTTATTTTAATATGAAAGTAAGTCAATAAACATATCAACTTTTCTTTGAATGCAAGATTAAGTTTGAATGACATAACTGATGCAGATGATGTAGATGAATCAAATGATGTAAATGAATCAGATGATACAGATAATAAAGATGATGATTTTGCTGATGATTTTGCTGATGATTCTGCTGTTGATTTTGCTGTTGATTTTGCTGTTAATTTTACTGTTGATTTCGCTGTTGATCATGTCACTTATATCATTGATGATGCTGATGATGCTCTTTGATGAGAATGTTAACTTTATATCAATGTAATGATAACTCACTAAATTTATTGTTTATTTCTTGCAAAACATCTTGATAAATGTGAAGATGTAAAGATGTAAAGATGTGAAGATAAGATGAAATAAGATCATGATAAAACTATTTTAAAAGATGTATTAATGAATTTAATAATTAGAATCTGATAGTAAAATGTAATACAACAAGTGATAATTTGACAAAATGAGAATGTGAGAGTGTGAGAATGCAAAATAAAGAAAGAAGATAAGTTGTTATTCACTATTCTGACTGATTAAGTGAGATGTGCATTATATAAACACGTCAGTGAACTCAGCATTTAGTTGATATTGATACAGAGATGTAATGTGACAAGTTGTAGATAAATGAAAGTAAGATTAATTGACAAGATGAAGTTATATTAATGAGTTCAGATTCAAATGTTGATGTTAAGATAAAATAAAAATATTGATTAAATGCGTGATATTCACAACAAAACAGCTTGTCAGAATACTTTACTTTAGTAAATGAGATAGTAAGTAATTAAGTTGAATAATCAAGAAAATGTGATGTGAATAAAATAATGTTGTTGAGAAGATAATGTGATGATGTCTATTGTTCTCATATTGATATAAAGTCAGATATTTATTGTTTTTATATTGATATAAAGTCAATCATTCTCATCATTATTATCTTCATCATTGTCAATCTCATCACTGTCATCTCATCATTGTTTTCTTCATCATTTTCTTGATGTTTTTTCTATCATTTTCTTAATATCTTCTTGATGTTTTCTTCATTATTCAGCTCAACGAGAAAGAAGTGCTTTAGCTATATATCTTGTTTATTTACTCTTCAAGTCTTCTTTTGCTTCAATAAAGTGATGATGATGTATTTGAGTCACGTTGTGTCACGTTGCATTTCTTTCGACTGAGTGATGTACATAAATATGATGTCTATGCTAGAGTCATTGTGATCAGCATCTCATTCATATCAGTATGAGAAAAACATACTATGTTTACATTGATTAGCTAGAAAACGACTGCAAGTCTATGATCTGTCTGATCAGATCATGAGTCATTAATTACTACTGTAATGAGCAAAGATATGTGTTTTTGCTTGAGTTCGTTGAGAATCATATTGATATGAGAAGATCATTCTATGTTTATATTACTAACTACGAACATCAGATTAACATCTATGAGATGAGTTTTGAATTTTGAGATGGGTTCACAGCCTCGCTCGCCTGACGTTCAACATTCAACATCTGAGATTTGAGTTATTTCAGTTTGCACGATATGGTCTGCCGTAGGCTTAGCCGTCGTAAGTCTGAGTACCTTAGGTAAGGTAGGTACTAGGTATTGATACAAGCGGTTGAGCTAGAAGAGGCGTCGAAGGGCATCAATCAGATTTAGCAGATTCTGCCCAGCTGATCACCGTGTCAGATTAATTACTTATGGGCGACACGAAGTACAAGTGTGATTCATGGTGGCAGCGCCAAGCCTAGATATGTTCTCCAGGAAAAAAGTTCACTAAAGCCCCGCCCCTCACATGCACTGAAGACCATTACGTGACACGAAATCAGACACTCCGCATCACTATTAGGAAGTGGCTGTCTTGGCTCCTTTGACTGAAGAAATGGCTGCTCTTCGATGTCTTTCACGAGTCCTTTCCCAGCCAGTCTGAAATTTGGGGCCGGCACAATGAGGAAGAGGGCCGCTGTATCTAATTAGACTTTCGAGGCATGCTTTTGACCAACGTTGTTTACTGAAACGAAATGCAAGACACGCTGGGTCTGGTGCTGTGTAATGCTATTCCTGTCACCTGGGCATGAAGCAAAGAGACGACGGTGTCTTCATATTTTTTCCTTGAGCTTTTCCCCTTTGGCTGTCGAAGCAGAAACAACTGCAGCAAGCCCCGACGTGGCAAATGAGCTCTTCGCAGCAGCCACGGCAGCATCAGCAGCAGTGGGGCACACAACCAGAGGGCGCCCAGTACTCTACACGCTATCCAAATCTGCATTACGTCCAGCACGCAGGACTACGAGCATAGCTCCGAGTTCCCGATATCTCAACGATATTTATCGTCAAACTTGGCGCACTCTCCAATTATGTGCAGACGTTCTGACCTTCTTTTTGCCTTGCTGCTTCACTAACTCACCTTCACCTTTTCACGTCTCCGCGAGTTCCATCGGCCCAACCTCTCAGCAACCTGGTGATAAGATGGTGGAAGTCCGCCTTTTCTTTTCCTTCATCGGAGGGACCAGATCCGATGTTTTCGAGAACTCTGTCACTTGATTCTGTATCAATGCTTATGAGATTCGTAAAGTGGCGAGGGCTTGGAGCCAAGACGTTTAAACTCAGCTGGGTAGACGCATAAAGGTATACTTCCCAAGATCCGTAGCCCTAACCTAGGGTATTGTCGTTCTGGTATGATGATTGGTAGATTTGCCCAGCCAATAAGATACACCCTTCTTATCATTGCTGTAGCGCGTAACTACAACGTGAGGCTGTCCTGATGTGCGAAGGGGCATTCAGAACAACGTCGCAAGACCATGACAAGATGTTTTCCAAACTCAGTAAATCTCTTCGCTCCAAAAAGTCAAGCTCACAAACATCTGCAGTCGATCCTCCCATACTCGAACAATCACATGGTTCGCCGTCGCGAGCAACCGCCCCGCAAAGCCTAACCCCACACCTATCGCCTAGAATTGATATCTTGTCATCGGCGGCCACCCAGACAACAGCTGGTCCGGCGGTTATAAGCGAAGGTCAAAATTATGGCATTAAACAGCTGTACGATGGAGGCACAGATGCGAGCATCGACATCGTCTTCGTGCACGGATTAATAGGGAATGCATACAACACCTGGCTTCACAAAGACACGAAGATACATTGGCCAAGCGCACTATTGAAGCAAGATATCCCAGATGCACGTGTTCTAAGCTTTGGCTATGACGCAGATATCGTCGGCTTTTGGAACCCAGCATCGAATAGTCGGCTAAGTAATCACGCTGAGAACATGGTCGGGGCCTTGGTGCGGAAACGAGAGCGTACAAATACAGAGACGAGGAGGCTTCTATTCGTTGCTCACAGTCTCGGCGGATTAGTTGTCGAGTATGCTCTCAATCATTCGAGAAGTGCCGCTGAGATCTTCCTCGGCCAGATCGAAAAATACACAACAGGGATAGCGTTCCTTGGAGTCCCTCACTTCGGCGCAGACCTTGCGGCATGGGGACGCTTTGGCACGAGCATGGTCAATGTACTTCGGCGGGCCAACCAAGATATTGTCGCAGTGTTGGAACCTGGATCGGAAATATTGCGCGTTACAGAAAAGACTTTTCGCAACAATCTAAGCATCAGAAAAGATGAAGGACGTGAGATATCTATCACTTGTTTCTATGAAGAACTTCCTGTAGTTGGAGTTGGCGAGGTACGAATCCTGATACATGATGCTGTGCTGGTTCTAATCTATCCAGGTTGTGCCTTTGCATTCCGCTGAGATGAAACCGTACAGCTGCTACGGGATTCACGCGAATCATATGGTATTCCTGACGACCTGATCCGCAGCATCATTCACTAAATGTTCATGACAGGACATGACAAAGTTTCCGAATCGGGAAGATCAAGGATATGACGCCATTGTAGGCGAACTTCAGCGATGGAAGAAAGTAGCTTTTCAAGAGAAAGCATCAAAGGTCTTCGAGCCGAGTACAAGTGTCAAACAGGGTCGATCTCAATTCGGCGACACTCACGCTTGGAACAGCCAGGTGGTGCAAGGCAACTTCTATAGTGCGAACTTCAGTCAGTCTTCTTAATGCCTTTGTATAGATCGAGTCTCTGATGAAGTGGTATACCGCAAGGCACGAAAGAGGGGGCTTCACTTGAGGCAAGCGGTCAGTATCCTTTAAGTACTTTTGACGTCTCATAAAGCCCGAAGCTAGGACTGCTTTGGGATTTGATATTTTCTCTCTAACTATCATTTCGCATATAGATCAAAAAGGAAACAGCTGGTGGATGGTGCCTCGTGCTACCACCCGCCTCTATACTGGACGTAAGAAGCTTGGCGAACGCCTTGCGCAGGTGTTCGAATCGGATCCAATATCGCCTTCATTTCAAAAGATCTTTGTTATCATCGGAATCGGTGGCACAGGGAAAAGTGAGGTGTGTCTAAAATTTGCAGAAGCCCATCGAGATGAGTGTGTAGGCGCGAGATCCCTTAATGATACTTGGCTGACATTCTATAAAGATACTGGGGAGTTTTCTGGCTTGATGCTACGAGCGTTGGAACGGCCAGCCAAGGATATATTGACATTGGACGACGATGTGGTGTATTCGAGCCGAATGTTGAGAACGTAAAGTCATGGCTGGCCTGCAAAAGCGAATACTGGCTTCTGATTATCGACAATGCGGATGATCCAGAGCTCAACTACTCTCAATATATACCACACAGCAATAGAGGCGATATTTTATTCAGTACCCGGAATCCAGAGTGCGGTGAGCACAAGACCGTCGGCAGCGAGGATTTGGAAGAGCTCGAGCCTGAGCTTGCTCAAGACCTCCTCCTGCTGGCTACTGGCATTGAGCAATATCGGTGGAAAGATAAACGAAGAGCTGCTTTGGCGATAGTCGAAATTCTTGGATCACATACGCTTGCAATCATTCAAGCCGGCGCGTTTATAAAAAAGAAGCTCTGCACCATCGAGCAGTATCCGGCTATCTTTCAACAGCAAAAAGGGCAGCTTCTAAAATTCTATTCCAAGCAGAACGCGTCGATATACAGGAATGTGTACGCGACTTTCGATGTTTCTGCGAAATACCTTGAGAAGTCCAAATTACCAGAAGCATTGGATGCTGTGAATCTGCTTCATATTCTAGCATTCTTCTACAACAGTGAAATCTCGGAGGTAATCTTTTTGAGGGCTGCTCAATACGCCTCCCAAATTAGAGATGAGGACCCAGACGATCAGGGGAAAATCTATTCATTGTCTACGAACCATATCTCAAGATTCCCAGAATACGCGCAGGGCCAGAGTGATCTTCAGAACCGCTTACGGTGGCGCAAAGCTTGTTCGGTTTTGGAATCTTTATCAATCATCGTAATACGTGCAGAAGATGTCGACGACGACGAGGAGCACTCCTCTTTCACCGTCTCTATGCATTCTCTTATACACGTATGGGCCAAAGAGCGCCAGGACTTTCAAAGTCAGAGCAAGGCATGGCAGTCAGCCTCGACGGTTATTGCATTCTCATGTCAGGGATGGTATGAATATTGCCCTTTTTTTATGCTTCTTCAACCTCATGTGCGAGCATGTGTGAATCATAATAAAGAAGGCTATACACAACAGATATCTGAAATGGAGACTGCTCAGATACTCTTTCAACTTGCATGTGTTCTTTATAAGATGAGAGATGACAAGTCACTTGATTTGCTGATCTCACAGACTCGTTCGAGACTGCAAGATACAACTAAGGAGAACATTATAATACAAATCGATATCTTCACTGGACGAGTATTAGAACAACAAGGGGATTACGGAACGGCTGTCCAGATTTATAAAGCTGTGACCAAGCGTCAAACCCTAGCACTGACCGACGATCATCCTGACCGGCTTGCCTCGCAGCGCGCCCTCGCCGGCGCTTACGAAGCAAACGGACAGGTCGAAGAGGCCGTTCAACTGCTTAAGCATGTCGTTCAAGTTGAAGAAAAGCTGGCCGACGATCATCCTGACCGGCTTGCCTCGCAGCGCGCCCTCGCCGGCGTTTACGAAGCAAACGGACAGGTCGAAGAGGCCGTTCAACTGCTTGAGCATGTCGTTCAAGTTGAAGAAAAGCTGGCCGACGATCATCCTGACCGGCTTGCCTCGCAGCACGCTCTCGCTCTGGCTTACGAAGCAAACGGACAGATCGAAGAGGCCGTTCAACTGCTTGAGCATGTCGTTCAAGTTCAAGAAAAGCTGGCTGACGATCATCCTTCACGACTTGCCTCGCAGCACGCTCTCGCCGATGCTTATCGAGCAAATGGACAGGTCGAAGAGGCCGTTCATATGCTTGAGCATGTCGTTCAAGTTAAAGAAAAGCTGGCTGACGATCATCCTTCACGACTTGCCTCGCAGCATGCCCTCGCTCTGGCTTATCAAGCAAATGGACAGATCGAAGAGGCCGTTCAACTGCTTGAGCATGTCGTTCAAGTTAAAGAAAAGCTGACCGACGATCATTCTGATCGGCTTGCCTCGCAGCACGCTCTCGCTCTGGCTTATCTAGCAAACGAACAGGTCGGAGAGGCCGTTCAACTGCTTGAGCATGTCGTTCAAGTTGAAGAAAAGCTGGCTGACAATCATCCTTCACGACTTGCCTCGCAACACGCTCTCGCCGATGCTTATCGAGCAAACGAACAGATCGAAGAGGCCGTTCAATTGCTTGAGCATGTCGTTCAAGTTCAAGAAAAGCTGGCTGACAATCATTCTTCACGGCTTGCCTCGCAGCATGCCCTCGCTCTGGCTTATCAAGCAAATGGACAGATCGAAGAGGCCGTTCAACTGCTTGAGCATGTCGTTCAAGTTAAAGAAAAGCTGGCTGACAATCATCCTTCACGGCTTGCCTCGCAGCACGTTCTCGCCGGCGCTTATCAAGCAAACGGACAGGTCGAAGAGGCCGTTCAACTGCTTGAGCATGTCGTTCAAGTTGAAGAAAAGCTAGCCGACGATCATCCTTCACGACTTGCCTCGCAACACGCCCTCGCCATGGCTTATCAAGCAAACGGACAGATTGAAGAGGCCGTTCAACTGCTTAAACATGTCGTTCAAGTTGAAGAAAAGCTGGCTGACAATCATCCTTCACGACTTGCCTCGCAGCATGCCCTCGCTCTGGCTTATCTAGCAAACGGACAGGTCGAAGAGGCCGCTCAACTGCTTGAGCATGTCATTCAAGTTCGAGAAAAGCTGATCGACAATAATACTTAGATTATTGAATAATAATACTTTTCCACAAAGCTTTCCGCATACTTTACACAGCGACAGAGCACTTCAGAGCTACATTTATTTAGATATCGCAAATAATTAGCGAAGCCGGTAGCAGCTTAATCTTATCACTTAGAAAATTGCAAAGGCGTAAAAGAGGGTCTCGCCTAGAGAAAAGAATGTTTATTATAGCAATTAACTGCTTTGCTTTGTCCGCATCAGTCTGCTCTTGTTGCGTTTTCGCTGTACTTGTTCTCTCGCTTCAGATTCCCGCACCAGTCTCTGCGCGTTTCCCATCTCGCTCTCAGGCAGCCAAGTGCTCTTCCAACGCACCTGGTATTCATCGCCGCCTTTTCTGCGCCTTTTCCCAACGAGCCTCACGATTTCCCACTCATCGTCCTCCTCATCCCATGCTGAGCCTTCCTGCCCCTGAGGCTGCGGAGGGAGCGGGGGAGTGATGGCGCTGGGAGGGCTTGCGGGCGCTGCTGCTCGGTGATCGTCTTCGCCGACGACCGGCGGTCGCCCACCTGGATGCTGGGGTAGAGCGGTACTTGGAGAGGTCGGGCGATCGATGGGTTCGGTGG
>JAABUR0100002426.1_pt1 | contig 28557 bp, 24 predicted proteins | sample 5560091 | NCBI WGS metagenome assembly JAABUR01 (sample SAMN10711879, study PRJNA513375) | rock metagenome | isolation source: Antarctica rocks | place: Antarctica: Victoria Land, University Valley sud
GGGGCGCACCCGAACGTGATCGTGCGGGTCGCGAATGGTGTCGGCCCGACCCTCCTGCTGAACGGCCACACCGATACGGTTCTGGCGGCGCAGGGGTGGTCGTGCGACCCCTGGCGAGGGCGGCGCGACGGCGACCGCTTCTACGGCCTCGGCGCGGCGGACATGAAATCGGGCGTGGCTGCTGCCATGCTCGCCACCCGCGCCCTCGCCCGCGCGCCGGGGCGCTGGTCCGGCACCGTCATCTTCACGGCGGTCGTCGATGAGGAGGCGTATTCGGTCGGCGCGCGGGCACTGGTGGAGCTGGGATTACAGGCCGACTACTGTGTCGTCACCGAGTCGTCGTGGGAGAACCCGACGATCGCCGGGGTCGGCAAGGTACTGGTACGCGCCGACATCACCGGCAAGGCGGCGCACGGCTCCTGGCCGCAGGATGGCATCAACGCGGCGGTGGAGGCGGCGAAGCTCGTGGCCCGCCTGGATGACATGACGCTCGGGCAGCACCCGCACTTGCGGGCGACCCAATGCCTCCTCTCGCTCTATGGCGGTAACGAGCAATACGTGATCACCGTGCCGGAGCAGGCGCGGTTCACGATCAACCGCCACATCGTGCCGGGCGAGACCGGCGAGAGCGTCCTGGCGGAGATGCGTGCCCTGGCGGCGGCGTTAGGTTCCCCCGCCGCTTTCGACTTCGCGATCGATCCGCCCTACTATCCCGCCTGGGAGCTTGCCCCCACGCATCCCTTCATGGACCATTTCGCCGCCGCGTACACCCCCGAGGTCGGCCACGCGCCGATCTGGAGCTACAATGCCGGGGTCGCCGACACGAATTACTTCGCCACCGATCTCGGCATCCCCACGATCCAGTTCGGTCCGCACGGCGGCGGCTACCACCAAAAAGACGAGTGGGTAGAGCTGCCGAGCATCGCCGGGACCGCGCGCGTCTTGCTGCGCCTGGCGACCGATCTCCTGCGCTGACCGGTTGCTCGCCCTCTCGGTGCCGGCAGGCGCGGGTGGCCCTCACCCCGGCACCGAGAGGGGGATGTGCCGTTGCCCTCACCGGTAGTTCCCCCGATGAGGGCGGAGGATCGTACTTGTCTGCCAGCTCTTCAGTCCGCGCAGGCGAACTTGTACCTCCTTGCGGGATGCTTCAATTTTCACGACGGAAACAAACGGAGCGGATGCGCCGCCGTTTCGCCCCCTCCCAGCAATTCAGCTACACTATCGCGCGATCGGCCCGCTCCAGAGTTGGCATGACAACTGCGGAAGAGGGCTACCGAACGAGAGGATGGAGGGCGCGATGCACCGTGCGTACCATCGCTGGCACAGCCCGTCGCTCGGGCGCGACATGGAACTCCTCGTCTATGGTCACGCTGGTGCGCGCGTCCTGGTCTTCCCCACATCGCAGGGGCGCTTCTACGAGTGGGAAGACCGGGGGATGATCGAGGCGCTCGCCGACCAGATCGAGCGCGGCTGGTTTCAGCTCTGCTGCGTGGACAGCGTCGATGCGGAGAGCTGGTACGCGCGCCGCAAGCACCCCGGCGACCGCGCCTGGCGACACGCGCAATATGATGCCTATCTGCGCGACGAAGTGCTCCCCCTGACCAGCGCGATCAACGACAATCCCTACCTGATCGCCACCGGCACCTCGTTCGGAGCCTATCACGCCGCCGTGTTCGCCTTCCGCTACCCGCATCTCGTCGGGCGGATGCTCGGGATGAGCGGGCTGTACGACATCCGCCGCTTCGTCAGCGGCTACCACAACGAGACGATCTACCGCTACAATCCGGTCGAGTCGATCGCGGGCGAGCACGAGCCCTGGCGACTTGACGCGCTGCGCCGCCAGGACATCATCCTCGTGACCGGGCAGGACGACGCTTTCCGCGAGAACAACCAGTACATCTCCGGCCTGCTCTGGGACAAAGGCATCGGCAACGCCCTCCGCCTCTGGGACGGCTGGGCGCACGACTGGCCCTGGTGGCGGCAGATGCTCCGCGCCTACATCGGCGGGCACGACTAGTGGGTCACGCGACATATAAGTGGTGATCGCTCGACTCTCGTTTTTCCGCAGCAGCACTGGTCATTCGACCAGCATAGGCAGTAGCTGATCGCCACTCAATTGCGGCGTGACCCACTAGGCGCATGACGAGGTCGCCTCAGAGATGCAGAGACACAGAGAACGCGAATAAGGGACGGAACAGGAGGCGCAGAGACGCCGAGGACGAAGGGAGAGAGAAGGGAAGGAACGAAAGATGAAGAAGGGGATCGCGCCATGCCTTCATACTTCGTCGTTCGTACTTCGTGCTTTCTCGCTCACCGCCGACCGCAGACCGCCGACGTATCAAGGAGGACACGATGGTGCTGAAAATTGGGCTGATCGTGGGGCGCGAATGGTCGTTCCCACCGGCATTCATCGAGGAAGTGAACCGCCGCGATGAAGGGGTGATCGCGGAGTACGTCACCCTCGGCGGGACGCGAATGGACGAGCCGTGCGAGTACGCGGTGATCATCGACCGCATCTCGCACGAGGTTCCCTACTACCGCAGCTACTTGAAGCAGGCGGCGCTCCAGGGCGCGACGATCGTCAACAACCCCTTCATGTGGACGGCGGACGACAAGCTCTTCGAGGCGGCGCTGGCGACGAGCCTCGGCATCGCCTCGCCCAAGACCCTCGCCCTGCCGAACAAGGAATACGTCCCCGGCATCAATCACGACGAGAGCCTGCGGAACCTGGCTTACCCGCTCGACTGGGACCGCATCATCGACTACATCGGCCTGCCGTGCATCCTCAAGGACGCGCACGGCGGCGGCTGGCGCGATGTCTACGTCTGCCACACGATCGAGGAGGTCTGGGAGCACTACAACAATTCCGGCCTGCTGACGATGATCCTGCAAGAGTTCATCGAGTGGGAGCAGTTCGTCCGCTGCATCGTCCTCGGCCAGGAAAACGTGCTGCCGATCCGCTACGATCCGAGCGAGCGCAAGTACCACGTCGATCACGATCACCTCACGCCGGAGTTAGGGCAGCGGATCGTGGACGAGTCGCTGAAGCTCTGCCGCGCGCTCGGCTACGACATGAACTCGATGGAATGGGCGATCCGCGATGGCGTCCCCTACGCGATCGATTTCATGAACCCCGCGCCCGATATGGACATCAACTCCCTCGCCCCACACTACTTCGAGTGGGCCGTGAAAGGGATGGCCGACATGGCGATCACGCTGGCGAAGGCGCCGCGCCCGCAGGCCGCCACCATGCGCTGGGACGGGTTCTTCGCGGGCCGCAATGCAGTACCGGCGACGGTGAGCGCGGCCACCCCGGCCACCACCGCCCCATCCACGCCGCCCGCCCGGGCGCTCGGCCCGTCCGATTCCGCCCCGCCAGAATCTACCGGGACAACGGCGAGCGTGCCAGCCGCTGTGCGCGCCACGGGGGCCACGCCCGCCGCAGCCCTCGGCCCCGCCGACTCGGCCCCGCCGGAGGGCGCTATGCCCCCGGCCAGCGCGCCCGCCGCGACCGCCGGTGTGCCGGAGGAGGCGAGCGCCGCGCCACCGAAGCGGCGACGGAAGGCGACCGCCATCGCCACGGCTGAGGATGCGCCTGCGGGAGAGGGTATGGCCCCGAAGGCTCCGTCGCGGCGCGAGAAGACCACCTGAGTGCTGCGTCTCGCAAATAGTGGTGGGGGTGTCCCTTCCCCCGCTCCTCGGCTGGGCGGGTGCCCTTTGGGCGGACGAGCCGGGGGTGAGGGTGGTCGCGGCGCTGCCTCCGGGGGTTGAAATGCCCCGGAGGGCAGCCACTACCCCGGAGGGCAGCCACCACCCGTGAAGGGCACAATGCCCCCGGCTGCGGGCAGCCATAGGCGGCACCATCCCAGTGCATCAGCCAGAAGAACCAGCAAGGCTCCTTCCCCTGGGCGGCGGGGATGAGGGTGCCCGGTTGCCGCCGATCCCTACCGCTATTAGTGAAACGAAGCACCAGGAGTGCGATAGTATGGGGCGGGCGAGCGTGGCCCGCCCCATGCGCTAACCGAGTGGAGGCGCGGATGGCCTTGTGGCAGGCGATCGAGCACTATCACGAACTCCTGACCGACGAGTTGGGCGCGGAGTCGCAGGGGCATCTGGAGCAGCAGCAGCGCGCGCGCGGCCTCACCTTCGGCGACCGCCCGCTGACGACAGTCCTGCGCCCGCGCTTCCTCACCCCCGAGCAATACCGACTCCTTCAGGGGCGGGTCCGCTTGCTGATGCGCGCTTTCGACCGCGCCTACGCGGCGGCGCTCGCCGATCCGACATTCCGGGCGCAGCTCGGCCTGACCGAGTGGGAAGAGCGCCTGATCGCGATCGACCCCGGCTATCGCGAGCCCCACCCGCTCGCCCGCCTCGACGCCTTCTTCGTCAACGAGCGCGGCGGGCTGCGCTTCATGGAGTTCAACGGCGAGGTCCCCGCCGCCCCGGCCTACAACGATGTCCTCTCCGAACTCTTCCTCGGCCTGCCGATCATGCGCGACTTCTTACGGCGCTACGAGGTGCGCCCGATCTCCGCGCGGCACAGCACCATGCACGCCCTGATCGGCACCTATCAGCAATGGCTCGGTCGCCGCGAGCGCCCGCGCATCGCCATCCTCGATTGGCGCGAGGTGCCGACCTATAGCGAATTCCTCCTCTTCCAGGACTATTTCGCGGCGCAGGGCTACGAGTGCCGGATCGTCGATCCGCGCGAGGTGGAGTATCGCGGCGGCAGGCTCGTCGCGGGCGATTTCACGATCGACCTGATCTACAAGCGGGTGCTGATCAACGAACTGGTGGAGCGCGGCGGCCTCGACCATCCGGTGATCCGCGCCGTCAACGATGGCGCGGCCTGCATGGTCAATCCGTTCCGCTGCAAGATCCTCCACAAGAAGGCCAGCCTGGCGGTCCTCAGCGACGAGCGCAACGCCGATATCTACAGCCCCGAGGAGCGCGAGACGATCGCCACGCACATCCCCTGGACCCGGCGCGTCGCGGAGCGCACCACGGCCCATAGGGGGCAGCCGGTCGATCTCGTCCCCTACATCAGCCAATATCGCGAGGGGTTGGTCCTCAAAGCCAACGACGAGTACGGCGGCAAGGGCATCTTCCTCGGCTGGGAAACGAGCCAGGAGGAGTGGGACGCGACGCTCCGCCTAGCCCTCACGCAGCCGTTCGTGGTCCAGGAGCGCGTGCCACTGCCAAGCGAGCCCTATCCGAGCATGGTGGACGGGAAGGTACAGATTCTCGACCGCTTGCAGGACACCAACCCGTATGTCTTCTATGGCGAGTACATGGAGGGGTGCCTGACCCGGCTCTCGACGCAGGCATTGCTCAACGTCACGGCGGGGGGCGGCTCCACCGTGCCGACCCTGCTCGTCGAACCGCGCGACTGAGGGGTGGGATGACCCCTCCCCCGGCCCCTCCCCTGAAGGGGGAGGGGTGACTTGGCGGCGACACGGCGGCGATGGGGGGAACCGTCGGCATCCCACCGCCCCTTACCCGCCCTCTTTAGGCGAGGGTCGCCGCCGTAGCGGCGGGGAGGGGTCGCCCCCCGACACGTCTCGTTACGGAGGCAGCGATGAAAGCGCCATCCCTCACACTGGGCATCGAAGAGGAATACCAGATCATCGACCCGCAGACGCGCGAACTGAAGTCGTACATCACCGAGATTTTGGAGGAAGGCCGCCTGATCCTGCTGGAACAGATCAAGGCCGAGATGCACCAGTCGATCGTGGAGGTCGGGACGCAGGTCTTCCAGACCCCCGCCGAGATTCGGGGCGAACTGGCCCGCCTGCGCCGCGCGCTGATCGAGCTGGCCGGGAGCAAGGGGCTGGCGATCGCCGCCGCCGGCACGCACCCCTTCTCCTCCTGGCACACGCAGGAGATCACCCCGTTCGACCGCTACATCGGCGTCAAGGAGGACATGGGCGAACTGGCCCAACGCCTGCTGATCTTCGGGACGCACATCCACATCGGCATCGAGGACCGCGAGTTCATGATCGACGCGATGAACGTCGTGCGCTACATGCTCCCGCACCTCCTCTGTCTCTCCACGAGTTCGCCCTTCTGGATGGGGCGGAACACCGGGCTCAAGTCCTATCGCAGCACGATCTTCCGCAACTTCCCGCGCACCGGTATCCCGCGTATCTTCAATTCCTGGTCGGATTACACCGGGCTGATCGATACGATGGCCCGGACGCACTGTATCCCCGACGCCAGCAAGATCTGGTGGGATGTGCGCCCGCATCACGCCTTCCCGACGCTGGAGATCCGCATCTGCGACATCTGCACGCGCGTCGATGAGGCGATCTGTCTCGCCGCGATCCTCCAGGCGATCGTGGCGAAGGTCTGGAAACTGCGCCGCGACAACCTGACCTTCCGCCTCTACCCCTCCGAGTTGATCGAGGAGAACAAGTGGCGCGCGGTGCGCTATGGCCTCGAGGGCAAGATGGTGGACCTGGGGCGCGAGGAGGAGTTGCCCGCGCGCACGCTGATCCGCGAGATCGTCGAGTGGTTCATCGCCGATGTGGTGGACGAACTCGGCAGCCGCCGCGAGGTCGAGTACGTCTACCGCATCCTCGATGAGGGGACGAGCGCCGATCGCCAACTCGCCACCTACGCGCGGACCGGCGACCTGAAAGACGTGGTCGATCAACTGATCCGCGAGACCGCCGAAGGGGTTGTGCCCGCCTGAGACGTGCGCTATAAACGTTGCCACGAGGGACTGCCCCCGACCGGGAACAAAAACCCGGTCGGGGGCGTCTCTACCGTTATCTTCGGAAGAGGGCGGTTTGTTCGCATGTGGCGAGGGCCGTCCGCTCATTCAACGTACGCAGGAGGGTAGACAACATTATGACACCCCGTGGTACGAACACGCCCGAGCACAATGACCCCGTCCTTGTGCAATTGGCTACCGAATGGACCCGCAAAGGGCTCTCCCGGCGCGATTTCGTGCGTCTCACCGGAGCGGGGGTCGGCGCGGCCACGCTGACCGCGCTCCTCGCCGCCTGCGGCGCGGCGGAGACGCCCACGACCGCCCCGGTCGCATCCACCGCGCCATCGGTGGCACCGTCCACGGCGGCTTCGGTGGCCCCCACGGCGGCGACCGGTGGTGCGGCATCGGCGGCACCGAGTGCCACGAGCGGCGGTGTGGCGACGCGCGCCGCGACCGCGAGCGGTGCTGCCGGTACTCCGGCGGCGGGCGGCGCGAGCGGCCAGCCGAGCGGCGGCAAATTCAGCACCCTGGAGCCGGTCGGCAAAAAAGGCGGCACGCTGGTCGAGACGGTGGTCGCCGACGCCAAGACCAACAACTCGATGCTCTCGACCGATGTCCCTTCCAACGACCGCATCTCGATCCAGTTCAGCCCGCTCCTCGCGCTCAACCCCGACACCGCCCTCCCCTTCCCGGTGCTGGCGACCGACGTACCGACGCGCGAGAACGGCGGCATCGCGCAGGACGGCCTAACCTACACCCTGAAGCTGCGGAAAGACGTGAAGTGGCACGACGGCCAGCCCTTCACCAGCAAGGACGTCGTCTTCACCTATCAGACGCTCGCCAAGAAGGACCTCGGCTCGCCGCGCACCGCCGAGGTGAACGAGCGGATCGATACGGTCACGACACCAGACGATTACACGGTTGTCTTCAAGCTGAAGAAGGTCGTCGCGCCTTTCCTGGTCAGCAATCTTTCCGGCACCAACTACGCCATCGTCCCGGAGCACATCCTGGGCAGCGTCCCGGTCGATCAGATCAAGCAGCACCCGTTCAGCATCGGCGATGCGAAGGCGTCGATCGGGACCGGGCCGTTCAAGTTCAAGGAGTGGACGAAGGACGACCACGCCACCTTCGTCAAGAACACCGCTTACTTCGGTGGCGAGCCGGCCCTCGACCAGTACATCTTCAAGGTGGTGAAGGACCAGGACGTGGTCGTCGCCAACCTCAAGACCGGCGAGGGCGACTTCGGCGCGATCTCGCCGGGCGTGGTCGAGGATGTCAGCAAGGTGGCCTCGCTGACGGTCGCGAAGTACGACACCTACGGCTTCACCTTCTACTCGCACCAGCTCGACGCGGCCAAGACGACCCTTTTCCAGCAGAAGGAAGTGCGGCAGGCGCTCGCCTACGCCCTCGACCGCGACGCGATGGTCCAGGCGATCTACAACGGCTTCGCGGTGATCGGCAAAGGCACGATGCCGACCCTCTCCTTCGCCTACGCGCCCGATCAGATCACCGCCAACTACACCTACGACACCAAGAAGGCCGAGCAGTTGCTGGACGCCGCCGGCTGGATCAAGGGGGCGGACGGTATCCGCGCCAAGGACGGCAAGAAGCTCCAGTTCACCCTCTGGACCGGTAATATCAGCAAGGTCTTCGGGCAACTGATCACGGTGATGCAGCAGCAGTGGAAGGCGATCGGCGTCGATGCCACGCCGAAGGTCGAGGAGTGGAACGCCTTCCTCTCCCGGATCACGGAGACGCACGACTTCGAGATGTTCCTGGTCGGCTTCAGTTGGGGCGTCGACCCCGATCAGACGACCATGTGGGCCAGTCAGTCGTACAACGGCGGCTTCAACATGGGCAAGTACGCCAACACCCAGGTCGATCAATTCCTCGCGCAGGGGCTCACCGAGCTCGATACCGCGAAGCGCAAGGCGATCTACGTCCAGATGCAGAACATCCTGATGGATGAATTGCCGAACATGGTCCTCGCCTTCCCGCAGGCGCTCGCGGCGGTCAACAAGCGCGTCAAGAACTTCTACCCGAACGCGGTCGGCTTCCGCTGGAACATCGAGAAAGTCTGGCTAACCGACGGCAAGTAGATCCTTCAAGTAGCGTAACGAAACCCCGGTGCGGACTTGTCTCTGCGCCGGGGCTTCGTTACGTCAACGTGCGAATAGGCGTGCGCGGCGCGCGCATGTAGAATGGGCACGCCGCCGTGGACGGTGGGTGCGCGGCACCGCAGCGGTGCCGCGCGAATGAGCGCCATGAAGGGGAGGACCGAATGGGTACGATGCCGGGTGTCCCGACGCTGGAGCATTTCGGGCTGTGCGCGCCGCGCGACAAGTTCGAGGCGCTGCTGAAGTTCTACGAGGGGGTCTTCGGCTGGCACCGCATCCGCGAGGTCGGCGACACGATCGTCTTCATCGGCGACGGCCAAGGGGGACGGCTGGAGCTGATCGTCAACGACGTGCCGCCGCTCGCCAGGCCGCACCACGGTGCCTTCGTGCTGCCGATGGAGCACTATGACGCCGCGCGCGCCGCGCTGACCGACGGCGAGGCGGAGATCGTCGTGGAGCAGACCTCGCCCTCCGGCGACCGCCTCCTCTTCTTCAACGACCCTGCCGGGAACTACATGCAGATTGTCTTCCGCATCGAAGCGCTCGGTAAGTAGCGCGAGTGGGGCAATAGTCAGTAGTCAGTAGTCAGAACAGTGCGCCGCTGCCGATGTGGTGGTCAGCAGGAAAACGTGTAGAGAGCCCGCTATCGGACGTTACCTCTCACCAACACGCCACCACTGACTATTGACTACTGACTACTCCTTCCGCTGACAATGCGGACAAATATACGTCCCACGCCCTGCCAGGGTGTACTTCTCGATCGTGCCGTCGCAGCGTTCGCAGATCTCCCCCTTGCGCGCGTGGACGCGCGGGAAGCCGTTGATCTGCGTCGCCTTGCCCTGGTAGATCCGCGCCCCGCCGATCGGAATCGCCTCCTCCAGCACGATCCGCATCGCCGCGTGCAAGCGTGCGATCTCGTCCGCGTCGAGGCTCCCGGCGGTCCGCTCCGGGTGGAGCCGCGCATGGTACAGCGCCTCATCCACGTAGATGTTCCCCAGCCCCGAGACGAACGACTGGTCGAGCAGTAGCGGTTTCAGCTTCGTGCGTCCGCGCGCGGCCAGCATCGCCGCGAGGCGTTCCGGTGTCAGCGCCGGGTCGAACGGCTCCGGCCCGAGATTGCGCTCGGCCAGATACTCCGCGAGCAGCGCCTCCGGCAGCAGGGTCAGCCGGGCGAAGTGGCGCGGATCCTGGAGGGAGACGACCGTGCCGTCGGCGAAGCGCAACGTCAGGTGCGTGCTCGGCGCGGGCAGTGCGGCATCGTAAGCGGGGACCGGATGCCCGCCGACCTCGCGCCGCCCATCGGGCGCGATCGCCGCGATCTGCCCGGTCATCCGCAGGTGCAGGAGCACTTGCGGATCGCGATCGAAGCGGAGTGTCAACCACTTGGCGATCCGCTCCACCGCGACCAGTCGCGAGCCGATCAGGCGCTCGACCCCCAACGCCGTGTCGATCGCCTCGACCAGCTTCGGGCGGGTGCAGGAAATGTCCACCACCTGTTTGCCCGCCGCCGCGCGCTCGATGATGCGACGTACCGTCTCTACTTCCGGTAACTCCGGCATGTTTCCCTTCCTCGCGCGATGTTATCAACAACTGGTTGTGGATCATTTGTGGATAAGCGACCACTCACGCCGCCGATTATCACCCATCCGTCTCGGCGACCCACCGACGTGCGGCGGCGCATACGCCCGGCGCGGGATCGGCGAGCAGCGGATCGCGCCACTCGCGCTGGCGGGCGGGGGCGAGCCAACCGGGCGGGATCGCGGCCAGGGCGAGCACGGCCAGTCGGCGGGTTTCCGCCTCGGCATGCGCCAGGAACGGGGCCAGCCGGGGGGCCAGGGTCGGGTTCGCCAGCGCCGCCGCCGCGCGCAGCCCCGCGTGCCGCTCCGCCGCCTCGCCCCGGACGAGCGCGCGCAGGGCCAGCCGCGCCCGCTGGGCGACCGCCGGATCGCTCGCGCCGCGCAAGGCCACCGCCGCCGCCTCGCGGACCACCAGTGCCGGATCGGTGAAGAACGGCGCGTGCGCTGCTGTCAGCACCGTCGGGGCGCGCTCACCGAGCCAGCGAAGCGCCGCCGCCCGCTCGTCTGGCAGCGGCGAATGCAGCGCAGCCAGGTATCCGGCGATCTGCCGCTCCGGGGCGCTCACCCCCGCACCCTCGCGTCGGCGGCGGTGTCCCACCAACAAGGATACGGCGACGCGACGCTCACTGCGCCCGCCCTGCCGCATCCTTGAAGAAGGCCAGCGCCCGCTCGCGCGCCGCCGCGTGATCGACGATCGGCGGCGGGTAATCGCTGCCGATCCGGCAACCCGTCTCTTTTTGCACCTCGTCGGGCATCGTCCACGGCTCGTGGATGTAGCGCACCGGAACCTGCGCCAACTCCGGCACCCAGTGGCGGATGTACTCGCCAGCCGGGTCGTAGCGTTTCGCCTGAAGGGTCGGGTTGAAGACGCGAAAGTAGGGCTGGGCGTCGGTGCCGACCGAGGAGGCCCACTGCCAGCCGCCGTTGTTCGAGGCGAGGTCGCCATCGGTGAGATGCCGCATGAAGAATTCCTCACCGACGCGGTAATCGGTCAGCAGGTGCTTCGTCAGGAACGAGGCGGCGATCATCCGCGCGCGATTGTGCATCCACCCCAGCGCCACCAATTGCCGCATCGCCGCATCGACGACCGGATAGCCGGTGCGCCCAGCCCACCACGCCGCGATCTCCTCCTGGCCGTGGTGCCACGGCAAGCGCGTGTAGGTCTGGTTGAACGGCTCGCGGGTGACGCGCGGATGGTGGAAGAGGATCTGATAGTAGAAATCTCGCCAGCAGAGCTCCGAGCGGAAGGTCGCCCGGCCCGCCCCGCCGCCGTGCGCGCGTCGCATGACCTCTACCGGAGAGAGGAGCCCCCAGTGCAGATCCTGGCTCAGGCGCGAGGTGCCGTCCGCCGCGAGGTTGTCGCGACTATCGGCGTACTCCGCGACGCCATCCGCGATCCAGGCGTCGAGCCGCGCGCGTGCCGCGTCCTCGCTCGGCGTCGGGATGTCGTGCGCGGTCGGGCCATCGCAGCCGAGCGCAGTGAGCGCGGGAAGCTGCCCCCACCCGACCCCGGGCGGCGTCGCGATCTCTTCCGGCGCGGGGAGCACGCCGCGCGGCGGACTCGCCTCCCAGCGGCGCCGGTACGGGGAAAAGACGGTATAGACCTTCCCCTCGCCGCTCAGGATCTCCTCCGGCTCGTGGATTAGCAGCCCGCGCTTCGCCGCGAACCCGACGCCGACCCCTGCCAGCGCCGCCGCGACGCGCCGATCGCGCCCGCGCGCGTACGGGCCGTAATCGCGCGTGACGTAGACCGCCTGCGCGCCGCACTCCCCGGCGAACTCCGGCAGAACCTTCTCGGGCACGCCGGTGCGAATCGCGAGATGGCCGCCGCGCTCCCGCAGCGCCTCGCCGAGCGAGCGCACCGCCTCGTGCATGAACCAGACCCGGTTGGCGGCGGGCCAGCGCCCACCGAGCAACGTCTCATCGAAGATGAAGAGCGGGATCACCCGCCGCCCCGCCGCGAGCGCCGCCGTCAGCGCCGGATGATCGTGGAGGCGCAGATCGCGCCGGAACCAGACGATGATCGTCTCGGCAGTGCGTCCCTGATCGTGTCGCGCCTCGCGCTCGCCCATCGTCCCCCGTCCATCGCCGCCGTGCCACGCACGGCAAGCCCGACCCCTACAGCGGTACGCAGCATGATCGCCCCCAGCCCGCGCAGGCGGGTAGTATGCCCTTCATGGGTACTTCGCCGGTGCCGGAGGTGTCCGCAGCCGGGGGTGGCTGCCCTCCGGGGTAGCGGCTGCCCTCCGGGACACTTCTTCAACCTCCGGCACCCGCGCCGTCGGACAGACCGGGCCACGCACAACGCGCGGCACCCTAGTACACGGCGGCGTAGATACCCCGGTGGTATTGTGGTCGAAAAGCCTGCCACAGTAACGCAAAAACCACCGGACTACTTCAGCCTCGGTGTACTAGCGCATTCCCAACGCTAAGTATATGGCACTGAAGCGGGGCAAATGGGGAGCGAATAGTGTTGCGCGCGTTCCGGGGGGGGCGTCGGGACAGCGCCACTTCTCCAGGGCGGGGATCTCCCGTATACCGATCATCCGCTACCGCGAGGAGTCTTGCGCTATTGCCCGCCGAAGTCGGTCGTCCAATACCAGCCGTACAGGCCGCCTTGCGCCCGCCCGATGCCGATCGTCGTGTACTCGGCGCGCACCATGTTCTCGTTGTGGCCCGGCGAATCGCGCCACTGGATGAACGTCGCCGCAGCGGTCGCGCTCCCGGCGGCGATATTCTCGCCCTTCCAGGTGTTGGGGCAATAGCCGAGGGCGCACATCCGCACGAAGGGGTCACGCCCCAACGAATCGAGGTGCGAGAAATCGCCCGCCACCTTCACCCGCAACACCAGATCGGCGCTCATCCACTTGGCGGCGATGGCGAGTGGCGGGGCGACAATGAGTTGCCCCACCCCTTGACGGTCGCGGTACAGATTGATCAGCGTCAGGAACGCGCTCTCCTCGCTGTCGAGGCCCGGCTGCGCCTGCCAGTTGAGCGCCTGCCAGAAGGCCCGCGCAAACCAGGCGCGCGAGCTCGGCTGATCCCAGGCGAATGTCGCGCCGAGCGGACGATCGGGGAGTGGACCGGCATAGGCGACGTAGGTGGTGATGTCCGCGCGGTGCCCGGACGACGCGGGCACCATCCGATAGAGCAGCGGATCATCTTGCTGCTGCTGCCAGCGCCCTTTGCTCACCATCGCGCGGGTGATGAAGGAGATCGTCTGCGCCTGCAAGACCGGGCCGGTCGGATCGAACGTGCCATCGGGGTAGCCCCGCGCCACCCCGCGCGCCGCCAGCGCGCCCACCGAGTTCCAGAGGTTGTCATCGATGCCATTGCGATCGGGGAAAGCGTTGCCGCGTACCTCGTTGTCCCAGACCAGCCCACGGGCGATCAGCGCGGCCATCTGCGCGCGAAGGACCACATCGCCGCCGCCGAAACAGCCATTTTCGTAGCCCCGCACGATCCCGAGCACGGCCAGCGACATCACCGCCGGATAGGCCGGATCGCCGCTCGGGAGATCGCAAAAGGTCGGCAACGCATCCGCCTGGACGGCGGCGCGCACGGGTAACCCTGGCAGCAGCAAGACGAACGCGAGCAGCACTCGCGCGATGAGCCGTTTCATCACTCTCCCCTCCCGCATTGATGCGAGACGCATCCACTGTTAGTGATAACACGCCGGGATAAGCCGACACATAGCCAGATAGTCCGGTACGGTATGGCACCTTGCCGGACCAGGGCCAGGGCGAATGGCGTAGCGAACAGTCGCCGCGCAACGTCCGATTCGGATCATGCGCCACCTACCCGCAGATAGCGGCGCATGATCCGAGACCCCCGAGAGGCACTCCCGGTGGTCGGTCGGTTATCGGTTAAAAGTAGGGACAGGGGAATGAGGATACCGGAAACGCTGCGCTCAAGGAGTATCGGTTGTTGCCGCCCACTGCCGGCGCCGGATCCACCCATGCAGCAGCAGCACCGGCCAGATGAGGAAGTAGCACCAGCCCGCCAGGGCGAGGTATTGTGGTTCGACGATCATGGCGATGGCCCCGGAGAGGATCGCGATGCTGCCGATGAGAAGGTAGCGTTGCACGCTCCCCACGGTCAGGTGGCGTTCCCAGGCGTTGAGTTCTAGCGCCTCGCGCCGTTGATATGCCCGGAAATGGAGCAGGGCGAGGGTGAGATTCACCGCCAGGTAGCCCGCCGAATAGATCAGCAGCAGTTGAGGCGTCTGCTCCCCGGCGATCCGCTCCTCCACCGCTCCATTCGCGGCGGTCACGGTGAGATCGCGCCTTAACGCCAGATCGACGAGCAGGGTGACGAGGAATTTCAGCGGATAGACGTAGAAGAGGACCAGGAAGAGCAGGACCGCGTTCAGGGCGATGGTGGCGGTATCGTGTAAGCCGTAGCGCCGGAAGAAGACATAGTGCCGGTACCAGACGAGCATCAACATCAGGAAGCAAATGCCGAACGCGGCGAAGCCGCGCATCGTCTCCAGGAGTTCAGCGAAGGTGCGTGGCACCTCCAGCGAGACGACCAGGAGCGTGACCGCGAAGGCGAAGACCGCGTCGCTGAGCCCTTCGAGGCGCGAGATCTCCTTGCCACGCCAGCGGAACGTGTCTTCGCGGCCCAGGCCACCGCGCACCAATCGCTCACGGATCATCGCGCACCTCGGACGCCACCCGACAGAGTCATCACTCTTTCACCGCCACCTCGATCGCCCGACTGTCACGGGTCCACCCCGCTACAGCGCGATGACGCCGCTGTTCGCGCATGGTAGCGCCGGACACGCACCCAAAGCAAGGAGCGCAGGGATCCACCGGGGCACCAGGTGCCGCGTCGCCTGGTGCCACAACGATGAGGGCGTATACACCGGTACGCCGCCGATAGCAGGCCGAGCAGCGGCACGATATGTTGCTCGAACTCCGGGTATTTCCCGGAGAGCATCACGCACAAATCCGTTGCGGGGGCTGTGCGTTCGTGATCGACGTATAAATCGCCCCGCATAGTTGATGCAAGCACGACATAGACTGCTATAATGGTGCTATTCATAACCAAGCGCGATGCGGGCGATCCTTGCCGAGACAACAGCGCCAGCGTAGGGATCGCTGCCCAGAGGCCGTACCACAGTGTCCGGCAGCTGAGGCGGCGGTTTGAAGCCCGATCCCTATCGCGTACGTTGCGCGGCAGAAGCGCCCGCAGATCGCAACGGCACGATCAGCGACCGAGTTGGACTAGAGAAGGAGTGACAAGGTGGAGAACAACTTCGGGCAACCCGATTCGCATCCTCGTTTCGGTCGGCGGCGGTTCCTCGTCGGGGGCGCAACCCTCGGCGTGACCGGCGCATTCGCCGCGCTGCTCGCCGCCTGTGGCGGCGCGGCACCGACCACGGCCCCGGTAGGGAGTTCCGCAGCACCGGCGGCGAGCGCCGCGCCGCAGGCGACGGTGGCGGCGACGCAGGCACCGATCACGATCAATCAGAACACCACCAGGGTTCCGGTCGGCGCGAGCGCGACCACCGGCGCGTCACCCGTCGCGATCACCACGCCGGCTGCGGCACTCGGGGCGACCGGGGGGATGTTCACCTTCTCGCGCGCCGTCGACTCCGACAACCTCGACCCGGTCACCCAGGACGGCAACATCAACATCTGGGTCTTCATGAATATCTACGATCAACTGATCCGGGTGACCGACGACGGCCTGACCCTCCAGCCGATGCTGGCGGAGAAGTGGGATATCTCGGCGGACAATCTGACCTATACTTTCCACCTGCGGCAGGGGGTCAAATTCTCGGACGGCACGCCGCTGAAGGCGAGCGATGTGGTCTATTCGCTGAAGCGCGCCAAGGAGACGGCCAATAGTCCCTGGTCCTTCACCTACGAGCCGGTGAAGGATATCACCGCCCCCGATGATGCCACCGTGGTCGTCACCCTGAATCAGGTCTGGGCACCCTTCCTGGCCGATATCTCCATGTTCAATAGCAGCATCATCTCCGAAGCCTTCGCCACGAAGGTCGGCGCAGACAAGCTCGTCGATCAGACGATGGGGACCGGCCCCTACGCGCTCGCCGAATGGAAGAAGGGGGAATACATCCTCCTGAAGAAGAATCCCAATTACTGGGAGAAGGGCTTGCCCCTCCTCGATCAGGTCAAGATCACCGTCGTCCCCGACGACAATAGCCGCATCTTGCAGATGCAGGGCGGCGATATCGACGGGATGTACGATGTGCCGCTGAGCCGGATCCCGGACCTGAAGAAGGACGCCAAGTTACAGGTCGGCCTCTACACTTCGACCGCCAACAACTTCATCGTACTCAACGTCCGCACCGGCCTGCTGAGCGACGTGAAGGTACGCCAGGCGCTGAATTACGCCACCGATAAGCAGGCGCTGATCAACGTGGTGAACTTCGGTGTGGGCGAGATTTCCAATAGCTTCATGCCGAATGGCGCGCTCTACTGGAACAAGGACCAGAAAGGCTACCCGTTCGATCTGGACAAGGCGAAGCAGCTGCTCAAGGAGTCGGGCTCCCCGAATGGCGGGAAGGTGGCGATCATGGTACGCGCGGGAGGGGCATCCGCGCTGCAACTCTCCACCGTGCTGAAGGATATGTGGTCGAAGATCGGCATCGACCTCGATATCCAGCAACTCGAAGCGAGCGTCGCGACCAGCAACTATCGCGCGAATAAGTTCGAGATGTACGCGAGCGGCTGGACGAACGACATCATCGACCCGGACGAGCTCGTCTCCTACGCGATCCTCCCGGAGCAGACGCAGAATTACCACACCGGCTGGACGAACCAGCAGGCGATCGACGCCGCCAAGCAGGCGCGCGCGACGCTGGACAACGCCACGCGGCAAAAGCTGTACTATCAGGTCCAGGATCTCCACATGCAGGATGCGCCCTTCATCTATCTCTACACCCTCCCCTACGTCGATGTCCTGAAGAAGCAGGTGCAAGGGTTCGTCCACCACCCGATGGGTCAGTGGTACTTCACCCGCACGTCGATCACGAAGTAAGCAACGTGCATTTGCGACGGCCCCGAGCGCTCGGGGCCGTCGCAGCGCGAGCGGGAGGGCCATAACGGATGGGGACGTACATCGCCCGTCGGCTGGTGCAACTGGTGCCGGTCGTTTTCGGGATCACCCTGGTGCTCTTCTTTTTGCTGCGGCTCTTACCGGGTGATCCGGCCACCGCGATGCTCGGCGATCGCGCCACCGACGAGGCGATCGTGCGCATGAATCATCACCTGGGACTCGATCGCCCGATCTACGTGCAATATGCGTATTTCCTGCGTAATCTCGCCACACTCGATCTGGGGCAGTCGATCAAGTTTGGCGTACCGGTATCATCGCTCCTCTTCGGGCGCCTCCAGGTTTCGCTGTCGGTGGTGGCCGTCACCCTCCTCCTGTGCTGCCTGATCTCCATCCCGCTCGGTATCCTGGCGGCGCTGAAGAAAGACAGCCTGATCGACAACTTGGTCCGCTCGACCTTTACCGTGCTGATGCTGATGCCGTCATTCTGGGTCGGTATCCTGCTGATCATCTTCTTCGGCGTCCGCCTGCATCTTTTCCCGGTGTCCGGCTACGGCACCAGCTTCTTCGATCACCTGCATCATCTTTTCCTGCCCGCGCTGACGATCTCGCTCGCCATCTCGCCGATCCTGATCCGCACGCTGCGTTCGAGCATCCTCGACGCGCTCAACGCGGACTACGTGAAGACGGCGCGCGCGAAGGGCCTGCGCGAGAGCACCGTGGTCACGACCCACGTCCTCCGCAACGCGCTGATCCCCTCGATGACGCTGCTGGGGCTGAGCATCGGCGGCCTGATGGGCGGGACGGTCATCCTGGAGAAGGTCTTCTCGCTGCCGGGCGCGGGCGCGCTCCTGATCGACTCGATCGGCGCGCGCGACTACCCCGTCGTGCAGGCCGCCACCATGATCTTCGCCACGCTGGTCATCCTGGTCAATCTCGCGACCGATGTGCTCTATTCGATCCTCGATCCACGGGTCCGCTTCGGTTAGGGAAGGGAACGAACGATGGCGATCTCTCAAACTGGCGTGGCGCGCGCGTTGCCGACACGATCCGGCGCGACAGGCCGTTTCGCGCGCCGCTGGCTGCGGAACCGCAACCTCCTCCTCGGCGGCGGGATCATCGGCATCCTGATCCTGATCGCGCTCTTCGCGCCGCTCCTGACCCCGTACAATCCACAGGGGCAGGACTACACCAGCACCTTGCTACCACCCAGCGCCTTGCACCCATTCGGCACCGACAACTTCGGGCGTGACATGCTCACACGGGTCATCTATGGCCTACAGATCGACCTGAGGATCGGGGTGACGGCGGTGATCGCCCCCTTCCTGATCGGCATCCTGCTCGGGGCGCTCTCCGGGTACTTCGGCGGCTGGCTCGACACCATCATCATGCGCTGCGTCGATGTGGTGCAGGCGTTCCCCTTCATCGTCCTGATCGTGGCGATCGTGGCGGTCCTCGGCCCTGGCATCAATAACATGTACGTCGCGGTCGCGCTGACCGCCTGGATCGTCTACGCGCGCCTGATCCGCGGCGAGATTCTCGTCGTCAAGAACAAAGAATTCGTTCAGGCGGCACACGCGCTCGGCATGACCGACGCGCGCATCATCACCCGGCACGTCCTCCCGAACGTGATCAGCCCAGCGATCGTCTATGCGATGGCAGATATCGCGCTGTACATCGGCCTGGCGGCGGCGCTGGGTTTCCTCGGGTTGGGCGCGAAGCCGCCGACCCCGGAGTGGGGGGTGATGATCACCGAGGGGCAGCCGTTCATCACCACGGCCTGGTGGATGAGCACCCTGCCCGGCCTCGCGCTGGTGATCACGGGGATCGGCCTGAGCCTGATCGGCGACGGACTCGCCGATGCCCTGCGCCCCGGTGCGCGCTGAGGCGCACGACAATGACCGAACCGCCGACGCTGTCGCGGGATAACGAACCAGCGGAGGAGTACCGAGGCCCGGCGTCGCATGCCGGGCCTTCCCCATGCGTGGACGGCAATGAGATCATAGAGTGAAGGGAGCAACAGCATGAAGGTTTATATCTCCGTGGACATCGAGGGGATGGCCGGGGTCGTCGATCGCGAGCAGGGCAATTCGGCGTCGGGCGCACCCTACGCGGTCGGGCGGCACCTGATGACCGCCGAGACCAATGCCGCGATCGCGGGGGCATTCGCGGCGGGGGCGACCGCGATCGTGGTCAACGACGGCCACGGCGGGATGCGGAACCTGGACGCGCTCGAACTGGATCGGCGGGCGACCCTGATCCAGGGGAGGGTCAAGCCGCTCTTCATGGTCGAGGGGCTGGATGCCTCCTTTGATGCCTGCTTCCTCGTCGGCTACCACGCGCCCGCCGGCGTCCCGGAAGGCGTGCTCAATCACGCCTTCCACCCCTACGAACTCCGCTGCAACGGCCAGGTCTTCAGCGAGACCGGCCTGAGCGCGATGGTCGCGGGGCATTACGGGGTGCCGACGGTGCTGGTCACCGGCGACGATGCCACGCTGCGCGACGCCGATACCTTGCTGGGCGCGGGACGCTATGTCGGGGTCACGACCAAGCGCGGGATCAGCCGCTTCGCCGCCGCGAGCGTGCATCCCGAGGTGGCGCGCGAGCGCATCAGCGCGGGCGCGGAGGAGGCGTTGCGCCGGTTGTCCGAGTTCGCGCCATTGCGCGTCGCCACCCCGATCCGCCTCGAACTCGACTTCTACCATAGCCCGCAGGCCGATGTGGCCGCGCTGATCCCGACGACCGAACGCCTCGGCGATCGCACCCTCGCCTTCAGCGCGCCCGATGCGCTCAGCGCCTACCGCACCTTCCTGGCGACCTATTACATCAGCCAGGGTCTCGCGTAGGTTCGGTCGCGGCGGGTAGCAGGATTGCCGCTTTACGGACCGTCCCGACCTCGTTATGGGCACTTTACAGCGGTACGCAGCATGATCGACCCTAGCCCGCGCAGGCGGGCTGCGCCGGTGCCGCCTATGGCTGCCCGCAGCCGGGGGTTGAAACCCCCGGCACCCCTGTACCTCCGCGCGGGGTGGTAGCTGCCCTCCGGGGTAGTGGCTGCCCTCCAGGGTACAGTGTGCCCTTCATGGGGAGTGGCTGCCCTCCGGGGCACTGCAACCCCCGGCACCCCGCGCCGTCGGGCAGACCGGGCCAAGCAAGACGAGCGTTGCTCTAGAGGGTGTTAGGCACCTGTTGGTGATGACTGTGCATCCAATATACAGGAGGGAGGTGATGGCGAGCGCATCGCGCCTGCTAGCGGGCCGGTACGGCCCGCTGGTGCTCGTCTGGGGTGGCAGGTCCACGTAGCATCGCCTCCACGACGAAATAACGGCACCATAATCGACAACCGGCAACCAGGGGTGCCTAACACCCTCTAGACTACCGTGGCCCCGCCATCGACCACCAGCGTCGCCCCGGTGACGAAGCGCGCCTCATCGGAGGCGAGGAAGAGCGCGGCGACGGCGATATCCTCCGGCTCGCCCGCGAAGCCGAGCGGGATCCCGGCGACCGCGCGCGCCGCCCGTGCGGGGTCAGCGAGGAGATCGCTGGTGAGGCGGGTGCGGATCAGGCCGGGGATGAGCGCGTTGACGCGAATCCGCTCGGGACCGTAGGAGACGGCCATCGCGCGGGTGAGCGACAGGATCGCCCCTTTCGTCGCGGCGTAGGCGTGCGTCGGGCGGGCTGACGTGCCGATCAGCGCGGAGATCGAGGAGGTCAGGACGATCGCGCCGCCCCCCGCCGCGCGGAGATGGGGCAAGGCCGCGCGGCAGATCGCGACGGTGCCGCCGAGATTCGTGCGGTAGGCCAAGTCCCAATCGTCCGGGGTGATGCTCTCGACCGTGCCGCCGACCGTGCGCGTGCCGACGGCGGCGTTGGCGACGACGATCCCCAAGCCGCCGAAGGCGACGACCGCCGCCGCGACCGCCGCCGCGCACTCCTCGTCGCGCGCGACATCGGCCTGCTGGTAACGGATCATGTCCGTGCCATACTCCGCCGCGATCGTCGCGACCGCCGCCGCACCCGCTGCGGCATCGCGCCCGACGATCAGCACACGCGCACCCTCACGCGCGAAAGTACGCGCCGTCGCCAAGCCGATCCCGGTGGTCCCGCCGGTGATCAGCGCGAGCTTCCCTGCCAGTCGGCCCATCACGCATCGCTCCTATCACCGCTACCGTTCGGGGGCGCATCAGCGCCGCAACGAAGAGCACCGCGCGTATCTGGCGCACCCGCTCGAATCGCCTGACGCTGCCACTCGTGGCACCGGCGCAACGGCCTGCGCGGGCACACCGCACTCCTTCGCCACCAACGCCATGTGACCGCCCTTACTGTACCAGAGCGTGTCAGAGGGAGCGGGTAATCATGGCCCTGACCGGATGCCGACGCTGTCAGCTACAGGGCGTCGGGGCATTGGCGTCAAACCGAGCCAATGGGGCGTCGTGTCGCGGTGCTCCCTGGCGCAGTCTACGCACCCGGCACAGACGCCTGACACGTCCCCTGCCTGGCCTATGGTCGACTACTTACCACGGTCAAGATGGCAAAGAAGCGCGCCAACCCCACCGAGTGAGATTGGCGCGCTTCTTTCGTGCCGCGTTGCACGGATACGTGGTGGGATGGCCGGGTCCGTCCCCACCCTCCCCTGTAGGAGAGGGTCGCCGCCGCAGCGGCAGGGCGGGGTCCGCCTCACGCCGTCATCCCCCATACGCTTGCGAACCGGACCTCCCATGAATCGCGATGGTACGCCTGACAGGACTTGAACCTGTGGCCTCTTGCTCCGGAGGCAAGCGCTCTATCCACTGAGCTACAGGCGCAGAAAGAACTTCGCAGCGCGCTCTAGCGGCGACTGCAAAGCCTATTGTACGGCGCGAATGTGGGTGCTGTCAAATCGGCCGACGCCGCCATGTCGCCGATGCTACGATTCTTGCTGTACCGCAGCCGCAGCCTCCGCCGACACCGTCACAACCTCGCGTCCGATGCCACGTACCTGGCTGGCATCGACCGCTGTGGTGGTGCCGCCCAAACCGAGCATGCCGCCCTTATGCACGGAGAGCTGGAGCAGCTTGCCACTCTGCTGGTCGAAATCGACGCTGGAGAGTACCCCGAGGAGCGTACCCGACTCATCAACCATCTTCAGCTTCTTGAAGTCGCGCAAGCCCACCAATGCACCGGCGGCGGTGCCTTCCGCCTGGGTCACCTGGCTGCTCTCCACGGTGATCGCATCGCTCCCGATGTTTTTGATCAGGTTGAATGGGATCATGAATTGCTGGCCCTCATGCGCGATCTTCAGCGCGCCGATCTGGATCCCGCTCGTATCGATCAGTACGTCATCCACCCGCCCCAATCGCGAGCCCTCGGAGACAGAAACGATCGCCATTCCTTTAAGCTTGTCGATATCCATCCGTAACTCCTTGTATATTCACCATGCGGCAGCATACCATATTCTATCAGACCAATAAGCAAGCTTCGTGCCAACCAGGCGCGGCACGCGCAAACGCTGGCAGCGAACAATCAGGCACCGTCCTGCGGGGGTAGGTCTGCCGGAGCGAGTTCGAGGAGGAGTTGCGTGGTGGCGACGGCCATCGCCTGATCGAGGATACTCTTCGTGCCGGCCCAATCCCAACCACTCCGCATCAGCAGTTCATGCGCCGGATCGAGCAGCATGAGGTCGATATCCGCACTGGGATGGGCGAGGTGCTGCCGCACCAGCGCCCACCAGCGTTCCAGATCGAGGTGGTAGCGTTGCGATCCACCGGGCACCGTGCCGCCCGGTGACTCGTGGTGAGCAGCCATTGAGCACCTCATCTCTACGCGCTCCGGATCAAATTGGTTTACTCCGCTGCCAGAGGATACGCGCGTGCGGATCGCGCCCTATGATCGCGTCGGCCTCGGCGGTGAGGCCGAGAGCAGCACAGTCCAGATAGGTCGAGAATGCGGCCTGGGCCAGCAACAAACGTTCCTGCTCGTTACGCGCCGCATCCTGCCGCGTGACGAATGAGGCCAGACGCTGCAAGAAGAAGAATTCCAACGCGGTCGGCCCCCTGGTCGCCCGCTCCTCCGGCTGTCGCACCAGATCATCTCCGGCCATCATCACCGTCGCTTTTGTATCGTCCACCGCTCAGCGCTGCCGCTGAGGTGCGCGCGCCGCCCTCGATAGCAGGAAACCGCAGCGGCAAGCGGCCACGCGATTCCCCCTCAGCACCATAAGCATACCCGCTCTTCCCGGGCTGGTCAATGATAACGCACAACACAATCTGTGCAAATCCTTGGCATGTAACAGGCCCGGCTTGCAACTCGCCCGCAGATCGGGCACTATCAGTTGAGCTATGTCGCGGCGAGGAATGGTTCAGGCAGGAGTGGGTGTGGTGTCCACGGTATTGGTCGAGGTGCGGCGCGGATCGATCATCGAGGGGCGACATCATGGGGCGATCGCGGTCACGGATGCCGATGGGCATCTCGTTGCCAGCGCGGGTGATCCGCAGTTGGTGACGTTTCTGCGCTCGGCGGCGAAGCCGTTGCAAGCCCTCCCGATCGTCACGAGCGGCGCGGCGGACCGCTTCGCGTTCACCGCTGAGGAGTTGGCGCTCGCCGCCGCCTCCCACAGCGGCGAGCCGACCCACCAGCTCGCGGTGCGAACGTTGCTCGCAAAGCTCGGCCTCACCGATGGGGCGCTGCATTGCGGCATCATGCCGCCGATCGACCGCGAGACCGCCATCCGCGTCGGGGCCGGGCTGCTCGCCCCGTCCCCGCTCCAGTGCGATTGTTCCGGCAAGCACAGCGGGATGCTCGCGGTCTGCCTCCAGCGCGGCTGGCCGCTCGAAACCTACGAGGATCCTGACCACCCGCTCCAGCAGGAGATCGCGGGCGTGATGAGCACCTTCCTCGCCCTGCCCCCCGAGGCGATCGCCACCGGCACCGATGGCTGCGGCGTGCCGACCTTCGCCGCGCCCCTCACCAACATCGCGCGCGCCTGGGCGACGCTGGCCACCCCGCCGGAGCGCTACCGCGCGGCGGCGACGCGCGTCCTCGATGCGATGGGCGCGGCCCCGTACATGGTGGCCGGGCGCGGGCGGCTTTGCACCGACCTGATGAACCTCGCCGCCCCGGCGGTGATCGCCAAGGTTGGCGCGGAAGGGGTCTTCTGCATGGCGCTGCGGGAACGCGGACTGGGCGTGGCGATCAAGGTTGAGGATGGCAGCATGCGCGCCCTACCGGGCATCGCGGCGGCGGTCCTGGAACAGCTCGGCCTCTGGGATGACACGAATGTCGCGCGCCTCCTGGCACTCCACAGCCCGCAGATCCGCAACCATACCGACACGCTCGTCGGCGAGCTCCGTCCGAGCTTCACCCTACAGTAAGCATCGCGCGGCCCGCTCGGGAGGATCGCTCCCTCGCGCTCGGAGGGGACTGCGCCGAGAGAGAAGGACTATGCCCCGGATCGTCAGCGACAGTGTCGATGTCTACCCCTTCCGCCGGGTCAATGGCCGCGCACAATTCCTGGTGCTGCTCCGCCGCCCCGGCACCGTGCTCGGCGGCACCTGGCACGGCCTCCACGCCAAGGTGCGCGAGGGCGAGCCGGCCTACGGCGCGGCCTTGCGCGAGCTGCGCCAGACCGCCGGGGTCATCCCGACGCACCTCTACAGCGCCGACCTGATCAGCCAATTCTACGACCATTACAGCGACACGATCGCCCTCACCCCGGTCTTCGCCGCCCTCTTCGAAGGGCCGGGGCCGGTGATCCTCTCGCCCGATTACAGCGACTTTGTCTGGTGCGATCCCGATGAAGCGATCGCCCGCCTCCTCTCCAACGCGCAACGTGCGGCGGTCCGCCACATCGCGGCGGTGATCGCGGACGGCGGCCCGGAGGCGGAGTTCTACCGTATCGAGTAGCCTTGCCGGCCCTCGCCCGCCCGATAACCCGGCGCACGCCCCGATGCCTGGCGAATGACACCGGCGTCGCGCTCGATGCGGCATTGGCGGAAGCGCTCGCCAGGGATGTGGCACGGCTCGCGGAGCGCGGCACAGCAGGCTCGGGGCGCTGAACGCACGAAACCCCCGGCATAGCTGCCGAGGGCTCGTAAATCACGTCACGCGAAGGCGAACGACGCTTACAGCTCCCCGACGATGAACTCGGAGAGCAACGGGCGCGGCAAACATTCCAGCGCATCGAGATCACGCCCGCGCAAAAGTTCGAGCAGACGCGCGGCGAATGCGGCGAGGACGACGCGGCGCACGGTCTCTTCCTCGATGCAGAAGGGGCGCATCACGCGCAGCCAACGTCCGGCATCATGGAATTCGTCCTGTAATTCATCGAGCGATTGCGAACGCCGCAGGCGTTGGAGCAGCGACCAGACGAGATGGCGTGCCGCCACCGTCGTCCGCACATCGAGCCGCCCGGCCAACGTATCGCGCAAGGCCTGGCACCCCAGCACCCATTCATCCGGGATTGACGTGGCCGCGTCCATCACCGCTCGTCTCCACTTCACTAGGCGGCTTCGCGACGCCGCTACGCCCCTCGATCACACCCCCACGAGCAGGGTACCCCGCCAGCGGGGTGATCGGTATTGTGCCACCCCCCGGTAGTGATTTGGTGGAGGCGGATCGGCCCGCCCGACAATGGGCGCTATCGGCCGCGCGACGAACGGGCCGCTCACCTGTGCCTTCATGCGACCTGGGCAAGCGAGCGCTCCACCTCCCGGATCACCGCATCGACATCGTGGGGGGTGAGGAGCGCGCGCGCATCGAACGCGCGCAGCTGCTCCTCCAAGGCAGCGCTCTCCCCGATCACCGTGCCGGGGGAGAGGACCAGGATCGGCACATCCGCCGCGTGCGGCTCGGCACGGAGCGCCTGCAATACCGCGTACTCGTCCCGTTCCGCCATCAAAAGATCGACGATGATCGCCGCCGGGCGGGTATCGTCGGGGAGGAATCCCTCATTGTCCCTGTCACCACGCACCAGCACCCGCAGCCCGCGCGCGCGCAACGCCGCCGCCAATCCCAATGCCATGATGTCGTGCCCGATGATTATCAGCGGCGACACCAGCCCATTGCCCATCGTTCGTACCTCCCATCACAGTATGTACGTACAATATAAGTGTCACACCGCCAAAATGCAATCACCGCAATAGGTTACGCCGCGACTCCCGCCCAGCGGCACCGGATAGTACTCCCTAAAACGCGCGAGGGCGCGATAGTGTCGCGCCCTCGCACTTTCCTCTCCGCCATTGACCCGCTACTGATCGGCGCGGCCCAGCCTTTCGCCTTCGCGCGTGCCGCGTGCCCGTCGGTGGCGAAGTCGGCGCTCAGTTGCGGCGTGGCGGTATCGGAGCCGACGATAGCGAGCACCCCGCGATCAGCGCGCGAGCTGCACGTCGGCCCAGCAGGCCACCGTATGGCCCTCGCTCACCGTGAAGAGGCGCGGGGTCTTGCTCCAACAATCATCGAAGGCGAAGGGGCAACGGGGGGCGAAGGCGCACCCGGCCTCGGGCGCGATCAGGTCGGGCGGCAGGCCGATGATCGGGATGAGCCGGTCGCGGACCCGATCGGTGCGTGGCACCGCGCCGAGGAGGGCGATCGTGTACGGATGGCGCGGATCGGCGAAGAGATCGAAGATGTTCGCCTCCTCCACCACGCGCCCACCGTACATCACGATCGCGCGGTCGCACATCCCGGCCACCACGCCCATATCGTGGGTGATCATGATGATCGCCGCGCCGGTCTCGCGCTGGAGGAGCCGCAGCAGATCGAGGATCTGCGCCTGGATCGTCACGTCGAGTCCGGTCGTCGGCTCGTCCGCGATGATCAGTGCCGGTTTGCAGGCGAGCGCCATCGCGATCATCGCGCGCTGGCGCATCCCGCCGCTGTACTGGTGGGGATAGTCGCGCACGCGCCGTTCCGGGGTGGGGATACCGACCATCCGCAGCAACTCGATGGCCCGATCTTTGGCCTGTGCCGGGCGCAACCCTTCGTGCAATTCGAGGACTTCCGCGATCTGCCGCCCGATCGTCAGGACCGGATTGAAGGAGGTCATCGGATCCTGGAAGATCATCGCGATCTTGTTGCCGCGAATCGCGCGCATCTCATCGCCGTTGAGGCGTAGCAGATCCTCGCCCTGGAACGCGATCGCGCCCGACACGATCCGTCCCGGCGGATCGGGCAGGAGGCGCATGATCGACAGGCCGGTCACGCTCTTGCCGCAGCCGCTCTCGCCGACAACCCCCAACACCTCGCCGGGGCGCACGCTGAAGCTGACATTCTCGACGGCGTGGACGACGCCATCCTCGGTGAAGAAGCGCGTCGTCAGCCCCTGTACGCGCAACAGATCGGGCGGGGCGACCTCGCGCGGTGCCGGGAAGATCGGAAGAATGCGGTGTGACACGGCCACTGCCTCCAACCGCGCCGCGCGGGCATCGGTTCATCTACGGCACCAAGGATTACATCCAGAGAGGATACCACCGTGCGTGCGCGCTGTCCCTCGCCCGCTACCGATGATCGTACCGGTTTATCACGCTGAGTCAGCGGACAAGCGCGCGACAGAACCGCATGCAGGAGACTATTGCTGACCAGGCGACTCCGCGCGCCGCTGGATGAACACCGCGATCCCGTCGAGCACGCGCTGAAGCCCGCAGGCGAAGTCATCCAGGGCGCGCTGCAAATGATCTTCCCCGTCTTCAGAACGCGCGAAACCACTCGCTTGTTCGACGCTGGCCGTCGTCGGATAACGCGCGGGGTCGAATATTGGCCTTGGAATGGGCCGCCATGCGAATGGTGTGCCATAAACGTCCGTGCAGGTTGCTATCCGCATGGTTGACAGCCACCATCACTGTACGCTATCATCCTCTTTGGTTGGGGAGTAGCTACCCGCGCGATACAGCGTGGGCCGATCGGTCGTCAAGACAGAGCGTGCATACGCTCTCGGCTGATCGGGGAGTGCAAACCGCACTGATGCAAGACCGCCACGACACGTTGTTGCCGTGGGGGTCTTTTTTGTGCCCGGTCCCCACAGCCTAGTGCGTCGTTCCTGAAATGCGGTAGACTTCTGGCCTGGGGTAGGAGGAGAGAGGAGGCCGCCATGCCGAAGCTGATCACGGCCCGCGAGCCGCAGGATACGCGCGAGGAGCGGCGCGTTCGC
>JAABUR0100002427.1_pt1 | contig 28546 bp, 31 predicted proteins | sample 5560091 | NCBI WGS metagenome assembly JAABUR01 (sample SAMN10711879, study PRJNA513375) | rock metagenome | isolation source: Antarctica rocks | place: Antarctica: Victoria Land, University Valley sud
CTCTATATTAATTGCAATTTGATTCTATGAATGGTGGTTGAATAATAATAAAAAAAGTATGGGTTGCTAATCGGGTTTAGGGTGTGCACGGGACCGGAACGTGCATCGGGCCGGGAATACTCCTACCGCAATTGCACTATACGCGAACATCAACAAAGATGCAAATATTTACATATAAGGGCAATAACGTCAAATACATATAGAAACGTTAAGTGATTGAAATTATAATATACACCTAATCATGAAAGTGACTGTCATCAATTTTTTTAAGATTTGATCCACTCGACACTTCTGCAGTTAACGTGTTCGTTGAGTGACATGTTTTGATTGACCGTAGAACCCCTGCGTAAATTTAATGATCAAAACTTTGCAATCACACATAATAATCAATTCTGAGTTAAACCTGATTATTAGCGACTTCAGTTATAGTCCTGAACTAAATCTTTTCAATGAATCAATAAAAATCGAATACGATCGAGCGCGCATAAAGATAGATATAAAGGCCTATGTAATAAGCTACGTTGATTCTACGTTGGCCCCCTACGTTGTACGGTGGCCATTCCGAATACTTTATTGCATCACCTCGTATATAATCATGTGACTATGTTCGCCATCAGCCCTACCATTCGGGTGAGGGGAAACTTGACTTTTCAATGTATCCTTTCCTGTCTCAACATCCCATCATTGTTTCATCCAATCCTGGATTCATCGACGTGGCTCTGAGGAGGTCCCTTATCAGCGTTCTATTCCAGATTTCCCAAAGGTTCAGAGTCAAGTCATTAATAGCAAATTTGCCATCATGGTTTACGAGTCTCAAATCTCATTTACCCTCGATACAATATGCCCTTGGTATGTTTGTCTCTACTGGCTGATAGGATATTTCGTTGGCTTTCTCCAGTACCTTTGAACCTCCATATATTGTTCCTTGCTCTACATTTTTTACAAGTCGGATACATCACGTGCACGGCCCTGTCTAACCCTAACGCTAGGACATATCTAGCTAAGAAAAGGTTTGGTGTGAAAAGTATTCTCGCATCTGGCTGAGCTGATAATGGACTATGTCATGTCAGACTTGATGAAGGTATGTGGAAGCTGCTCATTGTTAGCAAAGCTCTCTTTCCGGATTAAATCTCTTACTTCTCAGTTGCATGTCACTGTTAGCCAAATGTACCCAATGCCAGTGCTTGCATTTTTCGTTCTTACAGATCTCTAAAGCTGCCTACGATCTAGCTCTCCGCCGATTTCGATCCTCTCCCGCTTCCAGATATGTAGAATTCACAATCAAATATTTCCCGTTCCAGCTCTACCCTGAAGCCAGTAAAGAAGGCGAGGACAAGTACGAATGGTATGGGTTATATCTCCCTATTTACTCTTTTATTGATCATCCCATCTTGTTTCTACTCTTATTCCCAACCGTCTCTTCTAATTTATCGTTGACTCGTCAACCCAGGTATAAGAAGGAGAAATACAACAACTCTGAAGAACAAATGCAAAAATATACAACTCTCATGACAGCCTACGGCGTCGGCTCAGGCATTGATTTCGACTTCCACGGCACCATAGCCAACACCATGGACGCCCACCGCCTGATTCAGCACTACCAAGAAAGCCTCGGCCCCGAAGCCGCCAACAAGATTGTAAACTGTTTGCCTTCCCCTTCTGCCCGTTCCCTAGCCATTGATCCCAACTAAACCCCCCTTAGCACTCTACACCCAATACTTCACCCAGCGCGCGCATCCCTCCTCGACATCTACCCTTGTAAAGGCCGCCCTCGCCGCTGGCGTCCCGGAAGAAGAAGCCAAAACGTTCATCGAAGACGAGTATGAAGCATTGCAGGAGACGAAAATGCTGATTCGCGAGCAGGCGGGGAATGGAATCGATAGCGTGCCCTATGTGGTACTGGAGGGGAAGAAAAGGGACTTCACGATTGAAGGGGCCAGGGAGGTGGAGGAGTATGTGAAGGAATTGGAGAAGGTGGCGAAGGAGTGTAAATGAGGATGCAGAAGCTTTTTCTTATCAAGTAAGAGGCATAGTCTAGCCAGTCTGGAGTTTTGTGTGAGATTGGAATATTGGCGCGGTTGAGAGCTGCCAAGGAAAGTTATATGTTTTCACGTTACTGTTGTAGTGAACGTATGACGAGGTGCAGAATCTTGTTCGTCGTTCCTCAAACGTACTCATACAACTTCACTGCGGAAACTCTGGTGGGACTTTGACTGAATTTCGCCTTTGATTCAAGCACCCTATGCTTCTGTTGTTTTGGCATCCGATATTCCTGAATCATGCGACACCCGCCTCACAAGCACCTATTACCCAGTCTCCTTTAGGAGGCAGGCTAATTCACCTACAAGAGATTACTGAATGTGAAAATTTGGAGGACACAGGCCGAGCACATTTTCTCGAAGAATTAACAGACATACTCCCAACATAAAGGTGGTTGCTTTTCTATCACAGGACCTAACAGCACAACGGAACTGCCTCGCCCATTCCCGCATCCCGCCCCTTGTATCAAAGAAGCAGAGAAACTTCCTGGCTCTCCTCATCCGCCTCTCTATCCAGTAATTGTGCCGTGACATGATTGAACCGCGGAGGCTCAACCTCTTCGACAACACGCTCTGACCTTTTCCTGAGCCAGTCCGCATGCTCCTCATCCAACCCTGAAAGCAGCAAGTACACGAGCATCCTATCCTCAATCTTTCGACCGATGGAATCAAGCATTCCCACGATATCCCGGAAGCGAGAGATGTAGTCCTTCATACTGTCGCATTTGGTGTATTGAAGAGCAACTAGTTCGGAGACTAGACAAGATTCTGCTACCCAGCCCGGCTCAAGGTATTGGTCTCTTAATCTGTTCCACATTGCTTCCAATGTTGTTGCGCCTTGAATGCAGCCGAGAGCCGCTTCGCCTAATTCGCTCCTCAGGAAATCTTCGGCAGCGGAATCTCTACATTGTGCGTACGGGGAGATACCAGCGTACCTGTCGACGATACGCTCTTTGCAAATCTTTCTCAGGGAAACACTCATCCGTATGGCCCAACGTCTGTAGTCCTTCTTCCCCTGGAGGCGGGGAAATTCAGACTCTGACTCCGAATCTTGAATTGATTCAGGAATTTCTTGCAGTGGCGATGTCATCCTTACTGCAGGTCCTTAGGAATTTAGCGTGCCAATGCAATGTAGTCCTTCTTTTAGGAAGGGAACCTTTAATTAGTTGTGGTAAAAGTCTAGCCCAAATCGTGGTGTGCTTGCTAAGTGTCCCAGCTTGTGGAGGTATGTGCGGCCAGGTAGTAGAATACCTAATAGGCAATTGCCAATTAAGACAATAAGAGATTTAAAAGCGGCTATAGTAAACATATAACATTAGATCAACAAGGAGATGGAGGAATCTGTACGCTGCCAGGGCAAATCCGCAGTTTCCCTTTGCAAAAAGCTGGTTTGCCGCATAACGACGTTTCATAATGGATCATGAACTTTTCCTTAGCTGTAGAGAGGCTCGATAGATTAGAATACACCCAGAATGAAAGTCTTATAATGGAAATCTAGTCATGCATCTACGCTTGGATGAATGCATGTAACAAGCAGGTCGCTTATTTGATTCGTTCTAGTGAAAAGGCTCAAGATCTATGTGCCGATCCCTCGGATGCTTCTGTCGCTCTTCTGGTATCAAATTTCTATTCTCCTTGGGCGCCACTCTCATCAACATGGAAGGAACGATAGACCAAATTACGTCCACTGCCACTGCCTACAATGGATCTAAATTTTCCCTGTTGCTGTTGGGTAGAAGTTGGTGTAGACAGGTGTAGAATTTGAAGGAGTTTTAAGTGTACCTTAATCCGATCTTTGCCATGTGCGTGAATAGGCGCTCACGCGCCGTTTAAGCGATCGGTAACCGACTTTGTACGACATTCATCAGATTTACCTTTATAGTACCAAAATCAATATCTTCATAATTTCTCTCAGGCTATAATTCTAGGGAAAAAGGGGATGGTATGAAATCGGAAGGTTGCGTTGTCAAATTGCGGCCACTTCAGACGCTCGATATTATTATGCTTGTACTGCATACTAAGTGGACCGTTCCATCCAGATATCACCGAAGTCAATTGAGCACGAAGCATCTAGGATGGTCTAGCTATACTCTGATAAAGATTTTCCGCGGAATGGCGAGCTTTTTCGAGCCTTCACACGAAGCAAAAGGCAGTCAGAATTGTTTCTTTGCTGTAATCCAAGGCCATAGAATGAGCTAGACAAAATGTCTCGATACTGTTTCACTTCTCAACAGCTTCTTTGTATCGACCAAATTCGTTGTTCCTGATTTCGGTAGCCCGCATTTCCTTCTTTACAGGCAAAAGTAGCATTTGGCCTGATTCCTAAGTGATGGATCGCTAAGCGACTCCTATCTTCTGCGGTATTCGATTGGAATCCCTTGTCTTGTCTCATCTGGGCATTGAACAAGAGTTACTGGAAGCTTATGGACATCGCTCTTTGTGACACGAAGGATCTAGTTTTTGAGCTTTTGAGGTGCAGGCGCTTCATGCTGGGAAGTATAAGACTACTCTTATTCCACTGTGCTGAATATCCTGTAGTAAAATACCCCTAAGTAACTAAAAAACCAAATCCAAGATGCTTTTCGCCATCATTGTCGCCATCATTGTCGTTGTTCTATTCCTCGTAGGGAGTGCATTGTGGTGGTACAGGCCGAAATGGTTGCAGCGAATAGTTTGCAACGTTTATGGAGTACGTCGGTCCGGAGAGCCACAATCCTGTAAAGATGTTCTCGCCTGCAAATCTCCTGATGAAAAAGGACCCCCGAATCTATTCACCACACTGAAATCAAGAGCCATCCCAAACCAAAGACTTGTCGACGCTTTCGGTATCGATAATGCCTTCACCACAACCGACGAAACCTACCGTAAAGCATTCCGAGCTATTGCTGAAGCAAAGTTATCAAGCATAAAGGAAGAAGAGTGGAAACGAATAGCTGATATGGCACTTGAGCTCGTACGCAACAAGACCGAAAGAGTTGAGCATACCAACGGAGCGATCCCTTTGGTCCCTTTCGTGCAATCAATGACCTTGAGCATATCCTTGTATGTTTTATTTAGAATAGAGCCGCTTAGCCTAAAGGAAAAGACTGTCGTGGATATTGCTCAACTCATCAATGAGCTCTGGATCGCATCAAAGGGATTCTATCTCAGAGTTTTCCTGGCAAGGAAGAAAGAAAAGCTGCAAAAAGCTTTGGGGAAGATCGATCGGACTTTTACCTTCACAGCCAAACGGACCCCGATGAACCTCATCCTACCCGCATACGAGACGATGTGGCGTGTGATTCTCCATTGCTTCCTAGAGGTTGCATTCCGCGACAATAGCACGGCTCCCGAATGGCGAGGTCTTCTCCAAGCATATTTAGAAACTCCCACGTCTTCAAAATTCACAGAAAGTGCCTCCAGTCAAGATGCTGTTTCAGTGTCACATATTGTAAACGAAGCATTGCGACTATACCCGCCAACAAGCCGTGTCTACCGCAGATTCGAGTTGAACCGATGGCAGGTAGCCTTTGCTGCAGACATTGAGCAATGTCAACGGGGCGAGGAATGGGGCCCTGACAGCAAGCTCTTCGAACCATCAAGGTGGAATAAAGAAGATCATCCCCCATTCATGCCATTTAACACTACGCCGTTCGCCTGTCCCGCAAAGTATGGGTTTGGCCCTCGGATGGTAGGAACCCTGGTAGCAGCGCTAGCTTCTAGGATCTCTTCGGAGGATTGGACGATCGGAGACAATGATGAGAGCAGGGCTGATTTCGGGTCCCCTAAAATGCCATTGGAGTCAGGAAGGGGTGCCTTTCGGTCGTTGGAGTTGTGGAAAAAGCCTGTCCGACCTCCAGGACAACAGGTCACGAAACTGTGATGAGCTTGCGATTGCTAAGACATGCTGCAGTGAATCCATGACCAAGATGGTCAGATTCTTACTTTGCTGGAGGAGATTTTTATCAAGAAGTGTTTTGTCATATCCATAGATTTCCAATAGTTGTTATTTTGCTAAAGAGTATCCGCAATCAAACCAATCCATTATACATCCACGAACATCATTTATCTTCCCCCAAAAACCCTACTTTACCTCATCCCCCCTACTTAAATATCTCTGTCGCCTGGACTACCAGTTCTTGTTGGCGGCTTCTGAGGCTTCTGTTTACCTAAAGGTGTTAAGGAGGCATGAACACATAGGAAAACATACCTGCACAGCGCATACATTAAGCGAAAGCCCGATGGCGGGGAGTTCGAATTCGGCTCGAGTAGAGACCATCAAAATTCAGAAGGGGAAACCTGTGGTTCTGTTCCAGAGACTTCATTCGTCGCGTCTGTTTACGTATTCTTGTCGCAAGGTTGACGTCTAGCACTCTATGTAAAATCAAAGCCCTTGGCTTGACTATGACAATCCCATGCGTGCACTAGAGAAAGGTTTCAAACACCCTTTCAGTATTATCGCTCTCGTTTCATGATTTTTGATCTTTCTTGTCGATGTGCCATTCTTTGAGCATCCGCATTAAATCTAGCACAGGAGATATCAAGAGACTAAGCATACGTTGCATAGAATCCGTAAAACCCCTCCATTTCAAGTATGGGATCTATAAGAAGCTAATTTTCATAACATTGTGTCGCTGTACTGCCGCTCGAAGATGTCCTATACCTCGAATTCAAGAATACGTGCTGGTTTCTCCAGCGGTCTGTCGGTCAATAGGATGCAACCAAGCTCTCAGTTGTCTCTTTGGAGCATCGATTAGCGGAGGCATAAGAAACCGTGGGTTCTGAGCGGTTGATAGATATACTAGTTTATTTCTGGGTTCAGCAAAACGGTTTGAACTCATGGCCAAAGACTTGCAGGCAGCCCATTTCCAGAAGGGTTGAAATCATAGCGAAAGGGCTTGAGCTGGTGATAGATAAGAACACTCAACTATAGCAGGCTTGCCACGAAACATATCATTCTTCGTTACTAGTTGGGTTCCCTACTCAACGCGTTCCTCCAGAATCAAAGTTTGCCAAGACGCTCATCGTCGTATCATGGAAGGTAAACTCGGTTTGTCTTACCTACTCTTTGATATGGCACAATGGCTGATAAATAGCACAAAAAAGATTCGTATAGTATTCATGAAATGACAACATATAGACCAAACCATATAGCAAAGAGTCAAAAGTCTTCATCTTGGGTAGGTCGAGTAATGAAGTCTCATCAAACATTTGCAGCATTACAGTGAGTACTAAATGCCACGAACTAGATGCTATAAACTCACATCCTCTTGTCTCATGTAACACAGAACTTGTCAATGCTCGTTGTAGCCTGGAATCAACTGCACTTGGTGAGACTGTGAGTTTGGCCCAGGCATACATACCAATACATATCAATATACAAGATTTCGTGCTTCGAGGAGCTCGTTGAACTGATTGACATTTCTTAGCACCTTGACTAAATGCCACGGCACTCTAGACGCTGACATGATCGAGACGCCAAGAGCTGATGCGTTGGAACACGAGGTCATATGGGGGCATATTGATATATTGGTTGTTGCTGTTAGGAGGCTATCTAGGTGGAAGGTGAAAACTCTACTAGCGGGCCCCAGCCCTACCAGCCCTATGAAGGCGGAGCATCTCCCCTATTTCCAACATGATGGACCACTAGCTGCTAACGTTGGTGGTATGATCGTTGTGCTACCTTAGTTCTTAGAATGAGCTTGTGGCCTACGTACACTTCTTATTTCTGCATTGTGTAAGGTATTCAGCACAGGTTTACGAGTACAAACTTCTTAAATAACGCCAAATTGCGCTTCTGATTACTCAAGCTCCAGAGTTGCTATCTCTCTGGTTTGAGGTGTGTTTCTCTCCACCCCCATCCCTGTGGAATTTAGCCGAGTCCAATTCAAGGGTGGAAAGCCTAGTCGCCCGCCTCGACTAGACTTAATCCGTGCAATTTCCACCAACATCAAACCAACCTCCACGATGCCTACGAACCCTTCCACCGTTCCTACAACCGCCCTTCCCTCAAGCTATCCTTCTTCGGACTCTCCCACAACAAGCTCCCCACCTCTCCCCCCACCCTTCGATTCCTCCGACCCACGGCCAATCCTCCTTACCCAGGGCGCCGAAGCCCTTCTCTACCGCACCCACTTCCTCACCCCTTCCATCCCCTGCGCGCTAAAACATCGCCCCTCAAAACCCTACCGGCACCCCGTTCTCGACTTGCGCCTGACACGCCACCGTATCCTCAGCGAAGCGCGCACGTTGGTGAAACTTCGGCGCGAGGGGGTTGGGGTTCCGGGAGTATTGGGGGTGGAAGTTGAAGGGCCGGATAGGGAAGAGAAGAGTGCGGGAGGGTGGATGCTAATGGAGTGGGTGGAGGGGAGGACGGCGAAGGAAGTTTTGGTTGCTGGGGCGAGGAGGGTCAAAGAGGGAAAGGGGACAGGGAAGGCCAAGTGGGAGGAGGATGTGAGAGGATTGATGGGGAAGATTGGGAAGGCGGTGGGGGAGATGCATAGAGTGGGAGTAGTGCACGGAGATTTAACTACCAGTAATTTGATGTTGCGTCCTCCGCTTCATAAGACTATGACGAATGGAGATGGCGCCGCTACCCAGGACGAGGAAGAAGAGCTGCGTATCGGAGAGATTGTGCTGATTGATTTCGGGCTTTCGGCTCAAACAATGCAAGATGAAGATAGAGCGGTTGACTTGTATGTACTGGAAAGGGCGTTTGGCAGTACGCATCCGGAAATAGAGGGGGGGTTTCAGGAGGTTTTGAGAGCGTATGGGCAGAGTTATAGGGGAGCGGGGGTGGTGCTGAAGAGGCTAATTGAGGTGAGGATGAGAGGGAGGAAGAGGAGTATGCTTGGGTGAAAGATGTTTAATGCAGATGAAGACGCTGAAGGTCGTCAAGTCGCGAACATTGTACTGATGAGATACGTTGGTATTGCTTCTCAACCTCGACGCTACAACACCTTCTTCATAGACCTCTAACTCCACGCTTGACAGGGACCTCTCCTATATCACCCAAATACGCCCACGGCAGCACACTCAATTACGAATCTCGGCCATCGCAAAATACCCTTTGTTCTCGATCACACCTCTATCCCGGACAACGGCAGTATATTTAATGACCCATTGCGGTTCAACCTCACCTTTCAAGCCATTTGAACCGTCTTCTGGTCCGACCAGTACGCCGGCGCCTTTCTCGCCCGTGCCCAGAAGCTCTCTTACAATACCCCTCGGGAGGATATTGGTACAATCATTGTGGGTAAGAAGTTCGATCTTCTCGCTTTTGGCATACAATATCAAAGACTTCGGTACAACGCAACAGTCTTTGACATTTATCTGATCCACAGAAGGCCGAACTTTGGTTCTTGGCAAGAATTTCTGCAGCCGCTCACTTCCAAACTCGGCAACCCCGATCTGCAAGGCTATTTTCTGTGAATGAAGGCCTTCGAGTGCGCGCCAAGTCTCCGTCATTGCGTCCAAATCTTCAGCTTCGCTGTTATGACTTCCTTCTGATGCCTCCCCTTCCTCTTCCTCTTCTTCTTCGTCATCAGCATCAAATGACACGCCTGGGAAAGAGACGATCAGAAGATCAATTGAGGGGACATGTAACTCCTGTAAAACTAGGTCCAAAGCTTCGTTTGCATGCTTGCATCTGTTTTCTGCGGAGGTATTGGGGAGGAAGAAGAGCTTAACCGTTATATCATATTGCGATCTTTCCTCGGCGAGTCCAGACTGGGAGAAGTCAATCGATGGTATATACAGCAAACCATTCTTCCGAGACGTCCATGTTGTATACGATATGTCATGAGCCTTTATCGGTGGTTCTCTAGCGGAGTTGGAGTGATCTACTCCATTGGTCACCGGAGCGAATGCTTGTTTCGAGGCAACGAAGTTTGACCGCAGGGAGTTAATGAGCTCGATGTTGGATTTCTCTGATGTAGGACGCCGTATGATTGAGGGGCCCCCACTCATGATGTTTCTACACTACTCAACAAATGTCCCTTACAACCAAACGCATGACTTACGAGGTAGATAGTATGAGTTTCGTCATCTTATGCTCCGGGAGTCTATATTAGGACCTTTGAAGGTTCTAATTGCGACCGCGAAGCTTACGCACTGCTACCCGGTCCCTCTTGCTCTTAATATGCGTATAGAAAAGACGTGATTGTATTATAATCATTCATGATCAGCTTCAAGCTTCCTGATATGACTTTGGTTGTTTCAGTGCTTGTTATCCTTGAAAGCAACGGCTTTCTCGAGCTTGAGATTAGTACAAGATATTGATACAAGGTAACTCATATGAACACATCAAGATTATCAATCACAAGACAGGGCGTTGTGTACATCTGTGAATAATAATATCAATAGTGACTCGTTGAGGTTGGCGGGGGAGGGGCGGCCTTTTTTCACCTGCAGGGTTCTGCTTCTCGCGTGCCTCTCTGACCGCCCACTCACATTTTCTCCTACATGAGCACACCAATTTAGAATGGCTATCAAGTAAGTCTCGGTGTCATGCATGATGTATACTGTATACTGATACTCACATAGCTACCTGATCCTCCTGTCAAGGCAGGGTAAAGTGGTATAGACAACTCGTCGCCCACCCGTTTGGCGTCCCCAAGCTGATCAGATGGGGTCAAAAAGCGCCTTGCAAAATGGTTTACCACACTTTCACCTAAAGATAAAGCCAAAATTATCAAAGATGTATCCCAACTCGTGCTATCACGGAGGACTCGAATGTGCAACTTCCTTGAATATAAGGGTTGAATAGAACGCTCCTAAATTACATGTTCGTTCCTACTGATGCTTGCCCCCTAGATACCAAAGTCGTCTACCGACGCTATGCCTCCCTCTTCTTCATTGCCGGTTGCTCCTCAACAGACAATGAGCTCATTACCCTTGAGATAGTCCATCGCTACGTCGAACAAATGGACAAGTACTATGGCAATGTCTGCGAGCTAGACATCATCTTCAATTTTCAAAAGGCATACTTTATCCTTGACGAGCTGTTACTGGCAGGGGAGATGCAAGAGAGTAGCAAGAAGAATGTGCTGAGATGCATCGGCCAACAAGATAGTCTGGAGGATATGGAGGTTAGTGCCGGACAGTTTTCTACCGCGGTTCGCTCGACGATGGACGCTTTCTAAGTTATGAGTTGAGCCTGGATGATGGTTTTGGGCTGAAACAATCCGCATTACTTCTCAGCTTGACGAGCATGATCTATTCTAAGCTTTCTTTCCCCTTGCCCATGTCTCATTCTGTTTTCAGTGACTGACGTGTTTCTATCGGGATCAGGTCGACGATGAGGGCGTCACCAAGATCATGTGATAGATGTTCTCTCTGACACAGTTATTATATATACGTCGTTCTTCCGGTGCTCTTAGTGACGGAGTTCTACCAGGGAAGAGGATGTTCCAGAGCTAACGCATTCTTCTTTACTGGAAGCAGGCAACAGGCGAGATCGTTGATCGGCTCCGCGATGCTGGGCTTACATGAGTCATCAAGATTTTTTGACTCAAGCATGCTATCTATCAATGGCGTCAAAACAGCTTCGTTGGTTGGAGGAACATAAAGGCCGTCGGAGTTGCAGGCAGATACCCGATTGACATTCGTGCTTGCGCAATAGGCCGAAAACGGCCGAGAATGATAATCGAAAAGAGTTTCCACGCAATACTTGCATCCTCTTATCTCACAAACAACTGGCTTTTGAAATACTGGAGCTGTCCTTCTGTGCGCATTTGAGATGATGGATCAAGGGTACTGACGGGTCTATATGCAGGACGTTGACAATGTGGCAGAATCTCCCTCTTTACTCGAACAACAGCTTTAGTGCAGTGTCGAGATCCTCCACTTCTACAAGAAAAGAATACTGAATCTAGAGGGTTATCGATCTCAGGCCGTTTTTTTGCAGCAAGTCATTTGCCAAGGCTGCTGACTAAGGAAGCAACCGTCGCTGTCAGCCTCCCCGCGTCGGTCGCAACATCATCAAGGCCTGATCTTCTCCTTCGTTTTCATGTCCACAGTATTCATCATCACAGTATACTATGTCGCATCATTGCGATCCTTTGTTTGCCTGCTAGACGCTTCGCGTCTGGCTAGCACACGTAGAGCATCCAACGTTCTGCCCGGGCTTTGTTGTCGCGACATCATCGTTAGAATCCGAACGCCGTCAACAGCGCTGATCTGAGCTCTGTGCTCATCGCAGACATCCTCACTTCCTACCATCACAACACAGTCTCACCCGACTAGTGCTCTGGACCCCAGAACTCCACACCCTGGAGCTTTGAGGTTAATTCCGGACACGCAAGATAGAACAGCTCTGTCTTTTGTTCGACACCACTTCTATGAGGTTTTTATTAATTACTTCCCAGTGTCCCTCACGATAGTGCATCATGAAGGTGAGTTATCCATAGCAGGTCGTGACTCTACACGCCCAGTCTTCAAATGCGCAGAAGAACCTGTTTCCAGTCGCCACAGATATGCTAACACTACCTGCCTACAGTACCTTCCACTCCGTGACTTTGAAGATGTCACGAACGCCCTCAACTTTGATACCGCCGACTGCCACGTTATCGGTGGATGTGATCTCTACATCACCAAAGCTGCGAGCGCCGACAAGAAGCTATACAAGAACATTGATAAATCACTAGAGTCACAATATGCCTCCCTTCTGAGCTTCTCGGCTAGTCTTTCACCACCACAAGCAAGCGCGGCCGCTTCTGCTTTGAATCTTTCCAGATCAAGTCCGTTCGGTCCGCTCAGTCAAACCTCCAGCCGCCGAACGTTCGCATACTTGATCGCAACTCTGAACGCCAGCCACCCTGATTATGATTTCTCCCATATTCTCCGACCATCGGATTTCCGTCGAGAGAAGAGTTTAAAACATGTGATGAATACGCTGGACACAACACTCTATAACCTACGTCCAAGACCTACCAGCTCGTTACCTGATGGCCCACCCCACTGGTCATCAAGCGTCACCTCGACAGGGCCACCGGTGCTAAGTGGAAATGAGGTGTGGAGTCCTCGTATGTGGAGGTTGATCGACAACCAAATGACCCTCAAAGATTGCTCCATATACTGCTACGCACCAGAAGAAGACCCCTATGACGGCGAGGAAGGCGCCATCTGGAGCTTCAATTACTTCCTCTTCAATAAAGCGCGCAAAAGGGTCTGCTACATCTATCTCCGCGGCCTGAGCATTATCAGCCACAGTCCCGCTCAGAAAACTCCAATCAAAACAAAACGAAGCGCTGATGGCGAGTGGAGTTTAGACGAGCCTTCGAGCTCTAAAAGAGCAAGATATTGGTTGGGTGATCGGGCTGTGGAAGTTAGTGATCAGTCTGATGAGGATGAGGAGCTAGTGGAGGCTTGGGGGGATGATGGGCCTGTGGTGCTCGACAATGAGGTGTTGGAGGAAGAGAAGGATGAGGTTGCTGAAGAAGTGGAGAGCCCGCACTCTACCATGGCTTCAAGTCCGAAGAGTGGTCGGGGTCGCAGCAAGAGCACGGTTCGCGGCATTAGTGAGGATATCGCCGATTCTATGGAGGTCTAATTCGTTCAACACCCACTATTAATGGCAGGACAGGGAAGGAGGCGCTTGGTCTTTGTGGATCTTTCGGGGTGGCAGTTTTCAAGTGGACCGGCGTTGAAGGTTGCAACTATTCTTCCAGCGTGTACGAAAATATGGTATGACTTCTGTTCTCCGCCCAATACCAGCTCCAGGAGTTTCGGCTTTTCTCGTTTTCGATATGTAGGTTTCGATTTGCTGTTACAATAAACAGTGTAGTCGTAGCTTAGAACCAACTTTCGAGGAGATAGCAGTGTCATTCTTGTACAACAAAATTATCAGGGACCTCTCGAATCTATCCCCAAGCGGTGGCTTGGCGACATTGATCCCCTCATGAAGAGAGAAACATCGCTCCTTTCCGTGGACGCTCTGACAAATGCACAAGTATGATGCAAGTATACAGGTTTTATCGCGGCCATCATCTTCCTTCTCACTGCCTTAACACAGTGCCCTTCAGAAACATGTAATAAAAGCATTAGAAAATAGTACTGACATAGGAATGATACTTTCCTTCTCTCACACTATGGCTTATACAGAGAGAGATTCCTTTCTCACCATTTCGTATCTGCTTTATGGACCTGCATTCAATCTCCCCCAGATAGACGAAAGCAAGCTTATTTAGGGCCTTGATTACTTAACTTCTTCGCCTAAGCTTATCATACTGAACACAGACAGAAGTGTACGAGGAGAGTGAAAGTTTAGTACGCAATCTCGACGTATAAAAATCACTTTGTATGATAAGTTGTCTTGCGCAGAGCCAGCTAGCGGCAACCGGATGGATTGGGAAGACCGTGCTTGTTTTCAATCACTGCGTAAGCTCAATACAAGACCAGGTTGTTGTTGGCTTTTTCTTGTTTCTTTCCATCGTTTCCGGTTTTCCGCAGATAAAAAGGCAAAGCTTAAGCACCCCGACTGGTAAAGGAAAGGAACGAAATGGTGTTATTCCGGCAGGGGTTTTTGGACATGGTTTTTGGTAGCAGGAAAGGGTATTGATAATGATCAACGAAAAGATGTCAAGAATCAATTGAACGCCATTGGGAAGAAGGAGCGCGCTTGGGCTTTTTGCAGGTTGAGACTGTAAGCTATGGAGAGGTTTACTATCATCAATGATGCAGCCAATACCTATCGGCCAACCTTGAAAGACAAAACCTGCCCACACCATCAGCATCACTCCCACCCCCTTGAATGCAAATCCACTCACATCATTCTTCCCCACCTCCACAACTTCATCCTCACTCACCCTTACTCCGCCAGCTCCTTCCACATAAGCCAGTGGCGCATCCCCCATAATCTTCCTCGCGCAATCTCTGACCGTCGAGCCCTTCTTCACCAAAACGCAGTCCCTGAACACTGCATTTGAGCCAGCGGCCCCAGACCCAAGACTGTTCACGTTTCTGATGGGGAAAACGGGGACGAGACCCAGCAGCCCGGCGGCGCGAGAAAGTACCTGTACGACGCCTGTGGAGCCAAAGCGGTAGAGAACCATGTCTTTCAGGTTCTCGATTCGGGTTTTGAGCTTTTCGTCCATTTCTTTCAGGCCGCCTCCGTCGGGTTCGCCGGCTTCTATCAAGTCATCTCTTGTATCTACAAACTCGCTCCCCTCTACGTATCGCGCAAAGCCCTGCTTTGCCAGCTTTCGCAGAAATACCTCAGAGATGGCAGAGCAGAGCACTATCGATTGCGGGTCTTGCATCTTTGCAATCTTGGCGATGTTCTTGTCTGCATCTGGATGGTCAATTTTGTTGAGAGCGAATACTGTAGGGAACTTCTCATCAGTGAATGCGTTGACGACGGCGCTGATCGTTTCATTCGACCAATGTTCCAGCGGTTCCTTGAGGTTGAGATGTGAAAGTGTACGGGCAACAATTTGCGGAGTGCTGCCGTAGCCGGAAAATTGGTTTTGTAGAGTTTCTACGGGGCTGGCTTCTGCGAAGTCTGTGTCAAACATCGGTTCAATGGTCGTAGATATTCCTACATACTAATGGCAACGTGGCGGCGCTTTATAGAGCCCCTTTGGCAACATTAATATTTGGAGGGGCTGAAAAAGGGTCGGAACACACCATTTCTCCATCAAGTTTCCCTCTATCCATCTTACTATTTCCGACCTTAACCAAATTATATCTTGTGATGGGTCATATCCTCTCGTAGCCTTTCCTAAGCCGTATATCCATCAGCCTACGCTCACAGTCGTTTCACAAAGAAACTTTGGCCCCGTAGGCTCATCTAACCTTCCGCATCCGTAGTCCCACTGACGTCCACCACATGTATCAGGGCATCCGCGTGCCTTAAATCATCCAGAAATTTGTTCCCCAGTCCTTTGCCTTCATGAGCGCCTGGTACCAGCCCTGCAACATCGAGCAGCTCGATGGGCACGGATCGTTTCCCCTGTACGCATGCTCCGTAATTGGGCTTACAACGATCGGAGAGGTCATATCGGGCGCAAGCGCATGATATCTGGAGATACCCTATTGCTCTTTGGGGATCAATGGTTGTGAAACTGTAGATATCAGTACTCATCGTTGGGGGTATCTTGGACTGTAGCTTACGGAAAGTTGCCTGGGCCATATAGTCAGCCAAAGTCCGGTTTTCTCTTCCCTCTCATATGGACTTGCCGACTTTTGAGCTGGCGTCTGTCAAGCTACCAATATTGCAGAGCAGTCAGATCTAGCTCCAAAAGGTGATTCGTGTCTGGTATACCTATTCAGCGTTGTTGACTTGCCCGATGATGGCTTCCCAACCAATCCTATAAGAGGATCTCGCGGCATGGTGATTGGGCTAGGATTTCATGTTGTAACAAGACAGGAAGTATGACGTGCATAAAAGATCTACAGCGACGGCGGCTAGAATAATGACGCTGAGTTTCCGCACTTAAGCGCGGCGGTCGAGTTCTGCTCAAGTCTACAGCTCAGGTATTTTACCTTTCATTCGCGGGTACATCACTTTATCCTACTGTTGGTGATACATAAGCAATCTGAAGTCCCACTCGGACGAGCGAAACGTAGCTTGCAAAACCATTCTCCACAACAAACGGACTAGATCACCTATATCAACCTTTCTAAACCTACCGTACGTGGTTTAGCTGGTCACCGATCCGCAAGCATGAAGCTTTTCCCTTTGTTGTTCACGGCTTTTAGAGTTCTGATATCATTATCAGAGGCAACTGGTCTGATATCACGCAACACAACTGTCATGAACGTATGCTGTCTCACTTGGAACGTCCTTCCAGTTACTGACTCTCCTATCAGTTCGACGATATCCATACTGTAACCGGTATAGCAAGTGTACCGTCACCCTACTACCACCTATTATTTTCCTCTTATAACGTTCTCAAACCTCGAGACCCCTCATTAGATGGCAAGATCACTGAGCGCGACCTTAACTGCGCTATTTCACCTCCAAATGCTTTGATCGGCTCTCGTTACACTTCAGACTTTAGTAAAAGCACCAAGGGAGCTTATTTCGAGATCTTCAATGCATCTTTTATGATAAAAGATGGCCTGTACCCGTACTTCACCCTTGAGACGTTCAACATTAAGCCAATGGATGCACCAGAAGCAATTATCTCGGTGATCGTTAAAGGATATAGCCATACTCAAGAGAAGCCTTTTAATTGGAGCGTCGACTTTCCGATCGGCTTTCATGAACCCTTCCTGGTCAAGATGCGAGAATATAGTGGTGAAGAATGGAATCAAGTTTATCGGGTTGAAATTATGGCCGATTACGGCGAGGATTCCTTGGATTGGGAATTCTGTCTTGACGATCTTGAGGTGCAATTTTTCGAACACCAAAATGAGAGATCGGCATATGAACGATTCAATCAACTTGTATTGCATGGGAAGCCATAACAAACTGGTAGAGGCTTTATTACGGTCATCCAATGAGTACGTAGAACTGAAGCACTAGTGTCCACCATGGATGTTTTATCGGTTCCCGAAGATGTACGATACGTCCATCTTCCGATTCAGCGGTTTCCTTTGAACGCATTCCGCTTTGGCTACATTGCTGCAAGATCCTCCTGCATGTAGTCCAGGTGTGTGATATGAGGGCTCGAAAGCGCCCCGGAACACCTTATTAGACGGAGATCTGCAAGGTGGCAAGGTGGCAATGTGCTAATCGCCGGATCATCATTACAACCAATGTTGGACGATATTCAATCTGGAAATTGCTACTATGGATATCTAGAGGGGAAGAAAAACACAGGAAATACGCAAGCAATGGCGAATCACTGAAACGACTGTCCAATCGAGGGAGTCGTTATCCCGAAGATGGAACTCTACTTCATTGACTCCATTATACACATTCTTACCCAAGTATCTATATATCCACATCTAACGTTCTGTGGTGCTATGGCAAGCACTACTTCATGTAAATCTGGGGACCTCCTGGTTGGGCTTTCGGGTTGTCAAATATTCTTGTTTAAACGAGTCTTCTGTTCAAGAATCATGTTTGGCTCGCGTATTGCTTTCAGTAGAATATGCCTCAATTCTATGGGTAGCCGCATCTGATTGATGAGTACCGCAGAACTGAACGCTATGTGACATTCAAAACCTCCACAAGGAGTCGAGCAGAAGAGTCCGCGTACGCCCAAAGGCAACTTGACAAGGAGACCAGACTTTTCTGGGGACCGCTCAAGAACCAGGAAGGAATTGTGAAGCTGATTGACTGTATTTCGTACCCGTTACCAGGACGAGGAATTATTAGGGACTCATCTATGAGCGCATGCCGGACAACCTCTTCCAATTTCACATACGGTCAGAGGGTGTGTTTTGAATGCTACACGCGCATCTAAGAACCTTTGCCCGAAAGCCCCTAAAGGTTCTCACAGTTGTGCATGAGCACGGTATTGTTCAAGGGAATGGATTTCCCCACTATACAATATTCAGTGCTGAGATATTTCATGCAGACATAAAGCCCGAAAACGTAGTTATATCAGGTTTTGGCGTCGGCGACAAACGAAGTATTACATTAATTGGTTTGGGTTTTGGTATCTTCATATCTGTGCTCCTAAAGGTGGCGATACATCGGCGAAGACTTCGTTCTTACAGCTTCCGAATGTGAGGAAGATCAGCACCCACCTGAGCATCCGAATCCTATCGAAGCCCTGAAGTGCGGCTCGAAATGCCTTTCAGTCCACCAGCGGATATCTGGGCTTTCGGTGTCATAGTCAGATGCTCCAGATCAAATGCACTTTCGGATTACTAGCTAACCTCTTGACCGTCGCTTAAATTGCCGAGTCGCTCATGGCGCTTGGAACTCGATTTGCTTGGTTCTTATGGTTGCGTAAAAAGATGGAAGGTCAGATTACCCAGTTGACCCATTACCGTGGATGGGTGCACTTACCACAAGGGTGGAACTTCCTGGGAGTTTCGTTCAACGCGCTTCAGAAAAGTGGCAGACCACGTTGTTAACTATTCTACGGAATTTAGGGTATAGTGAACTTCCAGTAACACTTTCTTATGTTAAGCAAAGATGTATGATTGCCGGCGAAGATTGGGCAATAAGAGGATATCTTGAAGCCGGATCCGAACGAAAGCCCGACGGTGCCTGAGCTTCTAAATCGTTTCTGGCTCGCGCAGTACTAGTCGTTAGGACTGGCGTATGTAGCAAATATGATGACTCTGGCCTGGGCATAGCTTTCTTCTAGGACAGTAAGAAGATTATATTATTGGGAGCATTAAAATATCGGCAACTGAGGAATCCAGATTGGAGTTATGGGCCCGCTTCCGTAGTAGTAGATGTCTCGATTCTGTAGTTGAATACATGACGTGCAGTAGTCTTGAACTCGCAGAATCATCACCATAGCACATTACAGATTTAGGCGTTTGAATAGCAAGATCCAAGTTACCGCCCGAATTGTATTTTGAGAGCCACCAAAGGATTAGTACGACCCGAAGTGACGCCCGAAATATGTTTGATCGATTTGCCACGCAGCATTGCTGCCCGATCACAAGGCTATCTCTACTGAAAGCTTACCTATAGATACATCCCATTTTCTACACCTATGCATAACGGTCCCTGAAAACCCACGGGGAAACGAGAAAGTTCACTCCCAAGAATACTAGACGTCATTGATAATTGTTTGGTAAGTGAGATTCGTGTTCAGCAGCCCATCAATTCGATGCCTTTACATCCGCAAACGTGAAGTGTTTGTAGATGTATGCAATATTATCATATACTCTATCGAGTAGCGAACATGCTGTGTTTCTGGCTTCAATTGTGTGGACGGCCTCTGCGCTGCCTGATTTCTAGCTGGAATGCGTGTATGCATTTCCTCCAATGTTGTTGGTCTTCGGACCTTTCAAGACACCTGTCACTTTCAATCGTATAAGAAACATAGATAGAAGCGGCTGCGTTTCATTTTTTCTTGATGGGTTATCGGCTCGAGTTTCTTCTATTCTTTTCGGATCTGCTGTCCGTTGTGTGCTTTCCATAACATTCAATCAAACAAAACATGTCCTTGATCATGGGTCGCAAAACTTATTCTTCTCATCACAGTCATCCGGAACAGATGTCCCGGATGGAGAAGGATCTCTCAACAAGCCCTCATAATTCATTCGTCAACGGACATAGTGGCGAGATGATCCGACGGATCCTCCCGAAGGGGAGAGTCCCCCACATCTGCGTTGTTGGCGCAGGCATGTCAGGCCTTAGATGCGCTGAGGTGCTCACTGAGAGCGGTATGAAAGTGACGATACTCGAGGCGCGAGATCGAATCGGTGGGCGAGTACGTGGTCGTTGAGAAGATAGAAGGGGGCTGACGCTGAGAAGGTTCATCAAAGTGATCATTTGGGTCATTCTGTGGATCTGTAAGTTGGCTTGGAAGAGCACCATTTTTGTTCCATCCAAGTATTTCTACTTCCATGTCTTCAATCCTTGGATACTTCCTCTATCTTTGCGTCAGTTTGTAGCCCCGAATGACCTGATTTCTATAGAGGCCCAAATTGGATACACGGCACAGATCACAATCCAATACTAGATCTAGCCAAAGAAACCAAAACCACAACCTTCCCACCTGGAGAAGGCGGATCTGTCTACGATGAGCTCGGCCATCTTATGAGGCAAGATAAAGCAAAAGAACATTCCGAGCTCGTATGGGGCATCATTGCCGATGCATTCAAACACAGCAATGCAGACTCAGCGTCAATACCGTCAAGCAAATCTTTACTAGACTTCTTCAACGAGAAATTGAAAGGAAAGGACATAGAAGACGAATCTAAGAAACTGGTCCTTCAGATGTGTCGGATTTGGGGAGATTTCGTAGGAGATGTGATAGAAAAGCAAAGCCTGAAATACTTCTGGCTAGAAGAATGCATTGAAGGAGGTAACCCTCTCCTCCGCTTTCTCCCTTGATTCCTCATGATCGAGCAAAATTTAACCATTTTCAGAAAACCTCTTCGTCGCCTCTACCTACGCCTCCATCCTCGCCCGCGTCGCCAAACCCGCCCTAGACAAAGCAACTCTCCGCCTCTCCACCCCTGTAACCTCGATCACCTCCACCACCCTCCCCAACGGCAACCCGTCCGTCACCATCACCACCGCTATCTCCACCACCCCCATGGTTTTCGATGAAGTCATCATGACCGCCCCCCTCGGCTGGCTAAAACTTCACCAAGAAGCCTTCACCCCTCCGCTCCCCCTCAAGATCACAAACGCCATCAACCACATCTCCTACGGCCGCCTCGAAAAAGTCTACATCACCTTCCCCACCGCCTTCTGGCTCTCGGCAACCACCCCCACAACCCCCTCCTTCTTCACTCAATTCCTCGCCCCCAAATACGCCCCCGCCCAAAACCCCCATTCCTGGCCCCTCGAATGCGTTTCCCTCGCCTCCCTTCCCCCCGCCTCCGCCCACCCAACCCTCCTCTTCTATCTCCACGGCCCCTGCGCCGCCCACATTACTACCCTCACACACGCCCTCCCCCCCACCTCCCCAACCTACCTCTCCGCCCTCACCGCCTTCTTCCGCCCCTATTACTCCCTGCTCCCCTCCTACACCCCATCCTGCACCCCCACCGCCATCCTCGCCACCAACTGGACGCACGACGAGTTCGCGGGCTATGGCAGCTATACGAATTTCCAGGTTTGTGACGAGCGGGAGGGGGTACAGTTGGATCGGGATATTGAAAATTTGAGGGAGGGGTGGCCGGAAGGGGGGGTGTGGTTTGCGGGGGAGCATACGGCGCCGTTTGTGGCGTTGGGGACGGTGACGGGGGCGTGGTGGAGTGGGGAGGGGGTGGGGAGGAGGCTTGTTGGGGCTTATGCGGGGGGTGAGGAGTAGGTCGTTCGTGTTTCGTTTTTGTCATGACAAAGGTTTCTTTTGCATGCAGGTCGGGCTGCTCCGGTCTGCTCGTGGGTGTGTTTTGGAGTCGACGACGGCGTGTATACACAAAGATTAGATCGGGGGTGTTTAGACCTCTTCTTTGTGTCACGGATATAGCATTCCATTTTCTGGCAGAACTGGTTAATGAATTTTGGTTTTTGGTACCTGGGTACAGTTTGGTTGAGCTTCAGCATGGAATTTGGTAGGGCGAAATGCAATATCGTCTATCTTTCGTTCAACTCCCGTCTCAGCTTTTCTCACAGTGCGTACTGAATTTTTCAAAGCCTAATCCACTCCTGTCGTTCTTCACTAGCACCCAAAACCGCCTCTTTCACAAACTCTGATCCGAATCAAGCACCCCATAGCCTCCCTCCCCAGCATTCCCCTCCTTACCATACTGCCTCGGTCCCGTCCCCCCACTCGCACTCTGCGCCTGCGTCTGGAAATCATGCTCCGCTTTCCTCCCCGGATCATTCTCGCTCCCAATCTCCGAGTTGAAGCTCGCGTTGTTGCTGTCGTCGACGTCGAAGCCGCCTTCGGTGATGTTTTTGCCGTGGGGCTTGCCGGATTTGCCGGGGTTGGAGACGACGGAGGCGATGTAGCCGGGGGCGGTGGAGGCGGTGGAGGAGGTTCCGCTGGTGGTGGAGGTGCTGGGTTTTTGGTTGGATGAGTCGGAATTACCGCCAGTCGAACCGGTATCAGTGGCTGAGCCGCTGCCACCAGTTGAAGCATTGCCACCAGTTGAATCACTGCCACCAGTTGAGCCGCTGCCAGACGTTTGGTAGATCGAATCACCCGAAGATGTCTCCTGTTTCGCGCTCGTGGGCCCCCCTGCGTAGCCTCCCGCACTGTGAGCTCCCGGAAATTCCGCTTTTCCAGCCGCTTCGGGGTACTTCTGTCCTCCGGGCCCGTTTGCCTGGTTCGCAGCCTCTGACGACCCAGCTTTGGCTTCACGCTCTGCGGCGTCTCGGGCTGGGGCTAGGGTAGTGGCGCCAGAGGTGTCGGTGTTGGCAAAGGTGGAATTGGAGCCGGAGACGGATTGCTGGGGGGTTTTGGGTGTTAGTACCCTCCTTTCGAGACTGGGCCTTGATTCGTATGATAGGGATGCGCATTCTTCAACTTGGGAAAAGCCCCGAAAGAAAGAGAAGTGGGTTTTCTGTCTGGTGCATAGAGATTGATATACTTACTGGTTCCGAGTTGCGGTTCAAGGAGAAAGCACCGCCCGAGCGAGCTGATTCTGCTGCTAAAGAATCGGATGCTATTGCACCGGCACTTTCTTGGGTAGGGTTTTGATGTCTCTCTGGGTCAGAGGTATTCTGATCAAGGAGTTAGCGACAAACACAAGCCGACTGTAGGGTTGAGTACCTTCATTCCTTGGTTGGTGGAGCCAATGGGAGTCCCTTGCATGTCCATAATAGAAGTTGAATGGATTATAATTCAGGCTACGGATTGTAGATGTAGATCATGAGTGTTTGCAAGAAGGAGTAAGTTTTGGAGCAATGGAAATGTTCGAGTAACTGTCTACTCTCTACCTAAGCTTTGCTGCAAGGCTACATCATCTGAGAAGGGCATGATGTAACGCCCCACTACCCCACCAAAAGGCATATGAATTTACCCCTCCATACGGGATGCTGTAAGACTGAAAGATTAGTAGATTGTTCGACCAGAAACCATTCAGAATGAACATGTGGAATAAAGAAAGGTAGGATTGGATCGTAGAACGATGTCTACATCACAGCTGTACTACTAAACCCAAAGCTCACTGGCTTGTTACGCCCATGAAACCAAGACCACCTTCGCATTCAGCCAACCTATCTCAGTGCCTCCATCCGTACCTACCCATTCTGCAAAAATCCCTATAAAGCTCTGGATTTTATCATTCCAACTTGCCTCATTCGAAATATTCAGGACTTTGTAGCATCCTTGGGCAGTCCATCCAAGCCATCATAACCTTGCCTCCCAACCCCTCCACTAGGCGCTGTGTTTACCCCAGCTTGGCTCCCATCCGTCCTCACGTTACTGTCGCCTGTCGCCGGTCCCCTCAGTCCACTCTCACTTCCATTTCCATATGAGACATCACTCTGCACACCCCCAGACCCTACATTGACTTTGCTGCCATCGGCCGAGTTCCAGTCTGAAGCTACAGGCGGTTGCTCAGGGAGTGGAAGATTCGCTTGACGTTCAGCGATGACCTCCGAGCGAGGTTGAGTGTTGGAGTCAATCACGGACTGTTGGTTAGGGATGAAAAAGAGTTCGGATGGAGTCGAGGAGTTGGGAATGACGGCACGCATACTTTCGTGAGAGAAGGCTCTGAGTCGGCGGGAACATTGCCATCGTTGGATTTGGAGACGGTGTTGTGGAAGGTTTGATCAGTCATTCTGGCAGTCGATGATAAGGGTCGTGTAAATATCTGTGGGGGTTCGTATGTGAAAGTGATTGTGATTTTAGAGGTGTGTCCACAAGAGATTTGGGGAGCTGCTTGAAAGTGATTCGGATGTCTTGCATGATAAATGACGCAAATATCGCCAATGACGTCAACAAACAATACTGAGATGCATCAATAACAATGTAAAAGGGGAGCAAGCGAAAAACGTGTACAACAATGAACATGATTGGAGAGAATGTTCAGAGGTACTTGTATGCGTGAGCTTGATTCTTTTTTTCCCCGAGGATGTTCCCCTCTTGAACAAACCTGCGATACTTGGGGTATTGTAAATAGGTTACTTTAATTTACTTCTAGTCTTGCGGAGAGGTTTTCCAAACAATCATATATACGTGTTGCGAACTATCGGACTGGAGGTATCCCTTAAACCGTCGTTAAAGCTGCCATCCCAGGTATACGGCCACCTTACCTGTTAGGGTACTAGGGAGCCACGTGAGATGACTAACCAGGCCAATAGGGACCTAGAGATTAATATCTAGGTAGGTAGGTAGATTTCCTAGGGCGGGGTAGAGGAGCTGTGCAGTAGACAGATATTTTGGTGGGGTGCCTAAATAGGCTTAGCTTCATTAATCCTGGGATGGCAGCTTTAACGACGGTTTAAGGGATAAGTGCAAGTTCGGAGAAAAGAAATCATACCGCTGCTAGGATTCATGTACAATACTCCAGAAAGAACAGTCATGGTCAATGGGCAGCCCCTTGATTAACTCGAAACAACATGTGTTTTATGTTAATTAACAAAACATTGATAGCACAAGACGAAAAATCACTCGGCCACTATGTTTCAGACTGGACCATTCCTTAGTTCGAACCACATCCAATTCGAGTGTTTTTCTTGTGCCTCGCCACAGTCTTTTTTCTCTATCTTGTATCCCGCAATCCTGCATCATTTTTTCACGCTGAGGAGTTTGCCAAAGAAAAGCTAGATCTACTCTGTATGTGCCTTGAGATCCTAGAGATCCTAGAACCACACTTACAATCACATGCAATCGCACTGATGCACCAACCTTGAACCCGTTAGCGTGCTTCTTGCGGAGAGAAAAGTCAGCCTTGCCAGCCACTTGACAGGGTTTTCGCTTTTCCTCATCCAACAACAACATGTCTTCCGCAAGGGCGAAAAGCGAATCAGCCAGGGCTCCCCGCGGATCTTGGCTTTAGAACCCCAGGTCTTCTCTTTCACTCTGATTGTGTAGCTGCGTAAAATCCTTCGCTTTGGCCTCCAGGTGAACCAAAGGAACCGGGTATCCGTCGTCATGCCGCAGAACAAGCTCGACCACGGTATCGAGCTTCGCACGAGTGGAACGCTACCGGGATGGAGTTGGCCAATTGACGGGGAGCATCGCTCGGTGCAAAGGGTTTTCCTCCACGGTCCACCCATCCAACATTTCAGATCCCCGCCTTTTTTTCAGAACAGGTCTCCGATTGCTTATTATTTGGCCACTCGATCGAAGGCGTTGCATAAGGGCCATCACACTACACAACGGGATGATACCCGTGTCTCCTGAATGACTGGACCCTACTTCGGACCGACTGACCATTCCAGATCGAAAGTCCCTGCGCCATCGGTCCGACTCCCCCTGTGATGATAATTTGCTACATATCATTTTCCATCACTTAGTGTCAGAACATTGTTCATCTTTTTCATCCACCGACAGGCTTCCTCCTCCCTCGTATTAAAACTCAAAGATAGACGTCCTTAATTGACTGATATAAGCCTCCGACGTTGCCAGCTATATTCAGACCAATATGTCCAAGAAGGTCCAGTTGCTCTCACCGGGGCTGCGCCCCGGAGTACGCCGCCATTCTACTGTAGATGCTACTTTTGCAGATCTGGCTATAGGACCTTCGATTGTCATGCCGCCGAAAAGTGTGGAGGACCAAGAGCATGAGCATGAGACAGCTGCTGCCCTTGAGTTAGCCAAGCATCGTTTAAGTCAAGCCAGCTCTGGAGAGGTTAGCGAGGGCGTATCAACTGCGTCTAGTACACCACCTGAATCGTTCGCCACAGATGCCTTTGCATTTGCGTTTGATATCGATGGCGTTCTTATCCGTGGAGGTAAGCCAATACCAGAGGCGATCGAGGCTATCAAGGTGCTCAACGGGCAGAATAAGTACGGCATTAAGGTGTAAGTTTTCCAACACCACGTCGGTCATACTTAGCAACTCACACACTTAGGCCGTACATTTTCGTCACGAATGGCGGCGGTAAGACTGAGCAAGAAAGGTGTCTAGACCTGAGCAGACAGCTCGAAATAGCGGTCTCTCCAGGTCAATTCATTTGCGGTGTAGGTCAAACTCGCTTATTCTGGTCTTTGCACTGCTGACTCACGCTATATAGCACACGCCTATGCGTGAGATGGCCGAGAAATATCATACTGTGCTTGTTATGGGTGGAGAAGGGGAGAAATGTCGCTTGGTTGCCGAAGGCTATGGCTTCAAGGATGTCGTCACTCCTGGAGATATCATAAAGGACAACCGACATACTACACCATTCCGTAAGCTTACAGAGGAGGAGGAAAAGCACTCCAGAATCCGCAATTTCGGCGAGGTCGACATCGAAGCTATTTTCGTATTTGCGGACAGCCGCGACTGGGCTGGTGACCAGCAAATACTTCTTGATCTTCTCACTTCGAAGAATGGAAGACTGGGGACAAGATCCGAGAATTACGACGAAGGCCCCCCAATCTTCTTTTCTCATAACGACATGGTCTGGGCGACCTCACATGAGTCAACACGTTTGGGTATGGGTGCTCTTCGGGTATCCTTAGAAGCCATGTACAAAGCCGTTACTAGAAAGGATTTGAAGTCAACCGCATTTGGCAAGCCACAAATCGGCACCTTTCAGTTCGCTACCCGCTTGCTGCAACAATGGCGGAAAGACACTCATGGCATCAACTCCCCACCGGAGACGGTCTATTTTGTTGGCGACACGCCCGAATCCGACATTCGCGGGACAAATGAATACAACGAGTCTCCACTCTGCCACAACTCCTGGTACTCCATACTCGTCTGCACCGGTGTATACCGAAAGGGGACGAAGCCAAGTTTTGAGCCCAAGGCCACCGTCGAGAACGTTCTTGGGGCCGTAAACCACGGTATCGAGCGAGAAATGAAGAAGTCGTTGATGCGCAAGGCCTTAGAGCCCACGTTCAATGGTGGCGAGAGCGCTGTGGTGGACGAAGACGAAGAGAAGCAATTACTTCGAGCCCAAATCAAATTCCAGGACGACCTCATCGAAAACCTAAAACGTCAGCTTGCGCAGCGTTCTTAGAGTGCACATTAAATGCCGCGACTTTTCTTCGCAAAAACACATTGATACCATGCAACGAAGCTCCTTTGTTTGTATACGACTTCGGTCTCCACTACGGAAGTGCTCCAGAGATCGTTTGGTAACCAGGCTTCGGTACTCGAGGATCCGTCCGCATTGGGCCTTTGGATAGGCGATTTAACATGTTGAGTCCTGTGCTTCAAAGCTTGGGTTTTACAAGGGTGTAAAGGGAATTGTGATTTGGATTAGCGAGGCTCGAGGCCCTCTCTTTATCTCCACCAGTGAGCCCACTTAAAGCGATGCACGCACAGTGGCATTGTTGCAATCTGGGCTTGCCACGCCCCTCGAGTTGTTTGGTGTACAGCCTACGCACAACAGCGGCAATGGGTCTAGGCACTACCTACCTTCTTACTGTCGAGATGTTTGAGTATGTAGTGCAGATGGTATGAGCCGAACGAGCCGAAGGTACTGCAAGCCATTCTTATATCCGCAACTACCACAGTAAGCCGAGTGCAGTTTATCGATTGAGGCTGCACCAGGGCGGCTCGGGGAGGCGCCTGGGGGGGTTCTTTAAGGTAGTTAAGGTACTCGTACCTTAGTCATTTAGCTACAGTACCCCACCACAAAACATGTCGAGGTACCTACAAGTCGCATCGTCCACCTGATGCGAGACCTCAGACACGTTAAACATTGAACAAGTGCCTGAAGCCGTCTTGTGACCCCCCGTCCTTTAATACATAAGGAAGGCCTTGTAGGTTGTACTCGTACCATGTGTGACCTTGAGAAATCAATTTCATGTGATTGAGCGGCTTCACGGCCCTGTCGGTGTCGGACATTCCTCGATACCTTACCTCGCTCTTCCTTCACCTCTGGCGAGTCAACAATAACAATACACTTCATAGTTCATTCACCCCCAAGTTGCCGCTTGGCTTCA
>JAABUR0100002428.1_pt1 | contig 28513 bp, 18 predicted proteins | sample 5560091 | NCBI WGS metagenome assembly JAABUR01 (sample SAMN10711879, study PRJNA513375) | rock metagenome | isolation source: Antarctica rocks | place: Antarctica: Victoria Land, University Valley sud
ACGACTTGAAGCTAGAAAAGCAGATGATATTGTCATTCGAATGAAAGAGCTACTGAGCTTCGACCGTCAACAATTGAAAAAGACGAAGCTGATCATCGAAGTTCAGATCAATAAACATAGACGAAACGTCATTTATGAAGTAGATGACTGAGTTTGACTATCTTTCAGAAACGTCAAGACAACGAGACTCTGCAAAGATTTGAAAGACAAACAGCTGAGTCTCTATCAAATCACTGCGAAAGTGAGTATCTTCTATCATCTTCGTCTATCAGTCAGCATGAAGCATCTGCATTCGATGTTCAGCTCGAAGCTACTGCAATCGTATTCAAAAGATCTTCTATCAGAACAGCATTCAGAATCACTCAGATCAATCACTATCAAAGACGATGAACACTGAAAGATAGACGATATATTGAACTTCAGACGCTATCGAGATCGAATACAGTACAAAGTCAAATGAACAGATCTAGATAGAAACGACGAATGATACTATGTCGATAAAGAAAAATTCAATGACTCAGAGAAAGTTTTGAACGAATTTCATAAGCTATATTCAAACAAATCGCGCTAAATATCGGAATAACTATCAACAAAAGCGAGCAAAGAAACTACATTCATGCGAACATGAATTTTTGAAGAGAGAAGTAATGTTACGAGCGTATCAAGACTGAACAAGGCTGAAGTTCTAATCAATTCGCAGTGAACGCTAGCGAGTTCTCTGCGTAATGATTAGAACTAATCAGCGAGCTAGTCAGATATGACTCAGATATGACTCAGATATGACTCAACATTCTTTTTCTTTCTCAACACTCTTTTCTTTCATCAACATCTTGTTCATCTACATCACATTCTTTTCATGTCACAAACACATTTCTTTCGAGTCTAGCGCAGTCTCTGAACATTACATAAATAGAAGCTTTTGTATCAATCTTCTTCTGTATTCTTAATATTCAGTTATAGCTATCTCTAAAGATCAAGCACTATTCAACTCTGACTTTCGCTGATTGACTCATCTAGACACGATTCTGACAATTAAGTTTATCAACAATGCTTGAAATGCTTTTCAGAAGCTGAAAATCATCTTTGCTTAAAATGTTGTTTTTCAGCACTTCAATTCTGCAAAAGTCATAAGATTGAAAATAAACATTTCTGAATTTGCAGAAAGAATGATGATGTCTCAATAAACAGATATCATACTTAAGAATTTACATTAACATTTAGTAATCATTTAATTGAGAAAGTGATAATCAATTGAACGAAACTATGATGCACATGATCAGAAAATGCTGATGATCATTGAAAGCATGAATTATTAAAAACATTATCTAGAAAAGACTTGACATGAAATAAAGATAATCAATGATCATGCAAATTGTTAGAATCGTGTCTAGATGAGTCAATCAGCGAAAGTCAAAATTGAATAGTGCTTGATCTTTAAAGATAGCTATAACTGAATATTAAGAATACAGAAGAAGATGAGTACAAGAGCTTTTATTTAAGTAATATTCAGAGACTGCGCTAAGCTCAAAGAGAATGTGTTTGTAACACGAGTAGAATGTGATGTAGAAAGAAAGATGATGTTGAATAAAGAGATGTTGATGAAAGAAAATAAAGACTGAATCAGATCTGAGCTAGAGACACTGACTAGCTTTATTCAGTCTTGATATGCTCGTAACAACTTCTCGTCAGCAGTCAAGAATTTCTTTAAAGTCTGAGAGACTTTTCTGATTCTTCTTGCAAACATTAATAAATTGATGATCTTTTCAAATAATTTAATAATTATTCTTTCATGATTTTTGATGCTCAGAGTCTTGAACTGTCAAGTGAAGATGATAAGTGTTGATGTTGATTGACTCAAGAAATTCTTCAAGAGTTCTCTCATATATGCTAAATCATAAGTAAACTCTCTCTCATTTACATTAATATCTTTCTCATAGTTGAGTCTTCTTGATGAATCATCAACAAAGTTGCTCACTTTCTTTTGATAAAAGATCTTGAAGTTGTATGCAGTAAGTCTGTTGACTCACTTCATCTGTCTGCAAGAAAGCTTGATTGTTGTCATGAAGTATCAAAGATTTGCATGATTGTTGATTATCTTTATTTCATGTCAAGTCTCTTTTAAATAATGTCTTTAATGATTTATGCTTTTGATGATCATCAACATTTTCTGATCATGTGCATCATAGTTTTATTCAATCAATTGTCACTTTCTTGATCAGATAATTACTGAATGTCAATATAAATTCTTAAGTGTGATATTTATTTATTGAAACATCATTATTTTCTTTGCAAATTCAGAAATGTTCATCTTCAGTTTTATGACTTTTGCAAAATTGAAATGCTGAAGAATAATATTTTAAGCAAAGATGATTTTCAGCTTCTGAAAAGTGTTTTAAGCATTGTCAATGAATTCAATTTGCTTCATTTATTCTTTGAGAATTCATCTCTTCTTTGCATTAAAAAAGAGACTCATTTTGAGATAATCAGTCAAGAATGATGCTATTCTTGAATAGTTTTTTATGAATCAATGATAGAAGTTGATAAAGTTGAGAAATGTTTAAATTTTTTTCATCATTCTTGATTGTGATCAATTCTGAATGATTTGCATTTAATTCTTCTTCATTGAAATTTCTCTTTTTTCTATTTTATATTTTAAAAAGAATAACTTTTTCTTGAAAAATTTACATTCAAAGAGCTTGATGTAGAGCTTTAAAATCTGCAGTTTGTCAAGAATTTGTTGTACATGATAAACATGTTTCTTGCGAGTTTCACTGAATATCAGAATGTCATTCAGATAAATGAGACAGATGATGTTGAGAAATTTAAACAGAATTCAATTCATATAGATTTGAAAGAAAGTCAATGCATTGATGAGATCAAAAAGTATCATGAGATACTCATATAAGTTAAATCTTGTATGAAATGTCGTCTTTCATTCATTTTCTTTTTATATGCAAAGTTTGTTGAACGTGTTCTTGATGTCAAGCTTGATAAATCACTTGATATTTGCAAAATGATTGAGAGCTTCATTGATCAGTAAAAGAGAACATTTATTCTTGAGAATGATCACGTTGAGTTCTTAATAATCAATGCATGATTGCAGCGTTTCATCTTTTTTAAATGTAAAGAGCATGAGCATTTCAGCTGAAAAGATGAAGTATCATATCATGTTTGTTTAAAGTTGTTTCTTGATATACATCTTTTGTGCAATGAATTCAACTGTGAAAAGATTGTACAAAAAATCTCAAAGAATGATATGATTCTTCTTGATGCAAATAGCGTGATCATGAAGCTTGTAAGTCAAAAGAACTTTGACTTTTTGAGTGAAAAGATTTGCAAAATTCGCAAATTCTTTTGAAATATTTAAGAATTGATCAACTATTGTACTTTCAATCTGTGTAAGTTGAAAGTTTTCTTCTGTCATTGAGAAACTCAAAGAATTATACAGAGCATTTAAAAGCAGTTGAATGTGTATTATGATGCTCTGTTGCTTGAGATTCTGAGTTAATTGAGCGCTTAAAACTTCTCATTTCTTCTGATGATTACATCAATGAAAAGACTTAAGAATAACTTTTCTTGCAAGATTAAATTGATGAATATTGCATGCAAAAAGACTTGATATAAGTCTTGCTTTATTGAACATCATGTAAGATGATTCTGAAACTGCTCTTCAATGAAATAGTCTCTTTCTTTCATTCTGAGCACACAAGATTCTTCAGCTTAAATGTTAATAAGCAAATTTATGAATGAAATTATGCTTCTCAAAGAATGAAAGATTTAACATGAGATTCTCTGAAATATATTCAACAATGATAAAGATTTTCAAGATGCATAGATTGCTCTCATTGAAGTTTTAAATGTTCAGATCAAGCAGTATTGTTTCATGTAATTGCATTGATTTATCATCAAAGAAAATTTCTGTAAACTTTCAAGAATGAATATTCTCGATCTTATTTAAATGTTTTACAAGACTGTGATGAATCATGTTTAATATACACTCAATGTTTATCATGATTTAAGTTTCAAGAAAATCAAGACATTCTGACTTGATTTTAACTATGAGAATGAATGATGTTGTGACTGAGTCTGAGTTCTTTGACATTGTTAACACATTCAATTCAACAGACAGTTGATTAATTAAATTGATTCATTGAGTTTTATACTCTTCAATTGCTCTCTTCTTTTAAGCAATTGATAGATTAGCGATGAAACTAATCTGTACGCGATGCTGACTACGAATCTACTGTCTAGCTACAGTAAAGTCTAGAGATTATCAAAAGTTTAAATGACATCGAAGCGCTGCGTGATGATGAAGCGTTGTGCGTTGATTGCATGTAGAGTTTTCGCGATCGCGCAGACTTTGATAATCTCAATGCGCATGTTACAAGCAATCTGCACGCAGATGAGAAAGTCAAATAGAACGCAGAACTACGAGGGAAATCGCTTATGAAAATTATTCGATTCAGTATCTTGTCATCGCGACGATGAGAACTGAAACAGAACACTCTCGCGTTTGATCTGTTGAGAATGATTAGCAGAAAGAACTTGAATCACGAACATTCTTTAGATCTACATGCTAACTACGTATAGATCTTGTTAAGACTGCGTGTCTGTTACTACGACACAAGCAACTTACGAGACTCGTTAAGTTCAACACGAGCAAACTCGAGAATCTCGTTAATATCGTTTAACAGACGTTCAAACACAGACATTCTATACGTGAGCGATACGCTGGCGAGAAGACTTCGTTAAGAGAAGAGAAACACAAGCGAGTTAGTAGAGAATGATCAAACTACGCTGTCTGATTAGAAGTGTAGCATATGAACATCTCTGCAAGACACGATTGATCTGCACGAGAAAGATCTCTACAGATAACGCGAAACAGGTGAGTTGCACGTCTTACAAGCGAAGCGAGCGTCTGCAGAGCGTGATATACAATGACGACAACTGTCAATCTCGAGAATCTCATTTCTTCACTGAGCTCTGACTCTCGAATGTCTTGGTGATAGAATCAATCTCTAGTCGAAGACATCGTCTGTATAGCTCGAGAGAACAGTAGCGTGTGTCGATGTGATTAGAGAAGAAATCGACTGCGATACGTCTGCGACTCATGCTTAAGAAGTAAACTGTCGAAATCTGAGCAGTGAGAGATTTCATTCGTCTTGAACTGTGAATCTGTCGCGAGAAAACTCTTTGAGTAATCTCTCGAGTCTAAGAAGAAAATCAGCATAGAGATCGTGCTTTATGTATGTTGCATGCAACGTATACAACATATTTTCGATAGGCAAAATGAGCTAGAATCGAAAGTCAGCTATCTAAAAAGCTTTCTCAGTTTTCGTCACTGAAGCGAAGCGACATTGATCATATGATAACGACGTTCGAGGAAAAAATCGAGATACTACGAGAAAAGTTCTTTCTCTCATCTTCTCAAGCGAATGTCAGCAACATCGCAGAATCATTCATATCTCTGACAGTCTCATTCAATTCACGCATCACAGAAGATGAAGTGAAGCAGACAATCAAATGAGTAAAAGCAGACAAAGCGTCGAGCGCTTCAGATATTTCAAACAGAGCGCTTCAAGCGAGTCTTGCAGAACTGATCTCAGTACTGACGAGTTTATTCAACGCATGCGTAACACACAAGTATCATTCGAAGCAGTTCAAAAAGACTCAGACAATAGTACTATGCAAATTGAAGAAAAGCGACTATATTGATTCAAAGACGTATCGACTCATTGCTTTGCTCGATATCATGAGCAAAGCGCTGAAGTCAATCATGATCAAAAGACTGAGTGACATAGTCGAGACTCATCACATGCTATCAAATGCTCAAATGAAAGCGAGACGCAAGCAATTCGTGATCTTGACGTTAAATCTACTAGTAAATCAAGTTCACACAGTGTAAGGCTGTGAAATCAAATATGTGATCTTCATGCTAAGCTTAAACGTCGTCGAAGCGTTCAATCAAGTCTCACAAGTCAGACTTCTGCACACGCTGAAAATGAAAAGAACGTCAAGCTACATAATCGAATGAACACGCAGCTTTCTAAAGAATCGAGAGACGTTACTAATATTTGACGAACAAATGAGCGACATGCGCGAGATAAACGCAGGCATATCACAAAGATTTCTCATTTTATCGATTCTCTTTTTATTCTTCAACGCAAGTTTAATTGAAAAATGCGAAGCACTGAGAATTAAAATCAAAGTGCTTGACTTCGTAAACGATATTAACATTCTAGTCTACGACAGATTCACTGAAGAAATCTGCAGAACACTGAGCAAAGCACACGACGTCTGCACGAAATGAGCTTGCACTCATGACGCAACGTTCGCATCAGAAAAGTACAAGCTCACGCATTTCACTAGAAAATCGAAGAGATTTGACATGACGACTAGCATACAAATAAAAAGCTCAGTTATCAAATCGAAATCAGACGTACGAATTCTAGAGATGCAACTGAACACGAAACTGCGATGAGACGCGCATCTTCGACAAATAGAGACGAATCACGTCACAAGAATGCTGACACTTAGTTGTCTCAAAGTCTTCACATAAGAAGCTATCTTCACAAAAGCGAGACAAGTATACTCAGCAGTAGTGAGATCAGAAATTGCATTCGAAGCGTCAGTCTGACATCAGCGTGACAAGAAAGATGAACTGTCGAGCAAAGAATGCAGACTAGAAACACTTCAGAATCAGACTCTGCGTCACGTAGCAGAAGCATTCAAAAGAGTAAACATCGAAACTCTAGAGACAGAAACATACATGAGTTCGCTACATGTTTATCTGAACATGCTACAGAACAAGATCACGCTACACAGTTGAGTCAACGATCGAACGCAAGAGATCAAACAAGCATGCGAACTAATACGCGCTCGTTTGACGAAAGTTAATCGCGTCATTTCTCGCTCACTTGTCATCAAGAAAATAGTACTTCTGAATGTCTTCATTCAAGAAGATGCGAAGATACAGTTGAGATGCAGACGACACACTCTCTTCTTCACAACGATTTCAACAAGCGATAGCATTGCAATAATGCAGTATCACAAAGATCAATGAAATCAACGATGAGAAAAGTACAGAGAACGCGTCGCAGACATCAACGCAATTTCAGCACAAAGATTGCATCTGAGCAATAAGATGATAAAGATGCGTGATGATCTTCAGAAAGCAGAAAGCACTCTTGCAATGCACATCAGAATTAAATGCATAGATCTGAACACTTATCTGCACTCTAGAAACGTTTCAAGCATGAATAGTTCGCGATGCGACTGCGAATGAAGTCATTAGACGACGAAGCATGTACTCATGCACTGCTCAAACTGATTGCATCTGCGATCAAGAATGTTACAAGATGCTGACTTCTTAAACTATTGAATAATCATCGTCATCACGAAGAGTCTCAGAGCAGTAGCGAAGATGATGATGAAAACGAAGCTCTTGAAGCAATTTAGAGTGACTAGAACACTCGTTTTCTAACGTGCAATCAACGCAAACAAATTTGATACATAGTCTCAAAACTCACTGTTTCGACTGCGTGAAGCAGTCGTGTAGACTGCGAGTGATTTTCTACCTCAGAGAGTTTTGTTCACTCGATACAGATAGCATAGAGTTTCTCATAAGTTGATCTAATCAATGTCACAAGAATGTATGAATTTATTATTATTATTAAGCAATTGATAGATAAAAGAAATCTATTGAGTTAAGTCTTTTCTTGAAATGTTAATAATGAGAATGTTGTTAAAAGCAAAAGAAGCTTTTGAGAAGAAAGTTTCTGAAAAGATGAATCATGAGTTTGAATAATTTAACTTTGCGTGATCTTTAAATTTGCATCTGATGCATATTTTCTCACTGATTCTGCAATATTATTTCTTTCAAAAGATTGTTTTTCTCAGTTTTGATTTTCATTGCTTTTGTTAATCATTAAAATATTCTTCTTTTTCTCAATTATCAATTCTTTGCAAGAAACTCTGCAAACTCTTCTTGTGTGATCAATTCTTGAGAAATGAGTTCGTTTTCAACTGTTAATTCTGCAGAGCATAGTTCAAAGCATGTTGCATGTCAATGTACTTCATTAATTCTTGACAGAACATTTTGCTTCATTGAGCGAAAGTTAGTATAATTAGCTTGATTTTATTCAAGAAAAGTAACTCATTCAGAAATCTGAACAATAGCACTTTTTCAAACTTCATGACTTTAACATGATTTTGAAAATATGTCTTGTTAAGTTTCAGAAAGAACAACATGCATGTTTGATTGCTTCTTTTTATAATGACATTTCATAAATCATTCATTCAATTCTGAAGTGACTTTGCATCAAGCAAGCATTGCTGAAGAGTCTTGAGAAACTTCACTCATGTGATTCTACAATCTTTTTTCTCGACAGTCTTCTTGATCTGTTGAAGATAGTGCATCGCTGTGATCTTTATATATTTCATGATGTAATCAAGCTTGTCATTGTCTTTGATGTAATTCATTTTGATGAAGTTTAACTTTAGTTTTCTGAGAAACAACTTCAGATTCTTGTTGATAATAAACTTAAACTTCTTCTCTTTTAAGAATTTATTCAAAGAAATAATCTTAAAGATGATTGTTCTCTTCTTAGAGAAATTATCATTGATAAAAGAACTTTTTATGACTTTAGCAATAACTCTTTTGCAAAACTTTGATTTAAGATAATCAGATGCACGACTTCATCATGTTAAAAAGTAATCAAAGTTCAATATGCAAGATGTTTGATTTAAATCTTTTAACAGAGTGATGTTTTTAATGAACAACATTTCACGTCAAGCACACATTTTCAAATAATTCTGTTGTTTCTGCAAGATCTTTACATCGTCAATAATGCTTTGAATTTCATTGAAAGTGATGAATAAAAATTCATGCTCAACAACTTTCATTCTTGTCTGAAGCAGTATGCATTGTCTTTCTTTTCTTTCTACATCGACGCAAATGCTTTTAATGTTTTCATTCAATGCTGCATGATAATGAATCTTTAATAGATTCTTCAAACTAACGCTTGTAAAATCAGAAAATGATTGAATTAATGAAGTCATGATGTTGATGATGATCATTTGATGCTGTGCAAGACTTTTTATTGAATTCAATTGAGATTTCTCTTTATTGTCATAAAAAGTTTGATCAAGCAAAGTGAGTGCAAGCTCTGTGAAAATAACAAAAGTAAATGAAGCAATGTTCTTGAAAAATATGCAAATATTGCTTTCAAGAGATGAAATTGCAGCATCAAGAAAAATCGTATCTTGATCATGATGCTCAAAGAATACATTTACAACGTCAGTGATAATGATCATTTGAGTCAAAAATGCAGAAGCTTCAAGAATGAGAAAAGATTGAGATTCATTACAAAGATTAAGTGTCATATTTGAAGAATTGCTGTTTAAGTCAATAATTTTTTTTTGATTGTATAAACTATCATCTTTGCAATAGAGTAGAGTGTTAAAATTGTGAGTAGCTCAAGAAATGTACAGTTACACTAAAGAATATGCACATAGATAATATGATCAAATTTGATAATAGCTTAGTAATATTTATTTGTATAGAAAGTTAACACTAAATTACAAAATACAGAAGTGAATTCTTCTTTATATATTCAGAAGACTAAGCTCAAGCATCATCAATGAGATCAGCGAAATTATATGCAACTCATGCAAGATTTCTTGAAGATCATATGTGACTTGAATTCTTATTATCAATGAAATGTTAAAATTTGTATGTGATTTGAATTCTTGTAGATTCAGAGTCTCTGAGAATCAACAATAGAAATTCTTGTAAACTCAATGTCTTTGAGAATTGACAGTAAAGTCTCTTGTAGACTCAGTGTTTCAATTCTCATAGATTCAGATTCTTGTTTAAGAACTTGATGATAACATTGAAGAATAATTCTCATGTTTATTCTTTATTCTTTGAAAAACTCTGACTTTCATAGATCTGAATTCTGACACATTTAACTAATAAATAAATGCTAAGAAAGAAAAGTAGTTACAGAAAAAAACTCAATTCTTATATGTATGTTTCTCAATTCTGTGCTAGACTTGAAAGAATTAATGCTTTACATATATGAATGCAGAAACTTAATGACATCACATTTAGCTCAGATTCTCGCTTAACTCGATTAGAATGAAATCAAGACGAAGATTAATCATAGAATAAGCAAAGACTAGAATTGTAATATTATTTTTCTTTCTCAACTATTCATGTTCACATGAATGTTGTTTCTAGTGCAATTTTCTTGAATATTTAATATGAAAGTCATCAATCATCTTTTAAACATTCATAAACTCGTCATCATCAGCATTATATCAGTTAAAATCATTGTCATAACTCTTTCATTTGACTTTATATTAAAGTCATCTTCTGTAACATCAAGAGTTCAATATATCGTTGATTTTTCATTCATCTTCATCGTTTATCATTATTGACTTCGAGAATTCATTCTTTTGATCAGACAGAGAGTCATTGATAATAGAACGAAGAAGATCTGAATGAAACACGTCATGTATATGCATAGTGTTTAATAGTTTCAATTTATAGAATGAGTCAACAGAATCAATGATTTGAAATGAATCAAGCATTTTGTCATTCAGCTTTTTGAAAGATTTCGCTGTAATGATATTTCATTCGTTCAGAAATATCTTTGATTCAATTTTATAATTGACTTTCTTTCTATGCTTATTAGTTTGATTCATCATTTGCTCTTGTGTTTTGATCAAAGCTTCGCGAGCGAAGATCAATGTTTTATTCATGTGATTGAATATATTCTTGACTTGATTGATCTGCAAGCGTTCGCGAGTGCTTTCATACTCAATGATGTCAGAGTTGAAACTCATATGAGAATGAAAGTTTTTGTTCATGAAGAAGAGAATCAAGAAGATGACTGAGAACAAGATATTATTGTCAACAAACTTGATCATAAGTAGTCACTTGAATCAGTCATTCTGCATGTATGAACAAAAGAAACGCAAATAGCGCTTGATGTTTTGATTGACTCGTTTGCTTTGATCGTTGATCTGAGAATGATAAATAATGAACAATCAAAGAGAAATGCTCAGTTGTTTACAAAGAAACTTTCATAAAATAGAGATGAATTGCATATTTCTATCAGATACAATGAAGCTGAATAAATCATAAGTTCAATATACTCACTGAATTAACATTTTCGCTGTTCTTTTGACTGTGATTTCTTCATCATCAGTAATGCAAGAAATATAATGTCTTTCTTTTGATAATTTGCAAATGACAGGCAGAATAGCATTGTAGTTGAACGAATCAGATAAATTGATAATGAAGTTTATTGCTATATCTTGTCATCACTGTTCAGATATTGATAGAGATTGAAGCAAGTCATTTGATTTATTTCTAAATGTCTTTGATCGTTGATAAACATAGCAGTTTCAAATATATTGATCTACTGTCTTTTGCATGAATGATCAATAGTAGTTTTGTTTAATGATCTTCATCGTTCTAAGAATATTGAGATGATTTATTGAGAGTTGATCATGTATCTCATGAATCAGATTCATTTGCAAAAGTTCATTGAACAAAACTCATAACTGACTGTCTTTGTATAAGATTTCATTCTGAACTCAACAATTCTTCAGCTTGATGTCTTTGCATTGTGCTTCGCTTCTGATCTTTGCTTCACGAAGTAAAGTACAATTCTTGTTGATTTCATTCACGTCAAGAACTTGTTTATAAATTGACTCGCTGACGTTCTTCTTTAAATCAGCAATCTTCATTCAATTCAACGTCAGAATAGTGATTCATTGATAATAAACATGTTCATCATTGAAATCTTTGAGTACGAAGTCAGCTTGATGAATTAATGCATCGATCTTAATGTTTTGTTTGTCAGATCAATACATTATCTTGAAGTTAAAATCAACTAGCTTTTGTATTCAGCGCATTTGACATCTGCTCAGCTCTTTGTCTTTCATCAATGAGATGAGTGCTTGATAATCGATGAACATCTTGATAGAAATGTCAGTCAACTTCAGTTTGAATCATCAATGCTCAAATACTCAAATGATGATCAGCAGTTTCTTATTGTATATTTCGTAGTTGCACTCAGCAAAAGACATGTTCTTGCTATAGAAAGCAATTGAATGTAGTACTTCTTCGTCATCATATTGAAAGAGAACTTCGTTCTTTACGTAGTTAAATGAGTCAGTTTTCAGAATAGTATCACAAGTCTGATCAAAGTGACAAAGTATAAAAGTCTCAGTCATACATCTCTTCATGTGATCAAATGCAGTCTGACAAGTCTCATTTCATTCAAATATGATTTTCTTTTGAGTAAGTTGAATCATTGAATGAACAATCTTCGAAAAGTTCTTGATAAAGCATTGATAAAAGTTGCAGAAGTCAATGAATGACTGAATCTGAGTGAGATTATTGAGAATAGATTATTTCACTACTGCTTGTATCTTTCGTGAATTCATCTTCAGTTCTTCAATGAATATCAATAGTTCTAGAAAGATGATCTCTTGAACATGAAACTTGCATTTGTTTATGTTCATCTGTAGATCAGCTTCTCATAATCTATTTAAGATCAATCATACATGTTGCTTGTGTTTCTTCAAGATCTTGCTGTAGATGATAATGTCATTTAGATAGATCTGACAAAACTGATGAAGATATTCAAACAGCATGTCGTTTATATAATGTTGATAGAACGTCAATTCATTGATTAATTCAAAGAGCACTACATGATATTTGTATGAGTCAAAGAAAGTGATAAAGATAATCAAATTTTCGTTATCTGAATGCATTCGCAGTTTATTGAATGTGACAATGATGTTCAATTGAGTCAGATATTTGCTTTCTTGTATTTGAACGAGAATCTCGTCAATTAATGACAAAGAATAGCGATTTCGTTTGATCAAAGCATTGAGCTTTTTATAATCAACGCAGAAACGCAGACTATCATCTTTCTTTTCAATGAACAAAATGAGCGAGACGTATGAAGCGAAGTTAAAGAAAATAAATTCTTTGTTCAGATGTTTAATCAGATACTTCTTTATCTTCTGAAGCTTGTGATTAAACATCTGATACAGTCTGCTTCAAAAGAATATTTTCTTGTTGATCAACTCAATCTTGTGATCATAGAAACAATGAAATGATAGCTGATCAATTATTGTTTGATTGAACACGTTTAAATAGTTATGATATTCAAAGAGAAGCTTGATCTTAATCTGCTTAAGAATCTTGACGTGTGAAAGCTCATGTAAATTCACTTTTTCAGACTTGTTTTCAACTGTAGTTATAAGTCAATCGATTTTCAAGATGATAACAGCAAAGATCTTGACATCTAATTATTTGACTAACATTCTATAGATCGCTGTTTCTATCATTGATATGTTCATTGAACTAGAAGCTGATTTCAGACTGAACATTGATTTAGAATTGACGCTAGGCAAAACTGCGTCAAGCAATTTTGACTGTTCAACTGACTTCTCTTTGAACTGATTGAAAGAGAATGTAACGAAGATAGTAAATCTCTTTAGAATATGAGTAGAAGTCAAGCTTTTCTGTTTCAAGATTGTTTTATGACTTGAGAATAAAACAATTAATTTCAAAATAGAAGAATTGAAATTCGAAAATTGAAGAAAATCAATTTGCATATCTATTACTAAATTGATCTTGTTCATTCATGTTTTTTCAAGAATCATTTGATGTTAATCTAATTGAGTGATTAATATAGAAGCAATTTCAATCGTATGATTTTAAACAGTCAGATTCAAATAGATGACATGAGTAATGAGCTTTTTTGCATAATGATCGTTGAATTCTCGTATTGACTTCGCTTTGATCAAAGTCAAAGATTCAATTTGCAACTGATCATAAACAATCTGTGCAATCACTTCATCAATGAATGAATAGTCAGCAGCTTTAATATCAATCAATGACTTCAATGAGTAACTAATTTCATTGCTAGATAGTATACATTCAATAGTCAAAGATTCAGAAGCAAAAGAATCATTTAACATGCTTGTTGTTGAAGAAATTAACACATTTTTCATTGCATCTTTGATGAAAGTCTCTAGTTTTTTGCCTCACTATTCTTGAAGAAGAAAGTCATTTTCTTATTCTTTTTATTCTTTGAAATGATGATTTCATGTAGACAAGAAATGAAAACATGAGATGTTGAAGTATTGATCTTGTTCTGAGAGCAGTTCTTGAATAAGTAATCTGAAGTCTTACAAGTATAGCAAACGATAGATGATCTGACTGACTCAGATGTAAAAAAGATAGTCAACTTAACATATTCAATTATCGAAGTCATCACTGCTAACAGAGAAGTAACGCGCTTTTCAGATGCAATGATGACTTTGACAATGATCATGCAACGTTCGCTTCAAAGCTGATAATTGACTCGCTGTTTATTATTCACATTCTGAAGAAAGCTCTTGAGACGATGTAGAATGATAAAATCTTTCAAGCAAATTAATAAAGCATTCTGCAAGTGATTGTTAATCTTATTCTGAAGATTGTTCATCAGAGTGCAATCATCGTATTCTAAATAGCTGAATAGCTTCATAAAGTTGAAGTAAAAAATGTTGAAGAGCTTGTCTGCTTGTCTCAGAGCGTTGTACTTGCAATGACACTTTCGATTCTTATTCTGATTCTCATAAATTTCTTCTAGATGCTTGAGTAGCTTGTAGATCAAGATGTAAGAATGCAAAGCATCATGATGATGTTAAGCGAAGATATGCTCAGCAGCATCATCTTCTAGTCTAGATATCACATAAACAATGCAGATAATCTCATCAATGACGTGATCAACATTTGTCTGAAGCTTGTCATCTATCTTGATTCTTCAGCTATTTCATGTTAATTCATCTTCGTTGATGAATATAAATGAATTCAAAAACTTGAAAGACTTGTAATGATTATTATTGAATAAAGTGAATGACTTACGTTGAGTATAATTCTTGATAGATTGACGAGATAAAGATTTCGTAGAAACTCAAGATTCAGTAGATTGATGAAATCAAGACTGATTTGCTGAATGTGATACTTCTTTGAGTTTATTCTTAAGATTCAACATCTTCTTTCAATAGCATTTGTTTATCTCTTCTAGAGTGTTTATGATCATCTGTTTGATCTTTAGTTGATTCAATCTCTTGTCATGTTCAACTTGAACAATGATTCACTGCTCGTTGAGTTTCAAAGTTATGTCTCATTGAGATTTAAGCTCATTCAACATCTTAATGATCTTGTTTGACTGATCATGAACTTATTGAAGAAGCTGTTCTTCTGTCTTAATGTTTTACAAGATATCAGCATTCTTGATGTTGATTGAAGCATTGAAAGAAATAAGAAAAACTCATTTATTAGCATTACTTCTAAGCAAACAAGCTGTTTGTGACTCAACTGATTCAAAGTTGCACATCATTGTAAGAAAGATAAGATAAATTTGATTAAGTGATTGATTTAATAAATTTAAGTAAATTTGTCTGTGTGTTTTTTAATGAAAGTAATTCAAAGAATCTCTTGCAAATTTTCTGAATAAACGAAGTAGATTGTTTCGTATCATTTACATGTCAATAGCAGAGTAGTTGATTAGCATTTATTTACTGTTAGAGATTGATCTAGAGCAAGTCATAGAAATGTCATTTAACTAATAAATAAATGCTAAGAAAGAAAAGTAGCTACAGAAAAGAACTCAATTTTTATATGTGCATTTCTCAGCTTTGTGCTAGACTTGAAAGAGTTGATGCTTTACACATATAAATGCAGAGACTCAATGATATCACATCTAACTCAGATTCTCACTAGACTCAATTAGAATGAAATCAAGATGAAGACTAGTCATAAAATAAACAAAAACTAAAATTGTAACAACTATCTGCATCTGAAACATTTCTGAAGTGCAGATAAGCATTCAGATCTATGCATTCAATTTTAATATAAGTGATGAGAATGCTTTTAACTTTCTGAAAATCATTTTGCATCTTTATCATTTTGTTAAACAGATGCAATCTTTGTGTTGAAATGATGTGAACATTTGCAATGCATTTTCTATATTTTTCTCATTATTGCTTTCACTGACTTCTGTGATACTGTGCTATTGCAATGCTGTCACTAGTTGAAATCATCACAGCGAAAACTAATTGCTCATGTTTTTGCTGTATTTTTGTATCTTCTTGAATTAAGTTGTTCAGAAGCATCACTTTCTTAATGATAAAAAAGCGAAAGATGATGTGATTAATACTCATCAGATGAGCGTGTATCAGTTTGCATGCTTGTCTGATTTTCTGTGTACAATCATTAATTCAATTGCATAACGTGATCTTGTTTTGCAGCATGTTCAAATGAACATGCAATGAGCTTGTGTACATTTTTGCTTTCAGAGTCTCAATGCTTACTCTTTTGAATATTTTTGCAACATGATGCAGAGTCTGATTCTATAATGTTTCAAGTTTGTATTCTTTGTTTGACAGTTTTCTCTCTTTTTCTTGCTGATGTTAAACTGATGCTTTAAATATAATTTCTGATCTTATTACTGCTAAGTATATCTGTTTTACTTTTGTGAAGATTGCTTCTCATGTAAAGACTTCAAATCAACTAAGTGCTAGCATTCATGTAACGTGATTCACTTCAATTTGACAAAGATGCATATTTCATCATTTATTGAAAATATGTTGCATACATTGCATGCAACATACATAAGACATGATCTCTATGCTGATTTTTCTCTTAGCGAGAAATAGTCTTTTCTCATCACAGATTCACAGTTCAAAATGAGCAAAATCTTTCATTATTTAAATTTCAACAGTTTACTTCTTAAACATGAGTTGCAAACATTTCATCAGCAATATGCATGCATATTGCAATCAATTTCTTCTTTAATCATATCAATATACATTACTGTTCTTTCAAACTATACAAATAATATCTTTAACTAAAGATTAATTTTATCATCAAAACATTTAAGAGTCAAAGCTCAGTAAAGAAATAAAATTCTTAAAATCAACAGTCATCATCATTGTATATTACATCTTGCAGATGCTCACTTCACTTGTAAAATGTGCAATTCATCTGTTTCATGTTATCTGTAAAGATCTTTCTTGTGCAAATTGATTATGTTTTGCAAAAATGTTTATATATTACACTTTTAATCAGACAGCGTAGTTTGATCATTTTTTATTAACTCGCTTGTGTCTCTCTTCTTTTAACAAAGTTTTCTCATCAGCGTATTTATTGTTCATGTATAGAATGTCTGTATCTGAACATTTGTTAAACGATATTAACAAGATTCTTGAATTTGCTCATGTTGAACTTAATGAGTTTTGTGAGTTGCTTATGTCATAGTGTCAGAATCGTGCCTAGATGAGTCAATCAGCGAAAGTCAGGGTTGAATAATGCTTGATCTTTAGAGATAGCTATAACTGAATATTAAGAATACAGAAGAAGATGAGTACAAGAGCTTTTATTTAAGTAATATTCAGAGACTGCGCTAAGCTTGAAGAGAATGTGTTTGTGACACGAGTAGAATGTGATGTAGAAAGAAAGATGATGTTGAACAAAGAGATGTTGAGGAAAGAAAATAGAGACTGAGTCAGATCTGAGCTAGAGGCACTAGCTAGCCCTAATCAATACGCAGAGTACTCGCTAGCGTACTCTGTGAATTGATTAGAGCTTCAGCCTTTTTCAGCCTTGATACGCTCGTAACACATAGTAACAGACATGCAGTCTTAACAAGATTTATATGTAATTAGCATGTAGATTTAAAAAATGTTCATGATTCAAGTTCTTTCTGCTAATCATTTTCAACAGATCAAACACGAGAATGTTCTGTCTCAATTCTTGTCATCTTGATGACAAGATACTGAATCGAATGATTTTCATAAGCGATTTTCCTCGTAGTTCTGCGTTTTATTTGACTTTCTCATCTGCATGCAAATTGCTTGTAGCATGCGCATTGAGATTATTGAAGTCTGCGTGATCGCGAAAACTCTGCACGCGATCAACGCATAGCGCTTCATCATCACGTAACGCTTCAATGTCATTCAAACTTTTGATAATCTCTAGACTCTACTGTGATTAATATTTAATCAATCATAGCTAAATTGAATTTCAGATATTCAAGAAGATTAAAAGTTTTTGGTTCATCGACGCTGTTATCTATTCAATACCTTAGCTCAGGAAGGCGAAATTATGCGCATGGTCGACTGAGCTTGCGCGATCATGCTCGAATGATCGGCATGGTCGCGTGATCTCTAGCGTTGGTCGCGCGACCTGTAGTCTCACCTGTTTCCCTCATCGCTTTCTGTTCGATAGATCGCCTTGGGTACCTGAAACGTCGGCCGTTGATCATTGGACAACAGCACAAGAAGGCGCACGGAAGGTATTGGAAGGTGTTTTTGATGCTTCACAATTTCCGATAAATTGGACCCTGTTTCCAACGTTCACATTGACCTGTTGGGCGTCCATCCCCTGCATCTTGGTTTTTGGATTTCCGTATTGATTTGGAATGAACCTACTACATACAGTATACTACGGTACTTCAAGCTACATGACCTGCCTCGGAGAAATCAGTCCAACTCTTCTCCCTTGGATATAATAATCAGATTTGAGATGGGATATCCGGCATGAGTGGCTCAGGAGAACGAGGGTCAGGAGGCTAAGAAAAGAAGGGTCCTTCGGGGCATTTCGAGGTCTGGCGACCAAGGTTCTTGAGGCGGGTGGGATACATATTCTACGTGCTAGGTACCTACTCTAGACTGTATTTGAGCTTCAACTGGCGCGGAAGCTGTGCCCATCTAAAAGCTGAGGCGGACTTGCGGACGCAGCAGCAAAGTGACGAACTCTCTCTGCGAGACATGAACCTCCCAACAGTGTTCCACAGCCTGGAGGAAGAGGGTCCATGGAAGGGAATCCCCAAAGACCCTCAACTCTCCATCGGCTGATGTTGGTCGTCTGGAACATGCGTCCAGCATACCATAACCCGCATGGTCTGTTCGCAGGCGCCAAGGGTACAGTCAGTAGGAGACAAGCAAGGGTACAAAGTACTTTCGTACCTCGGTCGCAACTCGTCCAATGGCACCACGGATGGACCGGCCTAATCGGGAACAGGACAAGCGTCCCAGCCGAGGCGGCCCCAGTAAGGTATACAGTACCACAGTACGGAACACCTAGTAAGTAGTGCGGATGGACTCATGCAAGACAGAGTGCTATCGATGCTTCGTCTTTGGGACATCCACTTGACCCCGGATTTTGGTCGTAGAGGGTTTAGGCTCGGTTGGAATAACAGTGACTACCCGATGGGCTTCGACCGCAGATGATTGACTACTTTACCTTACATACCTATTCTAGCAGGACTTACTTACTTTAGAGCCCTCCCGTCGTACCTTGATTGCTTGGTGCGACAAGGATAGCGCAATCTTGGAAAGTTGGCGTTTGGCTTCAACGATATGAGCTGCTAGCAGGCGGGCCTAACAACGAAACATGTAAGGTAACGAAAGGACTGTGCTCAGCGCTCAGTGCTCATTCATTTAATTAATGACGTCCTGCTACTGTAATGAGCTACATTCATTTATCGTCACAGCTTTCCCTCTTGATGGTGATGAACGGTGATCGACAGAAAGGGTGGATCCAAGTCTCGACTTGTGCCATCGGTACATGCACGTGCAGAAACATGCATAAATTGCTCTCAGCTCGGGCTAGAATGTCCCGGGGCTGTATTCCGTAGGGAAGTAAAGTATATAATAATAATATCCCAGTGCCTTGGAGTCCCGGTCTTTGATCGAAGTCGACGGTGCTTGTTTGGATACCTGGTTGGTTCCCCAGCATAGAATCCCACCACGGCCGGTTCCGGAGTCGCTCAGGATAAATCCAAGGGACTCCAATGGCAGCGACACCATCGAAGAACGAGCCATGGAGACTGGGAAAGATTCTGTGGAAAGTACCTTACCATACCTTACTTTCGCCACTTGGTATGCACGAAGGGTAAAGTACCGTAGTCGTAGTCGTAGTCGTAGTAGTCAAGGTGCTTAGTTCCCTTACGAATCCATGCCCTCTTAACTCTGGCCTATCAACTTCATTATTGGGAATATTTAATGGCTCATTTGCATTTCTTGTACTCGACACGATCCTATGACCTTCGAAAACTCCATCAGGTGATGAGTTGTGTTGGAGCCCGGCAGGCTGTACGGAGTACATTAGGCTTAAGTAGGCTGTAGGCTGTAGGCTGTAGGCTGTCTGCTCTCTGCTGTCTGCTGTCTGTACCTTGAAGTACTGTAAGGTGGAAGTATGCTGAACCTGCCCATGCTCCATCGGTCCCGTGCTCCTAAGCCTGCCGCTGTGCAGCCTGTGCTTGTGGCCACTAGAGGAAAGCCGCCACAAGGAGCGTAATGCCGTCTTTTCCCTCAGACTCAGATCATCACCATCGCTGATCATCAAAGCTGCGAGCCACTTCTAAAGTAGTTTGCTGCAAAGCAGAGTCAGGGTTGTTCCATGTTGCAATCCCATAATAATAAACAATTGGAATGGTCTTGCGCTGCTTGCTTGCAAAGTCGCACCGAAATCTTCTTGAGTGTACGAGTGAGGTAATCCGTACTACGACGACAACAGTCTACGGTACCAGTTACGGCCGCCTCGAGTACTTACCTGCCTGCTGGGAAACATCCGATAGTGCTGAAGGTAGTAAGTAGTAGTAGTAGTACTTTCCTGAGCTTGGAAGTCAGCAACAACAGAGATTCAGAAAGTAACCGACCAAGTAAATCCATGAACCACGGGCTGTACGGTGAGATACATCATACAACCATTACTTCGAAGTATCTACCCGTCGATCCTAAGGCATAACGAAGGGAATTACTGTCGCCATACCTCGATGTACTTCCGTAGAGTGCTGTGATTCTTCTAGGTACTACTTACTGCTACTACCGCCTGCAGCAAATATCTTCTGTCGAATTCGTATTGACCCAAGGCCCACCTCCCCCTACCCCCACCCCTGACCGGATTCTCCAGAACGTCAAGGTACTTACCGAATCCAACATCCATCCAAATAATTCCCGCCAATCACCGAACACCTCGATGCTGATCGCGCCGATTCTAATTCTCAACCTCGTTCAAGGGCCGGCATCACGTTCCTTGACCCAATGAAGTCCGGGCGGTAGAACCACGGCCTCGGGTGACGTCGAATTTGCCATCACCCCCAGACTCAAAGTTCCAGCAGGTGTGTCAGTCTCCAGATCCGGAGCCAAACTTCCTTCATCAACCCTCATCGTGAGAGGAACAGTGTCGAAATCTTTCGTCCTTTCCCCCACCCCAAAAACCCCGTACATACTGCGCGTCGCATCCACTTTCTAACTTCCCCCCATCGAGCAGTTCGTGAAAGGCTCCTGCTTGGGCCTGTCGCTTGGATCCTGGTTCGCCGTCCTCTTCATTGACGGACTGCTTCCGATTTCCCGCCTTCTCGGTCAATCGTCCTGGGAGACAGAACATTATATTATTAAATTTCCGATAGCGATTGGGCCTTTGCGCTGCCTGCGTACACGGTCGGCCTCGAAAAGCTTTATCGATAAAAGCCGTCTCGTGGTGAAACCAGGGCTCCACAGTAAGCGGATTGTTTCGCTGGGTAAAGCGAAACACCTAGGCTGCTTCTCTTCTGCAAGCAGAGGCGCGGGAGGTCCTGAGAGATCGCTGCACTGCGCTTTTCCCCTGGGGATCGCCGTAATTGGAGAAGCAAATCGTTCTTTGTATTGTTATGATCTGAGCAACCCGGGGCTGCTCCATTGCCTATCCCGCGAGATCGGAAGTCAACGTCGGCTTGCTGCATAACCTTTTTACCCGCCTGGGTCAAGTGGGCACGGTGAGCAATCAGACTCGACCCATGCAGTATTTGCTCTTCAAACGTTCCGCAGACTGATAATACCAAAACGACAGAAGCAGCATATCTCTTTACTGCAACAAGTCTTAGCATTTAGATTTTGTACATTGAAAGCTTGAACAATCGTTGGTCTGGCTGCCCACCGGTGTTTTACGTTTAAACCTGTGCTGCTCGTAATACGTGGAGCCAAGTACTCGAAAAGGCTCATCGAGGGGTCTCACAAGAATTGGGCACTGTATTTTGGTTTCAATCCCCATTACGCTACACTACATTGTCGGGAGTCCCATGCACTTCTCTTGACTAGTTCTGAGATCTTAGCAGATACGACAATGAGCCAAGAGTCGGCAACAGGGCCTTTGTCCACTACAGCTGGTACCTCGAATGGGGCCCCAGGCCCGAAAAGTATGACCAGCGGTGGCAATGGCAATGGTAAGCAATCTCGAAGACCCATCTGAGAACTTCAGAGCCCTAGTCTTCTCCACTTGTCGCAGTTCCCAAAGCTGATCATTGGATTAGCTCGTCCCCATACAAAGTCCTTGAACGGTACCCAGAACGGCAACGTCAACTTCCCACCTCCAAAGACCGACAAACCAAGACCCCACATCTGTGCCACCTGCACTCGGTCCTTTGCACGACTTGAACACCTGAAGCGACACGAGCGATCACACACGAAAGAGAAGCCGTTTGAATGTCCAGAATGCACGCGGTGCTTTGCGAGGCGGGATCTGCTCCTCAGACACCAGCAAAAACTTCACATGACGGCGATGCCAACTTCGCGGCAAAGGGGAACCAGGCGAGAAAGTACGAGCAGCGCTGCCACAAGCGGCCCCGCCAGAGTCCGTAAATCTTCAATAGCAAACGGCGCAGCGGGTGGTTCCGGTGGCACAGGGGCTGGCTCCATGCGCCCACGGGCCAATACAATAAGCCATGTAGACAATGCAACCCTCGGAATGATTGCTGCTGCCAATTCGTCCGTCGCTCGGCAGGATGGACTGCCGCTCGGCTTTGGTCATCATCCCAGTATGAGTTCGCTGCCAGGTGTTGGAGGTTACCATTTTCGAGGCATGTCCACCGCCACTGGTCACCATGGCAATCCACATGTCTTACCAAAACTTGATACGAATGGCTTAAACAATGACGTGAGCGCGAGCTTGCGTACAGCTCCCCCGTATGGAGGCTTCGGTGGTGAAATCGATATGGAAAATCTGTGGTACGGGCCAGGATCCACTGTCAATCCGGCCCAACTTCACTTTTCCAATTCGCCACAATCCCTCGCCTTTGATACGCCAGCGTCACCTTATCAACAGGGGTTTCAAGGTATCCCGCCAGCCCAGGCTACCATGAATGAACAAGGTAATTTTGCCTGGCTCCACGGCTTTGACAACCAATTGTCTTTCAACCATACGAACGAGCAGGCTATCGATCTCTCTTCCCCTTCCGCACATAGTACAGGCAGCCACAGTGGATTAAGCGAGGTGATGCTGGATGGTCCCAACAATCCGGTGCATACGTCGTCTATGTGGCAGAATCCTATGATGTCTCAGGTACCCCTGGCGCCAGAATACTCGATGGACTTGTCCGGAACTCCTTTTCCGGATCTTCTCCCGACCGGTCAAATGTCGCCCAAATCACTTCATGATCCCATGGCTAACGCTGACCGATACTTCTCCACTCCATCACCTTTGACTTCTCAGACCCCATTATCCATGATGCATGGGCTGAATAACCAGTACTTCCATCCCCCAATGGCTGCAAATTCAGAAACGCCTAGCAATTCCGCCGCATCCATAAGCAGCAGCAACCGTCAAAGCTCAGTCACCTCGGTTTCCACAGACTCCATCACCGACGCAACTCGGCAAGCCCTCGTCAGCAGTCTTTCCCACCCCTCACTCTACGGACACAATCACTTGAAAACATCTCAACCTCAAATAAGCTCGCCGTTGTCAACGGCTTTTGCTGCCAGGTCACGTAGCATGAGCGGGGTGCATCTACCAAGTACATACGATCTCCAACGTTACGTCGCCGCTTACATACAATACTTCCATCCTCACCTCCCCTTTCTGCATGTCCCATCGTTGTCCTTTGATTCGCCGGCTTACACTAACAGCCTGAGAGCATCCAGTGGTCAGATAAATTTCAGCCAATCGGGGATTGTGGGAGGCGGGGGTTCTCTTATACTCGCAATGGCTGCGATTGGTGCACTGTATGAATATGAACTAAATGCGTCTAAAGATCTGTTTGAGATGGCCAAAAAAATGATCCAACTCTACCTGGAGGAGAGGCGCAAAACTGATATGTCAGCGGCTCTCAACGGGTCCACCAACGCTAGTGAGAGCTCTGCACAGAACACACCGTTATGGCTGGTACAGGCAATGCTGCTGAACGTCATCTATGGCCACAATTGTGGTGACAGAACGGCCGCAGGGATCGCAAGCACTCACTGCGCTGCTTTGGTAAGTTTAGCTCGAGCAGCTGAGCTCGCAAAACCCCTACCTCATGGGTATCCTTCCCGAAGTGGCTCGTCTCAGAGACCACAACATCCTTCCGGGGCCGAGGATATTCAGATGGGTGGCGATGAGTACCATACCGCCAGTTGGAACGTCTCTGGCCAATACAACCTTTCCGGTAGTCAGAACGAGTGGTACGATTGGAAGCTGGCTGAGGAACGGAAAAGGACGCTTTATGCCGTGTTCATTTTATCAAGTCTCCTGGTGTCAGCCTATAATCACGCTCCAGCGCTGATGAATTCTGAAATACGTCTTGATCTTCCCTGTGACGAGGATTTGTGGGCTGCTGACTGTGCCGAGGCCTGGTATGCCCTAGGTGGTGCTACTGTAGCGGAGCAGAAAGCTTTGCCTTTTGCATCTGCTTTGAGCTCTTTACTTACGGCTAGCCAACGGCGGCAGCAACAGCAACTTCAAGTATTTTCACAATACAATCAACCATTCGGATCGACTCTGAAATTGGAGGATCTTCCGGAGAGTGAGATCAGACCAAGTACCTTTGGCTGTCTTGTACTCATCAATGCATTGCACAACTACATCTGGGAAACACGTCAAAGACACATGGGACGGCAATGGACAACGCAAGAAACTGAGGCCATGCACGCTCATGTTGAGCCTGCCCTAAGAGCATGGCAGGCTGCGTGGGCCAGCAACCCACAGCACAGCTTTGAAAGACCGAATCCGTTTGGCATTAGCTCACTATCCGCGGACTGCATCCCACTTTTAGATCTTGCATATGTCCGCTTGTTCGTTAATCTGGGACGCTCGAAAGAGGCCTTTTGGCAACGCGATTTTGATGGCATGGCCGATGAATTAGCCCAAGGCTCAGAAATCGTTCAACATGCTGACCATTCTCCCGATACCAGTCCTAGCGACGGTGGCTCCACTGCAGCATCTGCTAGTACGAATAGCAGCTCCCCTATGTTAGAAACGCCTTGTATCAAGGCTGAGCAACCGGTCCCGACCATGCCTGTGCATCACGAACAGTTAGCGCCCCAATCTTCAGGACAGTGCTCGAAGCGTGAGAGGCATCTCCGGAAAGCAGCTTTCTGTGCGGCAACATCATTGTCTATGGCGGATAAACTCGGCGTGACGTTTGCAGACTTCAATTCTCGAGAGTTGCCTCTCCAGTCAGCAATGTGCGCGTTCGATTGTGCTCAAGTACTGGCTGAATGGGTCTCCACCGTGCAGCAAAGGGTTGGCCGTTACCTCGGAATAATCGGAAAGGACGAGATCGACTTTGGCCAAGTCCCTGGAATAATGCTTTTGGAGGATGAAGATTGTAAGCTGCTGAGGCAAATTGAGGAGGTCTTGGGTAGTGCAGAAGTGAAGCTGGGGGACAGTGGCAACATGAGTGCTACTGCAGCTTTGACAGCAACGACTGGCACGTCAAATATAGAGGATTGTGGCTACGGTAGTAAAATATTAATGGTCACGGCTCGCATGCTGGAGAACGCGGCTGTCTGGCCTGGTAAATGTACCCTGCACAATTACTTCACGTTTGTGTGCTGATGTTTAGAAGTCACCCTCGAGATGGCTCAATCGCTTGAGACGCAAGCGGCACATATGAAGGCAAGAGCAGAAAGCTCTGTCTGCGCCGTCGCATGACCAACGCAGCCCGTTTGCACATATCTTCCATATAAACTCCACATTCTTCTCCATCAAGATCGATTCTTGCGGCCCTTATACCCCAGTGCGTTCGGCTCTCGGATCATCTTCTTTTACGCCTTTCGACACGGAAAATAGGAAGGTCCTAGCGGCCTGGATCTTGTTCTATATATTTGACCCTTGTACAACTCTGCATATATCTGCAAGATATGACCAAAAGTTCTCTTCTATTTACATATTTCACATCTGGTGTGCCGAATTTTGGTTTGTTTCAGCACGCTTTAACGAATTACGAAGGGTATCACTTACATCTATGAACCCTTGCGAAGGGCAGCTAGAAAATTTATGGAATCATCATTACGGTGCTCCTGGGAAGCACTCGGGTACATTGCCTTTGCCCGAAAAAGCCAATGCCAATCTTTTTGTCAAATATTCTGTCCATGCGGCGTGGCAGTGTTGGTGCTGGCGGAGCATCTGCTTTATGTTTTTGAACAGTCTTATCAAGGCTATTATGAAGCTTCTAGAGTAACTCTGCGTTAGCTGGAGTTCCTCAAACAACTCACATCCAGGTAGTTTTATATCTAACTGCATTACGAAAGTATCCAAAACTGTACCTTGCTATACGGCCGGCTCATCTGGGATCGACTTTTGCATCTATTTACAAGAAATCGCGAACATGAGAGGAAGGGGAATGGGAAGAGGAAAGGGCGATTTGAGAGCTTAATAGACGTTGGATTGTAATTTGGTTGGCTCGATCGCCAGAAATATATCATACGTCGTAATGTGCGCCATACTTTGTGCACTAGTCAGCCCTATTGATATGTTGCGAAACTTCATGCCCAGCGCCATAATGTATAGTAGCCGCTCTTGAGTAATACACGCATGCAGTGTTGGAAATAGGGGAGATGGTAATCTCCGCCTTCATAGGGCTGGTAGGGCTGGGGCCCGCCAGTACGAGTAGAGTTTTCACCTTCCACCTCCTAGATAGCCTCCTAACAACAACAACCAAAATACCAATATGCCCCATATGACCTCGTATTCCAACATGCAGCTCTGTCAGTCTCGAGCTCAATGGCGCGTGGCGTGGCATGAGATTTTTGTGATGTAAATATTCTATGGGCCTGAAGGATTTATGCATGCATGCACAGCCTGGGGCAGCCTGACGGCTTTTGCGGCGTCGCCAATACTTATCTGCACTCAGAATTTACTTTCCGGTGTTCTGGGATCCCGTTTTTGAAGCCCATGATTTTTGTGTAATACTGCAGATATAGATATCTCTACCCTGTAAACCCCCTTTCTCTGTAACTTCATGTGTTCTGCTTTAAAAAAACCTCTCGTGCTATCTCGATGAAACGGCTCAATCTGAGCTTTCTCTCGTTCGCAGTGCCGGTTTCTGGTAGGTTGTAGGCATGCAATAAAGCGAGGATCTGATCAGCTAAAAGAAGACTCGTTAGTAGCATGATTATATTATTCTTTATTCATTGAGATATTTTTTGTTTACCTTGCATGGTCGTCAGCTGAGATGTGTTGATTGGAAAGATGGCGGGTGTGATTTTCTGCTGTGGTCTTTATGGCCTCTAAAGGCTGTTGAGAGCTACTGACTGATGATGAGTTGTAAAGCCGTGCTTGTGTGTTATATGCTCTGTTCATATGCGTATGAGCTTTCAAAAGATTTTCAAGTTCGGAAATGAGCTTTACTCCACTGCGATCTTTGAATCAAGATTAGCCATCTTTGTATCAAGACGTGCTATATCAGTACGTAGGCCCTCGATCCCGTCAAGTATTCTTTGCAACAACGTCGAAGCCTCGGATACTGCGGGCAAATTGATGAACAGTCCTTTTTGATCTGCAGCCGTATGCGAATAGTGAGCAACCCGCAGTGGGTCTGATTGAGCCATGGTGCGATACGACAGTGGTATGAGAAAGCCGAAGCCTAAATACTACCGTTGTAGGCGAAACCTGTATCGTTTTTTAGAATTTACCGAGAGCCCCATCAAAATTAGTGGCGAATCTTCAAAAAGTGAACTAGATTTGTAAAATCAATTTCGCTGTCTTTTTGATGCTTCATATGTAGTATATCCAGTGCCCCATATGTGGTCTATTCAGTGCTTCATATGCGGCCTATCCAGTGCTTCATATGTGATCTATTAAATGCTTCATATGTAGTATATGTGATCTATTCAGTAATTCGTATAAGAGGCACTAGATAGACTACATATGGAAGCATTGAATATGAAGCACTGGATATACTGCATATGGAGCACTGGGTAGGCCGCATATGGAGCATTGGATAAACTACATATGAAGCATCGGAATGGCAGTGGGGTTGATTTTACAAATCTGTTTCTTATTTTGCACTTTTAGGAGATTCGCCACTAAATTTGATGGGGCTCTCGGCAAATCCTAGAAAACGATACAGGTTTCGCATACAACGATATGTTGCGAAACTTCATGCCCAGCGCCATAATTTACAGTAGCCGCTCTTGAGCAATACACGCATGCAGCTCTGTCAGTCTAACTCTCAAGCTTAATGGCGCGTGGCGT
>JAABUR0100002429.1_pt1 | contig 28511 bp, 26 predicted proteins | sample 5560091 | NCBI WGS metagenome assembly JAABUR01 (sample SAMN10711879, study PRJNA513375) | rock metagenome | isolation source: Antarctica rocks | place: Antarctica: Victoria Land, University Valley sud
GACCTCGTGTCGCACCACCTGCGGAGTGCCTTCCGAATGAGACTGCTGAACCCTAGATAAGTCCAGTATCTCGTTGTGTGACAGGCACTTTCGCGTTTTCCGGGGGCGTGTCAGGTCACGACCCGTGAATGATCGAGGCTAGCCACGTCCTGGCCAGCGGCCTGGCTGATGCGGACAAATTGAACTTGCGCGGGGCTTCCAGCTCCCTGAATCCGGGTCGCGACTGAGTCTGAACATCGACTGGGGCTACATGCTGTGCGCGTCGTGCGTCTCTCTGCCGCGTTCGAACCAGGCGAGGAGCCTACGGTCCGAGGCGCGGTGCCTTCCACTTACTGAGCAGCGCGCAGCTTGTGCCTGTGGCGGAGCAGAAGCTCCAGCATTTTGCGCATGCCAGATGCTTGCACGGGAACACCGTTGTGGCCGTGGTAGAAGCCCCGATCCCAGCGCAACGCGGGCGACGCGCTGCAATGCCTTACTGGGCTTGCCGATGTCCGTTGCGTCGAACCAGCGCATCGCGCCCCTGCCGGAGCCGTGCCGTGCCGTGCCGTGCCGCGACGATGTCCTACGCCTACCCTCGTCAGGCACTTGTCCGACAGTCAGCGCCCGTGACGGCCACCGTCGTGACTAGGTAGCGACGCGGCCAGGTGGCGCAGACGTGCGGCTAATCGTCGTATTCGTCCCCAACAGTCTCAACCGCCTTGTCACCGATACGCACCAGTGCGCCCTCTTCCTCAAGGTCCTCCTTGATCGTCGCACCCTCCTCGACTTGCAGAGTCTCAACGCGGTCGGGGGTCGGACCAAAGAGATTGGGACCGGCCAGACCCGGCCGACCTTTGATCATCCGGAATGTCCGAGCGACTGAGAGCCGGGGGCCGTCCACTCGTACAACCTTGACTACGTGCTTCGGAACCTCAACCGTGCCAATCTCCTCACCGGTCTCGGGGTCCGTGACTGTCACCCCCGTCTCGTTCAGAATCACGAAGCGCATGCCAGGTTCGACACCGGCATCGGTACCTACGTTGAGCACGACCTCTCGCTTGCTCAAAATGGCAGCAACGCGTCCACGAATGAGCCCTCTACGTTCCTTGCTCGTCACCACGGCCCTCCACTTCTTCAACGATCTGCGGATGGAAGGTGCGCCAGTCTTCCATCGCTTCGATGTACCCCTCCTCCAAGAAGCTGAGGGTGACGCTGAGCCCTCCTAGCTGCTTTCTTACTAGGGCTGCTGGGGGCTCGTTTTCGTACATGTCCTCCAAAACCTCTCGCGCTGAAGCAGAGTGCTGAGCAAGCCGATACAGCCGCGCCACCGCACGTTGGGCGAGACCCGGGTCGGCTCTCCCCACACCGCTGAACGCCCATACTGCTCCGCCTTGGGCAAGGATGCCCAGCAGCGCGGTTAGGGCTTGGGTCGAGGCCGCTGGCGGAGTCTCCGTATTGCCAAGGTAGGCCAAGAGGCAAGTCAACAACGCCCCCGCCAGGAACAGTCCCACGCCCAACCATTGGCGCGGCGTCCGATTACTGAGCCACTCGCTCACTGCCCTCCCTCCGCTCATTCACGCAGGGTAAGGCTACGGTGGTCGCTGCGGGTCCATGGGCGGATAGGGTGGCGCCGTCTAAGCCGATCCTGCGCATGCCACATCACGGACCAGGCCTGAGGAACCGTCGCCTGCCCAGGGGAACGTTCGCACCAAGGCCCGGAAAGATCCCGTTTTGGGGCTCTCCTGACTGATGTGTGGGTCAGATTCGGCCGGCCAGGACGGGGCGGTGCCCGCCGAGGCTGAGCATGGCGAGGGCGATGAGAGCGTGGGGGGAGGTGAAGCCGAAGGCGATTCTGGTGATGAGTCGGATTTTCTGGTTGACGGACTCGATCCGTCCGTTGGACAGGCCGTGTTCGATCGCTGCGAGGATCGATGACCGGTGGGCGACGATGCTCTTTTGCAGCTTCACGAAGGCCGGGATGCGGCAGCGTCTGGCCCAGCCGACCCACCGGTCGAGCGCCTCGCCGGCCTCGTCGTAGGGCAGCTGGAAGACGACTCTGAGGCCTTCCTTGAGCTGGTAGGCCCGATGCAACTTGGGGTCGGTGCTCGCGATCCAGGCCAGCTTCGTGTGCTGCCGCTCGGTCAGGTCCTGCGGGTTCTTCCACAGCGCGAACCGGCGCCCTTGAGCGCCTTAGCTCTAGCGCTGGCCTCCCGCGGTGGCGCGTCGGCCGGTGGCCGGCCACGGCCTCGGCTCGGCTCGGTCCTGCGGGCCAGCCTGCGGGACTCGTTCCACGACTGCCGGTGCACTCATCCAGGGCCTCGGTGACCCACTTCACCACGTGGAACGGGTCGGCGCACTGCACCGCCTCGGGACAGTTCTCAACAACTGCCTTGGCGATGAAGTTCGCGCTATCGGCTGTGACATGAGTGATATTCGCGCACCGCTGCGGGCCCAAGGCGTCGAAGAAGCCCTGCACCGTGGCCGAGTCCCGTCCTGGCGCCGCCCACACCAGCCGGCCGGTGTCGTGATCGACCACGACCAGCAGATACAGGTGCCCTCGGCGGTACTTATGCGGGTGATCCTTGTCAAGGGTTTCGACGAACATCTTTTGAGGGATTTTCCAGGGCGCGTTTGACCGTGCTTTAGGAGGCCTCGTCGTTGAGGCGCTGGAGGATCCCGTCGAATATCTTCTGTCGGCCGACTTGGCCTTTGTTGGCGGCGTCGTCGCGTTGTTTTTGCAGGGTGGGCCGGAATTCAATGGTGGTGACGAAGAAGGTGCACGACTCGCAGATGGACTCGAAGTGGCAGTCCATTTCGACGGGTCGGGCGCAGTGGCCGTTGCCGAGCATGCGGCTGTGCATCTCGCGGCGGAGCTTGAGCATCTCGGTGCCCTCGGCGTCGGCGGGCAGGTGCGCGCTGGAGTCGTAGAGGGCCTCGACCTTCTCGGTGACGGCGAAGTACTCGTCGGCGACGGTGCGGTCGGCGATGCGGGCGTAGACCATCGTCATCGTCATCGTTTTGTGGCCGAGGAGGGCGGCGATGGCCTCGAGTGACATGCCTCGGTTGAAACTGGTGAAGGGCGTTATCGGATCGGGTCGAATGGTCATGTGGCAGGGGTGACGCGGTGCGTGTTCGGGAGGCGTTGGGCGGTGTCTGCGGCGTAGCGGTTCCAGTCGCCGCCGGAGGCGTGGGCCCAGTCGACGGCGGTGGTGGTGGCGATGCCGAGGAGGTCGGCGAGGACGGCTGCGGGGACGTACCCGGCGAGGTGTTCCATGGCTGCTCGGCGTCCGGCTTGGGCGTTGATGCCGAGCGGGCGCAGCCGCGTCCCGAGCGCGGAGGCGGTGATCAGCCGGCCGGGGATGTGACCTGGGAAGAGCCAGGCGGTGGTGTCCGGGGCGCCGATGCTGCGGTGGCGTCGTGGGCTCGCGAGGTGGTCGCGCAGGTGTCCGGCGAGGGGTTCGTCGATGGTGATGTCGCCTCGACCGATTCGGATGGTCAGGGTGTCGCCGTGCTCGTGGACTTGGGCTGTGGTCATGACCGCGATCCGGGAAAGTTGTTGCCCGTACAGCAGGTTCAGGCAGCCGGTGACTCGGTCGATGGTGTCGATGCCGGGCTCGTTGAGCAGGGTGTGGACTAGCGCGTGGTGTTCGCCCTGCCCGGTGGACGGACCGGTCGCGGTGGCGGGGCGGGTGATCGACAGGCGGGCAGCGGCGCCGCGTGCCGCGGCCCAGGTCAGGAAGTCGGCCGCGTGGTGGGCCAGGTGCGGCGGCCCGGTCAGGAGCCACTGGTCCACGGCTGCCTGCTGTAGCTGCGCCAGCGGGATGCCGTGGGCGCCCAGCCAGGACAGCAGCGCGACGGCGGCCTCCATGCTCAAGACCGCGTTGCGGGTCGCGGTCCGTGCGACCGGTCGGCGGCTGGCGCGGTAGCGGACGTGGTGCAAGACTCGCCAGGTTGCGTACTCGGTCAGGATGCGCCGGTCTTCGGCGTCGTCGATGCCGGCCAGGGTGGCTGTGATGCGCCGCTCGAGGCGGGCCAGGGGTTCGTCGCGTCCGGGCAGCGCGCCGTGCGCGACGAGCAGGGCGCGCAGGTAGTCCACCGCTCGGCCCGCGGGTTGCGCGTCGAGCCCGGCGTGGGACAGCGGGATCAGTCCTTGGGCGAGGGCAGTGAGCAGCGGCGCCGCGGCGCCTTGGCGCAGCCAGTTCAACGCGGTCCGTGGCTGGGGTGCGCCGATGATGGCGGCGCGGACACCGGCCAGCGGGTCCGGGACGAGCCCGTCCGGGCCGGCCAAGAGCGCGTCGGTACGGCGGGTCAGGGCGCAGTGGCTGCACAGTCCCCGCTCGTACAGCTTGTCCTCGCGACCGCAGCCGGTACAGACGTGCCCGGCGGGCCCGGTCCCCGAGCACGCCGCGCAGGTGGTCGCTTCGGGTCCGGGCGGCGCGACGAGGCGCCGGGACCGGCCGCATTCCTGGCAGGTCCCGATCCGGCGCAGCGCGGCGGTGTAGCAGCTGTCACAGACCGGTCCTTCGGGCCACCGCGCGGCCGGTGGCCGGCTGTGCCCGCAGTGCGCGCAGGGGTGTTCGGCCCGGGGACGGCAGCGCGAGCACAGCGGCTGCCCGGCCGCGATCCCGGTACACGGTCGCAGGCGTCCGCATCCTGAGCACGTCGCGGTCGGCGGACGGTAGCAGCCGGCGCAGATGTCGGGCCCGTCCGCGCCGGCACGCTTGGAAATGGGTCGGATTCGCCCGCATGAGCCGCACAGCCGGGCCGCGCCCGCGGTCATGACCCGGCCGGCGGATCAGCAACGATCCGGGCCCGTGTGGGTCGAAGACCCGCCGGCGGCGCCGCGGCTGCAGGCCCGGCTCCGGCGGCCCGGCGTCGCGTTCCGGCGTCGGCGTCCACAACCGGCTCGACGAGGTCCGCCGGCGTGCAGCCGAGGATGTCGCACAACGCTGCCAGCGTGTGCAGGGACAGCCGTTCCGGGGTGCCGGTCACCAGCCGGTACACCTGCTCCCGGGACAGCACCACGCCACGGCCGGCGAGCAGCGGCAGCAGGTCGGTCGTGGCGAACATCCCGGCCTCGGCCATCCGCAGCCGCAGGTGCCACCGGTAGCTGATCGTCCTAGCCATCACCTGTCTCCTGTCGTCATGATCACGGGCGCGTCCGGCGCCGTTCCCGGTGGCCCCGGGCTCGGGTCGATGACCGCGTCCAGGGCCGAGCGCAGCATCCGGTTGCTCGCGTCCGAGCCGACGCTGGTGTACCCCGCGGTCGTCGAGGACCACGAATGGCCCACCTGGCGCTGCACGAACAGCGGGTCGACGCCGTCCTCGATCAGGTGCGACACGTACGAGTGCCGCAGACAGTGCGGAGTCAGCTCGGCCGGCAGCCCGGCCCCGGCACGATAGCGCGCGAACCGTTCGTCGACCTGCCGGCAGGAGATCCGCTGCCCGCGCTCGGTCAGCCACAACGCCGGAAGCCCACCATGCCCGAACAGCGGACGAACGACCTCGACGTACTCCGTCACCACCTCGGCCGCCCACGGCATCACCGTGGCGACCTGACGGCGCCGCGGCGCCGAGCCGCGCATCGCCTTGCCGTACCGCACGGCCAGCGTGCCGTACGACCCGAGCTGTGGCGCCGCGGGGTTGCTCGTGAAGTCGATGACGTCGAGCATCGCGGCCTCGCGACGACGCAGCCCGTACGCGTACGTGACCTTGAACAGCGTCGCGTCCCGGAACGCTGCCAGCCAGCCCTTGCGTCCGCTGGCCCGGACCTGCACCACCCGATCGTCGGCGTAGTCGAACAACGCCTGCAGGCCTTGGACGCGCCGGCGGAAACGATACACAGTGCGGGGCGCCCCGCACCCGACGGCCTCGGCGACGACCAGCGCAGCGCACTAGCCGCGACGCACCGTCCCCACCGTGGTTGTCCTAACGTTCGTCAATTCATACGGTGGCCGTATGCGCCGCACGACATTGGGACCGCAGGGCCCGCACGTGGGCCGCATCGGCCTCGGCACCATGGGCATGTCTTGCGCCTACGACCCGGCGCACCGCGACGACGACACCTCGGTCCGCGTGATCAACGACGCGCTCGACCTCGGTGTCACCCTCATCGACACGGCGGACGTCTACGGCCCGTTCACCAACGAAGAAGTGGTCGGCCGCGCGCTCGCCGGCCGCCGGTCCGAGGCGGTGCTAGCGACCAAGGGCGGGGTGCGGCTCGTCGGCGGCGAGGTGTCCCTTAACGGCCGCCCCAGCTATCTGCGTGCCACGCTGGACGCCAGTCTACGCCGGCTGCAAACCGACCACGTCGACGTTTACTTTTTGCACCGCGTCGACCCGGCGGTGCCGATCGAGGAGAGCTGGGGCGCAATGGCCGAGCTGGTGCAGGCGGGCAAGGCGCGGCGCATAGGCATCTCGGAGATGACGCTCGACCAGCTCGTCCGCGCGCACCGAGCGCACCCGGTGGCGGCGGTGCAATCGGAACTGTCGCTCTTCACCCGCGACTTCCTGGCCGACGTGGTGCCGTTCTGCCAGGAGCAGGGGATCGCGTTCCTGTGCCATTCGCCGATCGGCAGTGGCCTGCTCAGTGGGCGCTTCCGCACCCCGGACGACGTGGGCGCCGGTGACGAGCGCTCGACGATGCCGAGGTTCGCGGCCGGCGCGCTGCCGGCCAACAACCGTCTCGTCGACGCGGTGCGAGGCGTCGGTGCGCGGCACGGCGCCACCGCCGCGCAGGTCGCCCTCGCGTGGCTGCTCGCGCGGGGCCCCTACATCATCCCGATCCCTGGCACCAAGACGCCGCGGTTCCTCGCCGAGAACGCGGCCGCCGCCGACCTCGAGTTGACCGCCGAGGACATCGCCGAGCTCGACGCGCTTCCGGCACCCGTCGGCGCAAGGGAGTAAGATTATCAACAAGTTCGTCGTCTTCGACCTCGATGACACCCTTGTGGACAGCACCGTCGCCGTCGAGCGCTGGTTCGCCGAGCTGGTCGAGCAGCGCGGCCTCGGCGCCGACGCGCTCGCCGTGTTGCGCGAGCAAGCCGACAGCCCAACGACGCCGGACGAGTCGTTCCAGGCCATCATCACCTACTGCGGCTTCGCCGACACGGTCCAGCAACTGCAGCAGCTCTTCCGCGAGCGGGTGCCGTTGCTGGCCCGGCCGGTCGACGGTGTGATGGCCGGGCTGCAGGCGCTGCGCCAAAGCGGCTGGCGCACTGCGATCCTCACCAACGGAACGGCGCTGACCCAGCTGCCCAAGCTGCGCGACGGGCTCGCTGACCTCATCGACGTGGTGTGCTTCGCCGACGACGAGGCGGCAAGCAAGCCGGACCCGTCGGTGTTTCGGCTCTTGGCTGAACGAGCCGGTGAGCTCCTCGACGGGGCCTGGATGATCGGCGACTCTCTGCCCAACGACATCGACGGCGCTGCGGCCGTTGGCATGTCGACGATGTGGGTCTCCAACGGCCGCCCCCTCCCGGACGGGGCGAGCAAGCCGGACGTCATCGTGTCTTCGGCCAGAGACGCGTTCCCGATTCTGCTGCGACTGTCAGGCACGCCGGCACCTCAGTAGATGACCCGGTCCTCCGCGGCCTGTCGGCGGGCACGGGACGGCCGCAGGTCACGGGTGATGTTCATCCGCTTGAGCCAGCGGTCGCTGCCGTCGAAGCGGGCGGTGAACGGCTTGCGCCCGTGGATCGCGCGATAGTTGTCCATGAACAGCACGCTGCCGGGGGACAGCGTCACGTCCTGGATCTTGCGGTTGACCTCGGTCACGAGCCGCCGCAGAGCGCTGGCCGCCTCCTCGGTCGTGGCGGTCATGCAGTCGGGGTCCACGCACAGGTACGGCTCGTCGGCGGCGCCGTACAGCACCGGCTGCACGACGGGCTCGTCGTGGATCGCGGCGACCTCGGCGAAGCTACGGGCCGCCCGTTCACGGCGCTCCGGCGGCACCAACCTGTCCAGCTCGTTGCGCTGCGCCGAGTGCGAGCCGCTGGGTCGCGTCTCGAACAGTGGCCGGCGCAGCACAGCCCGGTCGGTCTCGTCGATCTCCAGATCAGCGACGTCGCAGAAGGTGGTCGGCGCGCCATACGGGTTGCGCAGGCACAGCAGGGCCGTGTATGCCGACCGCAACGGGTGGAACGCCTCCTCGGTGTGCCACTCGAGCACCTCTTCCGAGCCGAAGGCGATCTGCTCCCTCTCATAGCCCCGCACCGGAATGATGTTGTGCACCAGCAACCCGTTGTGCAGCGTGGCGTAGCCGAACGGGTCGCCGAGCAGATGCGCAAGCAGCGTGAAGATGATTTCCTCGCGCAGGGTGGGGGAGACCATCCCGGCCGGCGGGAACCAGTGCGCTGGCGTGGGCCCGATCTGGGCATCGTCGATCGGGATGCCCGACAGCAGCAGCGCACCGGACGGCTCGCGCAGCCGGAAGTCGACCATCACCTCGCGCAGGTCGCGTGGCAGCTCGTGGGCGAGCACCGCGGCCCGTCGCTGGAAGGCCGCGTCGTGCACGCTAATCGTGTCGGCAGCGGCCGCTGCGGCAATCCGGTCGATCACCGCGGCGGTCTGCGCGTCGACGTGATACTTCTCCATGTTGGTCAAACCGTCTCGTAAGCCTGGACGAGCGCATAGGCCCGCACCGTGAACGTGCCCATTCCGGCCACCGCGATTGGCGCGGCGTGGAACCGGAACACGGTGTCCACGACCTGCTCTAGGCCGGTCATGTGCTCGATGACCGGGATGCCGGCGCGCAGTAGGCCCGTGTGCGCGGGCCGGGACAGGTCGCTCATGTCGTCGATGTTTACCGAGTCGATCCCGACGATCGCCGGGCGCTGCGCGACCAACCAGTTGACTGCCGCCGCGTTCAGGAATGGGTGGTAGTCGGCGCCGTACCCCGGTGTCGCCCAGTGCCGGTCCCAGCCGGTGTGCACCAGCACCGCGCGGTCGGTGACGTCGTGGCCCTCGAGAACGTCGGGACCGATGGCGCGGTCCCGGGCGGGCACCGCCACCCCCTCCAGGTCCACGAACCGCGACAGCGGCACCTCGGACAGGTCAGCGCCGCCCTCGAACCGGTGGAACGGTACGTCGACGTAGGTGCCGGTGTTCGCGACCAGCGTGATGCGGCCGATCTGGAACTCGGTGCCCGGCGCGTACCGCGGGCGGGAGTCCACTCGGGACATGTGGTCCTCGATGACCGGACCGGGAAGCCCGGGATAGGTCGTCATGTCGGCCCGCACCACGTGGGACAGGTCGACCAGCGTGTGCTTGCCGCCGCTCATCACACCGCTCCAAATCGTCGTGCTTGCTCCCGGTCCCGGTCCGGCAGCGTCGCCAGGGACAGCCAGGGGGTGTACGAGTAGCCCTGCATCGACGCGTGGAAGCCGTCGCCGAGCCGCGTATAGTAGAGCCCATTCGGTGACGTGACGCTCAGCGCGGTGAGCGTGCCCTTGTGCAGTCGCAGCCGCACAGTGCCGTTGAGCGGCCGGTCCAGGTCGGCCAGGCAGCGCGCGAGGCTGTCGCCCAGCGTGCCGAACCAGCCGCCGTGCACGACCGCCCCGGTCCACTCGCGGGCGATGCCCGCGCGCACCGAGTGCTCGTGCCGGGTCAGCACGGCGTTGGCCAGGACCTGGTGCGCCTTGATGATGACGGTGGCGGCGGGCGCCTCACGGATCTCGTGGTTCTTCACGCCGAACGGCGTGTCCTCCAAGCCCGAGGACCGGCCGACGGCGTGCTCACCGCCCAGCGCGTTTAACGTCGCCACCAAGCCGGAGAGGCCGACGTCGGCGCCGTCGAGCGCCACCGGCAGGCCCCCGGCGAAGGTGAGCGCGATTTCGGCTGGCGCGTCCGGTGCATCGGCGACGCCGCGTGTCCAGCGGAACACCGTCTCGTCGAGGCGGTTCTCCGGGCTTTCCAGGGTTCCGTTTTCGATAACCCGCCCCCACGGGTTGGCATCGATGCTGTGGATACCTTCGGGGAACGCGACACCGGCATGCTCCAGCGCGGCAAGCTTCTCCGCGCGTGGCAGGTCGGAGCCGAGGTACGGCGCGGCGATGCCGATGTCCGGTGCCAGGGCGGCGATCGACCCGCTCAGCCGGATCGCGCTGTTCTGCATGTACGTGGCGGTGTGGCCAATTACGTCACAGCCGAGCTCCAGCGCGACGGCGACGGCGGAGCGTGCCATGAGCGGCCGAGTGAGCGTCGAACCGACTGGAAACAGCTCCTGGTAGACGGCGTCGGCGTGAATCGCGGCGGGCACGAACTCGGCGAAGAATGCCTCGGTCGCATCGACGTCACGGAACTGCGCGCCGAACAGCTCTGCGTGCTGCCGCGCCTGATCGACCGGGTCCGCGTCTCCGATGCGCACGTTCAGCGCGGTCACCGTGGTTCCCAGGTCACGCAACTGCCGCAGCAGGTACGTGCCGTCCAGGCCGCCTGAGTACAGCAGCAGCAGATGCTTTGGGGGCTGCGCGGCTAGATCGTCGAGGCTGGTCAGGAACTGCGGCGAAATCCCCTCGATCATGCCGGATCCGACAGGCCGCTGAAGACGAGCGGCCGGCAGACCCGGGACCCGCTGGCCCGAACGTCGCGCGAGCGGCGGATGTCGGCCACCGCAAAGCACCGCCGCAGCCAGCGCTCGTCCGCGTCGTACCGTGCGGAGAACGAAGTGCGACCGTGCACGGCCGTGCGGTTGTTGATGACGAGTAGGTCGCCGGTGTCGAGCGTGGCGCCGCGCAGCACCGCGAGTATCGCCGCCTTCATCTCGTCGAGGGCGGCCCCCGCCTCCGCGGTCATCGGCGACATGGCGTGGAAGTCGGCGAGTAGTTCCGGCGCCTCGGCCGGCCCGGTGAGCACCGCGAGCGGGCCGATGCTCAGCTGCGAGCCCTCCCTGAACGAGCTGCTGACCTGCAGACGGAACATTGGGCGGCGCAGCATCGCTACGCATTGGTCCGCCAGGCGGGGCAGCGCCTCGGCGACCCCGGCCACGACGGTAATGCCCTCCCGTTCGTGGTCGGGGCGTAGGCAAAGCAGCGTGATGAAGTCTGGCTTGTGCGGGTGAAATCCGTTTTCCGTGTGCAGCTCCAGGTAGACAGTCCCGGAGTTCTCTTGCCGCTCCCGTTCACCCCGCAGTGGCACGATGTCCTGGATGAGGTTGCCGGACTTCTCATCGGCGTAGGCGATCACGTCGCCAACCGCGGACGCGGCCGCCAGTTGCGCGTAGGTGGCTACCGGTAGTTCGCTCCAGTGGCCGAGGGTGCCGTCCTGCGGGGTGGCGCAAAGCCGGGTGTCGGTTGGCATGTTGCGCACCAGCAGCGCACCCGGGCCGCTGGTCTGCCGGCGAAACCGGCGCAGCGCGGGGTAGATTCGGTCGGGCAACAGCCGCCCCGCGTCCTCCGCATCAGCGAGGAGGTCTTCGTCGTCCAGCGGTCGGTCACTGTAGGCCTGAGCATGTTCGGCGAGCTGCGTGCGCAGTACCTCGCGCTCGGCGTCGCTCAGCGTGATCGTGACGTCGTTCAGCGGCCGCGGCGCTCCCTCTGGAGGCATGCCGCCACGCACAAGCTCACCGACCATCAGTGTGCATCCTCCCCGATCTTCAATATAAGGAATGGTGCTCAATCAGCGAAAGGGCACTGAACGGCGATCTTCACATTGACGAGAGGGACGGGTGTCGGCGGCGCTGCGCGGCCCCGCGTCGTCAAGGTCCCAGATTCGCTGCTGAGTTCTCCTCGTCCACATGCGTTGCTGCCCGAGCGAACCGGGCATGGCGACCATAGCCAACGACGTACGACGACTGCAACTCGCGCGTCCCAGCCGCGCACTTGGGGTATCGTGGCCAGCCGTGGCAATTGCCCGGCAGTGGACAGGGCGCCGAGATCGTCCTGACTAGGAAACGTCATCACCAGATCAGGGGGGGCTGGAATGATCTCTTCCGGTGCTGCGCGCCAGGGTGCCCGGCGCGGATGACTTCCTTGAGCATACCCGAACTGATTGCCGATCGGGCCGGCCGCACGCCCGCGCACACCGCCGTTGACGACGGGGTGGAGCGTCTCAACCTCGCCGAACTGGAGCGGCGCTCCGACGCGGTCGCCGCCGCGATGCGTCGTCGCGGTGTAGAGCCCGGCACCTTCGTCGCGACATGCGTGCAGCGCGACGCTGGGATGGTCGCGCTGCTTCTCGGCATCCTCAAGGCAGGCGGTGCCTACGTGGCACTGGATCCGGCCTATCCGGAGGCGCGCCTCCGCTGGATCCTCGACGACATCAGCCCGGGGCTCATCGTCGCGTCACCGGAGCTGCGCGCGGCGGTCCCGGACGCCGGCATCCCCGTCGTCACGTCCAACGACCTCAACGCCCACGACGGACGGTCGAGCGTCAGACCGAAGTCACTGCCGGAGGATCCGAACCGGTTGGCGTTCATCACGTACACCTCCGGCACGACCGGCAGACCCAAGGGCGTCATGCACGCCCACGGCTCTGCCGTCTACCTTATGGGCGTCGTCAACGACTACCTCGCGATCGGGCCAGGCGCCCGTTTCCTGCAGTTTTACCCACTGACGTGGGAGATTCAGATTTTGGACGTGTTCGCGGTCCTGGCGGCAGGCGGCACCGTCGTCATCCCGCCCGTCGGCCTGGACGCCACCGGGCCGGAACTGGTGCGCTTCCTGCGCGACGCCCGGGTCACGCACGCGATGTTGCCGCCCGCGCTGCTCGCCGAGCTCGTCGAAGACCCGCCCCTGCCGGACCTGCGCACCCTCGCCTACATCGGTGAGGTGTGCCTGCCCCAGGTCGCCGAGCGCTGGGGGCGCGGACGGCGACTGGTCAACCTCTACGGCCCGACCGAGGTGACAGTCGCCGCCACCGCGTCCGACGAGCGGGGCCCGGGTGAGGCGCCACCGATCGGTCGGCCGCTGCCGGGACGGCGGGTCTACCTGCTCGACGACCGGCTGCGCTCCCTGCCAGACGGCGAGCCCGGCGAGCTGTGCGTCGGCGGTCGCGGACTGGCCCGCGGCTACTGGCGGCTGCCCGAGCTCACCGCGCGTCATTTCCCGCCGGACCCGTTCGCGGGGGACCCCGCCGCCCGCATGTACCGCACCGGCGACCGTGCCCGCCGCCGCCCGGACGGCAACCTGGAGTTCCTCGGGCGCGTCGACGGGCAGCTCAGCCTCCGCGGCCAGCGCGTCGAGCGCGGCGAGGTCGAAGCCGTCATGACCGCCCACCCCGGGGTGCGCTCGTGCGCGGTGACGGTACAGGGCGGAGGCCCGCACGGCCGGCTCATCGCGTTCGTCGTCGGTGTGCCGGGTGTCGCGGCGCAGCTGCCCGAGCTGCTCGCCGCGCAGCTGCCGCCCATCATGGTGCCGTCGGCGGTGGTGCAGCTCGACGGGTTGCCGCTCAACGAGCACGGCAAGGTCGACCTGAAAGCGCTCGCCGTCCACCCAGTGCCGTCCGCACGATCGCGCGACGACGACGTCGCCCCGCTCACCGGCCCGCAGGCGGCGCTCGCCGCGGTCTGGGAGCAGGTGCTCGGCGTGTCGCACATCGCCGTCACGGACGGCTTTCGCGCCCTCGGTGGCACGTCGCTGCAGGCGGTGCGCACCCTCAATGTCATCCGCGACCGGTTCGGCGTGACGCTGACCGTGCGCGAGCTAGTGAGCGCGCCCACCCTCGCCGACGTCACCGCGCTGATCGCCGCGGCGCCCCGCGCGGCGGCCGGCCTGCCGCCGCTACTCCGGCAGGAGGTCGCGGCATCGCACGAGGCGTCGCCGCACCAGCGGCGGCTGTGGATGCTGGCGCGGATGCGCCGGGCCGCGTCGGTCGCCTACAACGAGGTCTCCGCGCTGCGCCTCACCGGCAGACTCGACCGTGCCGCGCTCGGCTGTGCCGTCCGGGACATAGCGGACCGGCACGAGGCCTTCCGCAGCAGTTTCCGCCTCGACGGCACCGCCCTGCGCGTCGACGTCGTTGAACACGTTACTGTCGAGCTGCAAGTGGAGGCGAGCGTGGCGCCCGAGCTGCGCGCCGCGGAGCTGGGCGCGGTGCCGTTCGACCTGTCTCGGGCGCCGCTGCTGCGCGCCACCTTGCTGGAAGTGTCCGATCAGGAGCACGTCCTGGTCCTCGTCACCCACCACACGGTCGCCGACGGCCCGTCGCTGGACGTTGTGGACGCCGACCTCGCCCGCTGCTATGCCGCCCGGCTGGCCGGGCGCGCCCCCGACTCGCTGCCGCAGTACCGGCTGCGCCCCCGCGACCACGCCGTCTGGCATGCCGCGAACGTCGACCACCCCGCGCTCACCGCCGGCCTGCGACGGTGGCGTGACCTGCTCGACGGCGCACCCACTGACATCCAGCTACCGGCCGCCCGGCCGCGCCCGGCCGTGTTCAGCCACCGCGGCGAGCGGCTACAGTCCTCTACCGGCGCCGAGTTGCGGAGCGCGGTCACCCGGCTGGCCCGTGACGCTGGCACGACGCCCTATGCGGTGTGCTTGCTCGCTCTGGCAGTGCTGGTCGCCCGGCACAGCGGTCGGCGAGACGTGCTCATCGGCTCGCCCTACGCCGGACGCCCCGATGCCGACGCCGACGCGGTCGTCGGCTTCTTTACCAACACCGTGGCGATGCGGGTGACCTTCGACGACTCGCCCGAGCCGCTGCGGATGCTCGCCGCGGTCGAGCCCTACGCGCAGGAGGCCCTGCAGCACCAGTACGTCGACTTCGCCGACGTCGTGCGGGCCGTTGGCGCCCGACCCGGTGCTTCCGGGCAGCCGCTCGTCCAGGTCGTGCTGGCCTACCAGGGGCCGATCCGGCCCAACGCCGGCCTGACCGGCCTGCGCGTCGAGCCGCTGCTGATTGACAACGGCACCGTCAAGGCGGACCTGACCGTCGAAATCAACGAGACCGCCGGCGACCTCGTCGTCGTGCTGCCTTACAGCACCGACGTGCTCACGCGGTCAGCGGCGCAACGCATGCTCACCGAATACGTGGAGATTCTGCGGTCGTTGAGCCGCGCACCGCATGAGCCGATCGCCCTCGGCCGCGCGGAGCGCCTCGTCGGCATCGGGAAGGAGCGGTGAGCACCGCGATGGACCTGTCCACCTTGCTCGCGGGGCACCTCAGCGGGCGCGGCGGCCGGCCGGCCCTGGAGTCTGGGTCGCGCACCTGGTCGTACGACGAGCTGGACCGCGTGACCCGGGACCGTGCCGCGGCGCTGCGCGCAACGGTGCCCGCCGGCGGCCGGGTCGCGCTCGCCGGTGACCACACGGCGGAGTCCCTGATCTGGGCGCTCGCCCTTATGCGATCCGGCCTCGTTTACACGCCGTTTAATGCGGGGATGCCCACCGCTAGGATCCGCGAGGCCCTCGACGTCGCCGCTCCAAGCTTGGTCCTGTGCTGCGACGCCGAGGTCGCCGACACGCTGCACGACGGCGACGCCGCCCGCCGGGTGGTCACCGCCGCCGAGCTGACCGTTCCGCCGTCGTCCAGTGTGGCCGGGGTGTGGCCGGTGGAGGCGGTGGCGTATTCCATCTTCACGTCGGGCTCAACGGGGCGGCCGAAGTTGGTCAATGTCGGGCACCGCGGCATCGAGCACCTGTGCCGGGCGCAGACCCGGCTGTTCGGCGTGCGACCCGGCATGCGGGTGGTGCAGTTCTCGTCGCTGTCCTTCGACGCGTCGGTGGCGGAGATCCTTGTCACCCTCGCCGCGGGCGCGACGCTGGTGGTGCCGCCGTGGGACGGCGGGTCATGGGTCAACGTAGTCGGCCGGTACCTACGCGAGCACGGCTGCGACCTCGTCACGCTGCCGCCGTCGGTCTACAGCCGCCTCGACGACGGCGCGCGCCGCGGCATCCGCACGATCGTCTTCGCCGGTGAGGCACTGTCCGAAGTGGACTACCGCGCTGCGGCCCGGCACAGCCGGGTGTTCAACGCCTACGGCCCCACCGAGGGCACCGTCTGCTTCAGCGTCGCCGAACTGACCCGCTACAGCACGTCCGTCGGCTGGCCCATCGACGGCTACCGGGCCGCCGTCCAGACGCCCGATGGCTATGCGTCGTCCGGCCGAGGCGAACTGGTGCTCGTCGGGGACGGCGTCGCGCTGGGTTACGAAGGCGCCGAAGGCCTGCCGTTCACCACGGTCGACGGTGTGCCCGCTTATCACACCGGCGATGAGATCGAACTGCGCGACTGCGATATCCATTACCTGGGCCGCCTCGACGACCAGGTGAAACGTCTCGGCCACCGCATAGGCCTCACCGACCTGGAGGGCCGGCTGGCGCGGCTGCTCGACTCGCGGGTGGCAGCATTTCTCGACGGCAGCTCGCTCGTCCTGGCGCACACAGCGACCGACTGGTCCGAGCCCGAGCTGCGCAATCGGCTGCGGGAGCTGCTGCCGCCGTGGGAGGTGCCGGACGTGTTGCTTGCCGTGCCGGGTTTACCAGTCACCGACGCCGGCAAGGCCGACAAGGACGCCCTGCGAGCCCTGCTCGCGGCCCCGGCACCAGCCGCCGGCGCAGCGGAGCCGGCCGCCGTCAGCGACCTCGTGGAGCGGGTGCTGGGCACCCCCATCGACCCGTACACGTCCGTCTTCGACGCCGGCGGCACCTCGTTCACGCTGGTGCAGCTGCAGGTGGAGCTGGCCCACCTATACGGCGAGCAGGCCGTGCAGGACGCCTTCGAACAGCTCAACTACGACTTCACCGTCGCGGGGTTCCTGGCGGCGCTGGACGGCACGGCGGGCGCTCCGGCTCCGGCGCGGCAGGTGGCCGCGACCGTCCTGGCCGACCTGGCGACGATGCGCCCGGCGACTCCCCGGCGGGCGACCGGCGGGGTGATCCTAACCGGTGCGAGCGGCTTTATCGGCGGCCACGTGCTGGACCGGCTGCTGGACTGTGACACGCCGGTCACCGTCGTCACGGGCAGCAGCCCGCGGCGGCTCGTGGAGCGCCACCGCGCTCGCTTCGGTCGGGAGCCTGCCGTGCCGATGCTCAGCTACGACGACCTCGGCGGCGACGAGCCGTGGGGAGCGGTCGTGCACTGCGGCTTTGAGGTGAACCACGTGTTGCCACTGGAGCGGCACGTCAAAGGAAGCATCGCTACTACTCGCAACCTCGTGCGGGCGGCCGCAGTGCACGGCGCGCACCGGTTCGTGTTCCTGTCGGCCGCCTCGGTCGGTCCGCGGTTCATGCCGTTCAGCGTCGATGCCCTCGAGGCTGTCGGCGACCCGTACTCGCAGGCGAAGTTCATCGCCGAGACCTATGTCCAGACGCTGTCCGGTGACGGTTGCACGGTCGACCTGCTGCGTGCCGGGCTCGTCTACGGTCACACCCCGCGCGAGCGGGACCTGTTGGAGCACGACGTGTTCGCGTCGCTGCTGCGGCTGGCGAGCCGGCAGGGCGCGCTGCCACGGCTGTCCGGCCTGGTGCCGGTCTGCCACGTTGATGACGTCGTCGGCGCGCTGCTGTCCGCCGCGCACCCCGGCGGAGCGCCGCCGCGCCGCGAGGTGCTGGTCCAACGCACGTACGACCTCGACGACCTGCGCGAGGAGACAGGGCTGCGCGGCGCGCGGCTAGCCGACCCGCACGAGTGGCTCGCCGCCGTGACGGCGTCCGGCGACGCTGACCCGCGCATCCTCGCCGCGCTGCGGCTGTGGCTTCACGAGGCGGGCTGGCACGAGCCGGTCCGAACCACCGACCGGCCGATCATCGGCGAACTCCGGCTCACCATTGGAGACTGACGCATGAGCACGGATGAACCGGTCGGGCGACGGCAAAGGCAGCAGGGATGGGACCGGGGTGAACCGCTCGACCCAGTGTTCGTCGACATCGAGACGAAGGCCAAGGTCGAGCTGCAACGCGGTGACTTCGCCCGCTGGCTCCGGCCCGGCGGCAGCCACGTGCTCAGCGAACCGCTGACCGGCTTCCCTGAACGGCTGTTCCTCGTCCGCCTGCCCGACGGTGGCTGGCACGCCTGCTATAAGACGATCTCCGACTTGGTCGTCGAGCGCGGCCTGCCGGGTGTGTTCTGCAGCCGCGTGTACTGGTACAACCTGGTCGGCCGGGTCGAGTCGTTGCGCACCACCGACGCTGACGCGCGGATCGTGTTCACGCCGCTGGATGAGGTGGCGCGCCGCGACGCGTTCGCGGCGATCGGCCCGCTGACCGAAATCGTGCACCCGTTCGTCAAACAGCGGGAGCCGGGCCGGGAGAAGACCAGCCGCCCCGACGGCTGGCAGGTCAGCGAGGAGCGGGCCGAGTTCCTCGGCCTCGGCGAGGCACACCTGCGCGCGTACACTCGGCGGCTGCTAGGACCGCAGTTCACCGGCCTGACCGAGGACATCCTCGCTTACGACCCCGCCTGCTCGACCGGCGAGTTCCTGCATGAGTTCGCGGCGCTCGACCGGGCCCGTATCCGCACCATCGGGCAGGACTTGAGCCGCCCGATGGTCGAGCTCGCCGCCCGCCGCCTCGAGCGGGTGCATAACGGCGACGCGGCCAACCCGGCGGTCGCTGAGGGGAGCGTCGACATCCTGTTCAGTCGGTTTCTCAATTCTGAAGTGGTGTCCACTGCTCAGGCCCGCCGGCTGCTGCCCGCGCTCGTCGCCACCCTGCGCCCCGGTGGGATGATGGTGCTGCTCGGCCACAGCCCGCTCCTGCTCGACGTGCCCGACCTCGCCGACGCGGGACTGCGCGTGGAGCAGACCACCGGCCGTGACGGCGATTGCGTTTTCCAGTACTACGTGTGCCAGCGACCCCGCTGATCCGGCAACTGATCCCGGCACCGACGACTGAAGGCGAACGACCTCGTGACACCACAGGTGATTGTGCTCAACGGTGGCTCCAGCTCCGGCAAGTCCGGCATCGTCAGGTGCCTCAAGCACATCCTGCCGCAGCCGTGGATCAACCTCGGTGTCGACGACCTGATCGATCGGCTCCCGCCGTCCATGGTGGACTCCGGGTCCGGTGTCAACTTCGGCCAGCAGGGCGAGGTCAACCTCGGCGACGGGTTCCGCGAGATCGAATCGGCGTGGATGGTGGGTCTCGCCGCCATGGCCCGGGCAGGCGCCCGCGTCATTATCGACGACGTATTCCTCAGCGGCGCGGCCTCTCAGGAACGCACCCGCGCCCAGCTGGAAGGCCTGGAGGTGCTATGGGTCGGCGTGCACTGCGCCCCCGACATCGCCGCCGGCCGCGAGATCGCCCGCGGTGACCGTGTCGTCGGCATGGCTGCGTCGCAGGCGGAGATCGTCCACAAGGGCGTCACGTACGACGTCAAGGTCGACACCAGCCACACCGAGGCCCTCGAATGCGCCCAGGCGATCGCGGTGCACGTGCGGTGACGGCGCAGACCGGCAACGAACCCTCACTGCGGGCATTCTGGCTGCTGACCGCAGCGGCCTCTGTCTCCGAGCTCGGCACGACCCTCCTGCAGCTGGCGGTGCCGCTGATCATCCTGGCAAGCACGGGATCGTCGATGCTGGCCGCGGCCGCGCTCGCCGCCGAGTACCTGCCGTTCGTGCTGTCGCCGGCGTTCGGCGCCCTCATCGACGGCTTCGATCGGCGGCGAGTCTTCGCCGTCGCGGAGCTCGTGCAGGGTGTCTTGGTGGCGCTCATCCCGCTGCTGCTCATGGCAGACCTCGTGGTGTGGGTGCTTCTGCCGGTGCTGCTGGCCAACTGCGCTGCCGTCGTGTCCAACCTCACCAGCAGCTTCAGCCTGGTGCCGACGCTCGTGCCCGAGGACCAGCTGACCAAGGCGTACAGCCGCTACGCGACCGCGACGGAGCTCGCGCGGTGCGCCGGGCCCGGGGTCGCCGGCCTGGTGCTGGCGACGATCGGCGCCAATTGGGCACTGTGGATCGACGCTGCCACGTTTCTGCTGACCGTGCTCGTCGCGACCATGCTACCGGCCCGGCCACTACCGCCGGTCGAACGCGGCTTCTGGCGCATGCAGGCCGAGGGCTTCCGCAGCTTGAAGCGGCTGCCTGGCATCCCGCGGCTGACGGCGGCGTTGTCGATGCACAATTTGGGCGCCGGCGCTGTCCCGATCGCCATGGTGCTGCTGGTACGTGGCGTCTGGGGCTGGTCGCCAGTGAGCACCGGCGTAGTGGTGGCCATCGGTGCAGGCTGCAGCGCGCTCGGCGCCTGGCTCGCCGGCCGCCTCCTGTCGGAGGCAGCGCTCGCCCGCCGCATCAGCGTGTGGTTCACCGCAACGGTGGTGTCTTGCGCGCTGCTGCTCACCCCGTGGCACGCGGTCGTCGTCGCCGGGTACTGCTGCCTGATGGTGGGCGAGGGCGGCATGAACGTCACCACCAACGAGTTCCGCTTCCGGGCGATTCCTCAGAAGTTGTCCGGGCGGACCAACGCCGTGATGCGCGCGTTCATCCTCGGTGCGGCCGCGCTGTCGGCGCTGCTCCTAGGCTGGACCGTCTCGCTGCCGCACCAGGTGCTGCGCTTCGGCCCGGCGCTCCTGGCCGCCGTGCTCGGCGTCGCGCTGTGGATCGGCCTCGGCCGCACCACCGAGGGTGCCGCGCCGCAGGTGGCCGTGCCGACGCCGAAGTGAGGCCTGCCGCAGTCGGCCGTGCCATCGGCCGAGCGAGGCGCACCGCTACTCGGCGGGGCGGGAGATCAGCGTAATGACGTGCTCGGCGGCGGCGAGGTCGGCGCCCACCTGCTCGCGGTCGGTGCCGACGGCGATGACGTGGCCGTAGCGGCACAGGTACTGCTCCGGCGGCAGCGCGAGTCGGTCACCGGGCGCTGCCGTCACACCCGTTTCGTGCACCGTAGGCCCCAGACGGTCCTCGTGCACGACGACGTCGAGCGCTTCACAGCGACCGGGCGGGTAGAGGAACCGTACCCCGGCCGCCAAGTTATGGCGGGGCGCGGTGTCGGGCCTCTGGCCGGCTGCCACCCGGACGGCGGCGAGCACCGGGTCGGTCCCGGTCGCCAGCCGCCCCAGGTACGGAATGAGGTCCCCGCCGAGCCGCGCATTGACTTCGATGAGCCGCGGTCCGGCCGGGGTGAGCCGGAACTCCGTGTGCGTCGCGCCGTACGTGAAGCCCAGCACCCGGTGAATGTCACGCAGCTGGCCCAGCAGCACCGGATCGGACAGCAGCGGGTCGGCTGCGTCAACGTCGTGGCCGGTCTCCTCGAAGTACGGGTCCAGGCCGAGATGCTTGCGCGCCAGGACGGTCGGCATCACCTCGCCATCGAAGACGACCGCGTCGACGCTGATCTCCTGGCCGGTCAGGTACTCCTCCACGAGCACGTTGCCGTGCTCGTGCCGCGGCATGCCGGGGAACGCCGCGTCGTTCGCCGCCGCGTAGGCCGCCGCGAGCGCGTCCGGGTCGCGGGCGAGGGCGACGCCCATGCTGCCGGCGAGGCTGCGGGCCTTCACCACCACCGGATAGCCGATCGCGGCGGCTGCGGCCCGCGCCTGCTCCATTGAGCCGACCACCCGCGAGCCGGGCTGCGGTATGCCCGCGGCCGCCAGCGCGGCCCGGGTCGCGGACTTATCCCGGCACACGCCGATCGTCTCCGGAGGGCTGCTCGGCAGGCCGAGCTCAGCGGCTATGCGGGCGCAGACGGTCACCTGGGTCTCGTCGTACGTGAACACGCCCGCGATCTCACCGCGCACGGCCCGCGCCGCCGCCAGCAAGGCCTGCGGATCGGCGGTGTCCACCCGGGTTGCACCGGTCGCGTGCCGCAACTGCCACGTGGCTTCCTGCGAGTCCAACAGCCACAGCCGGAAGTGTTCCGCCGCCGTGCGGAGGATGTACTCGCGGTACGGCCGGTAGCCGCTGCCGATCACCAACAGGACCGGTGCGTGACCGACGGGCATGAACACCCCTTGTATTGGCGGACGTGGATACGAACTGACTATGGTTGAGCGCGGCCGTCGTCGCGGAGGAAGGAGAGCTGCGTGCTGTACGTCTTCGGGTTCGAGCGGATCGCCGTCGTCTTAGGTGACCTGTACTTCGTCGACCCGGATCCGATGCCGGGCCAGGACACCGCCGAGCACGGGGTCCGGCTCGAGCTGCGCGTCATTCAGCGTGGACCGTTGCGAGACTCAATCTACGCCTCGACGCCGATCGAGGTGAACCAGCCGATCTGGCGCGTCGACTTGCTGGAGGACGTGGACGGCCAGCCGTTCGACCGTACCCACCACCACCCTGTGTTCACCGGCTGGGACCCCGGCGATCGCGTATTCGATCGGGAGCTGTCCGCGCAGCCGCTGCAGTGGCTGGGGGAGCGGCTCGCCGACCTCGACGGCGTCCTGGCGATGGTCGGCTTCCCAGCCGACACGGCAGCTCCAGGCGACGCGTCCGAGCTTCGCGGCGCGGCGCAGGAGATCGTCGAGGCGACCGGCCGGCTGCTCGACCGGGTGCGCGCAGGCGAGCTGGGCAACCCGCCGGAGCCGGGCCAGTCAGTGGCGGTTGACGGCAAGCAGGTGCTGGCCCGGTCCGGCTGGCTGTGAGCCGTCGCCGTCAGTAGCCGTCCGGACCGATTGTGTTGGCGACATGCTGGCCCTGGGCGTAGCGGACCAGCTGGTTGCGCACCAGGGCCATCGCCTTAGCCATCGGCCGGCCGTTGGACCCCGCAACGTGTGGCGTGAGGATCAGGCCGGGCGCCGACCACAGCGGGTGCCCGTCAGGCAGCGGCTCCGGGTCGGTCACGTCGAGCGCCGCGCTGATCCGTCCACTGTGGAGCTCAGCGAGCAGCGCACCGGTGTCGACGACGATCCCGCGGGCCGCGTTGACCAGCAGGGCACCGTCGCGCATCCGCTCGAGGAACTCGGCGTCGACGAGGCCTCTGGTCCTCGGTGTGCCCGGCGTCAGCAGCACCACGATGTCGGCGTCGGGCAGCAGCGCCGGCAGCTCCTCGGCGCCGTGCACGTCGTCGCGGGCACGGCTGGCCACTCCGACCGTAGTCGCTCCGAACGCTGCCAGCAGCCGGTCGAGGGCCGAGCCGATCGAGCCGTAGCCGACGACGAGGACCGACTTGCCTTCCAGGGATTCGGTGTGTGTGAAGTCCCATCTCTGTGCGCGTTGCGCGGCGGCGAACCGCGGTGCCCGGCGCAGGTGAGCGAGCGTGACGGCGACGACCCACTCGGCCACGGCCGTGTCGTAGGCGCCGCGCGCGTTGCACAACGTGACACCGTCGGGCAGATAGGGCAGCACCCAATCGGCACCAACTGATTCCAGCTGCACCAGGCGAAGCCGCGGCAGCGTCGCCAGGACGGACAGCCGCTCCTCAGGGATGTCGAACGGGGGGACCACCACCTCCACGTCCGGCGCAGACGCGGGCAGGTCGCCGCCGGTCCATACGTCCGCCCGGAAGCCATCCGGCAGGCCACCCATCAAGGCCTCAGCGTCCGGCTCCGGCAACCAGATCGTGATCACGGTGAATCAACCTCCTCCAGTGCGTGCATCCTCACGTCGAGCCGGGCCAGGCCGTGCAGGAAGCTCGACGGTTGGCGCCGGGGTGCCCCCTCCACGTGGACGGCGGCGACCAGCCGGCTCATCACGGTGAGGAACGTGCGCAACTCCATCCGCGCGAGCGCGGCCCCGATGCACACGTGCGGCCCTGCACCAAAGGCGAGATGCGGATTGGGGGCTCGGTCGACGAGGAAAGTGTCGGGGTCGGTGAACACCGTCGCGTCGCGGTTGCAGGACGGCAACCACACCACAACCCGCTCACCGGACCGGATCCGGGCCGGGCCAACGGTCACGTCGGCTGTAGCTGTACGCATCGCCTGCATCGCCGGTGACGTCCAGCGTAGGATCTCTTCGACTGCGGTGTCGAGCAGGGCAGGGTCTTCGCGCAGTCGGTGCCAGACTTCGGGCCGCTCGGCGAAGAGCTCGACTGAGCCGGAGATCGCGTGCGGCGTGGTCTCCAGGCCGCCGTTGAGAAGGCCGTCGCAATTGAGCACGACGACGTCGTCAGGCAGCGACGCCGCGATCAGCGCGGAGACGAGGTCATCGGCGGGTTCGGCGCGGCGGCGCCGCACAAGGCCGGCGAAGTAGCCGAACATGGCCGCGTGCGCCCGGGATCGCGCCCGAGTTGCGACCTCACCCTGGTCACCGTCGTCGAACGCGGTCGCGGTCAGCTCGGCGAGCCGCTCCTGGTCGCGGGCCGGCACGCCCATCATGTCGAACAGCGCCCAGCGCGGAACCTGGTTACTCAGCTCCGCGACCACATCGAAGGCCGACTCCCGACCGAGCAGGTCACGCAGGTGCGCCTCGAGGCGCCGCCGCAACGCCAGTTGCAGCGCCGCCACGGTCCGCAGGCTGAACCAGGACGCGTGCGCGGCACGCAGCGCACGGTGCGTCTCGCCGTCGGCAACCACCATCATCTTGCCGGTGGCGGCCCGCACCGCAGCCGGGCTGCTGTCCAGCCGCATACCGTGCCCCGACGCGAACACGTTGGCCTGCTTAAGAATGCTCCGCCCGTAGGCATGAGACGTCACGGACCAGAAACCGCCGGCCCGGGCGGACTCCGCCCAGGCGATTGGATGCTCCCGGCGGGCTTCGCGCCACAGATCTAGATGGTGCGTGCCAGTGTAGAGCCCGGGCGCGGCCAGGTCTACCTCGCCGCCGACTGCCCACCGAGGGGCGTGTTCGCCCACGTGCTCCTTGTCAGATTGGTCGATGTCGTGAATGTACACCCGGGCGCCCCGGTGTTTCGCAAGATGGGACGGTGACTCCGCACCCTCGTCGTGGCCGACCTGGCCGGCACACTAGTGCGATCAGACGCTGCACTCTGCACTCGACTCGCGGATGAGGCCTACACGGCGCGTCGCACCAGCCGAGGACGCGTGCCGGCCACCGCCGTGCTGGAGGGGACGCGGTTCCGACGCGAGATGGCGGCATGGCTTCAGGTACTTGCAGCCACGAAGCTACGTGGATAACATCTGCGCATCTCACAATTCAGTGGCGCCGTGACACCTCGACGCAAATGATGATAATGACATGACCGACAAGTGAGGACTGCTGGGTGCCGCCGCACGTCATGCATGTGGGTTTCCACGCCACGGAGGAGTCGTCTGTCGACTCCGATGGGCAGATGACCACCGCGGTCATTCCGATGGCCAGTGCGGCCCGGCTGCCCGCCAGCGTCGCGGCCCGTTTCGCCCGCATCGCAGTGGTCGACCTACCCGATACCGTCGACACCGGTGACGTTGACGACCTCGACAGCTACGACCGCGGGATCGACCGGCTGCGCGATCGCGTACACGAGCTCGTCGCCGAGTTCGGCCGCCCGATCGGCATCGTCGGGCTATATGAGCACACGACGCTGCCGGCGGCGCGGCTGCGGGCGGAGTTTGGGCTGCCCGGCACGACCGTTCGCGCGGCGGAGTTATGCCGGGACAAGGTGGCGATGAAGCAGGCCGTGCGGGACGCCGGGATCGCCGTGCCACGGTTCCTGGCCTGCGCCCCGGGCACCACAACGAAGGATGTTGAGCGGTTCGTGCGTGACCTGCCGGGCCGGATCGTGGTGAAACCGCGCCGACAGGCCGCCAGCATCGGCGTGCGAGTCCTGGACACCGCCGCCGACGTCGTGAAGCTCGCGCAGGCCGGGGAGCTGGCCGCCACCGACGAGATCGAGGAGTTCGTCGACGGCACCATCCACCACTTCGACGGTGTCGTGCGTGACGGCCTCGTGCGCTGGTTCTGCCCGTCGAAGTACGTCAACAGCTGCTTCGACTTCAAGCACGCCGACATTCCCGTTGCGTCGGTCACCATTGACGACCCAGCCCTCACGCGACGGGCACTCGACTTCACCGGCACCGTGCTGGCTGCGCTCGGTCTCACCGACAGTACGTTCCACCTGGAAGTCTTCCGCACACCCGACGACCGGTTCGTGTTCCTGGAGATCGGCGCCCGCCCCGGTGGCGCCGGCATCCCGATGCGCACGCGGGAGATCTACGGCCTCGACCTCGCCCGTGAGACGGTGCTCGCGTGCACCAACGAGCCGTCCGCAGTGCCGGTGCCCGGCACCGTCCTTGAGCTCAGCGACGTCGGCGCGTCCGGCTTTCTCATCATGCCGCTGCCGGCCACTGGCGGCGGCCGCGTCGCCGCCGTCACTGGCGCCGACCGCCTTCCGGCGTCGGTCGTGCGCGCCGACATCCCGGCCGTCGGTGACGTGCTCGACGCCGACGCGCTGTGGCCGACGGCCGGCTTCTTTCTGCTACGTGGCGCGTCCACCGCCGCAGTCGAGCAGGACATGACGACCATTACGCAGATCTACGAGGTGACGATCGCATTGGGGGAGACCGGTTGACTCGCATCAGGATGGGCACGCACCTGGGCATGCTCTTCGACGACTACCGCCTCGACCCGTCTGACCCGGGCATGGGCGACTTCGTCACGCAGATGTTGCTGCAGCATAAGGTGCTGTTTTTCCGTAACCAGCACCTCGACCACCACACGTTCCTGCGCGTGGCGCAGCGGATCGGCAAGGCCGAGATTCACCCGTTCAGCGTGGAGGCCGACCGGGTAGCGCGTGGCCTCGCGCCAAAACAGCCCTATGCCCAGTACCCGGAGATTACCGGGATCCACCACGACGAGCAGCACAAGGGCAACCTCAACTCCTGGCACAGCGACCTCAACTGGCGCGCGTCGCCGACGTTCGCGTCGCTGCTGCGGGCCGTGCAGCTGCCGCCACGGGGTGGCGACACGTGCTGGGCTGACATGGGGGCGGCCTACCGGTCCCTGGACGAGGCGACCCGGCGACGCCTCGACGGCCTGCGGATCGTGCACGACTGGATGCAGATTTACTTCCCGGATTTCGACGGCACCGACGAGGTACTGGTCCGGCTGCGGGAGCGCTATCCTCCGCAGTCACACCCACTGGTACTCACCCACCCGCTCACTGGCGAGCGGGTGCTGTTCTCCAACAAGGTCTCCGGCGTGCGCATCGAGGACCTCGACGAGGCCGAGAGTCGGCGCATCCTCGACATGGTCCACCTGCTCGCCTGGCGGCCCGAGTTCCAGTGTCGCTTCCAGTGGCAGGAAGGCGACGTGGCGATCTGGGACAACCTGGCGACCCAGCACTACGCGGTGTCCGACTACTGGCCCAGCGTCCGCAAGATGGAGCGCATCACGATTGAAGGCCAGCCGGTGGGGTGAGCCATCCGCGCAACGTCCTCGTTCTCAGCCTGCGGCATCACCGCGGGTTCGCCCTGGCCTCCTTGCCTTCGGCGGGGTGTCGAACCATATCTTCAGCCCTCAGCCCTCGTCGGCGAACGGAACGACGATGAGCCCGACCTGTCGGGGGACTTAGACCTGTGGGCCGCTTAGTGGGCTTCGATCAGACTCCCTGTTGACCACGAGCGACGACCACGGCTGTGAGCAGGATGCCGTCAACGGCGAGGAAGTGACCTTGGAAGTTTCGCGGAGTTAATGCGCCATTACTAGGCAGGTCCCTTCGCAAGCGAGCTTGGAAACTGCGGGTTTGTGGATCAAATGTCAAAAGCGCGTCGGTGAAATCGAGCCAACTCAATGTCAATGGATACCAAGCCTTAAAAATTGACTCTTTAGCGCTGAATAGAAGGCGATCCCAAGATATCATCGGGTTCGCTGTTGCCAGCCGCGCCACCATTACCTGCTCGGCCGCAGACGCCACGAGCTTCACCACACCGCGAGGCAGCAGCGCGTTCGGCTCGGCGTCGATACCGACGCCACGGACGTCGCGCGCTAAGGCGACGGCCGCCGCTCGATAGCCTGTGCAATGCGTAATGCTCCCGACCACACCGGTGGGCCAAAGCGGCTCGCGTTGCGGCCCAGTGCCGATAGGCGCGGGCGGATAGCCAAGGTAGCCGAGGGCTTCCCTGGCACATCGTCGAGCGGTCACGAATTCACGACGGCGACCCGTCACGGCGTTGGCGACCAGCGCCTCCTCGCCGGGAAAGATCGGCTCGTCTGGAGCGTCGGCGACTGCTTCGACCGACTTGACAGAACGAGGTAGCACAAGTTCGATCACGTTACAAAGCTAGCGCTTCTGGCGAGATTGCCTGGGAGTCGCTGGTGCGCGGCTGGCACCTCGAGGGTCTGGCGGTGCGCCCCCAGCACCGGATGGTGGGCTCGGACGTCGAGACCACGATCGTGCCCGAGCTGCTGTCGATCTCGGAGTACATGCGCTCGACGGTGCGCTGGATCATGTTGTCCAATTGTCAAGGGCCATTGAGTTCTGCCCAGCGGCGGTCGTGGAACCTGCCCGGTGACGGTCACGAGACCTGCCCGGTGGTGGCCATGCGATCTGCCCAGCGCTGGTCACCACCGGCCTGAGTTTGCTCAGTTCAACGGGCTCACCCCTTGACCGGCCAGGGCTTGGGACAGGCGCACGCTCTCCCCGGTTCGAAATGGACTGCCACTTCGAGTCCATCTGCGAATCGTGCACATTCTTCGTCACCACCATCGAATTCCGACCCACCCTGCAAAAGCAACGCGACGACGCCACCAAGAAAGGCCAAGTCGGCCGACAGAAAGTATTCGACGGGATCCTCGGGCGACTCGACGACGAGGCCTCATAGAAGACGCTCAGACGCGCCCT
>JAABUR0100002430.1_pt1 | contig 28508 bp, 35 predicted proteins | sample 5560091 | NCBI WGS metagenome assembly JAABUR01 (sample SAMN10711879, study PRJNA513375) | rock metagenome | isolation source: Antarctica rocks | place: Antarctica: Victoria Land, University Valley sud
CAAACCGCGGCGCGATCCGGTCCACAACGCCGTCCAACTCAACCGACCAACCCATAACGTCCAATCGCATCACCATGACAGGACACCTCCGACCAGGTCTAACGCGCAAACCCGGCTGTAGTATTAGACCAATGTCGTCCTGACTGGAAACGCGCTTGCGTTGCCGGTCAGGGCGGCAAAATTGGTCGCTCGAAAAATGCTAGACCGCAGTAGCTCTGACACAGTCATAGCTACTGCGGTCTAGTCACGTTTCAGCTTCGGTAACGGCAGGCTATAGTTCAGATAGCCGCCGCGAGCAGGATAACGCCGACAGCTTTAGCCGCCACGATCAGCGCCTTGTCATTGGTTGCCAGCGGCAAGCCAAGGCGCAGGGCGAGCTCAAGGTAGGTCGCGTCGTAGGCGGTCAGCCGATGCTGCTCGGCGAGGTGGGCCGTCACTGTCCAGGCCTGAGTGGCGGTTTGATCGTCGACGCTGATCGGCAGGGCGTGCAGAAAACTCGCCAGGCGCTGCCGTTCAGCACCAGTGATGCGGCCGCGACGTTCCGCAGTCAGCAGGCCGTTGACCGCCTCGATCGGCCAAAGCTGCGGCACGACAGCGCCGCCTTCGGTCAAGCGATCTAAAACGCCGATATTCGCAGGCGTGTGCTCATCCTCAAAGCACCAGGCAAGGGCGACAGAGTTGTCGAGGACAAAGCTCACCGCCGCCCTTCGCTGACCAGGCCCTTGATCGACAGCCCGCCAAGCTTCAAACCCTTGCTGGCTTGCAGCAGGCTGTCCGCAACGCGACGAGCCTTGGCGCGATCAAAGCCGGCATCAGCGGGGACCAATCGCGCAATCGGCTTGCCACGCCGCGTGATAAGCACCTCGCCACCCTCCTCGACCTCGTCGAGCAGAGCAGTCAGCCGGTTTTTCGCCTCGAATACCCCAACGCTATGCATACCATGTCCAATCATCTAGCCAGATGGCTAGCCAGATAGACACAAGCTGCTTGTGATTTCCAGTCTAATCAGCCGTTGCTGCACTCCGCCATCAGCGTCGGCACCTCCGCCGCCAGTTCCCGAGCCAAGAAGCCGATCGGGCCGATGCGCTGAGTTAGCCGCCTTCCCGCCTCACCATGCAGCCACACGGCCCAGCACGCAGCCTGGATTGGCGGCGCTCCACGGGCGAGCAGGCCGGTAACGATACCTGCCAGCACGTCGCCGGAGCCGCTGGTCGCCAGCCCGACGACGCCGCCCGCATAGGTCCACGCTTCGCCTCCTGGGCTAATGACATGCGTTTGTGCGCCTTTCATCACGACCACTTGCTGCAGCAGCGCCGCGGCGCGACGGCCGGTGGCGAGCGGGTCGTCCTCGACTTCCGCACGCTCGATGTCCAGCACGTTTGCCATCTCCCCAGCATGCGGCGTGAGCACGGCACGTCCGGCGTGCGGATGCAGCGCCTCGCGCAGCGCAGCGTGGCCGCATAGCGCCCCCGCATCGAGCACGAGGGCCGGACCGTCCGCCGGGTCGAGCGGCGCCAGCACACCCTTCACCAGTGCCATGGCCGCATCCGTGTCCATCATGCCGGGACCGAGCAACAGAGCGTCCGTCCGCTTTGCTGCCTTCGCCAGGGCCTCCGTCGCCTCAGGCCCGAGGTCGCCGGCCTCCGTCTCGGATAGGCCCATTACAAGCGCCTCAGGCAGGCATAGCGCCAGGCCTGGCGCGATGCTGCGCCCCCGTTGCTACCTGCAGCTTGCCGGCGCCGGCCCGCAACGCCGCCTCGGCCGCCAGCAACGCGGCGCCCGGTACGGCACGGTTGCCGCCAGCGACCAGGACGCGGCCCCGCTTATCCTTGTCCTCTCCCGGCGGCGGCAACGGGATCGTGCGGAGGAAATCGGCGTCGATCGGCCGCGTCATCGTGCAGCGACCGGGCTGTCTGGCGCCGCCGTTACGGTCTCGCCTTCACGTTCCATGGGAACGGTAAAATTATAGCGCACCAGGCGTAACCCCGAGTCGCTGGCGGCATACTCGGTGATGCCGCAGTTCGCGACGTCGCCCTCACGGTCCACGCTGAGGATTTCCGCCTCGTCCATGCCCTCCAGCAGATAGCGCAGGCAGAGCACGACGACCTGGTGCGCCACGATGAGCACGCGCTCGCCCTCATGATGCAGGTAGATCGTGTCAAGCAGGCTGCGCAAACGGAGGATGACGTCGCACCAGCTCTCGCCGCCGGGCGGACGGTGATAGAATTTTCCGAGCAGGTTACGAAAGCGGGCCTGGTCGGGGAACTCGGTCTCGATGCCCATCCGGGTCAACAGGTCGAGCACGCCGAATTCCTTTTCGCGGAGCCGTTCGTCCGCTCCGAACCGCTCGGGGGCGATTGGAGTGCCACCCTGGGCATGAATACGCACGGCGGTGTCGCGGGCGCGAAGGTATGGTGAGACGAGGACGATCTGCGGTTGCTGCTCGTGCGACATATCGGCGAACCAACGGCCGAGCGCATCGGCCTGGCGCTCGCCGAGCGGGCTGAGCGGCACGTCCACGTCGCGGATATTCAGGTCGATGCGGGCGTGCCCGGCGACCATGGCCGCGTCGCGCGCGACGTTGCCGGCGCTCTCTCCATGCCGTACAATCCAGAGATGCTCAGGCCAGCGCTGCTTCATTCTCCGCTCCACTTACCAAGGGGCTGGCAACGGCTGGGAGAGGCGTGGGTTGCGGAACGGAGGCGATTTAACTGTCGCTGCAGCAGCCCCAGCACCGCCTTGCCGAGTCGGCTTAGATGCGGCAACCCAAAGCCATGCAGGCCGACGCTTGTGCGTAGGATCGTCGGTTGCCGCCTTGCAAAGGCTTCACTCAACGACGAGGTTCTTGCGCGGGCGAGCGGAGGCCGGTTGCAAACACTGCGGCTTTTGTCGGCGCGCCTAGGGTTGTATAGATGCGTAATGCCCACGGCTTGCACCCTCTCCTGATGCGTCGATTGATCCTTATGGGGCTTGCGGCCACTGGCGTGCTGGCCGGGTCCGACACAGCACGGGCGCAGTTCAGCGGGGTGCGCCGGGCGCGTCCCACAGTAGCGCCGCAGCCGTTAACGCGGACCGACCCGGTGACGTTCACCGCCGACCACGTGGAATACGACCGCGACAACGCCATCGTTTCGGCAACCGGCAATGTCGAGGCCTGGCAGAACGACAACGTGCTGCGGGCCGACAAGATCGTGTTCGACCGCAACACCAACGTCGCTGCCGCCACTGGGAACGTCGTGATGGTGCAGCCGGATGGGCAGGTGCTGTTCAGCGACTATGCCGAGCTGACCGAGGGCCTGCGGGACGGCGTGCTGAAGGGCATGCGGGCAATTCTGGCCGAGAACGGCAAGCTGGTGGCGAACGGTGCCCGGCGGACCGAAGGCACGATCAACGAGATGTCGCGCGCGATCTATTCAACCTGCAACCTGTGCGCCACGGATCCGAGCAAGCCGCCGCTGTGGCAGCTCCGCGCCCGGTCCGCCGTGCAGGATGGGCAAAACAAGAAAATCGAGTATCGGGACGTCGTGCTCGACATCTATGGCCTGCCAGTCGCATATTTTCCATACTTTTGGCACGCCGACCCATCGGTTCGGCGTGCCAGCGGCTTCCTGGTGCCGGCCTTCGGGCAATCGAAGAATTTGGGGGCGTTCGTCGCGGCGCCTTACTTCTGGGCGATCGATGACGTGTCCGACGCGACGATCACCCCAACGCTGAGCAGCCAGCAGTATGGCAACCTCAACACCCAGTATCGCCGCCGCTTCAACGACGGAACGCTGGATATCGACACCGGCTTCGGCCGGGACCTCGGGAAGATCGAGGCCGATATCTTCGCTCGCGGGCGCTTTGCCTATGACGATACCTGGCGCTATGGCTTCGACGTCGACCGGGCTACTACCTCCAAGTACCTGCGTGACTACCGGGTGAACAACCGGGCGGATGTGTTGACCAGCCGGCTGTTTGTCGAGGGCTTCGGAACCGGCGCCTACACCAAGCTCGACAGCATCGCCTACCAAGGGCTGGTGGACAGCGTGAAGCAAAACCGGTTGCCGTATGTGCTGCCGCGCTATGAATACAGCTTCTTTGGCCAACCCGATATGCTGGGCGGACGGCTGTCGTTCGACACACAGAATTTCAATGTGCTGCGGCAGATCGGCACAAATACCCAGCGGGCGGCGGCGACGCTGAATTGGCAGCGCCCATTCGCCGGCGCCTTCGGGGAAGTTTACGGCTTGACGTTGCAGGCCGACACCGCCGCTTATGCCGCCACCAGCCTGGACCAGAATCCAAACTTCGCCAGTAACGGCAGCGCCGAAACGGCCAGGGCACATCCGCAGGTGGCGATCGACGTGCGCTGGCCGCTGGTGCGGGACGGATGGGGGACTCAGCTGATCGAGCCGCGGGTGCAGCTCATCGCGGGCCCAAATACCGGGGGCGGACGCAACCAGCGCATTCCCAACGAGGACAGCCTGGACTTCGAGTTCACCGATCAGAACCTGTTCAGCCTGAACCGCTTTCCCGGAATCGACCGGTTGGAGGGCGGAATACGGGCCAACGTGGCGCTGCATCTGAATTGGACGGCCGGCGGCGCGCAAGTAGACGGCCTCATCGGCCAGAGCTTCCGCAGCCGTAAGGACGACACCTTCCCGGTGGGCTCTGGCCTGGAGAACCGGGCGTCCGACATCGTCACACGCACGACGGTGTCGCCAGCCCCGTGGTTCGACCTCACGGGACGGACACGGCTTGACCACAAGACGGCAAATGTGAGGTTCGCGGACGCGATCGGCACGGCGGGAACCCCGTTGCTGCGGGTGTCAGCGGGATATATCTACTCTGCCGTGAACCCATACTTCCTGTATGATCAGCCGCTGATCCCCGCGAGCTACTTTCAGCATCGGAATGAAGCGACCGTTTCGGCGAGCACGCAGTTCGACAAGTACCGCGCGTCGGCCTACGTGCGGCGGGATTTGGAGCTATCGAAGCTAAGCAGTGCCGGAGTGCACGCCACATACGAGGACGAGTGCTTCGCCTTCGATGTGAGCTATAACCGGCGCTATACGTCGCTGAACGGCGACAACGGCGCCAGCACGATCCTGTTTCAACTGACGTTCAAGACAGTCGGCCAGTTCGGCTTGAACCGAATATGATCCCGCGTAGGACCCCCATGCCCATTCAAGGCTTCTCGCTGCTGCTCGTCCCATTTCTGATGACCGGTTTGCTGATATCCACCGATGTCGGGGCACAGCCGCGCAGGCCGGCGCTGCTGCCGGCAGCGCCATCCGAGACGGCGCCGGATAGCGGGGGCGGGCAGATCGTCGCCGTCGTAAATGGCGACGTGATCACGACCGGGGACGTCGCCAACCGCGGCAAGCTGTTCGCGCTCAGCACCGGCCTGCCAGTCACGCCCGATGTACTGGCCCGGCTGCGGCCGCAAGTCGTAAAACAGCTCGTGGACGAGCGCCTGCGCCTGCAGGAAGTGCAGCGCCGCCGCATCAACGTAAGCGACCGCGAGATCGCCACTGCCATCGAGGAGATCGAGCAACGCAACGGCATGCCGAAAGGAGCGCTTGGCAGCAGCCTGCGCGGGCAGGGCGTGGCACTCCGCACGCTGATCGACCAGGTCCGCGTGCAACTGGGTTGGACCCGCGTGCTGCGGCAGGAGCTCGGCGCCAAGTCTGAGGTGACAGACGCCGACGTGGCAGAGCAGGCGCGCATCTTCAAGGACCAAATCGGCAGGCCCGAATTCCGCGTGGCCGAAATATTCATCTCCGTCGACGACCCTGCCAAGTCCGCCGATGCACGCCGTTTCGCCGATGCGGTAATCGCGCAGCTCCGGGCCGGCGCACCGTTTGCCGTCGTGGCCGCGCAGTTCAGCCAGAGTCAGACAGCGCTGCAGGGTGGCGATCTCGGCTGGGTGCGAGCAAGCCAGCTGGATCCGGAGGTCGCCAACGTGGTGCGTGAGATGCCGCCCGGTGCGATCAGCAACCCGATCGAGGTGCCCGGCGGTATCAGCATCGTCACGCTCCGCACCAAGCGCGAGATCGGGCGGGACCAGTCGACCGCGATGAGCATACGCCAAGTATTCTTGCCCTTCGTCGGCGCGCTGAACCCGGCCGCCCCGACCGAACAGCAGCGCAAGGCCGTGGAGCAGGCACAGGCGGTCAGCCGTAACGTGAAAAGCTGCAAGGACATGGAGGACGCGAACCAGCGTGCCGGCACCGTGCGCCCATCTGACCCTGGCGAGGTGAAGCTGGAAACGGTGGCGTCGGTGCCGTTGCGCACCTTGCTGTCTGGGCTGGCCATCGGTGTGCCGAGCAAGCCCGTCGTTGCCACCGAGGGCGTTGCTGTCGTGATGGTGTGCTCACGCGAGGTGAAGACCGCGTCCGCGCCGACCAAGGAAGAGGTGAGCGAACGGCTGCTGCAGGAGCGTGTGGAGCTGACCTCCCGGCAGCTGCAGCGGGATTTGCGCCGCCGTGCAATGATGGATGAGCGGGCGTAGCGCCTGGACCCTTTGCCGCTTGGCTCGCTTCCGCCGCTTCGGGACGTCATCGCGCGTTACGGACTTGGAGCGCGAAAAAAGCTCGGCCAGCATTTTCTGCTGGATGCAAACCTCACCGGGCGGATTGCCCGGCAGGCCGGCGAACTCGAAGGCCGGCATGTCGTCGAAGTCGGCCCCGGTCCTGGCGGCCTGACCCGCGCGCTGTTGAGCACTCAGGCTGCGAGCGTGCTGGCCATCGAGGTCGATGCTCGCGCAATACAGGCCTTGGCGGAGCTGGAGGCCGTGCATCCCATTCGGCTGCGCGTGCTTGCGGCGGATGCGACGCGGACCGATCTGGCGACGCTGGCGCCAGCGCCCCGGCAGATCATCGCCAACCTGCCCTATAACGTCGCGACCCCGCTGCTGATTGGCTGGCTGCGGCAGGCGGCGGCATGGGAGCGCATGACGCTGATGTTCCAGTTGGAAGTCGCCGAGCGCATCGCCGCCGCACCGGACACACCAGCCTACGGACGGCTGTCGGTGCTGGCGCAATGGACCTGTGGCGTGGCGCTGCTGATGCGCCTGCCGCCCGCGGCATTCATACCGCCGCCAAAGGTATGGTCGGCGGTTGTAGGCCTCGTGCCGCTCGCGGCCCAGCCATCCCCTGCGCTGTTCGCCGCCATGGAACGGCTGACCGCGGCGGCATTCGGGCAACGGCGCAAGATGCTGCGCGGCTCGCTTCGGCCACTCGGGGGTGAAGCGTTGCTGGAGCGAGCTGGCATCGCACCAGAGCGTCGCGCCGAGACGCTGGATATCGCGGAGTTCGACCGGCTGGCGCGACTTACGGCTTAGATACCTGCGCTAGCGCCGCTCACGCCCCACAGTACCACAACAATAACGCCATTCCGACTCCAAACCAAATATGACGGGACTGATCGCGCTAAGCCCGCTACATCGTCCCTCGTATGGCCAGTTGCAACAATGGCGGCTGGCGTAGTCACGCAGCTTTTGGCAGGCAGGACAGTATGGCTGAGGCAGAGAGCTGGAATGTTGAACGCTGGTTCCACCGGTTCCTTCCCCGTTGGCGTTTGGTCAGGACCAATGCGGCCAATCCGGCAGCCCTGCAGGCCCGGCGGCGGCAACTGGCCAAGGCGCTGGAGCCGCTCGCGCCGACACCGGAACAGCAGGATTCGGTAGAGCAGCGGATCGCGCATTTCGCCCTTACGGACGATCTGTTGCAGCTGTCCAATCGGGCGACGATCCTGGCACAACTCGAGCGGTCGATCACCCGAGCGCAACAAACAGCGAGCGGCCTCGCGGTGCTTTTCCTCGATCTCGACCGGTTCAACCGGGTGAACGGGTCACGCGGCCACGCCATCGATGACCTTCTGTTGGTCGAAGTCGCAGCACGGATGCAAGCGTCCATGCGTGAGGGGGACACGGTCGGACGCATGGGCGGAAACGAGTTCGCGGTGGTGTTCCCCGGTGTGTCATCGGTCGAGCAGGCCGGACGGTCGGCCCAGCGCCTGGCGACCTTGATCCGTGCACCTTATGTGTTGAGCGGGGAAAGCAGCGGAATTGACGTGTCGATCGGCATCGCTTTGTTCCCGGAAGACGGAAGCACGGCAGAAGAGTTGCTGCGCCGGGCCGATAGCGCGCTTTACCGAGCGAAATCCACCGGGTGCGGCTTAGTCGCGCGCGCGGAACCGCGGACGGCGCTCGACGATGCACGGCAGTTGCTGGACGATCTGGACATGGCGCTGGAACGTGACCAGTTCGAGATGACGTATCAGCCTATATTCGACATGAAAACCAGCATACCGCTTGCATTTGAGGCAATTGTGCAATGGCGGCATCCAAGTCGCGGCATGCTACCGCCATCCGTATTCATCCTTTTATGTGAACGATCGGATCTGATCCATAAGCTCGGACGTTGGGTGATGCACACGACGTGCACGGAGGCGGCGACCTGGGCGATGCCAGTGCGACTCGCGATCAACTTGTCTCCCGCGCAGTTCTGCCGCGACGACCTGGAGCATCAGGTTATCGAAACGCTGCATCGCTCGGGCCTATCGCCTGACCGGCTAGATCTCGAAGTCGCGACTGGCGCGTTGCTGGAGAACTCGCAACAAGTGCTGTCGACGATGTTGTCCTTGCGGACGCTCGGGGTGCGGCTTGTGCTCGATGATTTCGGGCAAGCGAACGCCTCGCTCAACTCCTTACGGGATTTCGCTTTTCAGCAGATCAAGATCAGCCCGTCATTCATCGCTGCGATGCTTACCGACCCGGCCACTATGACGAGCGTTCGCGCCGTCTTGACCATGGCGCTGGAAGCGCAGCTCGACGTGGTAGCCGCAGGCATTGAAAGCCAAGCCCAGCTCGACATTCTAACGCACCTAGAGTGCGGTCAGGTGCAGGGTGCCCTGCTCGGCGCGCCACTGTCACCGGAGCGAACTCGGAGGTATCTCTGGCAAGTTACCCGGCGCACCGACGGCGAACCATTGTTGCTGGTGGCGGATTAAGGACGCGGCCTCGAAGCAGATCAGCCGGCTATCCCACGGTCAGCCGCGCCAGCCGTTCGTCTTTGCGGGCCGAGCCGGCGCTGCTGCCGACCCAGTAGCCAACTACGTTGGTTGCCATCGCAGCCAAAGTGCCCAACAGAACATTCAACACCGTCTCCGATCCGGTCGGGATCGCATGCAATAATACTAGGGACACCACGGCTCCGAAGGTGATCAGCACCACAAGGCTGGTCACCGGTGCGCCCCAAGCCAAGTTGCTCCCGGACTGTGCGAACTGGACCGCCATCGCACGGGCGCTCGCCACGTCCGCTAGTTGCGCCGAGAGCCGCGCCTCGGCTGCACTCTCCGCCGCTGCGGCGCGGGTGGCGGCGATGCTTGCGAGCTCTACCCGCAGTTGGCCTGCAAGGTCGGGGTCGGCCAGCGCTGCGGCCTGGGCGGCGGGCTCGTCAGCACCCGTCACTTCACGGACCGCCCGCTGCACTGCCAGCGTAACCGGCGCAGAGTCCGGACCGAACAGCCAACGACCGATCTCAGGCGCCAGGTCCAAAGCGATGCCGCCCACCGCACCGAGTGCCGTACCGATGCCGGGCACCACCGAGCCGGCCGCCGCACCTTTGAGGGCATCGGTCGCCATCCGCGATAAATCCACTTAGCTCTCCATCTCTGCGCGCTGCGAAGGCAGCGACGGCGCCAGACCAAGTTTCACGAGCATCTAAGTTTCGTTGGGTCCGCCGGACATCCCGATTGCTGCATAGGGCAGCCGGCACAGCCGCCGGGCCCAACCGAGACCGAAAACCCGCCAGGTCGGCAGCCCCGCCATGAACGTTAGGGGCTGTGCCTGGAATTCCGCCAACAATGCCGCTCCCTGCCCAGCCTTTGCGCCGACTGCGGCCAATGTGCGCGGTCCGAGCAACCCGTCCGGCGCGACGCCCGTCGCCGCTTGCAGCCAGCGTATCGCACGGTCCACGCCGTTGTTCACCGCCGCATCGAATACCAACAGCGCCAAGGGCGGCGGTAGGCTATCGCCTTGCACTCGGTCCCAATAATCCCGCCGGTAGATCGCGTGCGCTGCGTCGAGCGTCAGCGTCGCGATCGCCAATCCTGGATACGCCGCTGCCGAGACGCCATAGCGTGTTCCCAAGCAAACGCCCCGACCGCAAGCGGCCCCGGTCCAATTGCCGGGATCAGCGGGATCAGCGGAATAACCGCCCTCCTCCCCAATTACGATGCGGAACGCCTGGTCGAATGCCGCCATGGGTCAGTCTCCATAAGCTAGAAGCGCCAGGCTTGCGGCCCAGCAGGCTTCGACGTCTAAAGCATGTCAGTCACACCGACCGCCGGCCGCCATGTGCGCGCCAGCGCCGGGCCGGTCGCGATGCGGCGGGTCACGGCGCGGTCTGTGTTTGCAGATAAGCCGCCAGCGCATCCGCCGCCACGCGCGCCGCAAGCACATCCGGCGCCCGATAACCGGCCCGCGTGCGCCTGGCCCGCAACCGTTGCAACGCCTGCGTGGCCTGGAGCGTGAGCGTCGTCAGCCTGTCTATCACCGCCGGCTTGCTGCGCGAGCTCGCCACGTAGTTCGTCGCCTGATCACGCAATGCCGCGTTGTCGCGGATGACGGCAGCGGGGCTGTCTGCAACGGGTAACGGCACAACGCGGCGTTGCGGGACAGCGACAGGCGCTAGGACGATGGCTGGCCCTGGCAGATCGGCACCGCCCGGGGAACCAGACGGTGTGCAGCCCGCAGCCAGCATTGCGATAAGCAGCCCACGAAACAGCCGAGACTGCGCGAAGGCTTGCAGCCGGGTCCCTCAGGTATCCCCTCATTTTTTCCGATGTAATTTCAATGATATAGGCGTCGGCAGTGATCAATTGCTTTGCATCTCCGCCGGGGAATCCGCACCTATCGATTTCAAGGAATGGTGACGCAGCACCGTATACATAGTAAAATTCTTCCCAATCGAATAAACATCAAATAGAATTCTCGAATTCAAAAGAATAGAATGAGGGGATCCCTGAGGCCGGGTCCACCGCATCATCGTTTCCCTAGGTTGGCGGCGATATACTTGCTGGTCGCCTCCAGCCCGATAAGGCGGTCCCGGATCTCATTCATGTTGGTCGTCCGCATGTCCTCGCGTTTTTCCATCGCGTCCACACGTGCGTTGGCGCGGATTTCATACTGCACCTGGCGGTCGGCCTGGTTGTGGTTGGTTTCGGTCTGCGTTGCAAAAAACCATACGCCGGTGCCGCACGCGCCAACGAGCGATGCAATAAAGGCGTAGTTAAGCGTCGGGCTAGAAGTTAGCCGCACCGACGAGTCGGAAGTCGGCATATCGGTCATGGCCAGCGCCGACACGCAACTACAGTCATTTGGTCAACCATGAAGTATCCTTCATCTTCTATTCAGCTAATACAGCATTCACTAGCGAGATGATAATCCACCGATGCTGTAATTATCTTTACTTATGTGCACCGTATCAGGCTGTGACTTATGTCTTCCAATTCTTAACGCTGCACAACCATAACCAGCCCCGGCGTTCCCGCCGCCCCGCTGCCCGCCGTGCCGCCCGCAACGCACGACCCAGCCCCCGATCCGCCCGAGCCGTAACCGGAGCCTGCGCCGGCACTTCCCGCCGACGCACCGCCCACCGCAGACCCGCCGGATCCTCCAGCGGCCCCAGGGCTGTAGTTGTAGGGCGGCGCGTTCGCGGCCAAGCCCGCGCCCCCAACCGCCGCCGCTACAGCGGCAGCGCCCGGCACCGTCCCGCCGATCCCGCCGCCAAACGCAGCGCTGGTGCTGACACCCGTGCCTGCCGCCCCGCTGCCCGCGCCGCCCAATATACCGTCCCGCCCTGCGAAGCCCGCGCCGCCATTAGTACCAGCGCCATCGCCAGGACCTACGCCGAGAGCGGCCACGCTCGCCTGCGAGCCGGTCAATCCCACGCCGTTGACGCCGTTCGGCCCCCCGCCCCCGCCGCCCGTACTGCCCGCCCCGACAACGCCTCCGTTGCCGCCATTGCCGCCATAGGCATTGAGCGGCGGGAACGTCGTAATGGCAGAAGCCGCCGTGCCATTGGCGCCAGTGCCCGTAGCAGTCCCGCCGACACCGCCAGCACCGTTCGCGGCCACAACTCCTGTTACGGTCGCTGCAACCAACGCTGCCGGCACCGTCATTCGGACGACTGCGCCCGCACCCCCGCCGGCGCCGCCCGAGCCAGCGGTGGCTGCGGCAAACACACCGCCCGCGCCACCGCCGCCGCCCGCGCCGATCAGCGTGATATCCACCAGCGCCGCCCCAGCGAGCTTGGTCCAGGTATAGCTTCCAGCCGCGGTGAAAATGTCTAGCCGCGGCAAAGCGTTCGCTGTCCCGCCCTGTAGCGCGCCGTTCAAGTATGCGCTGCCCGACACCGCCGACAACGTGCCGTCACCTGCTACCGCGAGCCCAACGCCGGGCTTCACCGCGCCGATCACCGAGCTGGTCGCTGCCGTGGTCGGGCCGGCAGGCCCAGTCGCACCCGTAGCACCCGCTGTGCCCGCGGCTCCGGCACCGCCGGTCGGACCGGGAACCGTGCTAGCGGCTCCTGGCGTGCCCGTTGCGCCAGCGGCACCCAGGATACCTTGTGTACCCTGAATGCCAGTCGCTCCTGCCGCGCCGGTGCTCCCAGTCGCTCCGATCGGGCCTTGCGCTCCGGTCGCGCCAATCGCCCCTACGTTCCCAGCCGGCCCTGTGGCGCCGGCGGCCGCCCAAAGATTCCAAGCTATTGCGTTGAACGTCGTGCCGGACGTGAAAGCGGTCAAAGCCAAATAGGTCTGGCCGCCATAGGTGACGACGTCATACGGCGCATAACTGGTCGATGCGACCCACGCACCCCGGGCGCTGAAACCCTGGCCGACTGCACCTGCGATACCAGTCGGTCCAGCGGCGCCGGTCGTTCCGGTCAGCCCTTGCGGACCTGCGACGCCGGCAGCACCCGCCGCCCCAGTAAACCCGGTTGACCCGCTGGCGCCCGTTGCACCGATTGGACCTTGCAAACCGGTGGTGCCGGCCGCACCCGCAGGTCCCGCCGGCCCGGTCGAACCCACGCCACCTGCCACACGCGCGACCACGAAAGCCGTCGTCGCCAAGGTCGCGTCATTGCTGCCCGGCGCTGGCGTGATGCCCAGCACACCACCGGAACTCACCGACAGCGCCGTGGTGCCGCCCACTACGACCTCATACGCCGCAGAAACCGGATTATAGTGCGTGTAGGTCGTGCCAACCGAAACCTTCGCCGGGTTCGAGAAGCCATCCGGAAAGGCACTCGCGTTCAGATACGTCCGCTGCCCTGCCGCCTGCGTCCAAACAGCTTTTGTCGGTCCGCTCGCCACCGGTGTCGTGTCGATCACATTGTTCCACTTGCCCGTCGGCTGCAGCGCAACATCAACAGCCTTCGTGCCGAGCGATTGCAGGCGAAACGCTAGCCACCACGCTCCTTTCGCCCCGCCGTTGTTCGTACGGTTGAAATTGCGCACCGTGCTGCTGACCGCAATGTCCGACCCGACCGCGCCGAACCCGCCGTCGTCATGGCTAAACTCGTCCACCTCCTGATACGTCCCGTCCGCAAACGAGAAGATGTCGCCTGAGAACGCCACCAACGCCGGGTTCGCCAGGAAATGCGTGCTTCCCGGCTTGGTACCCGCGACAAACCCGCTGACATGCAGAAAATAAGCGTCGCCCTGGCCCACATTGCCAACGTTGCTGTTGATCGCGGCAACGCCCGTGCGCCCGCCGACCTGGTTGTCGGTCGCCTGGTTCCACCCGCTCTGATTAAGCATCGACAGGCTGATCGCGCTGTTCTCGTGGTGCATGACATAGCTGGTCGCAGGCTTGGTCAGCGTGTCGTCACCCTCGATCCGGTGCTCGATCGCCAGATGCACAGTGCTCAGATCGCCATCGAATGCCTGGACGATGTCGCCTTGATTGCCATAGCTCGTCGGCGCCGCGGACCGCAGGCTGAACCGTGGGGCGCGCTTATGACCATCCGCCGTCCGGATTTGGCCGTCGCCATCCATACGCCCGCTCAACCCCTCAGTCGCCGTCGTCACGCGTGCGACGCCCGAGGGCAAGGTCACCGCCCCCTCCCCTGCAGCGGCCCGGGCCGCCATGAGGGCGGCCGTATCATCCGTCGAATCATTCAGCGCCGCGCCGAAGTCTCGGGCATTAACGCGATCCGCCGCGCGTGCGCCCAAGCTGCGTGCCGTGGCCGCACCGCCCGCAATCACTTGGAGCGCGGAAGCGTCCGTGATAACCGGTGCCGCCGCACCAGCTGCGCCAGTGTCCCCTTTCAAGCCCGCCGGCCCCTGTGCACCCGGCAAACCGCGCAAGCCAATCACGCCGGTCGCGCCCGCGGCGCCCGACGGTCCCAAGGAACCCTGGGGTCCCGGGGCACCAGTGTCGCCCTGGATGCCCTGCAAGCCCGGCGTGCCAAGCCCGCCGCCGGATGGCGCCGAGATCACGCCCCCTGAATCGATCTGCACCCCCACCCCGGCCGAAAACAGCCGCCGTAGTGCCGTCGCCGGCATCCGCCGTGGCGCCGACCCGCTGTTGATCACCACCTCGTCGCCCACCAGCAGCCCTGGCGTCGCTGGAAACGCAAGGTGGTCCGCTCCCGTAGCCGCCAGTCCAACGCCCGACACCGCAAGCCCGACGCCAACCGCCACCGGCTCCGGCTCCGGGCCGCCAACTGACGCCGACACTCGCCCCAGCAGCGCGCCCGGCGCCAGCGTGATGGACGGCTGCGTGCCCGCCAGCAGCAATCCTACCTTGGCACTCCGGGTAAGGCTGCCTTGGCTCAAAGGCAGCTCGTCTGTCGCTGCCACCCGCGTAGCCAGCGGAAGTTGCTTGATCGTCGGCATTTTTGTCCCCGATCTACTGTCTCATTGCGAGTAGATACTACTGCTGATCTATCCCAGTGCCGCCCAACCCACAGCGTCTAACCCGCTCCGCTTCAGCCACAGCGTCGATCCCACGCCGCCATCCAGGTTCCGGTAGTCGGACCCAGGCGGCGCGTTCACAACGCCCTCCGGACTGCCGCGGCCCAGCGCGCTGACAAAGCCCCAAGGCTCCGCGTCCGACCCCACCCGGACCCGCCCAGGTCCGGAAGGCCGCAGCGTCAGGTCTCCCCTGGCCGTACGCAGCACTAAGCTGCCATCCCCGGTTGGCGCCAGGTAATCGGCCGGTGCAAAGGCAGCGGCTTGCCAACCGCCCCAAGTTCCCACCCAATCAATCGCTGTCGCCGCAGGAACCAAGATGTCCGTGCCGGTCCAATTGTCCTGAAATGGAGCGCTGCCCACCCGCTTGAACCGCACGGCGCAATTGCAGTGCAGCCGCAACCGTCGCTCCTCGGTCACTGGCAAGCCAATCACTGCCACAGCCGTGGCATCCTGGCCGTCCCCGGTGATCGCCACCGTGGCGCCCGCCGCATACCCGCTGCCGCCACTCACCAGGCTGATGCCCAGCACCGCGCCATCCCGCACATAGGCGATCGCCTGCGCCCCGCTGCCCGCGCCTGGAAGCGTTGCAGAAATCACGACGCTCGCTCGCCTATAACCGCTGCCGCCCGCAAGCACGCGCACGAAACCGACCTGACCCGCCGTAGCGGCTTGGTGTGCACCCATGACGCTCTGCACGCCTCGCCCAGCCGAAGTCACCATCGCCTCGTCCAGCATGTCTGGAACCTGAATCTGCTGTATTGCACCCGTGTCGACCGGGTTGCAGATCATTCGCACCTGGTTGTTCCAGCTATTGTCCCGCACCAGAACGCTGTCCGTGTGCGCCCATAATGCCTGCGACGGACTGCTGCCATCGCCGCCAAAGAAGGCATTCCGCACCACCGACACACCTTGCGGCGCATCGAGCAAATACACTCCGCCGCCCGAGCCATCCCTCAGCACGATGCGGTTGCCCTCAATCGCGAGCCCCTGGCACGCAATACCGAAATTCTGCCCGCGCCCATCTGTCTCGACGTTATAGGCCGTGATGCCCCAACCATTGCCCAATAACTGATTATCCGCGACCCGCACGCCACGGCTGCCGCCCGGGTTGATGCCGACCGAACAGCCCTGCACCAAGTTGCTGGACACGTCGCAATCGACGCACCCTCCCGCGTCGATTCCAAAATAGCTCGGCCCCGACACGATATTCCCAACGATCCGCGACTGCATGGCGTTGGCAAGGATACCATCGCCATTGGCAGAAACCTCGTTGTCCGCTACCTGAAGTGCGAGCCCGGCGACCGCGATTCCATAGGACGTGTTGTCGTGGCAGGCATTGCCCGCCACGATCACGCTTATTGCGTCCGGATGCGCATGCCCCCACCGTGGCGGCTCGGCATTGATCTCATTGAAGTTGCCAACCGAGATGCCGCGGTTATTGCCCCAGGCCTCGCACCCCAACACCCATACGTGCCGAACCACCTGTCGGAAAGCCGTGTCGTTGAAGTCAATGCAGATGCCATATCCGCCATTGCCATGCGCCACGCATCCCTCGATCAACGCGCCCGAAACTGCCTGGATCCAAATCCCATGCACCTGGTTGTCGCGCGCCTCGCACCCCAGCACGCGATGTCGGCTCGGCGAGCCCGAAACACCGTCCCGCCCTTGGATCACCAACCCGCTTCCAAGGTTTGCCCCCAGCGCACCTTGGAACACGCAACTATCAAATAACGTTTGCACGCACGCCGGCGTCACCAGCACGCCCCAGCTATCTCCCGGCACCTGCCCGGCGTCGAACGAAACTCCCAACGCCGTAAACGCCGCGCCCGCGATGCTGATGAACGCCCCCGTGGCCAGCGCACCGCCAACCGTTAGCCGCCGCAAGACCGTTCGGCCGGGCACGCCGATCAGTGTCGCCGGGCTGCTGATCGTCCACTGCCCCCTCAAGGCATAAACATGCGGCCCCAGCCGCACTGGCCGCCCGCTAGCGACCGCTCAATCCAGCGCCGCCGTATCGTCGACGACGCCGTCGCCCACCGCGCCGAACGCCTCGACCGGCATGGCATCTGCCGTCCAGTCTGCCAGGCTTCGCGCAAACCCGCCCGGCGCCTGCACGAGTTGCGCCGAAAGATCGATCCCAGCCACGCCGCCCAGTCCGGCCATGAACGCGCCATACGACACCGCCGTGTCCCGCCCGCCCTGCGCCACGCCGACCAAATCTCCAGCCGCCAGGGCGACGCCGCCCGGTAGCCCCGCCACGCTGAATGGCGCCGCCGCCGACAGCGTACCATCGATCAAACGCAGGTTGGCGCCCACACCAATCCGCTCTGCTCCGCCAATCCCCGGACTGCTCCGCCCCAGCAGCACCCCCGCCTGCACCGCCAGCGTCGGCTGCATCCCCGCCAAGAACTGCGCCCGTGTCACGCGCCGCGCGAGGCCGCCCTGGCTGATTGGCAACAGGTCGCCATCAGCCGCCGCCAAAGCGAGCGGCAGGTTCTTAATCGTCGGCATGACCCTAACTCCCCAACAGCAACGGATTGCCGAACTCGTCCAAGAGTTCCGACCCGCTCTCCGTTTGCAGCGCCTCCGACACCCAAGGCGCCGACGCCAGCGCCAGCACCGGCAGCAGCACCGACCGCGATAGCACTCGCCCGGCCTGCGTCCCGATCGTCAGCGTCACGCTATAAGTCGTCCCAACCTGCCCGCCGGCGAGCCATAACACCGCCCGCGCGCCATCCGCCGCCGCCGAAGCCAGTGACAAATCTCCAGGGTTCGCCGGGCTGATTGCTACGTCGAGCGTCGCGACCGCATCGCCATCGTTCCCGCTCAACGCCGGGGTAATGTCGAACTGATAGTCGAGCACGTCAGCCGGGTCCTTCGCCGGCCACGCCAGCAGTGCCGGAGCCATGGCCGGCGCACCACGCGGCCCCGGCACGAACCCATCCAACACCAGCACCCGCGCGGCACTGGGCTTATAAAGGTGAACCGCATTAGTTGCCATTTTGTTCCCCAAAAAACGCAGCGACTAAAGCCCTCTCTCCCCGGGAGAGGGTTGAGTGAGGGCCGCTTGAGAGACCCGCCTAACCAATTTTCAAGTCATCTAATACTCGACAATAACCAGCCCATTCGCCCCCGTGCCGCGATTCGTGTTCGGCCCAAACCCGCCCGCAGCGCCTGATCCCGCCGCCTGCCCCTGCGCCGGTGATCCGCCAAGGAACGCGCTGCGCCCGCCGCCGCCGAAGGCGCTGGCCCCGCCCGCCCCGCCCGGCAGCGCCGCCGCGAGCGGTCCATCCCCGCCTGGTCCGCCAAACAGCAACAATGTACCGACTGTCCCGCGCCCGCCATTGCCGCCCGCGCTGTCCGGATTGCCCGAACGCCCGCCAAACCCGTTCGAGGCAGCAACCAGTGTCCCAAACGACGTTGAGCCGCCCACCACCCCATTATACCGCGGCGCGCCGCCGGCCCCGCCGACACCGACCGTCACGACCACCACGCCCCCGGGCTCGACCGGCACGATCGCTTCGGCGTAACCGCCGGCGCCACCGCCGCCCCCGGTATAATCGGCGCCGCCGCCGCCGCCGGCACCCACCAGCCTTACCTTCGCCGACCGCACATCCGGCGGCGCAACCCAAATGGTGTTCTGGGGAAACACCTCCTGCCGGCTGAACCCTGGAAGCAATGCCGGTAATTTAAACGGCACGAACGGGCCGCCCGGTGAAACCGCAATGTCCACCGCCTGGGTCGCCTGGCCGAAATACGTCATCACCGAATACAGCCCGACCCACCCAGCGTCCGCCACCGGCGGAAACCGACCGCCAACAATTCGTGGCTCGCCTGGCTTTGCGGCCAACGCAATCCGCACCACGCGTTGCGTATTCTGCGCCGCGCCGCTATTGAGTGGCCCGCTCCACGCCACGGCAGGGTCAGCCGCGTTGAAATATGGCAGCGCCACCGGCCCGGTATCATACTCGATGATGGCCGCCTGAATCAGCCAGCAAATCGCATGGTCGCCGTCCGCCGGCCCATGGATCAGCACCGCCGTGTTCGACGCATTATACCCGATCTTCACCAGCGGCGTAGCGTCTGCCGCCACCGACCCAAATGGCCGCGCGTCGGTGACATACAGCGTCGACAGGCTTCCCGGCCCAACGACCACCCCATATCCCGTCACTGCCGGCACGCAAGCCAGTCCGTCCGCCACCGTTCCCGTCCCGAGCACGCACTGCGCCAGCAAACCGACCGTCGTCATCATGTTCCGCTGCATTTGCAGCAGGTCGGTGTCGAGTGGAATGGAGCCGGGATAGACGATTTGTCGATCCATCAGTCACTCTCCAACTAAATTGTTTTGCCCCTCCACCTAGGGAGGAGGTCAAGGTGAGGGCGACGGCAAACCTACTCAGGATCGCCCTAACCGACAAACCGTACCCAAGCCACGCCTCCCGCCGGCAACGCCTCCACCAGCGCCGCCGTCACCGCCGCATCCGGCGTCGCACTCCGCTTCAACACCACCAAGCACTCCAGCGGCATCGCCAGCGATCCCCAGCCCCCCGCAACTCCCCAGCCTAGTCCTGGCCCGCCATAAACTCCTGTATCCCGCGGCTGCGCCGGCTCGAAAACCCGCATCGCGCCCGCACCCTCCTCCACTGCCGCCGCCAGCAGCGCAGCCCGTGTCGCCCGGACCCGATGCAGCACCCGCCCAATCCGCGCACGAAACGTCTCGTCCGCCTCCCCCGCCCGCCGCGGCAGCCGCCCGCCAAACAGGTCTTGCGCCGAAAGATCGAGAAACCCCGACGTCGCCGTCAGCAGCCGCGACTGCACCCGCACCGTGCCGAGCAGCGCATATAATCCAGCCCACGCGGCGCCGAGCCCCGTCAGCACCCCATCCAATACCGGCGCGACATCGGCAAACCACCGGTTTGGCAACGCCAGCCTCAATCGCAACCGCATGTCATCCTGATCGCCGGTCATGCCGACACCGTCATCGACCGTAGCCGCACGACGCCATAACGTCCCGGCGTCAGGTCATCGGCCAAACCATTCAATGTCACATCCGAAACCCGCGTCACCCCGGGATCGGCGTCATGCGCCCGTTGGATCACCCGCGACACCACCAGCCCGGCTCCAATCGGCAGCGCCGCCACATACGCTCCCACCGCCGCCCGCACCGCCGCCAAAGCCGCAGCAGGTCCAGCCACCTTCAGCGCAACATCCACCAGCACCACCAGCGGCGCCCGCACGCTGAACGTGCTGCCTATAGGCCGGATTGCCTCGATCGCCGCTCCCGCCCGCGCCAGCAGCGCTGGTGTTGCCCCGCCCGAACCATCGTCGATGGTGACCGTGTGAAGTGCCCCGCTCGAACCGCGCCAGCCGCATCCATCCGCTCCGCAACGGCGAACGACAATCCCTGCTGCAGCCCCCGAATAGCAAACTCGACCGCGCCCACCGTCGCCCGCGTCCGGCTATCGATGAATCCGCCAAAACGCACCCGCAGCGCCGCATCGGCTTCCGCATCCAATCCGCCCGCCGCCGCCGCTTCGTTCGTCACCGCGTCCACTCCCGGGATGGCGCTGGCCAACAGCCGCATCTCCCCAGCCCGTACGTTACCCGCCCGACCAGCCGCCAGTGCCCTCACCGGAGCCACGACCGCGACATGATCGCCCGACAGCAGGTATCCCGCCCCCGTCCAGGCTGGATGCCCTGCATCCGCCAGTACGGTAAACGACAGCGCGTCAGTCCCCGTCCCCGTCTTCACCAAAGCTCCTACCGGCACCACCGAACTCAACCCCGTGGTGGTCCGGCTGAACGTCGCCCACCCTACCGCCGGAATGCCCGGCAACCGCGTCAAGCCAAAATCTGCCACCCAGCTATCCAGGTCCAAACCCGCACTGGTTGCCGCCCGGGTGGTCGCCAGCACCTCGACGATCAGCCACTGCACCCACAGGCCAATGCTGGCATTCGCCTCCAGCACCGCCCGCAGCACGCTCCCGACCGACAGGTCGATCAGCCCGCGCGCCGCCCCCTGCACCGCCGCCGCCTGCGTCCGCACCAGCGCCGTGAAATCCTGCAACGGAAGCTGCATGGTCTATTTCCCCATTTCGATGGAAAGCGTCCGCGCCTCCGCCGTATCTGCGTCGGCATACCGAATCTGCACCGACAAGGTGCCGCCAGGATCGGACTGCACGTCGATGACCGGCTCTGGCACTCGCGCCACCGCCAATTCCAGCAGCATCTGCATCCGGATCACCGCCTGGATCGCCGCCGCATCAGCCGGCTCTCCCACAAACCGCGCCAAACCCGCTCCATAGCCCGGTTGCCAGACATAATCCCCAGGATTAGTCAGCAGCCGCCGCAATACCCGCTCCGTCCCCAAGGCCGGTCCCGTCACAGTAACAAAGTCCCCCGTCGGCCCCACGAACAAGTCCCCAGCCCAGCCCTGATGCAAATCCGCCAAACCACCCTCCTCCAAAGCGGCAATCTCCCCCTCTCCCTCCGGGAAAAGGCCAAGGTGAGGGCGCTCGAACAACTCAAAGTTGCTCGCGGCAACTCACCCCTGCTTCCCACCCTCACCCAAATCCTTAGGCTCCGGCGGTGCCGTGATCCCACCCTGCGGGTCAGCATGTCGATGTCGGTTATAGCTCTGCCGCAGCTGATCCAATGACCCACGTCGGTCAAAGACCTCGCCCTCGATATGCAAATCGCCTCGCACCGAAACCGTCCCGTCATTCAGCAAACGCAAATAACTGCCGCTTCGATGCGTCAGCCATAACTCGCCGACAGGTGTTGCCGGCATCGCCGCCAGCGCGCTCCAGGCCCGCCCGGCAATGACCCCATGCTCCGCATCACCCTCCTGCGGCAGCACCATCACCTGGTCTCCAGGCGAAGGCGGGCACGAAATCCCCCACCCGGCCCCCACCCAAGGGCTGAGCACCGGCAGCCACCCCGTCAAAACTCCATCCGGCTGTAATTGCACCCGCGCCGTCCCGGCCGCCGGATCAACCGACGTCACCACCCCGAACCGAGGCTGCCCCGCCGCCGCATCCTGTGCTCCCGTATGCGCCTTGATCGCGTTCAGAAACCGGTCCATCAGCGTCCCCCGTCCGGCCCGAGCGGCACAGCCTGCAGGCACAGCCGTTGGGTGAAACCCCGCCGCACATCCAAATGCCGGCTCAGCTCCGCCACTGCGTAACTCCGGTCCCAATCCGCTCCGGCACCCAGCAATGCCACCCGGGTCCGCGCCGTCATCTCAAGCTCCCCCGGCATCGTCGCCTGCGCCGTCCACTCATGCCGCAGCAGATCCGCCAACGCCCACTCCGCCGCCACCTGGGCCTGTCCGGCATTGAGGTTCGGCCGAACCAACTCATGCCGCCACGTCGCCGCGCCACGCCCAACCCCGCGCCGCCCAGCTTCCCGACGCGCTGTATGCTGAACCGCCACCCCAGCCCGAGTGCCCCAGCTCCGCACCATCACCTCAATCGCCCGCGACAGCCCCACCTGGTGCTCAAGCTCCAGCCCTAGGCAGTCCTCAACGCGAAGCACGACCAGCCCATCCCCGGTCGGCGGCGCAAACCGCAGCCGCTCACCCTCCATGAACAGGTCAAATCCCTCCTGACCCGCCAGAAATGCGAGCAAGTCCCACTCGGTCATCGCTCGCGCGAACTGCCCCAGCGTCAGCCGGTCGTGCTCGTTCTGGTAATACCGCCCAACCGGCGTCGACGTCGGCGTCGCATCCGCCACCAGCCCGTGCCGCCCGGCAATAACCTCGACAATCTCGCTCGAGGTCCGGTTGGCAAACGTCTCCCCCACCCGCGCCTCGATCAGCCCGGACGACAGATCCCGCCCCTCGATCTCCAGCACGCCCCGGATCGGATCAAATGAGACCGTATCCGCGGTCCCCAGCACCAGGCTGGCCCACCTGTCACCGAACCCAACCTGCACATCCAACCGCAACCCCGGCGCTTGCAGTCCGGCCATATCCGCAACCCGCGCCGCAAACCGCACTCGAAATCGATCCGCCGCCAAATGATTGTTGGCGAACACGTCCACCGCCAGCACACCCGCCAGCGCCGACCCATCCGCCAGGACCTGCGCCCGCGGCGCTCTAGCTCCGCTCAATGCCGCCTCCAGCCGCCGGGTCCACCGTCGGCAGCTTCAAAGTAACAAGCCCCGCCAGCACCGGATCAGACAGCCCGTTGATCTTGGCGATCCGGTTCCACTGCGTCGCATCACCCAAATGCGCCAGTGCCAGCCGAAACAGGTCACCTCCCGCCACGGTCACAATATTCACGTTTTGTTCTCCAAACTCGTCGTATAGGCCCGCGCCGTGGCCAGCCGGGCCAACAACCCCGCAGCCGCCACGACATCCGACAAAGCCGCTGACGCAAGGCCAATCCCAGCCGCCGCCATCTCGCTCTCAAGCTCCGGCCCCGCCCCCAGCGCCGCCGCCTCAGCCAGCGTCGCCAATGCCGGTAGCGTCTCGACCGCCGCCAAGTCCCCATCGATAGCACCGTGCATGAAATCCGATACGGCACCCACCACGGATTGGCGCTGTCCGCCTCAAAACGCGAAATGATCACAGTGTAACGCCACCCATCCCACCCGAGTGGCAGCGCCTGCCCTGCCCGCCGCAACCGGTCCAGCTGCCGGACTCGCTCCGCCGCGCCGATCCCCGAAATCATCCCCGACCAAGCCAGCTCCCGATCATCCGGCCCCATCGCATCCACGATCCGCGTCCCGCCCGGCAACGTATGCACCGTCAGCCGCTGCCGCCCGCCCATCGTGATCCGCTCCGGCACCTCGAACCCCTGGAATGCGACCGGCCCCAATACCGGCGGCGATCCCATCACGACGCTCCCGACGGCGTCCATGCCGCAGCCTGCCGCGGATCAAACCGCGTCGTCCCAGCCGGAGGCCGAGCCGCGTCGCGGCCCATCCGATCCGCCAGCCAATGCCCCACCAGCCGTCCATCGAGCATTACGTCCCCTCCACCCTTGCCGCCATCCTGCGCCTGGGGTGGCGGCACCGCCGGGCTGCCCGGCAACAGCTCGCGCCCCGGCGGCATTGCTTGTCCTTCCAGCCTCCCCGCAATGGGCGCCGCGGGCGCCAGCGGGACTGCAACCATCGACGGAACCCGTGGTGGCGGCGCATTCGGCCGCTGATGCCTCCCGCGCTCCACATTCCGCATCGGCTCCATCGCACCGATCGGCGCACCTGGCGCCACAGGCGCTACCGCAGCCGCGCGCTGCGTTTTCATCACCGGAGCCGCCCGCGCCATTGGCGCTGCGGCCCGCATCGCTTCCGCTGCCGCCGGCGTAATCGGCGCGACCGGAATTGCAATCGCCGCCCCCCTGGCCGGTCCCGCCCCCGAAGTCTGCCCGGGCGCGGCCGGCACACGGTCCGCCACTGCCTGCGGCACGAGCAGAGCCGCCGCCCGCACCGGCGCCGCCGCCGGAGCCGCAACCGCCGCCGCAACCCGCGTCGCCACCGGAACTCCAGCCCAGCGCGCCGCCACCCCCGGCGTCGCCCCGACCAGCGCCGCCATCACCGCAACCGGAGCCGCCTGCGCCGGCATCGCCGCTGTCCTTACCACTAACGGCGCCACCGCCGGCCGCTCAAAATCCGCCGTTGGTGCCGTGACCGCAATCCCCGAAGACAACGCCGCCCGAGCCGCCACTGGCACGCCCGCCGCGGCCGGCTCCGCCATCGCTGCAACCGCCTCCACGATTGTAGGCACCTAGAATTGCCCCAGCCGCCGCGACCGCCTGCGCCGCCCCCTGCGCCGCGGCTGTCAGCGCCACGGCTGTCGGCACCTCCAGCCGACCCGCCGACACCGTCGCCGCCACCGCCCGGTCCAGCATTCCCAGCCCCTGCGCGATCACCCGCAGCCCGGCGCTTACCCCATCCTGCAGCGCCAATTCAATGCCGATCTCATACGCGTCGATCATGCTCAGCCCCTAAGATGCTTAGCTCAACGGAGCTGCATAGAGTCTGGGCCACGCACCTCTGACCAGACTGCGACATTTGAGATATCAGATAAAATCTTTAAGGCAGTATCTTTGTTAAGCTTAACATCTTCTGGTAATGTAACTACGAATCCTGTATTACCGCTTTCCCAGACAACATTCTGCTCAATTATCATTTTTTGCATACCTCTCTCACGAACAAAAATGAATATATGCCAATGTTCATTAGGTAATCGATAGCATCCTTCAACAAAAGACATATCATTTTCCATGACAAGATCAAATGTTAATTCTGCTACTGCAACTTCCATGATTATGGAGCAAATTCCTAATTGGACTTCGCGTATTCTTTGAGTAAAACTAATATATTAATGTATCATGAGATACAAGTAGGATTCCTATAGTCCTTCTCGGCCGGTCACACGGCGTCCAACACCCCACGATCGAAATAGAACGTGACCTCTGGGCCGTAGCCTTCATACGTTATAACCCGATATCTCGGGTCCAAATCGAAAAGAGTTTTGCCCCAATCGTGGACAATCTCGTTTGCAAAACTTTCCAGTTCGCCTTCATCCTGTACATCAGGAAAAAAGTCATACATGTGTATGTGGTTCAGCAATCTCTCAAGATCAGCAGGTGACTCTGCCTCCCGTTCGATCCACTGATCAATGACGTCTGTGTCTGTGTTGCGCGCGTCGAGGTGCAATCCCCTATACACTTTTATCTCAAGGTGCTTCAGTCGCTGTAATGTTCTCTGATCTTCTGATGTCATGGGACTTCTCTCGGAGTCGCTCGTCTCGGAAAGCTCGGGGTTCCCACGAACACCTCTCCCAATGTTGAAAGATTACGAGCAAACTCGGTGACGTGTGGTGTGGGAACGCCCCCATGAGACGCACCTATCGTATCAACTCTGTAAGCGGGGAAGCCATCCGCCGCCCAAACTTGGTAGCTTGTGATAGTGCCATTGCTGTCCGCGCGATACATCACAATATTCGGCGTTTGGGGCGTCGTTGGGAAGCGTCCCCGGACCTGTATCCCGATGTTCTTGACATCGCTCCCGAGAACCCTTGGGACCAACGGCCGGCCCGGGTTGGCAAACGTGTTCACCGGCCCCTGCGGCGTCGGCCCGCCGTTGCGCGCGCCTGCCAACGCCCGCCCGAGCGCGTCAACCTCGGCCTGCCTCGGCCCGAAACCTTCCGGTCCCGTGACATGCTGTTTCTGGAGTTCAGGGTTCCTGAGGTCGATCTCTTCTAACCGGGAGCGCATCGAGTTGTAGAGCTCTAGCCGGAACAACTCGGAATCGCTCAGTGCATGTCCACCCGTCCGTTGGCTAGGGGTCCGGATGTCTAGGCGCGCTTATCGCAACCCCCTTCAACCATCATCGTCGTCGGGGATGCGATACAGGTCGATGTCCAGATCGGCATCAAGGTTCGCCATGAACTTGATGGCGCGTTTGGACACGTAAAATGGTGGTCTTTCGTCGCCAACGATGTATAGGGCAACCAACATCCGGAACTCGCCGCCGAAGTCTAGCGCTTTGAGCTGCTCCTCAACCCCTGCGAGCTGAGCAACGACGTCGTCGATCTGCTCGGTAACTTTGTGAGTGACCGGCAGCCTGCTTTTTATCTCCCAAGCACTGCTCCGCCGCTTCATGGCCGGGGCCGGCCCGACATCCCCCTTGCACCATGACTTGGTCGGCGTCAGGCCGAGCATCGCGGAGATCACGTCGGGATCGCAGGAAAAACCACAATAGTAAAATTCTACATGGAATTTGCTTTTAAATATAAACTGGCGATCCAACGTCATTTGAAGTCCCTTACATTGAACCCAGTCGGAGTGGGTTCACCCACACCATCCTTATCACCAACATAGATATTGCCCTTTTTATCTTTATACAGATCAACTCCGGTGCCATATATATCTTTCGTGCTATGAGCATCGTCATCTGTCTTGCCGAGCTTCCTTATCTCTCCATCCGAGAGTTTCTTCAAGTCCTTTAACTTTGGCGGCTCATCGGATTTCTCAGCATGAAGGACAGTCCCGAGGGCTTTCCGAGCGGCCTCAAGCCCCTCCAAAGTTAATCTGACAAAGTCTTCGTTCTCAGGCGCTCCCGGTAAAAAGACCGGTGGTAACGCCAATGGCTCATTCCGCCCAATGGCAAACTGAATTTGGTGGACTGCACCGCCATCGACACTCTAATCGCTCAGCGTCCCAGCCGTCTCCGAGCCGACGCTCTGCAGACGTGAATGTCCAACGCTTTCATTACCCGGCTGAGAAATGCCCTCCCCAGGTTCGGCTACGTCTTGCAGGACCTCCAACCTCGGCGTCCACCCGCGCAGCGGCCGCATCCGCCACATCCGTCCGTCATACCCACGCGGCGCCGGCGCCGGCCATTCGATCCGCAGCACCAGCGTGTCCACACCATACGGCAGCGCGTCGCCCGTCACGCCGTCCACCGCATCGCTCCCCAATCCCAAACTCGTCCGTCCAACTCGCCCAGCACAACGATCCACGCCGTCCGCTCGGCCGCGTCCAGCGAAAACGCCACGTCGAATGACACCCCATTCCTAACAAGAAACAAACTATCTACCAGGTCGGCGCTCCGCGTCAGTGCCCGCAGCGCAGCCGGGCCGCAATCCCCCGGCCCGGCTGCGCCTACAGGTTTCCCGGGGTGGCCGCCGCCAATCCCTCGCCCACGGCCGCCAGCCCCACGTCGCCCAGCCGCGCCACCAGCGCCTCCACTTGCGCTTCGTTCGCCGGCGCCGGCATCGGCATCGGCACGTCGTCGATCCCCACCACGCAAAACGCCAGCATGGTATAGCCGACATACCGGTCATTACTGGACAGCACCGGTCCTAGCGCCTTGAACAGCCGCAGCCGGTCCAGCGCTCCCGGCCGCCGAAACTGCAGCGTGCGCCCTGTCGCGTCAGTGACCGCGAGCGCCGCACCGGCCTCCGCCACGATACGCTGCGTCGGCGTGATAACCGTCGGCTCCATCAAATCCGCTTCCGCCGGCTAGCGAAAAGTCCAATCGCTGCCTTACCGCAGCATCGCCCTTCCATTGCCCGGCATTCGTCAGCTTGAACACCGTCCCCTCGAACTGATACGTGCTCACGCTCCCATCCGTCTCGCTCACATACTGATACAGCGTGCTTCCCTGCAGCTCACCCGAACTATGCCAAGCCTGCTCCAGCGAATTGATGAAATCGTCCGCCGCCGAGTTGCCCCGGTCCAGCTCGAAATGTCCCTCCCACCCCTTCGGCAGTTCCGCCGCCAAGTGCACGCCATCCAGCCGGTCGATCCGGATCGGATGCGTCACCTGCCGGCTCTCGAACGACGTCACATGCGTCAGGTCCACCCGCCCGCCCTGGCCTCCGGCGCCCTTCGGCGCAATCACCACCAACTGGCAATCCCGCCCCGTTGAAAAAGTATTCGCAGGCATCGTTCCGCTCCGTAACCGGGGCAGATTCCCGGGCGAGGTAGTTGCGCTGAGGGCGCTGGCGTGATTCACAGCCGACATGACGTTGCCGGATGCATCATCGCTGGAGGCATTCTCGCTTGCCGAGCTGCGGGAGGTCG
>JAABUR0100002432.1_pt1 | contig 28485 bp, 32 predicted proteins | sample 5560091 | NCBI WGS metagenome assembly JAABUR01 (sample SAMN10711879, study PRJNA513375) | rock metagenome | isolation source: Antarctica rocks | place: Antarctica: Victoria Land, University Valley sud
GCGGCGAAGGCCACTTCTCGTGAGTAGCGCAGCACGGCCTCGTACAAGAGCCCCTCCTCGCCGGGCGCGGCGAGGGTGTCGACCTGGGACTCGACGACCTCGATCGTCACGCGGACCAGCTCGACGGTCTGTTGGAGGGTGATGGCCCGGGTCAGCTCTCGCGGCGCGGCTCCGAAGATCTCGCCGGAGATCTCCGACGCGTCGCCGGCCGGTGCGCGCAGCCACTGCAGGAACGCGGCGATGCCGGCGTGGGCGACCAGGCCAACCCACGATCGCTGCTCGGCGGGCATGGCCCGAAACCACGGCAGCGCCTCGTCCATCCGGGCGACCGACTGAGTGGCCAGTGCGCCGCTGGCCCGCTCCAAGCGGCGCAGCGTCGCGGCCCCGCGGCGGCGCGTCGTACGGCGGGCGGTCGGCACCCGCACAAGCCTGCCACGGTACCGAGGCGGTCTTTGGTTCTCGACGCTGACGGTCCTTTGCCGACACGCGTCGAGAGGCCGGCAGCCGGCGTCGCCGGCGGCCTCGCCGGGCGTATGGTCCGAGCGTGACCGTGCCGGCGGCGGCGTACCGCATCGACCCTGCGTGCGGCCAGCTGCGGTTGCGGACCTCTCGCCAAGGCGTCGCCGCGCGGGTGGGTCACGACCTCGTCATCGAGGCAGTTCGGTGGCACGGCACGGTGACCGTGCCGGAGGCGGATGTCGAACACGCTCGAGTGGCCGTGACCGTCGAGCTGTCCGGCCTGGAGGTGCGGGCGGGCACCGGCGGCGTCAAGCCGCTCACCGACGCCGACCGGCGGGAAATCCGGGCAACGATGCTGCGGCTCTTGGCTGCGGACCGGCACCCGGAGGCGATCTTCGAGTCCGTCTCGGTGCGTGGCGAGGGCACCACCGGGACGGTCGAGGGAACCCTGACCGTCGCGGGCAACCAACGGCCGCTGCGGCTGCGAGTCGAGGCCGACGGCCAGCGGATCACCGGTACCGCCACCGTCGTGCAGTCCGAGTGGGGCATCAAGCCCTACAGCGCCTTCTTCGGCGCGCTCAAGCTGCGCGACGAGGTCGAGGTCGAGGTCGAGGTCACGCTGACCGGCTGAGCCGGGAACGCCTAGCCTGCGGTCATGACTAGTGCCGACCCGGTGGCGGCGCTGCGCCGGATCGCCTTCCTGCTCGAGCGCGCACACGAGCCGACGTACCGGGTGCAGGCCTTCCGTCGCGCCGCGGCGACGGTGGCGGCGCTCGACCCCGCCGACCTGGATCGGCGGATCGTCGAGGGCTCGCTCGAGGAGCTGGCCTATGTCGGCAAGGTGACCGCGACGGCAGTCACGGAGGCGGCCGGCGGCGAGGTTCCGGTCTACCTGCGTCGGCTCGAGGCCACGGCCGACCGGCCGGTGGCAGCCGGGGGAGCCCGGCTACGGGCAGCGCTGCGCGGCGACTGCCACACCCACTCCGACTGGTCCGACGGTGGCAGCCCGATCGCGGAGATGGCCGCGGCGGCGCGCGACCTCGGCCACGACTACGTCGTGCTGACCGACCATTCGCCACGTCTCACCGTCGCGCGTGGCCTGTCGCCGGAGCGGCTGCGCGAGCAGCTGCGGGTCGTCGCGGGGCTGAACGAGGAGCTCGCGCCGTTCCGGATCCTCACCGGCATCGAGGTCGACATACACGAGGACGGAACGCTGGACCAGGAGCCCGAACTGCTCGGGAAGCTCGACCTTGTCGTCGCCAGCGTGCACTCCAAGCTGCGGATGCCGGCCGCGGAGATGACCCGCCGGATGGTCACCGCGGTCGCCAACCCGCACACCGACGTGCTGGGGCACTGCACCGGCCGCAACGTCAGCAACCAGGGTCGCGGCGGCAAGGTCCGGCCGGAGTCGGACTTCGACGCGGAGCTGGTCTTCGAGGCCTGCCGTCGCTTCGACACGGCGGTGGAGATCAACTGCCGGCCGGAGCGGCTCGACCCACCCAAGCGGCTGCTGCGGCTCGCCGTCGAGGCCGGCGCTCGGTTCGCGATCGACACCGACGCCCATGCCCCGGGGCAGCTCGACTGGCAGCCCTACGGCTGCGAGCGGGCGGCGGCGTGCGACGTGCCGGTCGAGCGAGTGGTCAACAGCTGGGACGCCGATGCGCTGCTCGCCTGGACCGGAACGGCGGGCTCAAGCTGATCCCGTAGGCGTTTCGCTCCAGTCGGGGGCCGTCTGCGAGGGCGGCCCCCGGTCCTGGGGGTTCAGGCCCGGTGACCCTCCACGGAATGTCCGAGGGCGACCCAGACCTCGCTGACCGTGGCGTACCGGCCCTGCTCGGGAAGCTGCCGGAGCTGGTCGAGCACCGCCTCGGGCGCCGAGTTGGCCACCGCGTCCTGCAAGAGCCCGTCCCGCCCGCAGGGGAAAACCGAACGGTGGAGATGGCTAGCCAGCTGCGTCCGTCCCTCCACGTCGTCAGCCGTCATCCCGGCCGGCACACCGCCGGTCAGCGTGCCGTTCGGCACCCGATCGACTTCGGGCTCGTCCTCGCCCGAGGGTTCCGCGGACTTCCACTCCTCCGCACGCGTGTCGCGGCCGGCCCGCATCATGCCGTCCGTCTCGCCCTTGAGCGCCTCGTCCAGCCGTCGGCCGTGCTTGTCGCTGCCGCGTTCCATCGGCTCCTCCTCGGGTCTTCGAGCGGCGTACCCGCCCTCGGTCAGGCGACACGAGCCGCGTCACCCGCCGGTCGACCTGGAACGGAGGTGGGTCCAGCGACCAGCCGGGGAGGCGGCGGCGGTTGCCAGCTGAGGCCAGAGTGACGGAAGATGCGACAAGGAGGTCTTGATGAACCCGCCGTGTGCTCCGCCTCGCCGCCACCGCCGTCGGTCAGTGGCCGCGTTGCTGCCCGCCGCCCTGCTGGGTTCTCTGTTGGTCGCATCTCCATTCGTCAGCCAGCCGTTGGCGGGGCCCAAGGTGGCGCCGAGAGCTGTCTCGGGCGACATGGTGACGTCCAGCCCGCAGCGGCTGGGCACCCGAGCGGCCGCGCCCGCTTCCCGCACCCGGCCGGCGGCGGTACCCGCCAACCGGCCGGGGTGGTCGCTGTCGCGGGAGGCGCTCGGCGTGCTGGTGCTCAGCTACATCGGCATCGGAGCACTCGCCGCAGCCGGCATCTGGTCCTTCGCCCGCCGCGGCCGCTGGTGAGCGGCTAGCCCTGCTGCTCCGCCGGGTCCACGATCTCCGTGGGCACCGCCTGCTCGTCGCACAGGGAGTACTTCTCGATCGCGGCCCCCAGCACCTCGCGCTTCACCTCGCCGCGACTGGCCAGCTCGGTCAGGACGGCCAGCGCAATCGAGGGCGCGTCGACATGGAAATGCCGGCGCAGGGCCGGCCGGGTGTCGGACCGGCCATAGCCGTCGGTACCCAGTGAGGAGTAGTCGCCGGAGACCCACCGCGAGATGGAGTCGGGCACCGCCCGCATCCAGTCGCTGACCGCGATCACCGGCCCCGGTACGCCGTCGAGCACGCGGGTGACATACGGCGTGCGCGGGGTCTCGTCGGGGTGCAACAGGTTCCACTCGTCGCAGCCGACGGCGTCCCGGCGCAGCTCGTTCCAGGACGTGGCCGACCACACGTCGGCCGCCACGCCCCAGTCCTCCGCCAGCATCTGGGCCGCTCCGATCGCCCAGTGCATCGCGGTGCCGGAGGCCAGTATCTGGGCCTGTGGCCGGTCGCCGTTGGCACTGGCGGCAGGAGGCGCCTCGGCGTACCGGTAGAGGCCGCGGAGGATGCCCTCCTCGAGCCCCTCGATCTGCGGCTCCGCCGGCTGCTTCTTCGGCTCGTTGTAGATCGTGAGGTAGTAGAAGACGTTCTCGCTGTTCTCGCCGTACATCCGGCGCAGCGCGTCGTTGACGATGTAGGTCAGCTCGTAGGCCCAGGCCGCGTCGTAGGCGATGCAGGCGGGGTTGGTGGCCGCGATCAGCATCGAGTGGCCGTCCTGGTGCTGCAGCCCCTCGCCGTTCAGCGTGGTGCGGCCTGCGGTGGCGCCCAGGAGGAAACCCCGGCCGAGCTGGTCGCCGAACGCCCAGATCTGGTCGGCTACCCGCTGGAAGCCGAACATCGAGTAGAAGATGAAGATCGGGATCATGTGCTCGCCGTGGGTGGCGTACGCCGTGCCGGCCGCGATCGTCGAGGCCATCGAGCCGGCCTCGCTGATCCCTTCATGCAGGATCTGCCCGGTCTCGGACTCGCGGTAGGACAGCAGCAGGTCGCGATCGACCGGGTCGTACTGCTGGCCGTGCGGGGAGTAGATCTTCGCGGTCGGGAAGAACGAGTCCATCCCGAAGGTGCGCGCCTCGTCCGGGATCACCGGGACGAAGCGGGGGGCCAGCCGCTTGTCCTTCATGATCTCTTTCAGCAGCCGGACGAACGCCATCGTGGTGGCGACCTCCTGGTTGCCCGACCCCTTGCGCAACTGGGCGTAGGCCTTGTCCTCCGGCAGCGGCAGGGGCTTGGCCCGCACCACCCGCTTGGGCAGGAAGCCGCCGAGAGCCTGGCGGCGCTCGAGCATGTACCGGATCTCATCGGAGTCCGGACCGGGGTGGTAGTACGGCGGCAGGTCGCCTTCGAGCGCCGAGTCGGGGATCTCCAGGTAGAGCCGGTCGCGGAAGGTCTTGAGCTCGGCCTTGGTGAGCTTCTTCATCTGGTGGGTGGCGTTGCGGGCCTCGAAGTCCGGACCGAGCGTCCAGCCCTTGATCGTCTGGGCGAGGATCACGGTCGGCTGGCCGGCGTGCTCGCGGGCGGCCCTGAACGCGGCGTACACCTTGCGGTAGTCGTGCCCGCCACGGGAGAGCCGGGTGAGCTGCTCGTCGGTCAGGTGCTCGACCAGCTTGCGCAGCCGTGCGTCGGGGCCGAAGAAGTCCTCGCGGATGAACGCGCCGTCGCTGACCGAGTAGGTCTGGAACTGGCCGTCCGGCGTGGTGTTCATGGCGTTGACGAGAACGCCGTCGCGGTCGCGGCCGAGCAGCTCGTCCCACTCCCGGCCCCACACCACCTTGATCACATTCCAGCCGGCGCCACGGAAGTAGCTCTCCAGCTCCTGCATGATCTTGCCGTTGCCGCGGACCGGCCCGTCGAGGCGCTGGAGGTTGCAGTTGACGATGAAAGTGAGGTTGTCGAGCTCCTCTCGGGCGGCCACGCCGATGGCCCCGAGGGACTCCGGCTCGTCCATCTCGCCGTCGCCCATGTAGGCCCATACGTGGCTCCGGCTGGTGTCCTTGATCTCCCGGGCCAGCAGATAGCGGTTGAACCGGGCCTGATAGATCGCCGCCATCGGCGAGAGCCCCATGGAGACGGTTGGGAACTCCCAGAACTCCGGCATCAGCCGCGGGTGCGGGTACGACGGCAGGCCGTCCGGCTTGGACTCCTGGCGGAAACCGTCCAGATTGGCCTCGGTCAGCCGGCCCTCCAGGAACGCCCTGGCGTAGATGCCGGGGGAGGCGTGGCCCTGCATGAAGACCTGGTCACCGGACTCGCCGTGGTCCTTGCCGCGGAAGAAGTGGTTGAAGCCGATCTCGTAGAGGCTTGCCGCGCTGGCGTAGGTGGCGATATGGCCACCGACGCCGATCTCGGGGCGGTTGGCCCGGGACACCATGATCGCGGCGTTCCAGCGGATGTAGGCCCGGATCCGGCGCTCGACGTACTCGTCACCGGGGAACCACGGCTCGGCGTCGGCCGGGATCGTGTTGATGTAGTCCGTGCTGCGCAGCGCCGGCACGCCGACCTGGCTCTCCCGGGCGCGCTCGAGCAGCTTGAGCATCAGATATCGGGCCCGGCCCCGGCCCTGCACCTCGATAACCGAGTCCAGGGACTCCAGCCACTCGGCGGTCTCCTGGGGATCCAGGTCGGGGAGCTGGCTGGGCAGCCCGTCGCTGATGACGGCGTGGCGGTTGGGTACGGACGGCATGGCTGCTCCCTGAGGATGTGGCGAGCGGTGGTGCAGGCTTCCATCGTCGTACGTCCGCCCCCCAGAGTCACCTCGGGTCCGTAGCTCGCCACCTGAACCGGCGCGGACCAAGAAGGGAACGTCCATGCTGACGACGGTCATCGCGGTGCACACCGGCGACCGGGAGGGCGTGCACGACCTGACCGGCGACTGCGCCGGATTCGCCGCGGCCGCGGGCGGTGACGGGCTGCTCCATGTCTTCACCCCGCATGCCACCACCGGCATCGCCATCATCGAGCTCGGCTCCGGCAGCGACGAGGACCTTCTCGCTGCGCTGCGCGAGCTGCTGCCCGTCGACGACCGGTGGCGGCACGCGCACGGAACCCACGGTCACGGGCGGTCGCACGTGCTGCCGGCGCTGGTCGGGCCGGGTGCCGTCGTACCGGTGCTGGCGGGCCGGTTGGCGCTCGGGACCTGGCAGTCTATCGCGCTGGTCGATCTCAACGTGGACAACCCGGACCGCTCTGTTCGGCTGTCCTTCCTGCCAGGGTGACCCGGCGGCACTTGCGCCGGGGCCGGTGACCGGGTGGACTACGGCAGTCAGGGCCGTCCGGCTCGGGTACGCCGGCGAGACCACGTCTCCTTCGGAGGGCAGGCAGTGAGCGCGACCGCGGACTCCGCGGAAGGCCAGCGCAGCCCGGCAGGCCGGCTGGGCATCGCCGCCGGCGCCGTCGTCCAGGAGCTCGGCTTCGACGACGACTGCGACGACGACCTGCGCCGGGCGGTGGTCGACCGCACGGGTAGCGAGCTGGTCGTCGCCGACCATGTGGAGGTCGTTGACGTCGTACTGCTGTGGTGGCGGGAGGACGACGGCGACCTGGTCGACGCCCTCGTCGACGCGCTCGGACCGCTGGCGGCCAACGGTGTCATCTGGTTGTTGACGCCCAAGGCCGGGCGGACGGGGCACGTGGAGGCGAGCGACATCAGTGAGGCGGCGCAGACCGCCGGTCTGAACCAGACCAGCACCATCAGTGCCGCTCGAGAGTGGTCGGGCGCCCGGTTGGTGGCCCGCGGCACCCGCCGCTGAGCCGAGTTGCTGCGGAGGGATAAGCGGATGGTGGTCGAGGTGGGCGACGAGGGACCTGACTTCGAGCTCAAGGACCAGCACAACACGGCGGTGCGGCTCTCGGGGTTCCGCGGGGCGAAGAACGTCGTCCTGGTCTTCTACCCGTTCGCTTTCACCTCGACGTGCACCGGCGAGCTGTGCGCGATCCGCGACGAGCTTCCGACCTTTCAGAACGAGGACGTCCAGGTGCTGTCGGTCTCGGTCGACTCCGTTCCCGCCCACCGGGTCTTCGCCGACGCCGAGCAGCTCAGCTACCCGATGCTTTCCGACTTCTGGCCGCACGGGGCGGTGGCCCGGCAGTACGGCGTCTTCGACGAGGAGCGCGGCGCCGCCGTACGAGGCACCTTCATCCTCGACCGGAAGGGCGTGGTCCGTTGGAAGGTCGTCAATGCGATCCCGGACGCCCGCGACCTGGCCGAGTACGAGAAGGTGCTGGCGTCCCTGTAGGAGGCGACTTCCGGTGCCCTGCACGTTGTGCGGCGTACGCCAGGCCGATCCTGTCCGCGGAGCCAGCCCGTGGAAGCGCGCAGTGCGCGACGGCACGCAGGTGCTGGTCTGCCCCGACTGCCAGTTGGGCCAAGACTGGACGGCCGAGCTGGACCGCTGTCCGGCGTGTGGCTCCACGGCGCTGGTGAGGGCCTTGGGGGAGACCCGCTGTCGCTCCTGCGGCGCGGCTGACAGTGGTGTCTTATCGGCGCCTCCTCGGCCACCGGCTGCTGGCCTCGCGGCTGAGGTGGACGCGGCGGTCGACCGGATACTGCGGCGTACGACCGACGGCCGCTGATCAGCGCGCCGAGCGGACCGGTCGGGACGGCGGCCTGGTTTACCCTTCCCGTCGGGGCGCGTAGCTCAGCGGGAGAGCACCCGCCTTACAAGCGGGTGGTCGCTGGTTCGATCCCAGCCGCGCCCACTCTAGCCCCTCTACCTGCGGAAACACCGCAGACACGTCCGGCTAGCGACTAGCACAACGCTCAGACAGGCGATAACATCGCCTCCATGGAGGACTACTGGGCGGGCATGCGAAGGGACTGGGCGCGCTCGATGCGGCAGCGCAACCTGTCGCCGAAGACGCAGGAGATCTACCTGCGGGCCGCCGAACAGCTCGCCGCGCACCTGGCGACGCACGGCGGGCCGAGCACCGCCGCCGGGCTGCGCCGCTCCCATCTCGAGGAGTTCCTGGGCGACTTCGCCCGGGACCGCCGGCCCGCCACCGTGTCGCTGACCTTCCGGGCGCTCCAGCAGTTCTGCGCGTGGCTGGTCGACGAGGACGAGATCAAGCGGTCGCCGATGGAGCGGCTCAAGGCGCCCATCGTTCCCGAGCAGCCGGTGCCGGTGCTCTCCGACGCCGAGCTGCAGCGGCTGCTGGCGGCCTGTGACGGGCGGGAGTTCGTAGCCCGCCGCGACACCGCCATCGTGCGGCTGCTGGTCGACACCGGCGGACGGCGGGCGGAGATCGCCGCCCTGCACGTCGACGACCTCGACTTCGATGGCGACGTCGCCCACGTCCTCGGCAAGGGTCGCCGCGCCCGCGCGCTGCCGTTCGGGGACAAGACCGCCACGGCCCTGCGCCGGTGGCTGCGCGTCCGGGCCACCGATCGTCACGCGGGCCGGCCTGAGCTGTGGCTGGCCGAGAAGGGGCGTGGCCCGCTGACCGCTGGTGGGGTCGCTCAGATGTTGGAGCGGCGCGGCCAGCAGGCCGGGATAGCCAACCTGCACGCGCATCGCTTCCGCCACACCGCCGCCCATGCCTGGCAGTCCGCCGGCGGCAGCGAGAGCGACCTTATGCGGATCATGGGCTGGCGCTCGCCGCAGATGCTCCGCCGGTACGCTGCCTCCGCGGCCGACGAGCGTGCCCGGGAAGCGCATCGCCGGCTGGCGCTCGGCGACCGGGTGTAGCGACACGCCGTCACGCTGAACCGCTGGGGAGCACACCGGCCGCTACGCTGTACTTGCACCCCGACCCGGCGGATTCCGGGGCGGCCGGGCTGATCCCGGAGAAGACCCCCGACCGTGCGGGCACTCACGGGCGGCCTCGCAGGTGGTGCGGTGAGGTCCCGGGCTGGATAGCGCCGTGGTGACCGGGCCGGCGCAGGCAGCTGAGCGCTGCCCATAGTCCCCCCGGGACTCCGCATGGCCCTCACACCTGCGCAGCGCGCGCTGCGCTCCCGCCTGGCCGCGTACGAACGCTGGTCCCGGCACGACCCGGTCGCCGGCACCGCGGCCGCCCGGGCCGCGTTCGCCGACCGCTTCACCCGCCAGGTCGACCCCGACGGCGTACTGCCCGAGGACGAGCGCCTGCGCCGGGCCGACTCTGCCAAGCGCGCCTACTTCGCGAAGTTGGCCTTCGCCTCCTCGCGGGCGCGGGCCGCCCGTAGCGGCGACGGCGGCGTCGCATGATCGCCCCGGCGTACACTGATCCGAACCGCCGGCCGTGCCGGCGACGCTCCACGCTCTCCGTGGCCCGTGGCCGCGACCTCGCCGCCGTGCGGCATCTCTCCGCTGCCTTGTCGGCCGTGTCGACATCGCTGGCAGCGCGTCGCCGAAGGCGCGCGGTGGACGACCACGAAGTTCTAGTTCTCCGTGACGACGAACGTCTTCTCCGGCAAGACCGGACGCTCGACGAGATCCTCCGTGACCCGGCCTTCCGCGCCTGGCAGCAGGCCTGGCGGCGCCGGATCGCCTTCTCCCGACGGCTGGAGCCGCTCGAGGACGGCTGGACGACCGACCCGCTGGCGCCCGCTGGTCGGTGGGCATGCTGAGCGCGGCGGAGAGGATCGCCGCGGCCAACGCACCGCGAGACGGCGATCACCAGGGGGACCCGGCCTACCTGGCCAAGCTCACCGCGCGGCGGACCAGCTGGACAGCTCTCGAGCTGATGGCCGCCGTCTTCCCGCCACCGCGCTGGGCCGTTCCGGGCCTGGTCGCGGAGGGGCTGACGCTGCTCGTCGGCGCGCCGAAGGTGGGCAAGAGCTGGGCCGCGCTCAACCTCGCGGTCGCCTGCGCAACGGGCGGCAAGGCGTTCGGCCGGATCGACGTCGAGGCCGGCGACGTGCTCTACCTGGCCCTCGAGGACACGCCGCGGCGGCTGCAGTCCCGGCTGCGCAAGGTGCTGGCCGGCTTCCCGGCACCGGAGCGGCTCACCATCTCGACCACGTGCGAGCCCCTGGCCCGCGGCGGCTCGGAGCGGATCAGCGGCTGGCTGGAGACTCACCCGGGCACTCGTCTGGTCATCGTGGACGTGTTCGCCCGCGTCCGCGGCCGGAGCTCCCAACAGGTCAGCGCGTACGAGGCGGACTACGGCCCGCTCGCCCAGCTCAAGGCCGTCGCCGACCGCTTCGGCGTCGCCATCCTGGTGCTACACCACACCCGAAAGGCCGGGGCCGAGGACTTCATGGACGAGGTCTCTGGCACGCAGGGTCTCAACGGTGCCGCCGACGCCACCTTGGTCCTCAAGCGCTCACGCGGCCAGGCGGACGCCACCCTCCAGGTCAGCGGCCGAGACATCGAAGAGAGCGCGTACGCGCTGTCCTTCGCCGCCGACCTCGGTGCCTGGCAGCTGCTCGACGGCCCGGTCGAGGACTACACCCTCGGCGACACCCGGACACGGGTGCTGGCCTACGTCCGGGCGACAGGCGGCGCGACACCGAAGCAGGTGGCCGAGTCGCTCGGCATCGACCACGCCACCGCGAAGCAGACCTGCTACCGGATGAGCCGGGACGGCCAGCTCGACACCGACGGCCGGGGACTGTACCTACCGCTGTCACCTGTCACCCCCGTCACCCTGTCACCCAAGATCGCTGCGGGTGACACCCCGCCTGAGCACCTGTCACCGGCCACACCCCCTTTGACCTGGCCGGGTGACACCGGTGACACGGGTGACAGTGCCTCGCGGCCGGTGACGCCATGAGCAACAGCCGGCGCCTTCGCCGCCGTAGCAGCACCGACGCCGACTCGCTGGCCCTCGCCTACGCGGACGGCTACCGCTGCCCGGACTGCTCCAGCACCAGCGAGCTGGTGGAGCAGGCGCCCGGTGTCTTTGTCCTGACCGTCGCCCACGACGACACCTGCCCGACGCTGCGAAGGATGGAGAGGAACCGATGACCACTCACACCCCCGCCGAGGCGCTTGACGCGACCCGTCTCCTGGTCGCGATGGCGAGGGCCTGGCATGCCGCGGACCTCGAGGCGTTCGACGCGCTGGCCCGCGGCATCGAGGACCCGGACATGGTCATCTCGGCTGCCGTGTCGCTGCTCGCCCTGACGGCCCGTGGGTTCGGCCCGCTGCTCGGACAGGACGCCGACGACGTGTTCGACGCGATGGCTGGCCTGTCCGGGATGGAGCAGCCCGAGTGACCGTGCTCCGTCCCTGCATCGAGTGCGGTACGCCGGCCGACGGCACGCGCTGCCCGAGCTGCGAGGCCGAGCGTCAGGCCGCGCTCGACGACCGCCGCGGCACGCCTACCGAGCGCGGCTACGACAGCCGGTGGGCACGGCTCAGCCGACGTGCTCGACGTCTTCAGCCCTGGTGCCTGGACTGCGGCACCACCGAGGACCTGACCGCCGACCACAAGCGTTGGCCGGCGCGGAGCCTGGCCGACGTCGCGGTCGTCTGTCGGCCGTGCAACTCCCGCCGCGGCGCGACCAGGGGGGCCAACCCTCGCGGTGAAGTGCTGACACCCCCGCCCCAGGCAATCTTCCAAACCGACTCTGTGTCACCGGCCAGGAGCAGGGCGTGAGGAGAGGGCCGAAGGCCGCCGCCTCGACCGATCCGCTGCCGCTCGAGGGCCTGCCGCCCGCGGGTGGCGCCAGGGTCGCCGAGTTCGCCCGCCGCTTCCTGGTGGTGCCGCGCGGCCACGGCGCGGGTGGTCCGCTGCTGCTCCGTCGTTGGCAGCTCGAGATCGTCGACGCGCTGTTCGGTGAGCCGCGGCCGTGGACCGGACTCCTGTCGCTGCCGCGCGGCCAGGGCAAGACCACGTTGTCCGCGGCGCTGGGCCTCTACGCGCTGCACGCCGATGGCGTGGCCGGCCCTCAGGTGCTCGCGGTTGCCTCCGACGAGCGCCAGGCCGGCATCGTCCTCGGCCTGGCCCGGCGGATGACCGAGCTGTCGGCGGAGCTGGCCGAGCGGACGGTGGTCTACCGCGACCGGCTCGTCGTGCCGCGCTGCGACGGGGCGATGTTCGCGCTGCCGAGCGAGGCCGCCGCCGTCGAGGGCTACGACCCGACGCTGTGCCTGGTCGACGAGCTCGCCCACGTTCCCGAGCCGGTCTGGGAGTCCCTCACCGGCTACGCCGGCAAGCGGTCCTCGAGCCTGACGCTGGCGATCAGCACCCCGGCCGCGTCCGAGGACTCCTTGATGTACCGGCTGGTCGCCGAGCGCCGCGCCAACCCCTCGCCGCTGCACTACCTGCGCGAGTACGCCGCCCCGGCCGGCTGCGCGCTCGACGACGAGAGCGCATGGGAGCAGGCAAACCCCGCCCTCGACGACTTCGCGTCTCGCGACGCGCTGCGCTCGAAGCTGACCTCGCTGCGGGAGCCGGCGTTCCGCCGGTACTGCCTCGGCCAGTGGGTCACCGGGTCGGAGTCCTGGCTGCCGTTCGGCGCGTGGGCTGCCGTCGCCGACCCGGCGCGGGTGGTCCCGGACGGCACCGAGGTCGTGGTCGGCTTCGATGGCAGTGCGAGCGGTGACAGCACGGCGCTGGTGGCCGCGACGGTGGAGCCGACGCCGCACGTGTTCCTGCTCGAGGCGTGGGAGAACCCCGGTGATGCCCGCTGGCGGGTGCCGCGGCAGACCGTCATCGACGCCGTGGACGCCGTCTTCGACCGCTTCACGGTGCGCGAGATGGTGGCGGACCCGTGGGGCTGGCGGACCGAGTTGCAGGGCTGGCAGGAGCGCCACGGCGACGCGGTGATCGAGCAGCCGACCAACGTCGTGTCGAGGATGGCGCCGGCCTGCGACAAGTTCTATGCCGCGGTGATCGACCGACGGCTGACGCACGACGGCGATTCCCGGCTCGCCCGGCACGTCAACAACGCCGCGGCGAAGTCGACCTCGCTCGGCGACGTCGTGGTCAAGGACCGCCGCAACTCACCGAACAAGATCGACGCCTGCGTCGCGGCCGTGATCGCCCATGACCGCGCCGTGTGGCTCGCCACCCGCACCCAACCCAAGAGACGAGTTCTGAGCTGGTGAACATCGACGACACGGTCGCCGTGCTGTCCCGCGCGCTCGACGACGCGCAGCTGCCGCTCCGCGGCCACGGCGCCTACTACGCCGGCACCCAACCGCTCGCCTTCATCGCCCCGGCCGACGTCGAGGCGCTCAAGTCCCGGATCTTCAAGCTGCCGGTGAACCTGACCAGGCTGGCGGTAGACGTGCTGGCCGACCGGCTCCGCGTGGAGGGCTGGAACACCGGCCGCGGTACCCCGGCCGACCTCGACCTGTGGCGGCTGTGGAAGCGCGCCGGGATGATCGAAGGCAGCGACCAGGTGACCCGCGCGGCGCTGGTGTACGGCCGGTGCCCGGTGTCGGTGTGGTCCGGCCCGCGCGGCGTCAGCATCCGGCCGGAGTCTCCGGCGCAGACCGTCGTCGCCCACGACCCGGCCACCGGCGAGCGGTCGGCTGCGCTCAAGCGCTGGCAGGGCGCCGGCTACGGGTGGGGCGTCCTGTACGGCCCGGACGCCGTCCGCCGGCTCCGGACGGCGAGCAACGTGCCGGCCGGCGCCGAGCTGCCGGCCGAGGGCTGGACCGTGGTGGAGAAGCTGGACAACCCGCTCGGCGTCGTGCCGGTGATCGACGTGGTCAACCGCCCGTCGGTGGGCGGCCTGGCCGGCGTCTCCGAGATGGCCGACGTTGAGCCGTTGGTCGATGCGATCTGCAAGCTCGCGTCCGACATGCTCGTGAGCGCCGAGTTCGGCGCCCGGCCCCGCCGCTACACCCTCGGCGTGGAGATCACCGAGGACGAGAACGGCGACCCGGTCAACCCGTTCGTCGAGGGTGCGGCCCGGGTGTGGCAGCTCGAGGGCAACCGCACTGACGCGATGGTGGGCCAGCTCGACCCGATGAGCCTCACGCCGTACACCGAGGCGATCTCGGCCCTCGTGCACCAGGTCGCCGCGCTGTCCCAGCTCCCGCCGTCGATGGTGGGGATCGCCATGAATCAGCCGGCCAGTGCGGAGGCGCTGCGAGCCGGTGAGGCCGGCCTGGCCGCTCGAGCGCGGGCTCGTCAGCGCGCGTTCACCGGGCCATGGGCCGAGGTCATCCGGCTGGCAGCGGAGATCACCGACGGCAAGCCGCGTCCTGAGCTCGAGGACGTCGAGCCGGTGTGGAGCGACCCGGAGACGCCGACGGTGGCGCAGGCCGCGGACGCCGCCAGCAAGCTGGTCGGGGCCGGCATCCTGTCCGTCGACGGCGCCCTGGACCAGCTGGGCTACACGCCGGAGCAGCGGGAGGCCGAGCGGGTCGCCCGCCGGACGGCAGCGCTCGACGGTGCTGGGCTCGACCTCACCGCGCTGCTGGCCGGGTCGGCGTGAGCCATTCCCGCCTGCTGGGCGACCAGCCGATGCAGCTCCTCGCCGTCGTGCTGTCCGCGAAATGGCACAGCGACGTCGGCCACCGTGAGGCGGCGGCCGAGGGCTTCCGGGAGGTCGCCGAGAGGGCCGCCGCGCTCGCGGATGAGCTGACCGCCGATGGCGGCTGACGCGGTGCTCCTCCGGTACCGGGACCGCGCGCTGCGGCTGGCCGGCTCGAGCGAGAGCGCCGTGCTGGCCCTGTGGTCCCGGTACGAGGCCGGCCAGCTCGACGAGGCGCAGTTCCGGGACCTGGCCGCCGCCGTGATCGCCGCCCACAACGCCAGGGCGACCACCCTGGCCGACCTGGCCCTCGCCGCGGTGCTGTCCGCCGAGCTCGGCAAGCTCACGCCGGCGCTCGGTCTGCTGCAGAGTGCCGACGACCGGCCTCGCCTCGCCGCCGCGCTCGGCACCCTGCTGGACCGGGCCGGCTCGCTCGAGCTGCCCGGCGCCGCTGCCGCCGAGCGGTCGGCAGCCGAGCGCGCGATGGTGGTCAGGATCGCCCGGAGCGAGCCGCTGGACGCCGCGCAGGTCACCTTCCAACGCGGCATGCAACGGCGCCGGGTGCCCGGCTGGACCCGCGGCACCGGACCGAAGCCGTGCCCGCTCTGCTCCTCGCTGGCCGACGGCACGGTGATGTCGCCGTCCACCCGCATGGCCCGCCACAAGGGCTGTAGCTGCTACCAGATCCCGACCGAGAGGACCCCGCGATGACCGAGAAGAGTGGATCACTGTCGCCCATGGGCGACAGTGAGGACGTGTCCACCGTGGTGGACAAAGATCAAGAGTCCGAGAGTGGATCAGTGTCCACAATCGTAGACAAAGATCAGGAACCGGAGATGTTCGACCGGGCGTACGTCGAGCGGCTGCGCGAGGAGTCCGCCGGCTACCGGGTGAAGGCGAAGCCGGTCGACGAGCTGCGGACCCGGCTGGTGACCGCCTACGCCGCCGCCACCGGCCGGCTGGCCGACGCCACCGACCTGCCGTACGACGCCGAGCTACTCGACGACGACGGCCTGGTCGACGAGCCGAAGGTGCGCGCAGCGGTCAACGCGCTGCTCGTGCGAAAGCCGCACCTGGCCAGCCGGCGCCCGACCGGCAGCGTCGACCAGGGCGTCCGCGAGGACGAGGCCGGTGTGTCGCTGGTGGGGCTACTGCGCGGCGCGTAACATGATCTCCGGGCCTGGTGCCCGCTGCACGGACGGCCTGGCGCCGACGTGATCCCACCCGGATCGACACGTCGGAGTCGTCATGCCCGAGAACACCCAGACCCCCGCCGCCGGCGGCGTCCTCACCCAGACCCAGGTCGCCGCGCTGCTGTTGCAGCCGTTGCAGGCCGCGTCCGTCTTCCTGGCCAGCGGTCCGAGGATCTTCGACACCGCCGGCGGCAACACGCTCCGCATCCCGCGGCTGGCCGGCTCGACCGGGGCCGCGTGGGTCTGTGAGGCGCAGCCGATCCCGGACGACGACGTCACCTTCGGCGAGCTGACCCTGCTGCCGAAGCAGATGTGCAGCTTGAAGACCATCACCAAGGTCAGCGACGAGCTGCTGCGGCAGTCCATCGTCGCCCTGGACGCCGTGCTCAAGGCCCGGCTGGTCAACGACGTGGCCGGGGCGCTGGACGCCGAGCTGATCGCCGGCACCACCACCGACGGCACCCGGCCGCGCGGGCTGCTCAACCAGCCCGGCGTCCAGACCATGGCCGTCGGTGGGGCCGCCACCTTCGACGTCCTCTACGACATGATCGGGAAGCTGCTCACCGCGAACGTGGACGCCACCGCGGCCCGCTGGCTGATGACGCCGGGCGTCTTCCAGAGCTTGCGGAAGACGAAAGACAGCGGCGGCGGCTACCTCATGCAGCCGTCCGTGACGGAGCAGGGCGCCTTCCGCCTGCTGGGCTACCCGGTCACCGTGAGCCCGCGCATCCCCACCACGGGCACCGGCGCCGGCACCACGAAGATCGTGCTGTGGACGCCGTCCATGTACGCCGTCGCCCGCGACATCGCGCCCGAGGTCAAGGTCCTCACCGAGCGGTACGCGGACACCGGCCAGGTCGGCATCCGGGTGCAGGCCCGCTACGACGCCGCGCCGCTGTACCCGGAGTCCGTCGTCATCGCCACCGGCGTCACCGGCTCGTAGTCGTGTCGGTCAGCACCGTCAACTCGCTCCCGAACCCGGTCGGGATCACGGGTCTGGACGTCGCACAGTTTCTCGGCCGGGGTGACGACGAGGGTCTCGTCACCCTGGCCGAGGAGCACCTGCCGGTCATCGCCGCCTTCGCCCGGAATCACACCCGCGGCCGCGGCTTCACCGAGGCCGCCATCAGCAGCGACCTGCTCGCCGCGATCTTGACGGCCACGGCCAGGTTGGTCGTCAACCCCGAGCAGCTCGCCCGGCAGGCGGTCGGCGTGAGCGGCGGCATCTCGCACGAGACGCTCGGCAGCTTCGCCGGCTGGACGCTGGCAGAGACGATGGTGCTCAACAGCTACCGGCGCCGGTCGGCGTAAGGGTCAGGCGGGCAGCACCGCCGCTCGACGGTTAGAGCTTGTACTGGCTGGCGGCGTGGTCAACGCACAGGCAAACCGCGCGCATGATCCTCGCCGGGGAGCCGTTGACGTTCTCTGGCCGAGCTGGTGGACGAGCGACGACGTCCGCCTCGGCTGTGCAGCCCTCAACCTGGCACTGGCCTAGGTCCGGGTCGCTGTCAGGGGCCGGCGGAAGGTCTGGTGTCATCGGGCGACCGTAGCGCGCGCGGACCGCTGCTTGTGCCCGGGGCCGCCCGGGGTAGGAACGGCCGCATGACCGTGGCCGAGCGCGAGTGGATCCGGGCACACCTGCGCGACCTGGAGGACGCCGAGGGCTGGATCGTCGGGCAGCTCGACCCCATGCCGGACCGAATCGACCGGGTGCTCGAGGGCGGCGCGCAGCTATGGCGCCGGGAGATCGGCCTGTGGTCGCAGCAGGAGGAGCTGGACGAGATCATCGAGATTAACGATCTCTGCGCCGATGCCAGGGAACGCGCCCGCGACCTGAACCGGCAGGACTGGAATGCCCTCCCGCTCGCGGAGCGGCGTCACCGGGCGGGGGCCGCGCGGAAGCGCTTTCATGGGTACCTGCGCGATGCCAAGCGTCGGGCAGCCGCCGAATCAGTGACGCGATAACTTGGGCCGTTGCGCTCGCCAGAAAGCCGCATAACCGCAGGTCAGCACACTGCTGAGGCCGGACCGCCTTACAAGCGGGTGGTCGCTGGTTCGATCCCAGCCGCGCCCACCCCTGCAGGTTGTTGACGGTTCGTCCTCCGGGACACATCATGCGTGCGTGACCACTCACGCTGGCGTGATGTTGCCGCCTCGGGCGGCGGAGGTGCTCCGGCTCTTGGCCGACCCGCTGCGGCTCTCGATCGTCCGGGCGCTGGCGAGGGAGCAGCTCTGCACCTGTCATCTCGTCGACGAGCTGGGAGTCCGGCAGACCACGATCTCCAACCAGCTGCGCCAGCTGCGGGAGGCCGGCGTGGTGGAGGTCGAGCCGGCCGGCCGGTACACGTACTACCAGCTGCATCCCGATCTGCTCGACGAGCTGGCGGCCTGGCTCGGCGAGCTCGCGCAGGACGCCCGGGCTGCCACCGCCGTGAAGCGGCCGTGCCGATGACCGTGCTGGCCCGCGAGACGCTGGCCGAGCTGATCGGTACGGCGTTCCTCGTGGCGGCGGTGGTCGGCTCCGGGATCGCCGCTGCCCGGCTCTCGCCCGGTGACGGGGGCATGCAGCTGCTCGAGAGCAGCCTGGTCACCGGCGCCGCCCTGGTCGCCATCATCCTGGCGGTCGGGCCGGTCTCGGGTGCCCACCTCAACCCGGTTGTGACGCTGGCCGACCGGGTGTTCGGTGGGCTTACGAGCCGCGAGGCCGTCAGCTACGTCGGCGCCCAGCTGGTCGGTGGAGCCGTCGGGGCGGTGCTGGCCAACCTGATGTTCGAGCTACCGGCGGTCAGCGTCTCAACGCACGGCCGCTCCGCTGGGAGCCTGTGGCTGGGTGAGGTGGTCGCGACGTTCGGGCTGCTCCTGGTCGCCTTCGGAGTGGCCCGCTCCGCGCGCCCGAGCGCCGCACCGTTCGCGGTCGGTGGCTACATCGCGGCGGCGTACTGGTTCACCAGCTCGACCAGCTTCGCCAACCCGGCCGTGACCGTGGCCCGAACGATGTCGGACTCCTTCGCCGGCATCGCGCCGGCGTCGGTGCCCGCCTTCCTGGTCGCCCAAGTTGTCGGTGCGGCGCTCGCCGTCGGCGCCGTAGGGCTGCTCTATCCCGACGCGGCTGGCGCGTCGACCCGGCTGGTGGTGCCGCATGAGCCGGCCATCGCGGCCACACCCACATCTGATCCAGGAGCCCTCGATGACCATCCCGTCGACGCCCGCCCCCACTGACCGTGGGGCGGGGCCCGAGATCCTCGTCGCCTGCCGGCGAAACGCCGGGCGGAGCATCGCCGCCGGCGTGTTGCTCGACCACTACGCCCAGGGCCGAGTCGTCGTACGCACCGCCGGCTCGACGCCGGCCGACGAGATCCATCCTGAGATCCGGGCGGTGCTCGCCGAGCGCGGGCTCTCCACCGACGGGCTGGTCCCGAAGCCGTTCACCGACGAGATGGTGGCGGCGGCCGACGTCGTCATCACCATGGGCTGCGGCGAGGCCTGCCCGGTGTTTCCCGGTAAGCGCTACCTCGACTGGACGGTGGACGACCCGGCGGGTCAGCCCCTCGACCTCGTACGCCGGATCGTCGACGACATCGACGACCGAGTTCGGGCGTTGCTCCCGCAGCTGCTGTCGCTCGATCGCCAGGAGCCCGTCGCCGGTTGGCCGGTCGGGTAGGAAGGCGGCCATGCGCGACGACCTGAGGCCGGGTAGCCGGTTTCCCGACCTGTCCCTACCGGACTCCAACGGCAGCCGGCGGACACTTGCTGAGCTGGCCGCTGGAGATCCGCTCCTGCTGACCTTCTACCGCGGCTTCTGGTGCCCGAAGGAGCAGGCGTTCTTCCGGCGGCTGGTCGACTTCCAGCCCGAGGCGGAGGTCGCCTACAGCCGGTTCGTCTCGGTCAGCGTCGACCCGCCCGAGGTGGCGGCCGCGTTTCGCGCCGGCCTCGGCGCCCGGTGGACGTTCCTGTCCGACCGGGATCGGCGCTACGTCGACGAGCTCGGGCTCCGGGAGACGACCGACACCGAGCATGAGCCCTACGCGCCCACCGCCTACACGCTGTTCCCGGACCTCACGATCGCCTCGGCGTACAACGGCTACTGGTTCTGGGGACGGCCCACGCTCGAGGAGCTGCGCAGGGACTTCCGCCAGATCACGCGGTCGGTACGGCCGGACTGGGAGGTTCCGGCGTGAGCTGGTGCTGGCTCGCGCGGTCGGATTCGCCGATCGGAGGAGCCCTGGCGGCGGCGCAAATCCGGACGCTCGACGGCGAGCCGGCCGGCGTACTGCAGGTCTGGCCGGCCGGTGACCGGCCGGTCGAGCATGCGGTGAAGATCGATGCACGGGTGGTGGACACCGCTGGCACGGCGGCCCGGCTCTCGCTCGTGGAGTTCCCGCCCGATGGCGAACCGCTCTACGACGACCCGACGGTCTCCCAGGCGATCCGCGACGTGCTGGCCGGTCCACCTCCCGACGCGGTGACCACCTTCGTGCGCGACGGCGTACACCTGGCCGGGGCGCTCACGGCCCGACGTGACCGGTACGACCTCACCGGCGACCCGTTCGCCCGCCTCCGCCCGCAGCGCCTGCTACAGGTCGACGCCGGCCTGCTGGGACGGGTGCCGATGCCGTGCGGGCCGGTCATGCAGCGGTACGCCGGCCAGCCCTGGCCAGCCGAGGGCTTCAACGGCTGACCACGGCTCGGCCTGCCGAGACAGGGGCCACTCAGCTTGCGGCCGGCAGCCGCAGCACGTCGCGGATCTGAGCGGCGAACCAGCGGCCGATGTCGTTGCGGCGGACCACCTCCGCGGCGGCTGCGCGGCGATCGCGCCGTAACGTCGGATCCATCGTCAGCGCCTCGTACAGCCCGTCGGCCTGTTGCTGGAGGTCGAAGGGGTACAGCGTGACCGCGTAGCGGCCGAGCTCCTCGTGCGCCCCCGTGTTCTCCGAGAGCGCCAGCACGCCGTCGCGGGTGTTGACGATCACCGCCTCCTTGGCGACCAGGTTCATGCCGTCGTTGAGGGCGTTGACCATGAGTACGTCGCAGACCGAGTACGCCGCGACCGCCAGCGGCAGGTCGTTCTCCAGCCGCAGGATGATCGGCTGCCAGCCGTCGCCACCATGGCGGGCGTTGACCTCGGCAACCACGGCGCCGATGGCCGCGATGTAGTCGGCGTACTCCGAGACGTCCTGCCTGCTGGGCTGGAGCAGGGCGAAGAACACGACCCTGCCCACCAGCTCCGGGTGGTCGGTCAGCAGCGTGTCGAACGCCCGGAAGCCACGGACGATGTTCTTCGAGGGGTCGGTGCGATCGACCCGGGCGATCAGCTGCCGACCGCCGCCCAGATACCGCTCGGAGAGCATCTCGACGTTGGTGGCCACCTCGTCGGTGCCTACCAGCTTCTCCAGCGCCCCGACGTCGATGGAGATCGGGTAGAAGCGCGCCTGCACCTGCCGGTTCCCGAGATGGATGGTCATGGCGTCCAGATCGCAGCGCAGGCCGAGCAACTCACGGCAGCACAGCACGAAGTTGCGCGCATATCGGCTGGTGTGGAAGGCCACCACGTCGTTGCCGAGCAGGCCGCGGAAGATCTCGTTGCGCATGTCGGGCGGCAGGATCCGCCAGGCGTCCGGGCCGGGCCACGGGATGTGCGTGAAATGGGTGATCAGGGCGTCCGGGCAGCGTTTCCGCACCCGGTCGGCCACCAGGTAGAAGTGGTAGTCGTGCAGCATCACCAGGGCACGGCCGCCGTAGGCCTGCACCCGCTCGGCCACCGCGTCGGCGAAGATCTCGTTCACCGCGACGTAGGAGGCGAAGGCCTCGTGGTCGCGCGCGGTGAGGGCCGGGGCGTTGGCCAGCCCGTAGAGGCCGTGCTGGATGAACCACAGCAGCGGGTTGGCGACCACCGAGTAGAAGTCGTCATGGCGGGCCGGGTCGACGTTCACCATGACGAGCTGCATGGCCGGCCCAGCGGAGTACGACGGCGCATCGGCCAGCAGATGCGGTGTCGGCGCCATCCCGATCTCGACCGGCCGGCCGCCCGCCTCCGCCATCACGGCGCGGTCCTCGTCGGTTGTCGCGACGCAGACCCAGACCGCCTCGGGCAGGTGTTCCGCCAGCCCCAGCAGGGCAGTGACCAGCCCGCCGCTGCCGCGCGACCCCGTGCGTTCCCCGTCCACCCGCCGGAACGACACCGGCCCTCGGTGCGACAGCACGACGACCGGTAGTTCCAGCGCGTGGAGGGGGTCCACCGGGTTCGGCGGCTCGTTCACCGGCGGCTCCTCTCGGTCGGGGACGCTTCCGTCCTCGGACGACTCGGTCAGGATGCCGCACGAGTCGGTAGCCTCCGACGACGTGACGGCCGACGACTCCACCTGCCCGCAGCTGGCCGACGTCCTGTCCGTTCTCGACCGGCTCTACGATCCGGCGTGGGCGCAGCCATGGGACGCCGTGGGGCTCGTCACCGGCGACCCGGACGCGATCGTACGTCGGGTGCTCTTCGCGGTGGACCCGGTGGCCGCAGTGGCGGAGGAAGCGGTGCAGGCCGGAGCCGACCTGCTGGTCACCCACCACCCGCTTTTCCTGGCGCCCGTGCACGGCGTACCGGCGACGACGGCAAAGGGCCGGCTGCTGCACCGGCTGCTCCGCGCCGGCGTGGCGCTGCACGTCGCGCACACCAATGCCGACGTCGCCAACCCGGGCGTCTCCGACGCCCTCGGACAGGTGCTGGGGGTGGCCGGCTTGCGGCCACTTTCGGCTGCGCCGGCCGATCCGCTGGACAAGCTGGTGACCTTCGTTCCGCAGGCCGAGGCGGAGGGGGTTCTCGACGCGCTCGCCAGGGCGGGTGCCGGCGGCATCGGGGAGTACAGCCGATGCGCCTGGACCACCGCCGGCATCGGCACCTTTATGCCCGGACCCGGCGCCGCGCCGGCGATCGGCCGGGCCGGCGAGGTCGAGCGGGTGGCGGAGACCCGGCTGGAGATGGTCCTGCCGCGGGCACGGCGCGCGGCGGTCGTTACGGCACTGCTTGCGGCTCATCCCTACGAGGAACCGGCGTACGACGTCCTCGAGCTGGCTCTGCCACCGGTGGGGCGAGGCCATGGCCGCATCGGCGAGCTGCCGGTCACCGAGCCGCTGCGGGACTTCGTCGCCAGGGCGGCGGCCCGGCTCCCGGCGACGGCCGGTGGCCTGCGTACGGCCGGGAACCCGGACCGGGCGATCCGAACGGTGGCTGTCTGCGGGGGCGCCGGCGACGACCTGTTCGAGGAGGCCAAGGTCGCCGGCGCCGATGTCTACCTCACCGCCGATCTTCGTCACCATCCCGTCTCCGAGCTGGTCGAGGAGGGCGGGCCGGCTCTGGTGGACGCCGCGCACTGGGCGACGGAGTGGCCCTGGCTCCCCGATGCCGCGGAGCGGCTGCGCTCCGAGCTGGCGGCGATCGGCACTACGGTGGAGACGGCGGTGTCCCGGCTCAGAACGGATCCCTGGACGCTGCACCAGCCGTCGCCGAGCGAGGGGTCGAGGTGGTAAGCGCCGCGCCACTGACGCAGCAGCGCCTGTTGGCCCTGCAGGCGCTCGACGCTGCCCTCGACCGGCTGGCACATCGCCGGGCCACCCTGCCGGAGCTGGCCGAGCTCGAACGGCTGACCGCCCGGCTCGACCAGCTGCACCAGGAGATCGTCCGCGCCGAGACCGAGGACAGCGACCAGGAGCGCGAACAGACCAAGCTCGAGGTCGACGTCGAGCAGGTGCGCACGCGCAGCGACCGGGACCGGTCCCGCCTCGACGCCGGGGCGGTCGGCTCGCCGCGGGAGCTCGAGAACCTCCAGTCCGAGATCGTCTCGTTGGCCCGCCGGCAGGCCGACCTCGAGGAGCAGGTGCTCGAGGTCATGGAGCGCCGCGAGGTGATCGAGTCGCGGCTGGGTGTCCTGCGCGCGGAACGCGCCATGCTCACGGCCGAGCGGGACGCCGTCCACGAGCGGCGGGACGTTGCGTACGCCGAGATCGAGGCGGCCACTGCGCGAGACGCGGAGGAGCGCGTCGGGGTGGCTGCCGAGCTGCCGCCCGAGCTGATGTCGCTGTACGAGAAGATTCGGGCCGACAAGGGCGGGGTGGGTGCGGCCGCCCTGCAGCGCGGCCGGTGCGAGGGCTGCCACCTGTCGCTGTCCGGAGTCGACCTGGCCGCCATCCGGGTCGCGTCCCCGGACGCCGTGCTGCGCTGCGAGGAGTGCCGCCGGATCCTGGTCCGGACGCCCGAGTCAGGTCTGTGACCGGTCGGCGGCTGGTCGTCGAGGCCGACGGCGGCTCGCGCGGCAACCCGGGGCCCGCCGGCTACGGAGCTGTGGTGCGCGACGCGGAGACTGGCGAGGTGCTGCGCGAGGTCGCCGGTGGTGTCGGTCGGGCTACCAACAACGTCGCGGAGTATCAGGGCCTGCTGGCCGGGCTGCGGGCCGCCGCCGAGCTGGAGCCGGCCGCGGTCGAGGTCCGGATGGACTCCAAGCTGGTCGTCGAGCAGATGGCCGGCCGCTGGCAGGTCAAGCACCCGGACATGCGCAGGCTCCGCCTGGAGGCAGCCGAGGTCGTACGCCGGCTGCCGGCCGTCAGCTTCCGGCACATCCGGCGCGAGCTCAACGGGCACGCTGACCGGCTGGCCAACGAGGCGATGGACGCGGCTGCGCGCGGCGAGGTGTGGTCATCGCAGCGGTTGGTTCCGGGGCCGGTGGAGCTCCCGACGGCTCGCACACCGGGGTGGGGGACACCCACCACTGTCCCGACGGTCACCCTGCTGCTCCGCCACGGCGCCACCGCGCTCTCGGGCGAAAAGCGGTTCAGTGGGCTTGGCGACGTACCACTATCCGAGCTGGGGCGCGGCCAGGCCGCTGCGGCCGCGGACCGGCTGGGGCGCCGAGAGGACGTCGAGGCGGTGGTCTGTTCGCCGCTGCTGCGGGCGCGGGAGACCGCCCAGGTGGTCGGGGACCGGCTCGACCTGCCGGTGGAGGTGGAGGTTGCGTTCCGCGAGACCGACTTCGGCGAGTGGGAAGGGGCCACCTTCGCCGAGGTGGCGGAGAAGTGGCCGGCGGAGCTCGCCGCCTGGCAGGGCGACGCGGAGGTCGCGCCCCCTGGCGGCGAGAGCTTCGCCGCCACCACCGCGCGGGTCCGGGATGGGCTGGTGCGGCTGCTGGTCCGTTCCGCCGAACGGACCGTGCTGGTGGTGTCGCACGTGACGCCGATCAAGACCCTTGTCAGGCTGGCCCTGGAGGCGCCGCCGGAGGCGCTCTATCGCATGCATCTCGATCCGGGCGGACTGTCGACTGTGGACTGGTACGCCGACGGGCCGGCCGTCGTCCGGCTGCTCAACGACACGGCGCACCTGAGCAGCCTGGATTCCGCAGTAGCTCGGCACGCCGCGGGTTCTTGACGAGCCGCGGTCGGTTCGACCACTGCGCCCGCCGAGGCCCGCAGCCGGGGCGGGTTACTGCGCCGAGACCATCTCCCGCAGGCGTGGCGGTCGTGCGCTGAGGCCGTTGGCCCGCCGTGCGGCCATCCAGAGCAGCGGTCCGACGACGACTACGGCACCGAGGATCCATGCCAGCGTGGTCGTCGGCACGTTCACCAGCTTGAGGCCCGACGCGAGCAGGACGAACACCAGCGCACGACGTACCAGGCCCCCAGGGGCCCGCGATGACACGCGGGCGCCGATGTAGACGCCTGGAATGCTGCCGATCAGCAGCGATGTCGTAAGGGCCAGCTTGAAGTCGCCGAAGAGCAGGTGGCCCAGCGCCGCGGAGGCCACCAGCGGGACCGCCTGCACCAGGTCGGTGCCGACCAGCTGGCCGGCCCGCAGGCTGGGGTAGAGCAGCAGCAGCAGAACGATGATGAGTGACCCGCTGCCGACCGAGGTCATGCCGACCACCAGACCGCCCAGCGCGCCGATCATCATGGTGGGAAGGGGGCGGATCTTGAACTCGGGCGGCGGCGGGGGGGTTCCGCCGGCTCGCTCGATCTCTCGGTCCTTGCCCCACTGACGCACCTGCATGAGCGCCTTGAACACGATCGAGGCGCAGGCGAGCAGCAGCGCGAACCCGAGGGTCAGCTTGATCCGGTCCTGCACCACCTGGCCGTTGCCAAGGCTGTTGAGGACTAGCACCCCGGCGAAGGCGAAGGGGACGGAACTGATCACCAGCCACTTCACCAGCGGCTTGTTCACCGTGCCGTGCCGCAGGTGCACCGCGCTGCCGACCGGCTTCATCACCACGGCGGCGACCAGGTCGCTCGAGACCGCGGCCAGTGGCTGCACGTGGAAGAGCAGCACGAGGATCGGCGTCATCAGCGCGCCGCCGCCCATGCCGGTGAGTCCGACCGTGAAGCCCACGATCAACCCGGCAAGAGCGATGAGGAAGTCGATGTGCACGATGCCCGTCCTGGTCTGGTCGGGAGCGACGCTGGCGACGCTCGGGAACTCTTGTCTACCAAACTAGTGGGGAAGCCTAGACACAGTCTCGGCAAGCCGCCCCAGGTTCTGCGGAGTGGATCGGCAGGTATACCCGTTTGGCTTAGCCCCCCCGAAGGTGCCGAACGGAGACCGCATTCATGTCCGTACGCCGACTGCGCACGCCAGGCCCGGCGGCCGAGCGGCTCGACCCCGCTTTCGGCGCGCTACGCGCCGAGCTCGAGGTGCCGGCTGAGTTCCCTGCCGCCGTGGAAGCGGAGGTGGTGGCTCCGATGCCGGCGCCTGCCTACGCCCGCCAGCGGCTGGATGTGACCGAGGTGCCGTTCGTCACCATCGATCCACCAGGGTCCATGGACCTCGACCAGGCTCTGCACATCGAGCGACTTGACGGGGGATGGCGAATTCGCTACGCGATCGCCGACGTGGCGGCGTTCGTGCACCCGGGAGGTCAGCTCGACGCCGAGGCACACCGACGCGGCGAGACGCTCTACAGCCCCGACGTCCGCACGCCGCTGTACCCCAAGTCCTTGAGCGAAGGAGCGGCGAGCCTGTTGCCCGGCCAGGCTCGCCCTGCACTGCTGTGGACGCTGGACCTCGACGGTCGGGCGGAGCCGGTGCGGACCGGCGTACGCCGGGCGTTGGTGCGTAGCCGCGAGCAGCTCGACTACGCCGGCGTACAGGACTCGCTCGACGACGGCACCGCCGCCGCGCCGCTCCGGCTGCTGCGCGAGGTGGGGGAGGCGCGACAGGCCCGAGCGCGCGAGCGGGGAGCGGTCGACCTGCGGCTGGCCGAGCAGGAGGTGGTGGCCGGCCCGGCCGGTGGCTGGCGGCTGGAGTACCGCGCGGCGCTGCCGGTGGAGGGATGGAACGCCCAGGTCTCGCTGCTCACGGGGATGGCGGCGGCGCGGCTGATGCTGGCGGCGGGCGTCGGCGTTCTCCGGACGCTGCCGCCGCCGGCCGCCGCCATGGTCGAGTCGCTGCGGCGCAGTGCCCTGGCGCTCGGGATCGACTGGCCGGTCGGTCGACCGTACGCGGAGGTAGTGAGTGGGCTGGACGCATCCGTGCCGGCACAGGCCGCGGTGCTCGAGCTGGCGACCCGGCTGCTGCGGGGGGCGGGCTACGTCGCGTTCGACGACGGCTCGCCGCCCGAGCAGCCGGAGCACAGCGCGGTGGCCGCCCCGTACGCTCACGCCACCGCCCCCCTGCGCCGGCTCGTCGACCGCTACGTCGGCGAGATCTGCCTCGCCGGATGTGCCGGTACGTCCGTCCCGGACTGGGTGCGGGCCGCGCTCCCCGCGCTGCCCGACGAGATGGCCGGCGCCGACCGCCGCGCGCACGCTCTGGACCGGGCGGTCGTGGACCTGATGGAGGCTACGGTCCTGGCTGGATCGATCGGGACCGAGTACGACGCCGTCGTCGTGGAGACCGGCAGGGACGGCGGCGAGGTTCAGCTGCGCGACCCCGCCGTACGGGCGCGCTGCTCCGGCCGGGCTCTGCCCCTGGGCCAGTCCGTGCGGGTGCGGCTTGCCGAGGTGGACGCGGTCAGGCGTCGGGTGTCCTTCTCGCTGGCGTGAGATCCCGTAGGCTGTCTGGTACGGCGGACGAGTCGGCCGGACGGTCGCGTCAGCGGTCGAGTTCAGCGGTCGCTGCCGAGGAACGTCCGGGCTCCACAGGGCAAGGTGGTGGGTAACGCCCACCCGGGGTGACCCGCGGGACAGTGCCACAGAAAGCAGACCGCCACCGGCGCTTCGGCGTCGCGGCAAGGGTGAAACGGTGCGGTAAGAGCGCACCAGCGCCCCGGGTGACCGGGGCGGCTCGGCAAACCCCACCCGGAGCAAGGTCAAGAGGCGGGCTCTCGGGCCTGCTGCGCAGGCGACCGAGGGCGGCCCGCCCGAGCCTGCGGGTAGACCGCTAGAGGCGGCCGGCAACGGTCGCCCGAGATGGATGGCCGTCGCCGACGGCGCTTCGGCGTCCTCGGCACAGAACCCGGCGTACAGGCCGGCTCGTCCGCCTTACCCCGCTGACCTGCGGGTTTATGTCTCGGCGACTTCCCCGGTCCGTCTCCGGTCCGTCGCCGCTCCCAGCACGGAGTCGACCGCGGCCCGCGTCTGGTCCTCCGAGTCCGGCCAAAGATGGCTGTAGGTGTCCAGCGTTTCCGCGGCGCCGTGGAGCAGGGCGGCGGCGCGGAGGTTCTCGCGCACCGTGAGCTCCGGGTACGCGAACGGCGTCTCGACCAGATGCCCCACCCCCGCCCAGTCCACCCGGC
>JAABUR0100002433.1_pt1 | contig 28485 bp, 32 predicted proteins | sample 5560091 | NCBI WGS metagenome assembly JAABUR01 (sample SAMN10711879, study PRJNA513375) | rock metagenome | isolation source: Antarctica rocks | place: Antarctica: Victoria Land, University Valley sud
CTGCATCCTCTCCAACGCAGCGCGCTGCTCGTCAGACATCACCAAAGGCTCAGCGACCAAGACCGGCATCCAACCAGCCTAGCCACCGTATCTATTTCACAGACGCACCACTAGTAGCCGAGGCGCTCCAGGGCTTTGGGCTTGCGTTGCCAGTTCTTGTCGACCTTGACGAACAGTTCGATGAAGGCACCGGCGGGTAGCTGCTGGCGGACCCGAGTCCCGACCTGCTTGAGCACCGCTCCCTTCTTGCCGATGACGATGCCCTTCTGGCTCTCGCGCTCGACCAGGATCTCGCAGCGGATGCGCGGCCATTCCCACTCGGTGACCCTGGTGGCGACCGAGTGCGGGACCTCCTCTCGCACCACCGCCAGCAGTTGCTCACGCACCAATTCGGCCACCCAGAAGGCTTCAGGCACGTCGGTGACCATGTCGTCGGGGTAGAGCTGCGGCCCTTCCGGCAACCGGGCGATCAGGGCTTCGACCAACTCAGACAGACCGGCGCCGGTCTTGGCCGACACGGGGTGGTAGTCAGACAGATCAAGCTCAGCGGCGGCGGCGAGCTGGGCCAGCACCTGGTCCGGCGACGCCTTGTCCGTCTTGTTGACGATGACCACCGCATCGGGCGGCACCTGGGCGGCCACGAACTTGTCGCCCCGCCCCAACGGCTGGGTGGCGTCGAGCACCAGGCACACCACGTCGACCCCGCCCATGGCGTTGGCGGCAGTGTCGTTCAACCGTTCCCCCAACGTGGTCCTCGGTTTGTGGATGCCGGGTGTGTCCACGAAGACCACCTGGGCACCGGGGCGGGTGAGGACCCCCCGGACCTGGTTGCGGGTGGTCTGAGGCTTGTCCGAGACGATCGAGACCTTGGTGCCGAGCACGTGGTTCAGCAGCGTCGACTTGCCCACGTTGGGACGACCCACCAGCGATACGAAGCCCGACCTCAACCCGCTACCTCGCGGGCCTGCTCCGCCGGCTCGGTCGGCACACCCGTTCCGCCATCACGACCTTCCTCAGCCGGTTCGAGCCTGCTCACCCGGACCCGGCTGATGCGCCGCCCCTGCACCTTGTCCACCAGCAGGCGGTAACCGGCCACCTCGACCACGTCGCCGACCATCCCGATGCGGCCCAGCTCGCTGAACACCAGGCCGGCCACGGTGTCCCAGTCGCCCTCGGGCAGCGGCGGGTCGAGCACGTCGTTGGCGTCGTCGATGGACAGTCCGCCGGCCACCCTGAGCCCGCCGCCGGGCAAAGGTTCCACCCGGGCGTCCTCCATGTCGTACTCGTCCACGATCTCGCCGACCAGCTCCTCGATCAGGTCTTCGAGGGTGACCAGCCCGGCGGTGCCGCCGTACTCGTCCACCACGATCGCCATGTGGAACTTCTCGTCCTGCATCTCGGGCAACAGCTCCGACACCCGCTTGGTCTCGGGAACGAAGGTGGCGGAACGGGCCAGTTCGGCGACGGCCTCGTCCTCATGGCCGTCGCGCTCGGCCCGCATCAGGTCTTTGGCGTACACCAGGCCCGTGACGTCGTCGATGCCTTCGCCCACGACCGGCAGCCGGCTGTAGCCGTTCAACAACACGATCTCCATGACCGCCCCTACCCGGAACCCGGATTCAACCGTCACCATGTCGGTGCGGGGAACCATGACCTCGCGCACGATGGTGTCGCCGAACTCGATTATGCGGTTGATCAACGCCCGCTCCTCGAACTCGATCACTTCCGCCTCGGCCGCCTGATCGGCCATGGCCAGCAGCTCTTCCTCAGAGACGAACGGACCGCCCTTCAGGCCCTTGCCCGGCAGGATCACGTTGGCCAGGCCGATCAGCGCCCGGGATAGCCAGAGCAACGGCCAGAACCGGCTCAACAGGCGGACCGGACCGGCGGTGAGCAGGACGGCATGGTCGGGGTGTTCGAGCGCCCACGTCTTGGGTGCCGCCTCCGCCAGCACGAACACCACCACGATGTTCACGAACAGCGCCACCGCCACCCCGAGGCCGCCGAAGACCCGTTCGGCCACGATGGTGGTGAGCGCCGTCTGCACCGTCTGCAGCACCAGCACAACCAGCAGCAGTGAGTTCAAGAAGCGCTCGGGGTGCTCGACGAGGCCCAGCAGGTGCCGGGCGCCCCGCTGGCCCCCCGCCTGCAAGGCCGCCGCCCGCGACGGGCTCACTCGGGTCAGAGCCGTCTCGGCCAACGCCAGGAAGATCAGGACCGCCAGCAGCACCACGACGATCCCGACTAGCAACAGGTCGGCCGTCACCGCGCTCATGAGGCACCTCCCGCCCACCGCTGACCGAACTTGTCGTGAAGGTGCGTCTCCGGCACGCGGAAACACGGCAAGTTGGATCGGTGTCGTCGGGGTGGCGGGGGTCTCTCGGGGTCGGTCACGGCTGAACCGCCCACGGGTCGGCGGCCAGCTCGCCGTGGAAGCGCATGACCAGCTCCCGTTCCCGGGCCTGCATGCGGCCGCGGTCGTCGTCTTCGCCGTGGTCGTGACCCAGCACGTGGAGGATGCCGTGCACCACCAGCAGGGCGATCTCGTCCTCGTAGGTCCCGGAATGGCCGGGCGCGTTGACGGCCGCCACCGCGGGGCAGATCACCACGTCGCCCAGCAGCAGAGGGGCTTCGGCGGGGTCGAACAGGTCGCGATCGGGGCCGGTCGTGGCGGGGTCGGGCCGGTTGCCGACCTCGAGCAGGTCTTCTTCCAGCGGGAAGGCCAGCACGTCGGTGGGACCGGAGCCTCCGAGGAATCGCTGATTGAGCTCAGCGATGGCGGACTCGGCCACGAACAGAACCGAGAGCTCAGACTCGCCTCGCACGCCTTCGGCCCGGAGCACCTGCTCAGCCAGGCGGGACCACCGCGCCACGTCGACCGGCTGGGCGTCCTGCTCGTCGGCCACGAACACCTCGACGTTGCCTTCGGGCGCCGACCGGCGGCGCGCGGTAGCGCCCGGTGGTCGCATGGGTCTCACGCGGTTGACCGCCCCGGCCGTCCTGGTCCCGTTTCGGTGTTGCCGTTCACGGCCGGTCGGCGCCGGCGCCTAGCTCGGCGTCGTGGCGCTCATAAGCGTCGACGATGTCCTGCACGATCCGATGGCGCACGACGTCCTTGCTGGTGAGCCGCACGAACCCGATGCCGTCGATGTCGCCCAACATCCCCTCGAGCCGTTCGAGGCCGCTGCGACCGCCGCCGACGTCTACCTGGGTGGTGTCGCCGGTGACCACGGCCTTGGACCCGAAGCCGATCCGGGTGAGGAACATCTTCATCTGCTCGGGCGTGGTGTTCTGAGCCTCGTCCAGGATGATGAAGCTGCTGTTCAGCGTGCGCCCCCGCATGAAGGCCAGCGGCGCTACCTCGACGGTGCCCCGGTCGAGCAGCCGTTGCACGCCTTCGGCATCGAGCATGTCGTGAAGCGCGTCGTACAGCGGCCGCAGGTAGGGGTCGACCTTGGCCATGAGGTCCCCGGGCAGGAAACCCAGCCGCTCACCCGCTTCGACCGCCGGCCTGGTCAGGATGATCCGGTCGACGGTCTTGGCCTGCAAGGCCTGAACGGCCATGGCCACCGCCAGCCAGCTCTTGCCGGTGCCAGCGGGGCCGAGTCCGAAGGTGATGACGTTGCCGGCGATGGCGTCGACGTAACGCTTCTGCCCGCTCGACTTGGGGCGCACGGTGCGGCCCTTGGTGGCGCGGAAGACCTCGGCGGTGAGCACCTCACTGGGCGCTTCGTCGGCGTTGACCATGTCGACGGTGCGCCGCACCACGGCCGCCTCCAGCGGTTGGCCCGACTGCAGCAGCAACACCAGCTCCTCGAACAGCCGCCCTACTTGTTCGGCCTGGTCACCGGCCAGGGCGATCTCGTTGCCCCGCACCAGGATCTGCGTGTCCGGGAACGAGGCCTCGATCAAGCGGAGCAACTCATCGCGCTCGCCCAGCAGCGGGATCATGAGGTGGTTGCCGGGGACGCTGATCTTGACCTGGGTGGTGGCCACGGGGCCTTTCGTGCCTGCTGCGGAACGGGTTCAGGTTACCCGTCAGCCGCCGTTGAGCACCGGACCGGTTAGACCCCATCGGAGGGCGTGATAGCCAACAGCGGTGGACTCCTACGGCGAAGACCTGGTCGCCCAGGTCACCCGCTTCCTGGCTGACCAGCGCGCCGACGAAGCGGCGGCGGCCCGCACCCGGGAGCACTGGCTGCGCCAGATGGCCAGCGAGGACGGCACCTTCGCCGGCGCCTTGCTCGACCTGGCCGAGCAGCGCCGAGCCGTGGTCGTGGCCACCACCACCGGCCGGCGCCACCGGGGGGCGGTGCGCGCCGTCGGGCTCGACTTCTGCGTGGTGGCGGGCGCCCACGGCCAGGTGCTGGTAGCCCGCCGGGCCGTCACCTCGGTGCGCGCCGAGACGGGACCGGGACCAGCGGTGCCGGCCGGCGACCGCACGGTGGCGGTGGGCGCCGAGCTGGTGACCACGCTGGCCGGCCTGGCCGCCGACCGGCCCCGAGCCATGGTGGTGACCCTGGCCGGCGAGGTCCTGGCCGGCGAGCTGCGGAGCGTGAACATCGACAGCCTGTCGCTGCGCCTGGACGGCGACGGTGCGGTGGCCCTGGTCCCCGCCGACGCCATCGCCGAGTTCTCGTTGCCGTAGTGGCGGCTCGGCTCCTAAGCGTCGGCGTCGGCGACGGTCTCGGGGTAGAGATGCTCGAGGGTGCCGGGTTCGATGCGGCAGGTCTCGACAAAGGCGTCGACCTCGGCCGTCTTGAGACGGATGACCCGCCCGAACCGGTAGGCCGGCAACTGCCCCTCGTTGATGAAGCGGTAGAGCGTGCGAGGCGTTATGCCCAGCGCCTTGGCCGCCTCGGCGGTGCTCTGCCACTCGCGACTCGACGTCATCAGCGGAGAACCTACCCCGATCGGCCGTTTTACCTCAGGTTTCTCACGGCTTTCAGTGGTACGCCACGCGCCGTCCAAGTGATGCGTCCCTTTACCACGGCGCCGGTCAAAAAAACGCGGATCGCAGGTTTGCCTATGGTAAAGATGAGGTAAAAAGCCAGCGGACACACCGGCGACGGGCCGGTGGCTGAGGGGCCGGAGGTGTGGGTGGCAACGACTACGGCCCGACGATCATCGCCCGAGGCGTCCGACGACCAGTCAGCCGGTGTCATCCGACCCCACCGTGCCCTGCCCGGTGGGCGCGCCTTGGCCGGCGCCCTACTGGTGACGGTGGCCGCCGTGGCCCTGTTTGCCGCATACACCAGCGCATCAACCCCTTCCAAGGACCATTACGTGGTCGCTTCCCGCGAGGTCCGGGCCGGTCACGTCATCACCGCTGCGGATCTGCGGCTGGCTTCCATGGACCTGCCCAGCCAGACCTCGGAGCGGGCGTTCACCACCTCGGCTCAGGTCGAAGGTCGGGTGGCCCTCGGACCGTTGCGGCCCGGCGAGCTGGTGGATCGCAGCACCGTCCCCGCCTCCTCGCCCACCGGAAAGCGCGCCCAGTTGTCCATCGCCTTGGATGTGGACCGCTCCGTCGACGGAAGGCTCCAAGCCGGTGACCTGGTCGACGTCTTGGTCACCTACGGCACCGGCACCGGCTCCACCAGCCAGGTGGTGGCGACCCGCGCCAAGCTCCTGGGCGTCCCCGCTTCGGCGGAGGGCAGCCTGGGCAGCGGGAGGCGCCAGACCCTCACGCTCGAAGTCTCCGACCTCGACGACGCCCTTCACCTGGTCAACGCGACCCGCGCCGGCGAGGTGACCCTCATCCGCACCACCGGCTTCCAGGGCCATGAATACACATCGCCCACCTTCAGTCCCGGCGCTGAGGGCGCCGCCGGGTCCCCGAGCCCGACCACCAAGCCGGCCGGGGGTTGAGCGTGGCTGGGGAGCGGTTCGTCGTACTGGGCCTGGCCCATGTCCGCTCCCCCTGGTTCAGCGAGGTCGCCCGATGGTCGACCGCCGGATCAGCTCCCGTCGAGTTCGTCAAGTGCCTGACCGCCGAGGAGGTCCGCTCCCGGCTGGCCTCCGGCCGTCCATTCTCCGCACTGCTCATCGATGGCCGGCTCCCCGCCGCCGACCGTGACCTGTTCGACACCGCCTCGCAGGCGGGCTGCCCAACGTTGGTGGTGGAAACGGCAGACCAGCGCGACTGGGCACGGCTGGGGGTCGTCGGCACCCTTTCGCAACTCTTCGACAGATCCGAACTGCTCGACGCACTCGACCGACTGGCGGCGCCAGTCGCCGACACCGATGCCGCCGGCCTGGACCCCCAAGACGCGGCCGCGGCCACCGGTTGGCGCGGCCGCCTGGTCGGCGTAACGGGTGCCGGTGGGGCCGGTGCGTCGACGATCGCCATGGCGCTGGGTCAGGGTTTCGGCGACGACGTCCGCAACGGAGGGCTCGTCCTGCTGGCCGATCTGGCGTTGAAGGCAGACCACGCCTTGCTCCACCACGCCGGTGACGTGGTCCCCGGTGTGCAGGAGCTGGTCGACGCCCACCGTCGTGGCCGACCCGGCAGTGAACAGGTGCGGAGCCTGACCTTCGACGTGCCCGATCGCCGGTACCGGCTGTTGCTGGGCCTGCGCCGCCACCGGGATTGGGCCGCCCTGCGACCCCGCTCGTTCGAGGCCGCCCTCGACGGGTTGCGCCGCTCCTACCGAACGGTGGTGGCCGATATCGATCCTGACGTCGAGGGCGCCGACCAGTGCGGCAGCACCGACGTGGAGGAGCGCAACCTCATGGCCCGGACGGTCACCGCCAACGCCGACGCGGTAGTTGTGATCGGATGCCCGGGCCTCACCGGCATGGCCTCGCTGGTGCGGACCACCCACGCGCTCCGCGACCAGGGGGTGTCCGCTGACCGCCTGCTGGTGGCGGTGAACCGGGCGCCGCGCAGCCAGCGCGCCCGCGCTGAGCTGTCGCGGGCGTTCGCCGAACTGAGCGGGCAAGACGGCTCGACGGCGTTGGCGGCGCCGATCTTCCTGCCCGACCGTCGCGGCCTCGACCAGCTGGTGCAGGACGGTGGCCGGCTGCCATCGAACCTGGCCACGACCGTGACCAAGGCGGTGGAAGCGGTGATCGACCACTCCGCTGAAAGGGTCGGTGAAGCTGTTCCCGAGCGGATCGAGCCCGGCTCGCTGGGAACCTGGATCGGCGGGGCGGCGGCGGGATGAGCCTCAGCCAGGCACGGGACCTGTCACCGCTGGTCGAGATCGAGCGCCTGGTGCAGGCGCGTGCCAAGGACCTGGCCCTCGACCCGGCCGCCGAGGCGGACGGTCACCGGCTGCCGCCCTCATCGTCGAGCAGGTGGCCGAATGGTCCGTCGATCACAAGCGGGGCGTACGGGCCTATGACCTGGCTGACCCCGCCCAGGTCGTCGAACGAGCTCACCGAAACCTGGCCGGCTACGGCCCGTTGCAACCGCTGCTGGACGACGATGACGTCTGGGAGATCATGGTCAACGCTCCCGATTCGATCTTCGTTCGCCGGCATCGCGGGCAGAGCGGCTACCACGACGAGGTCTTCCACGACGACGACCACGTCATCCGCATCCTCACCAAGATCCTGGACGACGCCTCGGGCGCCCACCGCAAGCTCGACGCCACCGAGGGCCTGCAGGACGCCCAGCTCGACACGGGCGCACGCATGCACATAGTCCACGGTGACATCAGCCGGGGCGGCCACGTGATGGTGAACATCCGCAAGTTCACCGGCGTGGTGTTCTCGACTCTGGACGAGCTGGTCGACCACGACATGCTCCCAGCCGAGGTGGCCGCCTTCCTGCGGGCGTGCGTGGCGGCCCGGACCTCCATCGTCTTCGCCGGGGCGCCCGGCTCGGGCAAGACGACCATGCTCTCGTGCTGCGCGGCCGAGCTGGATCCCAGCCTGCGGGTCGTATTGGCCGAGGAGGTGTTCGAGGCCGACGTGCCTCTCGCCAACGTGGCTTCGATGCAGACTCGAGCGGGTCGACCGGACCGGCCAGCGGTGGACTTGCGGCGCTTGGTCTCGGGATTCCTTCGCATGGCGCCCGACATCGCCATCGTCGGCGAGGTCCGCGACCGCGAGGCCCTGCCGCTGCTGCTCACCTTGTCTTCGGGCGTGAAGGGGTTCACCACGATCCACTCCGGCAGTGCCCGCCAGGCGCTGACCCGGCTCCGGTTCGTCTGCCAGCTGTCCGACAACGACCTGCCGCTGTCGGCGCTCAACACCCTGGTTTCCGAAACGGTTGATCTGGTCGTGCACTGCGCCCGCACCGTCGACGGTCCCCGCGTCACCGAGGTCGTGGCCGTCGAAGATCTGGCCGCCGGCGCCGAAGCCAGCCAGTTCACCATCACCGAGCTGTTCCGGCGGTCAGGTCCGGGAATGCCCTTGGCGTGGACCGGCAACCTGCCGTCGCGGATCGAGCGTCCGCTGGCCGAGGCCGGGTACGACCTCCGCGACCTTCTGGCCGCGGTGACCCGGATGCCCGCATGATGGCGTTGGCCGTCTCGGTCGCCGGGGCCACCGGCGTGTACCTGCTGTACACGTCGTCGGCCTTCGGTTGGCGGGGCGTGGGTCCCCAACTGCGTCGCTCAACCAGTGCCGTCGGCCGCCGCTCAATGGCCCGTTGGCTCCGCGAGGCCGGTTTGGACGAGGTGCGCCCGGCTGAGTTCGCCGCCGTGGTGCTGGCACTGACCGTTCTGGGGACGGCGGCCACCTTTGTGGTCTTCGGCGCGCCGCTTCCCGCCTTCGCCGTCGGGCTGTTCACCGGCACCTTTCCCTTCGCTTCGTACCGGGCCCGGCGCCGGGCCCGGCGCAGCAAGGCGCAGGAGGCGTGGCCCCGGATGATCGAGGAGATCCGCATGCTGGTCGGCTCCCTGGGCCGCTCGATCCCCCAGGCGCTGTTCGAAGTCGGCGCCCGCGGGCCGGCGGAGCTGCGGCCCGCCTTTGCTGCCGCCCGCCGCGAATGGAGCATCTCGACCGACTTCAACCGGACGCTGCGGGTGCTCAAGGAGCACATGGCCGACCCAACCGCAGACGCCACCTGCGAGACGTTGCTGGTGGCCCACGAACTGGGCGGCACAGACCTCGACCTGCGCCTGCGCGCCTTGATCGAGGACCGCACCCAGGACGTGCAGGGTCGCAAGGACGCACGCGCCAAGCAGGCCGGCGTCCGCTTCGCCCGCCGCTTCGTCCTGGTGGTGCCTCTCGGCATGGCGGTAGCCGGGATGTCGGTGGGTAACGGCCGCGCCGCCTACGCCACACCGACCGGTCAGGTAGCGGTGGTGGTCGGCATCGCGCTGGTGGTCGCCTGCTGGTTGTGGGCGGGACGGATCATGGCCATTCCTGAGGAAGAGCGGGTCTTCGAGCAATGAGGCTGGTGCTGCTGGCAGCCATGTCCTGCTTTGCCGGCGCCGCCCTGCTGCTGTCGCGGTTGCGGTGGTTCGCCCGGGAGCCTCTGGTCGAACGGATCCGGCCCTACACACCTGGCGGCTTCGACCGCCCGCGCCAAGGTGGCCTGCTCTCCTTCGCCACCTTCGCCGAGGTGGCGGCCCCACTGGCGACCGCCCTGGGCGAGCGGCTGTCCCGTGTCTTCGGCGTGCGAGACAGCTTGGAGACCCGACTCCGCAGGATCCACTCGACGATCGATCCCGCCGCCTACCGGGTCCGCCAGGTGGCGTGGGCACTGGGAGCGCTCGGCCTCGGATGCGTTGTCTCCCTTGCCCTCACACCTCCGTCGCCGCTGGCCGTCTTACTGGTGTTGGGCTCGCCGCTCCTCGCCTTTCTGGCCCTCGAGCAACAGGTGAGCTCGGCCGCCTCGGCTTGGCAGCGACGGGTGTTCCTCGAGCTGCCGGTGATCGCTGAGCAGATCGGCATGCTGCTCTCAGCCGGTTACTCGCTGGGCGCCGCCCTCAACCGCACCAGCGCCCGTAGCGGCGGCGTGTGCGGCAAGGACTTGGCCCGGGCCGGGCAGCGGGTGCGCCAGGGACTGACCGAGGTGGAAGCCCTGCGCGAGTGGGCCGAAATAGTCGACGTCGACGCACTCGACCGGTTCGTCCAGGTGCTCGCCCTGAACCAGGAGGCCGGCGACCTGGGGCGTCTCATCAGCGTCGAGGCCGGCACGATCCGTCGCGACGTCCAGCGGGAACTGATCGAGAAGATCGAGCGCCGCGCCCAGCAGGTCTGGATACCGGTGACGGTGGCCACGCTCGTCCCCGGCGTGATCTTCCTGGCTGTCCCGTTCCTCGAGGCCATGCGCCTCTTCAGCGCCCAATGACCGATGCCCTCACACCCATCCACCAAGGAAGGAACTCCCATGTCCAACGAACTGCTCCTACGAGCCTGGGTCGCCGTGCAGGCGGCCCGGGTCACCACCGCCCACCGCTTGGCATCCGACGAGCGCGGCGAAGGCGTGATCTCGGCCGCCATCGCCGTCCTGATAATGGCGTTCCTCGGCGCCCTCATGTGGGCTGGCTTCAAGATCCTGTTCCAGAACACCCAGTCCAACGTCAACGACCAGGTGACCAAGATCGGTCAGTAAGCGGGCGAGGCGACAGGCAGCGGGGTGCCGGGCTGATCAGCTCGGTGGTCGGCGTCGCCATGTTCCTGGCCTTCCTGTTGTTCGCCGTACAGATCGTGATCGGCCTCTACGCCACATCGACGGTCAGTGCGGTCGGATACGACGCCGCCCGCCGGGTGGCGTCGGGCGAGGTCGACCACGGTGACCGCGCGGCGGTGGCCCAGGCCCAAGACCGCGCTGAAGGACAGGCCCGTCAGCAGCTCGGCCGGTTCGGCCAGGGCGCCTCGTTCGATTGGAGCGGCTCGGACGACCGCAGCGTCCGGCTGCACCTTCATGCGACCGTTCCTCGCACCGGCTTTGGGCGTCTGGTTTCGCGCCCGATCGGTCTGGACGCGGTGGACAGGACCATCACCGTCAGGGTGGAACGAGTCCGGTGATCCCCCGATCGACGGCCCGGGAACTTCGGCGGGACGTCGGCGTCGACCACCCCGAACGGGGTCAGGCTGGCGGCGCCGAGGTTCTGGCCTTCGGGCTGCTGGTGTTCGTGGTGGGCACCCTGATCCTGGCCAACGCGTGGGCGGTGATCGACGCCAAGTTGGCGGTGAACGGCGCCGCCCGCGAGGCGGCCCGGGCGTACGTGGAGTCAAACCCGGCCAAGGCCGAAGCCGCCGCCGTCACCGCGGCGGGTGACGCCATGCGCGGCCATGGCCGCTCGCCGGACCGGCTCCGGCTCGGCCATGACGACGTCGCCTTTGTGCGCTGCGCCAGAGTGACCTTCTCCGCCACGTACCGGGTGCCGCTGGTGTCCCTGCCTTTCGTCGGCGGGCTCGGCTCGGGGTTCGAGGTTCGCGCCCGCCACTCCGAGATCATCGACCCCTACGCCGCCCGTTCGGGACTGGACGCCCGGAGCGCCTGTGCCCGCTGACAGCAACGACCGTGACCAGGGGAGCGCCCTGCTGCTCATGCCGGTGGCGGTGCTGATCGTCATCATCCTGGGCGCCATAGCCGTCGACTCGTCGATCACCTTCCTGGCCCAGCGCGAGCTGGTCGACGCGACCCAGGCGGCCGCCAACGATGCCGCGACCTACGGTGCCGACGTCGGCCAGATCCGCTCGGGATCGGGTTACACGCTCGATCGGTCCCGGGTCGATGAGGCCGTCAGGCGCGCCTTTGCGGCGAGGGGTCTCGACCGCGTCGACCTGTCGTACGAGGTCGTCGGCGGGTCGCTGGTGGTGCACGCCCGCCGGCGGGTCTCCACCGTGTTCTCCAAGGCGATCCCCGGGGGCGAGGGCAGCGTGGTGGTGACGGCTCGCGCCACCGGCCAGGCCCGAGCCCGCCGATGAGGGGTTTGATTGGAATTGTTTCGGGAACTTTCGATGCATGTCAATTGATATAGGCAAGGACCCTTCGGGGCGGCCAGTCCTCCAGAAGCGGGAGACAACTCCCGACGGGCGGTCCAAGCTCGGCCACGAGGCGGACATCCTCTCGCTGGCCGAGCACCCCGGGGTCGTCGAACTACTCGACTTCACCGACAACGGTGAGGCGACGTTGGTCCTCGCCCACCTGACCGCCCGGACCCCAGAGTCGCTTGGTCCGATGCCTCTGGCCGAAGTGGCAGGTCTGCTCGCTGAAATCGCCCACACATTGAGCGACCTGCACGACCTGGGCATCGTGCACGGACGGGTCACCGCTGACCACGTGCTGGTCTTGGCCGACGGTAGGGCCGTGCTGTGCGGCTGGTCGGCGGCCACGGCTACCGCCCTACCGCAGGGCCACCCTGACGCGCCGCGGCGCCACCTGCTCCCGGCCGACGATGTTGCCGCGCTGGGCGAGCTCCTGGCCCGGTTGGCGGGACCGACCGAGTTGTCACCCATCCCCGACCGTCGCCGGAGATGGAAGGCCGATCACGACTGCCGGGCGGCCCTGCTCACCTTGGCCGATCTGGCCAGCCACGATGATCCCGCCTGCCGGCCCTCGGCCACCGCCTTCGCCGCCGACGTGCTCGCGCTGGTGCACGACGCCCGGCTACCCCGTCGGGCGGCCGTCGGCGGCAAGGCGCCCGCTCCTCTGCCGCCCCGTCCCGGCGGCCTGCAATCACCATCGCCCGAGACCACCGAGCTGCGCTGGCCCAGCGCCGAAGAGCCTGATCCCTTCGAGTCATTGATCGACGCGCACGGGTTCGAGCAGCCCGACCCGGACGAGGACGGATCGGGCGCCATCCCGTCGGGCCACCGGTTCGACGGCACGCCGACCCTGCGGCGCAAGGCGCTCGGCGCGTTGGCGGTGGCCCGACCAGCTCCTGATCGCCGTTGGACCATGGGCCGGAAGCTGGCGGTCGTCGGCTTGGTGCTGCTGGCCGGAGTAGGCGGGACGGTCTCGGTCAGTCGATCGTCGAGCTCGGGTCGCGCCACGCCCGCCGCCCTCACCACCACAACCACCGCCGCTGCCCCTGTCGCCGCGCCCAGGTCAACGGCGCCAAAGGCCTCCCCGACCTGCGGCATCCCCGGGGCCCCCGACCTGGACGGTGACCGCTGTGGCGACCAGGTGTCGGTACACGATGGTGTCGTCACCACGCCTCAACACCGCTATGTGGTGGGTGGTCCCGGAGACGATGTGGTCGTCGCTGACTGGGACTGCGACGGGCGGGCCACACCGGCCCTCTTACGGGCGGCGACCGGCGAGGTCTTCCTCTTCCCCGGTTGGGCCGAGCCGGGGGGAACCGTCACCGTTCCCGCCACCGACCTCGCCCGGCCCGGGAGCCACCTTGGTGTGGGAGCTCCCGACGATCGCGGCTGTTCGGCTTTGACCCTGCACGAACCGGGTGCACCGGGCCGGGCCGTGACCAACGGGGGGCGACGGTGACGGCGCCCGATCCCGGCGTACGGCCCATCGGGTCGACTGACAAGACCCCGCCCGGCTCCCGAAGCTCTTCGCCTGGTCCAGCTGCCTGTTGGTGACGGCGGTCTTGCTGCACATGCTCGGCCACGGCCAGCTGGCGTCCCCGCCGTTGGCGGAACTGGGCCAATGGTCGAAGTGGTCCTACGGTAAGGAGGCGCCGACCATCGCCGGCGCCGTTCTGAGATTGGTCGCCGAGGGCCTGGCTTGGTATCTGCTGGTCCTCACGGTGCTGCACCTGGTCGCCCGCCTCACCCGTTCGGCCAGGGTCCTCTCGCTGGCCCGGGTGCTCACGGCACCGGGAGCGCAGCGGCTGGTCGCCGGCATCGTCGGCGTCACCGTCATCTCCTCGGCGCTCACCATCGGCTCCCATCCTCACCCGATCGAGCCGTGTGGCTGCGTGCTGCCACCCACCGAGCCGATCTCGTCGGTGAGCGACGCCGCTCCCGGGGTGCAGCCAGGCGGCTCAGAGGCCGCGCTCGGGTCCGCGGTCAGCCGCATCGCCAGCCAGTGGGTCGAGGACGTCAGTCCCGGCCAACCGGGAACAGCCACCGAGTGGGTACAGGACGCGCCTCCACCCGCCCCAGCCGCCGCCCCGGCTCCGGCTCCGGCTCCGGCAACGTGGAAGGTCGCGCCCGGCGACCACTTCTGGTCGATCGCCACCGCCGTCGTGGGACGTTCGCTGGGTCAGCCGCCCGATGAGGCGGCGGTGACCGGCTACTGGCGAGACCTCATCGAGGGGAACCGACCGAATCTGACCGACCCCGGCAACCCCGACCTGATCTTTACCGGCCAGGTGCTCGAGCTTCCGCCCGTGCCCGCCAGCTCGTCGCCCGTCGGGCCGTAGCCATTGGTGGGCTCCTGTGTCGGTGGAGCTGGGTCCGGGCGTTAGAGGGTCCGGCTGCCGTCCCGGGCCACCTCTTTCAGCAAACAGTCAGGACTTCGTTCGTCGCAGGGAAGCGACCGACGCGGCGTCGAAACGGCGCAACCCGTCACCCGGCTTGGCCTCATCGAGGGCGGCCACGACGGCCGCCCTCAGGCCATCCAGGTCCTCGGGCGCTACCGCGTCGACGATGCCCAGGCGGAGCAGGTCGCCGCTGGTGAGCATCAGGTCTTCGGCCACGCCCGGGGCGTGGGTGGCGTCACGCTCCAGGATCGCCGCCGCCCCTTCCGGGCCGATCACCGAGAAGACGGCGTGCTCCTGGATGAGCAGGCGGTCGCAGGCGGCCAGGGCCAGCGCGCCGCCGCTGCCTCCTTCGCCCACGCACACCGAAACGCTCGGCGTCCTCAGCCCGGACAGGGCGCGGAAGGTGCGAGCGATCTCACGGGCGATGCCATCGTTCTCGGCGTCCGGCCCCGGTTCGGCCCCCGGCGTGTCGACCAGGGTCAGCAGCGGCATGCCCAAGTCGCCAGCCAAGGCCATCGCCCGCTGGGCCAAGCGGTAATCGGAAGGGGTGGGCCGGCCGGTCTCGCTGTACCGGTCGTTGGCGATGACCACCACCCGGCGGTCGCCCACCACCGCCAGCCCGGCGCGGATGACCGGGTCGGTACCGCGCAGCTCGACCCAGGAGTCACAGAGCTCGGCGGCGACATCGATCCCGGTGAACCGTCCCATCCACCGGGCCCGCTGCATCTCGCCCCAGGCGCCTTTGCCCTCTGGGACTCGGCCTTGCGGCGCGACCCGCAGCGGGAACGCCAGCGGGGCGGCGGCAACCCCGAGAGCCGCCTCGATCCAACCGGCCACCTCCTCGGGTTCGAGCACGGCATCTACCAAGCCGTGGGCATAGGCGGTGCCGGCGGTGTGGGACCGCCCGTGGACCGACTCGCCCACCGTCTGTTCCACCACCCGGGGGCCAGCAAAGCCGATGATGGCGCCCTCCACCACCGCCGAGAGGCAGCACAGCGAACCGTAGGAAGCGAACACACCGCCAGTGGTCGGTGAGGTGTGGACGGCCAGCGACAGCAGCCCGGCGTCGCGGTGACGCCTGGCGGCGGCGACGGTGCGGGCCATCTGGACCAACGCCACCATGCCCTCCTGCAGGCGGGCACCGCCGCTGGCGGTCACCACCACCACCGGCAGCCCCAACTCGATGGCCCGATCAAAGGCGCGCACCACGCGCTCGCCGTGGAGCACACCCATCGAACCGCCGAGAACCTCGAAGTTCCCCCGGATCAGCACGTAGTGCGCCGTGCGGCCGGTATGGACCGTGTCGCCCTGGTCTTCGGCCTGCATCAGCTTGTCGAGGTAACCGGGGAACCCCAGCGGGTCGGCGGAACCCAATCCCTCGTCGTCCCACCATTCGATCACCGGGTGCAGCTCCAAGCTCGAAGCCTGTCACGTCGCCTGGCAAGCCGAGGAGGGGGACGGTGGGGGGGCCGAGGCGCGAGTCAGGAGCGGAGGTGGACGGCGACCTCGTTGGCCAGCAGGCGGCCGGGGATGGTGAGGGTCAGCTGGCCGGGGTCGCCGGCGGCGGTGCGCAGGAGCGGCCGCAGGTACTCCCGCGAGCCGGGCTCAAAGGCGTCGGCGGGCACACCTTCGTTGGTGCGCAGGGCCAGCTCCCACCGCTCGAAGCGGCGACGGTCGGGGTCCAGGGACTCGTGACCGGCCTCGACCGACCTGCCCGCCTCGACGGCCTCGACGTAGCGCTCGGGGGTGCGCAGGTTCCACCACCGCCGACCGGAGTGGTGGGAATGGGCCGCGCAGCCCACGCCCAGGTAGTCACCCTGGCTCCAATAGAGCTGGTTGTGGCGGCATTCGTGGCCGGGCTTGGCCCAATTGGAGATCTCGTACCAGCGGTAGCCGGCGGCGGCCAGGCGGTCGGTGGCCAGCATGTACTTGTCGGCTTGGTCATCGTCGTCGGGGTGGCGGGCGGTGTCGGCAGCCAGCGGCGTCCCGGCTTCGACCGTCAACCCGTAGGCGCTGACGTGCGCCGGTTCGAGCCTCAGCGCCTGATCGATGGTGGTCGACCACTCACCGACGGTTTCGCCGGCGGCGCCGTAGATGAGGTCGACGTTGAAGGCCAGGCCGACCTCGTGGGCGGCTTCGGCCGCACGGTGCACGTTGGCCACGTCGTGGGTTCGCCCCAACGAGTCCAACACCGACGGCACCATCGACTGCACCCCGAGCGAAAGCCGGTTGACGCCGCCGTCGGCATAGGCGCCCAGCAGCTCGGGGGTGACATCGTCGGGGTTGGCCTCGACGGTGACCTCGGCGCCGGGGACCAGGGGAACGGCGGCCAACACGGCCAGCAGTTCCGCCGCCGGAACCAGGGTCGGGGTGCCACCGCCGACGAACACGCTGGTCACCGGCGCCATGCCGGCGCCCACCGCTTCGACCACCTGCCGCCGGCACGCCGCAAGATACCGCTGCGCCAGGTCGAGCCGGTCTGTCCAGGTGGCGAACGCGCAGTAGTCGCAACGCCGCCGGCAGAACGGCACGTGCAGGTACACCCCGAACCCGGCCACCTCACTCACCGGCCAAGCCTCCCATGCCCCGCCCGCCAGGCATCGTGCCGGCGGCTGGGCTCAGCGGTGAAGGGTCAGGGACAGTTCGTCCAGTTGGGTCAGGGCGTCGTCAACGGTGCAATCGAGGATGCAGGCGATGGCCCGCAGATCGTCCCGGCGGATGGTGAGCACGCGGCCGTTAAAGTCCTGGCGTTGCACCTGGATCATGGCCAGGTAGCGGGCCAGCATCTCGCCGGCGGGGCCGTTGATGTCGTCGAGCCGGGTCAGGTCGAGGACCACCTTGCGCTCGACCGGCTTGGGCGCGGGCGTGGTGAGATCGACGATGTCCTGACCACCGCGGGACGGAAAGCCGGGCAGGACTTCGCGGGGTAGCAGCTGATCGACCGGCACGTTGTAAAAGTCGGCCAGCCGCTGCAGGCGCGGCACCGAGATGGCCCGCTCGCCCCGCTCGTAGGCCCCGAGGACCGACGCTTTGAACTCGAGCCCGGAGGACTCTTCGGCCTCCTGCAGCGACATGCCCTTCTGCCGTCGGATGGCCCGGAGCCGTTCGCCGACCTTCTTGCCGTAGGCGCCGGCCTGTTCTTCGTCGCTTTGGGCGGTATCAGCTGTCACGTTCCCATTGCCCCTTCGTCGGGTGACGACGCTGCGTCACCACGGCAGTATAGCAACTACGTAGAGCGGTCATGGCCGTCGGTGACGCATAGGATAGCCACGAACGCTCAGCGTGGTTCGGAGGGTCTGCCCGGGCCGACGCTGAGCGACCCGAACCGTAGGCCGGCGAGCACCACACCCACGGCGATGGCCGCAGTCTCGGCCCGCAGCACGTGGGGCCCGATCCCCACGGTGGCCGGCAGCAACCGCTGTTCGGCCGCCGACCACCCGCCTTCGGGACCGACCAGGATGCTGGTCAGGTCCCGCTCCGCGGGTGGGCCGCCGCGCTCGGCTCGAACCACGCCCGAGGGCGCCGCCACCGCCTCGAAGTCCCGGGCCGGCGCCACCTCCGGCAGGAAAACGCGGCGCGACTGGGAGCTGGCCTCCTGAGCCACCCGGGTTAGCCGCTGCTGGCTGGCCGCCGCCTTGGCCGGGTCCCAGCGGATTACCGACCGCTCGGCCACAAAGGGCTGAATCACGTCAATACCGAGCTCGGTGAGCTTCTGGACGATCAGCTCGTTCCGACCACCCTTTACGAGCGCGAAGCCGACGGTGAGCACGGGGCTCGGACGGCCGAGCCGATGGACCTCGCCATCCGCCTCGACGGCGGGCCCGAAGCGGCACCGGCGCCAGCCCCCGGCACCGTCGGCCACCGTGAACACATCGCCCGGGCGCAGCCGCAGCACCTTGGTCAAGTGGTGACGATCTGCATCCTCCAGTTCGGGGGCGTCGAGATCGGTGACGAAGACGTGCGGCCCTTCGGACCCGTCCGGACCCTCGACCGCCGGCACGGCACCGACCACGGGCTGGCCTTACTTGAAAGCGGAGCGCAGCTTGGAGAACACGCCTTTGTCCGGCGGTGCCACCGCTTCACCGCGCAGCTCGGCCAGCCGGCGGAGCAGCTCGTCCTGCTGTTCGTCCAGGGCGGCCGGCGTGTCGACCGCGAGGGTGACCATGAGGTCGCCCCGGCCTCGCCCGTGCACGTTCGGTACTCCCCGGCCCCGGAGACGGAACTGCTTGCCCGTCTGGGTGCCCGCGGGGATGGTCAGCTCCTCGTCGCCGTCGAGGGTCTCCAAGTTCACTTCGGCGCCGAGAGCGGCCTGGGTGAAGGGCAGGTGCAGCGTGTGGTGCAGGTCGTTGCCGTCGCGTTCGAAGCGGTCATGGGGCCGCACCCGGCAGTGCACGTAGAGATCGCCGGCGCCGCCGCCCCGGGGGCCGACCGCGCCCATGCCGGTGAGACGCAGGGTGGAGCCGGTGTCCACCCCTGCCGGGATGTCGACGTGGTAAGTGCGCTCTTCGATCTTGCGGCCCTCGCCCCGGCACTGGGGGCAAGGGTTGGGCACCACCTGGCCCAGGCCGTTGCACCTGGGGCACGCGCCGGCGGTGACCATCTGGCCCAGGATGCTCTGGCGGACCCGGCGGACCTGGCCTGCGCCGTTGCATTCTCGGCACGTCTCGGCCGACGAACCGGGAGCGGCGCCGGTGGCCTCGCAGGTCTCGCAGGCGACCGCGGTACGAACGGTTACAGGGGACTGGGCGCCGAAGACCGCCTGCTCGAAGTCGAGGTCGATGCGAGCCTCGAGATCGGCACCCGGCGGCGGACCGGTCGGGCCCGATCGGCCGCCGCCGAAGCCGGCTCCTCCCCCGCCACCGCCGAAAAAGGCGTCGAAGATGTCGCCGAACCCGGCACCGGCGCCAAACGGGTCGCCGCTGCCCCGGGCCGCTCCCTCGGGCCCGAACTGGTCGTAGTGCTGGCGGCGCTGGGGATCGCTCAGCACCTCATAAGCCAGCCCGATCTCCTTGAACCGGCCTTCGGCCGCGGGATCGGCGTTGGTGTCCGGGTGGTACTGGCGGGCCAGTCGCCGGTAGGACCGCTTTATCTCGTCGGGCGTGGCCTGAGGGGAGACCTGGAGCAGCTCGTAGTAGTCGGTGGCCACCTTCAGCCCTCGCTCAATCGCTTGCCCAGACGCTTGCTGACCACCGCGACGGCAGCCAACGCCTGGGGGTAATCCATGCGGGTGGGGCCGAGCACACCGATGGTGCCGACCGCTTCGCCGTCGACCGTGTACGGCGCCACCACCAGGGAGCACTCGTTGAGCGGCTCCATGCCGGTCTCCGCGCCGATGGCCACCTGCTGGCCCCGGTCGAGCACCTCGCGCAACAGCGACACCACCACCAGCTGCTGTTCGAGGATGGCCAGCACGGATCGGACCGTCTCGATGGCGGCGAAACCCCCGGCGATGCGGGCGGCGCCGCCCACGAAGACGTGTTCGCCTTTGGCCGGTGCTGGTGCCGGCGCCAGCGCGGCGGCGACGGCCACGAGCACCGCGTCGACCTCGGCCGAACCGCTGGGTTCGGCCAACGTAGCGACCTCGCCGAAGCGGGCGCCGACCAGCCGCTGGCTCAGCACCTTGGTCGCCCGGTCGAGCACGTCGTCACCGGTCTCGGCCAGCAGGTCGACCGACTGCTTCTCGACCGTCCCGTTCGACATTACCGACACGAACAGCGCCAGCCGGGGCGCCAAGCCCACCAACTGGACGGTGCGCACCGTCGCCACGTCTTGGTGCGGCGGGCCGACGACCAGGGCGGCGGTGTCGGTGAGGTTGCTGAGCAGGGCGGTGGTGTCCTGCAGCATCTGCTCGATCTCGCCGTGGGCCTTGTTGAAGAAGGACCGAACTTGCTGGGCCGAGCTCTGGTCGAGCGCCGGCTGGGTCAGGGCGTCAACGAAGAACCGGTAGCCCTTGTCGGTGGGCACCCGGCCGGCGCTGGTGTGCGGTTGCCGGAGGTAACCCTCGTGCTCGAGGGTCGCCATGTCGTTGCGCACGGTGGCCGAGCTGACCGACACGCCGGGCGCGCTGGCCACATGGCCGGAGCCGACGGGCTGCGCGGTGTCGATGTACTCCTCCACCACGGCCCGCAGGATCGATGCTTTTCGTTCGTCGAGCATGGGCGTCTTCCCAAGTATCGGGCTGGCACTCGATGCTACCGAGTGCCAGCGTCGGCGACGCGGTGCCGGGCTGAGGGCGAGGGAGTCAACCACTGGTCGCCCGGGCGTAACGGGCCAGCGCCTCCTGGCGTTCGGTGCGGTGGTCGATGATCGGCCCGGGGTAGTCCGGCGCAGGTGCTTGGCCAGAGAAGAGGTCCGTCTTGGCGGTCCATGGCGCGTGGATGATGTCGGCGCTAAGGCCGCGGAGCTCGGGGATGTAGCGGCGGATGTAGGCGCCGCCGGGGTCGAACTTCTCCGACTGAGACACCGGGTTGAACACCCGGAAGTAAGGCGCCGCGTCGGTGCCCGTGCCGGCCACCCACTGCCAGCCATGCTGGTTGGACGCCAGGTCACCGTCGACCAAGTGCTGCATGAACCAGCGGGCGCCCCGGTTCCAATCGATGTGCAGGTCCTTCACCAGGAAGCTGGCGACGATCATGCGCACCCGGTTGTGCACCCAGCCTTCGGCCAGCAGTTGGCGCATGCCGGCGTCGACGATCGGGTAGCCGGTCTCGCCCATGGTCCACGCCCGGAACCGCTGGTCGGCGGCCCGGCCACGGTCGACCTGCATACTGGTCGGCGTCCGGTTGTAGGGCTGCCGGGCCGACTCAGGCCGGTGGAAGAGCACGTCGGCGTAGAAATCCCGCCAGCAGAGCTCGGTGGCAAAGGTCGACTCGCCCTTGGTGCGGCCCAGCTGGTTCAGGACTTGGCGGGGATGGAGGCAACCCCACTTCAAGTACGGCGAGAGCCGGCTGGTGGCATCTCTTCCGGGATCGTTGCGCTGGTCCGCGTAGCCCGCCGCGTCGGCGCGCAGGAAGTCGTCGAGGCGGTGGTGGGCGGCCGCTTCGCCCGCGTCGGGAAGGTCAGCGCCGGTACGGGGCGGCGCGGGGACTTGGCCACCGTCGACGACGGTGGCCCAGGCGATGGACGCCGGCTTGCTGATCGGGTCGTCCCAGCCGTGGGACCGCCAGGCCTTCGAGAAAGGGGTGAACACCTTGTACGGGTCACCGGCCTGGTTGAAGATCGTGCCCGGGGGGACGGCATAAGGGGAACCGGCGCGGATCAGCTCAATGCCGTCCAGGGCCAGCGCCCGCTCGACATCATCGTCCCGGCGACGCCCGTAGGGACCGAAGTCCTCGGCGCAATAGACGGCCGCGGCGCCAACTTGGCGAACCAGGTCTCGGATTTCGGCCGCCGGCGGCCCGGAGCGGATGACCAGACGGCCGCCGGTCTGACCCTTCAGATCAGCCAGGCAGCCGTACAAGAAGGCGAGGCGATTGTCGCCGGCGGGCTCAACGAGCGCGTTGTCGAGCACGAACAACGGCACTACTCGATCGTGCTCGCCTATCGCTTGGGCGAGCGCAGGGTTGTCGGACAACCGCAGATCGCGGCGGAACCAGACGACGGCGGTGCTTGATCCCTGCGTTGCCGTCACGGTCGCCGAAGGTACCGACCGCGCTCGGTCGGCCCTCCGCCGGAGCGAGGCGCTGGAGAACCGCCCTGTCCGCCAGGGCAGCGACAGCCAGGACAGAATGGCGGCGTGCTGCTTCCCTCGTTGCTCGCTGCGCCGGTCGGTTGCACAGCGTTGATCGTGGGGGTGGCGGCCGCCTCGGACCCACGGCTGCGGACCCTGTCGTCGTCGCCGTTGCTCAGCCCCGCCCTGATCGCGGCCGGCGCCGCCCTGGCGTTGGGCCCCGCGGTCGACAGCTGGTTCTCGTCCGGGGCGACGGCGTGGCTGGTGCTCCAGGCGATCACGGTGTTGGCGTTGGTGGTGGTTCTGTTCCTGGACGGCCGCCGGGCCGGTGTCGGCTCCCCTGACCCCTCGTCGGCGCCACCACCCCGACCGGACCGGCGCCGTTGACCGGACCCACCCCTGACCAGCCCCGCACCGAGCCGCCCCGGATGTTCGGTTCCACCCTGGAGCCGCAGCGACTGCCGTGGTCCTGGGCCGTCGAAAGGCTAGTCGAGGCCCGCACCTACTGGATCGCCACCACCCGGCCCGACGGCCGGCCCCACGCCCGCCCGGTGTGGGCCGCATGGATCGACGGGTCGCTGAACTTCAGCACCGGGTCTCTGGCCGCCGGCAACCTGGCCGCCAACCCCGCCATCACCGTGCACCTGGAGATCGACCCCGAGGTCGTCATCCTCGAAGGAACAGCGGCGGAGATCACCGACCGGGCCGAACTGCAGGGGGTGCTCGACGCCTACAACCTGAAGTACGGCGAGAACCTTACGGTCGACACCCTCCCCGGACCGTTCCTGCGGGTAATCGCCGAGCGAGCCTTTGGCTGGATCGCGGCAGGCGACGCCTCCGATGGCGGCGCTCAGTTCCATGGCACCGCCACCCGCTGGCGGTTCTGAACCGGCCCGCCGCCACAGCCGCGGTGATCAGTCCACATCGTGCACCAGGTGGCGGATTCCGCTACCCAGTGCACAATGAAGGAAGCGACCGCCGCCCTTCGACAACGTCAGGCGTAGCGGCGGAGCACGGCCATGACCTGGGCGCCGTAGCCGCCGCCGAACAGGATGGCGTGGGCCAACAACGGCGTGAGCTGGTGGAGGGGCTGGCGCTCCTGCCAGCCGTCGGCCAGCGGGTGTTCGTCCTGGTAGCCGGCGAGGATGGGCCCGTCGAGGCCGCCGAACAAGGCCAGCATGGCCAGGTCGGTCTCGCGATGACCCCCGTGGGCGTGGGGGTCGATCAGCCAGCCGGTGCCGTCGGCGGCCCACAGGATGTTGCCCGACCACAGGTCGCCGTGGACCCGGCTCGGCGGCTCGGGCTCTCCGGCCAGCGTGCCCAGCTTGGCGATGACCCGCTCCGACCGGGCGGCGGCGGCCGGGTCGAGCCGGCCACGATCGATGGCGCTGGCCACCAGCGGGCGGAGGCGGCGGTCGGCGAACAGCTCGTTCCAGGTGTCGCACGGCGCCGGATTCACCGGCACCGAACCGATGCGGTCAGCGACGTCGAGGCCGACGCCGGGCACGTCGAACACCCGGCCGAACCCTTCGGCTCCCGTGTCGTGGAGACGGGCCAGGTCGCGGCCGAACTGCTGGCGGCTCTTGTCGTTGGGGCGACCCGGTTCGATCCACTCCAGCACCAGCAGCTGGCTATCGGCGTGGCGCACCGCCGGGACACCGATGACCGCCGGCTCCGCCAGCCACCGCAGACCTGCCGCCTCCACCTCGAACATGCCCGGCGGGGCGTCGTCCAGCGTCTTGGCGAAGAAGAGTCCCTCGCCAGTCTCGATCCGAAAGGTCCGGCAGATGTTGCCGCCGCCCACCGGTTCCGCCGAGTGGACCGGCGTTCCCAGCGCCACCGACAGCTGCTCGATCACAACCTCTGCCGAAGGTGCTCGAGCAGCCCCCGGCATGCCGGTGTCACCAGCCCGATGGTCGCGTCGAAGTCGGTGTCCTCGCCGTACCAGGGGTCCGGCACGTCGGCATCCGGTCCGGACGCAGGATCGAATTCGAGCAACAGGTGGATCTTCGCCCGGTCCTGCTCGGTGCGGGCCAGCCTCAGCAGGTCCCGGCGGTTGGCGCCATCGAGGGCGATCACCAAGTCGATGCGGTCGAAGTCTTCGGTCGTGAACTGGCGAGCGGTGTGAACGATCGGGTAACCGTGCAGCCCGAGGACCGCTACTGCTCGGGGGTCGGCTTCCTTGCCGACGTTGTAGTCGGAGGTGCCGGCGCTCTCGACGACGATCTGGTCGGCCAGACTCGCCTCGTCGACCATGGCTCGAAGGACGGCGGCGGCGATAGGCGAGCGGCAGATGTTGCCGAGGCACACGAAGGCCACGCTGACCATGCTCAGTCGTCGAGCTTGAGGGCGGAGACGAAGGCTTCCTGGGGGACCTCGACGCGGCCGATGTTCTTCATGCGCTTCTTGCCCTCCTTCTGCTTCTCGAGGAGCTTGCGCTTGCGTGTGATGTCGCCGCCGTAGCACTTGGCGAGCACGTCCTTGCGCTTGGCCTTGACCGTCTCCCGGGCGATGATCCGCCCGCCGATGGCGGCCTGGATGGGCACGTCGTACATCTGGCGGGGGATGAGCTCGCGCAGCTTCTCGGTCATGCGCCGGCCGTAGGAGTCGGCCTTGTCGCGGTGGACGATGGTGCTGAAGGCGTCGACCGGGATGCCGTTGAGCAGCACGTCGACCTTGACCAGGTTGGACGGCGCGTATCCGGTGGGCTCGTAGTCGAGGCTGGCGTAGCCCTGGGAGCGGCTCTTCATCTGGTCGAAGAAGTCGGTGACCACCTCGGCCAGCGGCAACCGGTACCTGAGCTCGACCCGTTCGGGCGATAGGTACTCGAGCTTGTCCATCTCCCCCCGCCGGGTCTGGCACAGGTCCATGAGCGTGCCCGTGTAGTCGGTGGGCGTGAGGATGGTGACCGCCAGCCACGGCTCCTCGATGTCCTCGACCTCCGGGGCGGCCGGCATGTCCGACGGGTTGTCGATCTCGCGGACATCGCCCCGGGTGGTGGTCACCAGGTACTCGACCGAGGGCGCGGTGGCGATGAGGCTGAGGTCGAACTCTCGCTCCAGCCGTTCCCGCACGATCTCCATGTGCAGCAGGCCCAGGAAGCCGCAGCGGAAACCGAAGCCGAGGGCGCCCGAGGTCTCGGGTTGGTAGGTGAAGCTGGAGTCGTTGAGCCGCAGCTTCTCCAACGCTTCGCGCAGGTCGGGGAACTGGTCGCCGTCGATGGGGTACAGGCCGCAGAAGACCATGGGCTTGGGGTCTTGGTAGCCGGCCAGCGCCTCGGGTGCGGGGTGGGCGTGATCGGTGACCGTCTCGCCGGAGCGGGCCTCGCCCACGTCTTTGATGCCGGCGATCAGGTAGCCGGTCTCCCCCGGCCCGAGGTACGGAACGGGCGTGGGCTCGGGGCGGCGGACGCCCACTTCGTCGGCGTCGTGCACGGCGCCGGCCTGCATGAAGCGCAGGCGGGTGCCGGTCTTGAGCGAACCGTTGACCACCCGGACCGAGCTGACCACCCCCCGGTACTGGTCGAAGTGGGAGTCGAAGATCAGCGCCTGCAGGGGCGAGTCGGCGTCGCCGGTGGGGGGCGGGATGCGCTCGACCACGGCGTCGAGCAGGTCGGCTACGCCGGCGCCCGTCTTGGCGCTGATGCGCAGGACCTCCTTCGCCGGGATGCCCAGCACGGTCTCGATCTCGGCGGCGTATTTGTCGGGGTCGGCGGCGGGCAGATCGATCTTGTTGAGGCAGGCAACGATCTCGAGGTCGTTCTCCATGGCGAGGTAGCAGTTGGCCAGGGTCTGCGCCTCGATGCCCTGGGCGGCGTCGACCAGCAGGATCACGCCTTCGCAGGCGGCCAGCGAGCGGCTGACCTCGTAGCCGAAGTCGACGTGGCCGGGCGTGTCGATCAGGTTTAGCTCGTGCTCGCGGTACTCGAGGCGAACCGACTGGAGCTTGATGGTGATCCCCCGCTCCCGTTCGAGGTCCATGGTGTCGAGGTACTGGGCCCGCATGTCCCGGGGGTCGACTGCGCCGCACACCTCGAGGATGCGGTCCGAAAGGGTGGTCTTGCCGTGGTCGATGTGAGCTATCACCGACAGGTTGCGGATGCGGGACAGTTCCATGGGGTCCACCGACGCTACCGGCCGGCGCAGTGCGGGCGTGACAGCGCAACGGGCCGCCGACTACGGTTTCTGGCTGTTCAGACCAAGATTCGGAGCCAAGCAGACCCGTGGCCAACATCAAGAGCCAGATCAAGCGCAACCGCCAGAACGAGGTGCGCCACGAGCGCAACAAGGCCGTCCGCTCGGAGCTGAAGACCCGGGTCAAGAACGCCAACGCCAGTCTCGACGCCGGCGCCGAAGACGCCGAAGCCAACACCTTGCTGGCCATCAAGCGCATCGACAAGGCCGCCGCCAACGGCGTGATCCACAAGAACGCCGCCGCCCGCCGCAAGTCCCGCCTGATGCGGCGCCTCTCGGCTGGCGAACCCGAGAGCTGAACAAGCTCAGCGGGTAGAGCGGGACAGGCGGGCGAGGCGGCTGACCAGGACCTCCATGACCAGGTCGTCGGGCCAGGCTTGGGCGCCGCGCAGGTCGAGGTCGGCGGCGGCGATCAGCTGGAGGGCTCGGACGGTGCCGTCGTGGCGGAACCGGCGAGAGGTGGTGAGGGCTTTGCGGGCCGGGAAGGTGGAGCCCTTCATGCCCAGCAACTCGGCGGCCTGGCTCTCGCTGGTGGCGTCGCTGCCGTCAAGGCGAACCAACCGGCCAACCCAACCCTGCAGCGTCGCCATGATCTGCAGCGGGTGAAGCCCGCCGCCGCCCATCATGCGGTGCAACTTGTCGAGGGCGACGGCCACGTCGCCCTTCTCGATGGCGTCGGTTAGTTCCCATCGGGGGACCGAGCCGGCGTCGCCCAGGAACGGCTCGACCTCGGCGGCGCTGACCGATGCTCCCTCGCCGTAAGCGGTTACCAGCTTGGCGATCAGGCTGCCCAGGCGGCCGGCGTCCTCGCCCAGGTGTTGAGCGACCACCTCCCGGGCCCGGGCATCGAGCTTGATCGGTGACGCCGCCAGCTGCTCCTTCAACCACTCGGCCCGGGCCCGGCCCTGGGTGGGCACCTCGGTGGCGACGGTCTCGCCGCCCATCGCCTTCAGGGCATCGGCCAGCTTCTTGGGGACCCGGGGCAATTGGGCCTGGTCCGGTCCCTTCTCCCACACCAGGACCAGCCCGGTGCTCGGGAGCGGGTCGTTGAGGTACTCGACCAGCGGGCCGTACTCCTCGGCCTTGGTGAAGCGACCAGCGTTGCGGGCGACCACCACCCGCCGCTCGGTCAGGAAGGGCGCCGTCTGGGCGGCGTCGACCAGCGCCCCGATCTGGTAGTCGCCGCCCGACAGCTCCTGGACCATGAAGTTGCGGTCGCCGTCACCGACCAGCCGGCCGGTCAGGGTGGCCACCGCATCGGCGACGAGCGTGGGGTCACTGCCGGTGACGAGGAAGGCTTCGGCGCCGGCCACTAGCGGGCCTCCATCACCGCCGCCAGCACGGCGGCCGTGCGACGGGCGCCGGCTACGTCGCGGGTGCGGATGAGCCGGCAGCCGGCGGTGATGGCGGCGGCGACCTCGGCCAGACCGGTCTCCCGTTGCTGTGCGGTGGTCGGGACTTCGAGCACCGAGAACTGCACCGGCTCTCCGAGCGGCGCCAATCGTCGGAGGGCGTTGAGCGTGGGAGCTTCGAGCACGATCGATTCCCCGGCCAGGCCGCGCGTCGGGAGCTGCGCTATCGGGCTCGACTGAGCGATCTCACCGGTGCAGCCGGCGACGACCAACGCCGCGCCGTACTCGGCGGCCGTCTCGGCCAGCTCCCCGGGCGGCTCGCCGGCGCAATGCACCAGCGATGCACCGGCCTGGATGGCGTCCACACCTACCGGCGCGCCAGCTTCGACACCGATGGGCACGGCGACCCGCCCGGCCAGGTCGGCCACGGCCGCCAATAGTTCAGCAGTAGGGGTCACCTGGGCGGGGGCGGACCGGAGGCACACGAGGTCGGCCCCGTGGCTCAGCAGGACATCGGCCTCTTCCAGCATGGAGCCGGAGGCGCCCGGTCCGAGGTCCACCACCCCTACTACGAGCGCTCGATGGGTCACGTCGAAGCGGCGGGACCCGAGCCGGAGGTGCACCGGGTCGAACCTACTCGGGCTCCGTCGGAGCCTTGCCGGCGAGTGGCCTGCCAGGTCTGACGGCCCAAATTTCGGGCAAGGTGCGGCGCCGAGACGTCACCGGCCGCGGGTCGAATGTTCGAACGGTCGCCGGCGCGGCTCCTTTTCGAACTAAGGGTTCTCCGCATGATTGATTATGCGGTTGGTGTGGCGGTGAGGGTGTAGTTCCAGTCGCTGTGCCATTGGTGGGGGGTGAGGGGCAGAGCTCGCATGTCGGTGTTGCTGATCTTGACGCCCTTCTCGTAGTACTCGGTGTCTCGTTCGGCGCGGATCTGAAGCCCGGTGTCGGTCGTGGTGGCGGTGATCAACTCG
>JAABUR0100002435.1_pt1 | contig 28475 bp, 42 predicted proteins | sample 5560091 | NCBI WGS metagenome assembly JAABUR01 (sample SAMN10711879, study PRJNA513375) | rock metagenome | isolation source: Antarctica rocks | place: Antarctica: Victoria Land, University Valley sud
GACGTGTGCTTCAGCACACGAGCGACCGAGGACTCCCCCAGGCGCCGCCGATCGCGCCGCTCTACTTGAGGAAGCCTTCGTAGTTGCGCATCATCAGTTGAGCTTCCAGCTGCTTCATCGTGTCGAGAGCCACTCCCACCACGATCAGGATCGAGGTGCCGCCGAAGAAGAAGTTGGCGCTGGTCTGATTGATGAGGATCGTGGGCAGCGCCGCCACGAGCGCCAGGTACAGCGCACCCGGGAAGGTGAGCCGCGCGAGGATGCGGTCCAGGTACTCGGCCGTGGGCCGGCCGGGTCTGACGCCCGGGATGAACCCGCCGTACTTCTTGAGGTTGTCCGCCTGCTCGACCGGGTTGAACGTGACCGCGGTGTAGAAGTAGGTGAAGACGACGATGAAGATCGATTCGCCCACGATGTAGGCCCAGCCGTTGGGGCTGAAGAAGGCCGAGAAGTCGCGGGCCCAGCTGGCTTGGGAAAGCTCTCCAATAGTGGGTGGGAAGGCCATGAGGGAGGCCGCGAAGATCACCGGGATCACGCCCGCCATGTTCACGCGCAGGGGAAGGTAGGTAGATCCGCCACCGGACATCCGACGCCCCACCACGCGCTTGGCGTACTGCACGGGGATGCGCCGCTGGCCTTCCTGCACGAACACGATCGCCGCGATGCAGGCCAGCGCGAGGAAGGGCATCATCACCACGAAGATCTGGTCGGGGTTGGTGAACCACGCCTGGATGCCGTTGGGCAGCCCGGCCGCGATGCTGGCGAAGATCATCAGCGAGATGCCGTTGCCGATGCCGCGCTGGGTGATCAGCTCGCCGAACCACATCAGAAGCACGCACCCGGCGGTCAGCGTGGTCACGATCACGAAGACCCGACCGAAGGTGAAGTTGGTGACGACGTCGGTGCCGCCGGTAGAGAAGCTGCGAAAGAGGAAGACGTAGCCGATCGACTGACCGAAGGCGAGGCCTACGGTGAGATAGCGCGTGTACTGGGTGATCTTCTGCTGGCCGACCTCACCCTCCTTGCGGAGCTTCTCGAGCGAGGGAATCACCACCGTCATCAGCTGCAGGATGATCGAGGCGGTGATGTAGGGCATGATCCCCAGCGCGAAGACCGCGAAGCGTTGCAGGCTGCCTCCCGAGAACAGGTTGAGGAAGCCGAGCACGTTGGACCCCGTGAAGTTCTCGGAGATCTCCTTGACGGCGTCGACGTTGATGCCGGGCGCCGGTATGTAGGCGCCGATCCGGTAGAGCGCCAGCATGGCTGCCGTGAAGGCCAGCTTCTTGCGGATCTCGGGAACCCGGAACGCGCTCAGGAACGTCTTGAGCACGGCGGCTTAGTCCCCGGCGGACGACCGGCGCCCAGCCACCGTACCGCGGTCGGCGGGGATGACCGCGACGGTGCCGCCGGCCGCTTCGATCTTCTCGCGCGCGCTCGCGGAGAAGGCGTGGGCATGCACGGTCAGGGCCTTGCTGATCTCGCCCCGGGCCAGGACCTTGACGGGGACCTCGCGACGGGTGGCGAGGCCTACGGCCGAAAGGCTGGCCGGAGTGACCTCGGCGCCCTTATCGAATCGGGCCTCGAGGTCGTCGAGGTTGACCGGCTGGGTGTGCGTGCGGAACTTCTCGAAGGGCATCGACTTCTTCATGTGCGGTCCGCGCAGCTTGCGCAGGCGCATCTGGATCGGGTTCTGCCCGCCCTCGAAGGCCACCCGGCTCTTGGAGCCCGAGCGCGCGCCGGCTCCCTTGTGGCCGCGGCCCGAAGTCTTGCCCCAGCCCGACCCCTCTCCACGTCCGATGCGCTTGCGGCGCTTGGTTGCGCCCTTGGCGGGCTTGAGGTTATGCAGGCCCTTCACGGCTTGACCTCGAGCAGGTGGCGCACGGAATGCAGCTGACCGCGCAGCGCTTCGCCGTCGGGGCGCTCGACCTGCCTGCCGATGCGGCCCAAGCCGAGCGACTGGAGCGTGGCCCGCTGCCTCTTCGACGAGCCGATGGGCGACTTGACCTGCGTGATCACGAGCTGGTCGGCCATCAGGCGGGCGCCTCTGCGGGCGCCTCGGCCGCCCGCGGCTCGGGCGCCACGAGGTCGTCTGCCTCCGGCGCCTGGGGCTGGCCGTTGGCGCCGTTGACCGGCACGGGGCCGTCGTCTAGGCCGAGCACCTGCGCTACGGATAGGCCGCGCAGCTTGGCCACATCCTCGGGACGGCGGAGCGCCTGGAGGCCCGCCATCGTGGCCTTCACGAGGTTGATCGGGTTCTGCGAACCGAGCGACTTGGAAAGCACGTCGTGGATCCCGGCCAGCTCGAGCACGGCGCGCACGCCGCCGCCGGCGATCACCCCGGTACCGGGCGAGGCCGGCTTGAGCAGCACGCGCGAGGCCGAGTGGACGCCCACCACCTGGTGGGTGATCGTCGATCCGTGCATGGGGACCTCGAAGAGGTCGCGGCGCGCGCGCTCGACGCCCTTCTGGATCGCGACGGGGACCTCGTTGGCCTTGCCGTAGCCGACGCCGACCTTCGACTTCTCGTCGCCGACCACCACGAGCGCCGTGAAGGAGAAGCGGCGGCCGCCCTTCACCACCTTGGCGACTCGGTTGATCTCGACCACGCGCTCCTGAAGGTCGCTGTCGCCCCGGCGTCCGCCCTGTTGTCTGTTGCTCTCTCTAGCCATCTCAGTCCCTGTCGAGGGTATCTAGAACTCCAGGCCGCCCGCACGGGCCCCGTCGGCGAGCGCCTTGACGCGCCCGTGAAAGCGGTAGCCGCCGCGATCGAACACGCAGGTTTGGACCCCGGCCTCCTTAGCGCGCCCGGCTAGAAGCTCGCCGGCCTTCGCGGCCTGCTCGATACGGGCGAGCTCGCGCAGCTCGGATTCGGTCCAGGAGACGGCCGCCAGCGTGTGGCCCGCGTTGTCGTCGATCAGCTGGGCCACCATGCCGCGGTTGGAGCGAAAGACCGAAAGACGCGGGCGCTGAGCGCTGCCACGCACCTTGGCGCGCACGCGGCGCCGGCGGCGCAGCCGGGATGACTGCTTGGTCTTGACGCTCATGCGCGCTTGCCGACCTTCCGGACCACGTGCTCGTCGCGGTAGCGGATCCCCTTGCCCTTGTAGGGCTCCGGCGGGCGCTTGTCGCGGATCTGCGCGGCGACCTCGCCCACGGCCTGCTTCGAGATACCGCGCACCACCACCTCGGTGGGGACCGGCACCTCGAACTCAATGCCGTCGGGTGGCTCGATCGGCACGGGGTGCGAGTAGCCGAGCGCCAGCTCCAGGCTCGTGCCCTTGAGCTGCGCACGGTAGCCGACGCCCTGGATCTGCAGGCGCTTCTCGTAGCCGTGCGTGACGCCGTGGACCATGTTGAAGATGAGGCTCCGGGTGAGCCCGTGAAGGGCCCGGTGTTCGCCGCGGTCAGACGGACGAGAGACCAAAACCTCGCCATCGGCCTGATCCACGGTCAGGTCGCGGCTCACGCGCTCTGACAGCTCGCCCTTGGGGCCGCTCACCCGCACGAGCTCGGGCTCGACCACCACGGTCACGCCCGCGGGCACAGGAATGGGCTGTCTTCCGATGCGAGACATTACGTCGAGATCACCTACCAGACCCTAGCCACCAGCTCGCCGCCCACACCGCTGCGCCGGGCGTCGTGGCCGGTCATCACCCCGTGCGAGGTGGAGACGATCGTGGTGCCCATGCCGCCCTGGACCTTTGGCACCGCGCCGGCGGCCACGTAGCGGCGCCGGCCGGGCTTGGACACGCGCTGCAGGCCCATGATCACGGGCTGGCGGTCCTCGGTGTACTTGAGCGTCACGCGCAGGTCCTGTCCCACTCGGCCGGGCTCCACGGCGTAGCTCTCGACGTAGCCCTGCTCGGTGAGGATGCGCGCCATCTCGATCTTGAGCTTGGACGCGGGGATCACCGCATCGTCGTGATCGGCCTGAAGGCCGTTGCGGATCCGGGTGAGGAAATCGGATATGGGGTCGGTCTGGCTCACCAGCTGCTCTTCGTCAGCCCGGGGATATGGCCCTCGTGGGCGTGCTCGCGCAGGCAGATCCGGCACAGGCCGAACTTGCGCAGATAGGCGCGCGGGCGACCGCACTTGCGGCAGCGGTTGTACGCGCGGCTCTTGTACTTGGGGGTGCGCTGCTGGCGCACCTTCTGTGAGGTCTTGGCCATCTAGTCGCTCTCTTCCGAAGTCTGTGCCGATGCATCTCCCTCGGCCTCGGCGCCCTCCTCCGGGCGCTCGGGCTTCTCGTAGGCCTCGGGGTTCTCTTCCTTGAGCTGATCGAGGGCCGCCTGTTCGGCCTCGGCCCGTGCCCGCGCCTCGTCGTGGCGGCGCTCCTCCTCCTCGGCCTCCGCGGCCTCGTCGACCTGCCCGGGCCGGCCCTCCTCCTGGAAGGGCATGCCGAGGGCCAGCAGGAGGGCGAAGCCCTCCTCGTCGGTCTTGGCCGTGGTGGTGATCGTGATGTCGAGGCCGCGCACCTGGTCGATCGCGTCGTAGTCGATCTCGGGGAAGATGATCTGCTCGCGTACGCCCATCGTCCAGTTTCCGCGCCCGTCGAAAGATCGCGGGTTCAGTCCGCGGAAGTCGCGGATCCGCGGGATCGCGATCGACATGAGGCGGTCGAGGAACTCCCACATGCGTGCGTCGCGCAGCGTGACCGAGAGCCCCACCGGCATCTCCTCGCGCAGCTTGAAGGCGGCGATCGCCTTTCGGGCCCGGCGCACGTTGGGCCGCTGGCCGGCGATGGTGGCCAGCTGCTCCTGCGCCGCTTCGAGCATCTTGGAGTCCTGCTTGGCCTCGCCCACGCCCATGTTGAGCGTGACCTTCTCGACCCTCGGGACCTCCATCGCGTTGGAGTAGCGGAAGCGCTTCTGCAGCTGCGGCGCGATCTCCGCCTGGTAGCGGCCCTTGAGGCGCGGCTGGACCGCCGCTTCAGGAGAAGAGTGCGAAGCATTCGTCGTCCGTGCCGAATCCTTCCCGGGGTTCGAAGCATTCGTCGTCCGTGCCGAATCCTTCACGGCGGCCATCAGTCGATCTCCGTCCCGGACTTCTTGGAAACGCGCACGCGCCGGCCACCCTCGCGCTTGATCCCCACGCGGCTCGGGTCGCCCGTCTTCGGGTCGAGGAGCATCACGTTGGATACGTGAATCGGTCCCTCGACCTCGATCACACCGCCGATCTCCTGCGCCCGCTGGGTATCGCGCAGCGAGGTCGGGCGCTGGTGGCGCTTCTGGATGGCGATGCCCTCCACGTACACCCGGCCGCGGGTGGGCTCGGTCCTGAGCACGCGCCCTGTCTTCCCGCGGTCCTTGCCGGAGATCACCTTGACCATGTCGTCCTTGCGGACCTTCATGCTCGCGGCCATCTCAGAGCACCTCCGGGGCCAAGGAGACGATCTTCATGAAGTTGCGGTCGCGCAGCTCGCGCGCCACGGGCCCGAAGATGCGCGTTCCGCGCGGGTTGTTGGCGGCGTCGATCAGTACTGCGGCGTTCTCGTCGAAGGCGATGTAGGTGCCGTCGTCGCGCCCGAATTCCTTTCGCGTGCGCACGATCACCGCCTTCACGACCTCGCCCTTCTTGACCGCCCCGTGCGGGATGGCCTGCTTGACCGTGGCCGTGATCACGTCGCCCACCCCGCCGTAGCGGCGCTTGGACCCGCCGGAGACGCGGATGCACAGGATCTCGCGGGCACCGGTGTTGTCGGCCACCCTCAGGCGCGTCTCCTGCTGGATCATCGGACACGCTCCACTACTTCGACCAGGCGCCAGCGCTTGGTACGCGAGAGCGGCCGGCTCTCGACCACCTTGACCGTGTCGCCGGCGTTCGCCTCGTTTCGCTCGTCGTGCGCGTGAAGCGTCGAGGTGGTGCGCACGATCTTGCCGTAGGTGCGGTGCTGGCGCGCGATGTCGATGCGCACCGAGATGGTCTTGTCGCCCTTGTCGGAGATCACCACGCCCTGCCGCTCGCGCGGGCTGCCGGTGCCCGTCCGTTCGGCGGGAGGTGTGCCCGCACCCGGGCTGGCGGCGCCTCGCTTGGCGCGGCGAGAAGCACGCCACCGGCGTCGCGACGCGGCCTTCTGGCGCCGGCTCTCCAAGCGCTCGGCGTCGCGCTCCTCGACGGTCTTCGCGGGCCGCGCCTGACCGCTGTGGGTCGAGCGCTTGCGTCCGCGGCGCTCCTTGGGGGAGAGCTGCTCCTCGGGCTGCGCGGGGGCCGCCGCCTGGGCGGTCTCTGAAGTCTCGTTGGTGTCCACGTCTTCCTCGATCATCGCGCTGCCTTCTGTTTGCGGAGCTCGGCTTCTACGTCCAGCCCGCGCTGACGGGCGATCGTCATGCCTCGGGCCAGATCCTTCTTGGCGCCCTTCATTCCCGCGGTGTTCTCGAGCTGTCCGGTCGCGTGCTGGAAGCGCAGGTTGAACAGCTCCTGGCGCGAGGTGTCGACGAACTCGACGAGCTGCGGGTCATCGAGATTGTGCACATCTACGGCTTTCACTGCTGTCCGGCCCCCTCACGCTGCACGAACTTGGTCTTGATCGGCAGCTTGTGAGAAGCCAGGCGCATCGCCTCACGGGCCAGGTCCTCCGGCACCCCGGAGAGCTCGAACATCACACGCCCGGGCTTGACCACGGCCACCCAGCCCTCGGGCGAGCCCTTGCCAGAGCCCATGCGCGTCTCCGCGGGCTTCTGGGTCACCGGCTTGTCGGGAAAGATGTTGATCCAGACCTTGCCGCCGCGCTTGATCTTGCGCGTCATGGCGATTCGAGCCGCCTCGATCTGGCGGTTTGTGACCCACCCGCGATCGAGGGCCTTGAGGCCGTACTCGCCGAACTCGACCGTGGTTCCGCCCTTGGCGAATCCGGCCCTGCGACCTCTGTGCTGCTTGCGGTGCTTGACGCGCTTGGGCGAGAGCATCAGCGACCCCCACCACGGGGACCGCCGCCACGTCCGCCCTGGCCGCCGCGACCGCTCGGACCACCCTGACCACCACGCCCGCCGGGGCCGCCGCCACGCCCGCCAGCGCCTCCGCCCCGGCCCGGACCGCCACCACGGCTCGCCTGCTGGGGCGCTTCGAGCTCGGTGAGATCCTGCGCGAAGCCCTTGGGCATGATCTCGCCCTTGTTGATCCATACCTTCACGCCGATGCGGCCGAAGGTGGTCTTCGCCTCGAAGAAGCCGTAGTCGATGTCGGCGCGGATGGTGTGCAGCGGCACCCGGCCGTCCGAATAGCCCTCGGTGCGGGCCATCTCCGCGCCACCCAGGCGGCCGGAGACCTGCACCTTCACGCCCTTGGCGCCAGAGCGCATGGCGGAGGTCAGCGAGCGCTTCATCGCGCGCCGGAAGGCGACGCGGTTGACCAGCTGCTCCGCGATCGACTGGGCGACCAGCTTGGCGTCGAGCTCGGGCCGCTTGATCTCGAGGATGTTCACCTTCACGGCCTTGTTGGTCATCTTGTGGAGCTCCTTGCGAAGGGCGTCCACCTCGCTGCCGGACTTGCCGATCACGATGCCGGGCCGGGCGGTATGTATGTTGACCTCGACCTCCGCCTTGTTCTTCTTGATCGTGATGCTGGACAGGCCGGCGTGCGAAAGCTTGTTCTCGATGTGCTCGCGGATGTGGATGTCCTCGAGCAGGTAGTCGGAGAACTCCTTCTCGGAGAACCAGGTGGACTTCCAGTCGTGGATGTAGCCGACCCGCATCGACTCGGGATGCACCTTCTGCCCCATGGCTACCTTCCGTCCTTTGTCGTTGTCGTAAGCGTGATCGTCATGTGACTCGTGCGCTTCTTGATCGGCGTGGCGCGGCCGAGGGCCCGCGGCCGGAAGCGCTTGATCGTCGGGCCCTCGTCAACGAAGGCGCGCGCGATCTTGAGCTCGTCGGGATCGAGCTCGAAGTTGTTCTCCGCGTTGGCTACGGCGGACTCCAGCAGCTTGGCGATGTCGCCGGCCGCGGCGCGCGGGGTGTGCCGGAGCAGAGCACGGGCGTCGCCGACGTTCTTTCCGCGCACGTGGTCCATCACCAGTCGCGCCTTGCGCGGAGCGATGCGCACGTACTTGGCCTTCGCGCGGACCTCGACGCTGCCGTCGGCCGCCCGAGGGGCGGGACGCGCCTCGGAGTCGCGATCTCTCCGAACCGAGGTGGTCGTCTCGGCGGCGCCACGCCGCCGCTCACGCCGGGAAGGCTTGGGAGCGTCGGGCTCAGGATCGTCGGCGGAGCCATCAGAGTCCTCGGCGTCCGTTGCTGTTGAGTCATCGGCCGCCGGCGCCTCGTCCTCCGGCGCGGTCCCGCCCTGCGCGGTGTCGTCGTCCTCGAGGCGGGTGATTAGCTCGTTCTTCGTGCCGCTCTTGGGCAGCTCGCGCTTCTCAAGCTCGGCCTCGAGCTCATCTACCGTGAGTGCCGCGTACTTGGTCTCCTCCGCCATCAGCGCATCCTCACCCTGTCGCCGCCGGCGTGCCCGCGGAACATGCGCGTGGGTGCGAACTCGCCGAGCTTGTGCCCGACCATCGACTCCGAGACGAAGACGGGAACGTGCTTACGGCCGTCGTGGACGGCGATCGTGTGTCCCACCATCTCGGGGAAGATCGTGGAGGTCCGCGACCAGGTCTTGACCATCTTCTTGGTGCCCGACTCGTTCATCGCCTCGATGCGACCCATCAGGCGATCCTCGACAAACGGACCCTTCTTGGAGGAACGCGACATCTAACGGCCACCCTTCTTGCCGCGGCGCCGGCCGCGGACGATGTATCGGTCGGACTTCTTGTTCTTCTTGCGTGTGCGGTAGCCGAGTGTGGGCACTCCCCACGGCGTGACCGGGTGCCGGCCGGCCGTGGTTGAGCCCTCGCCGCCGCCGTGCGGGTGATCGACGGGGTTCATCGCCGTGCCGCGGGTCTGAGGGCGGCGGCCCTTGTGGCGCGAACGGCCGGCCTTGCCCAGCACGATGTTCTGGTGCTCGGCATTGCCGATGGCGCCGATGGAGGCGCGGCATTCGGCCCGGACCATGCGCATCTCGCCGGAGGGCAGGCGCAGGGTGGCGTGATCGCCCTCCTTGGCCACGAGCTGGATGGAGGCGCCGGCGGAGCGGCCCATCTGGCCGCCCCGACCGGGGGCCAGCTCCACGTTGTGCACGATGGTGCCGGTCGGTATCGCCGACAGCGCCAGGCAGCTGCCCGGTCGAATCTCGGCCCCGTCGCCGGACTGCACGACGTCGCCGACCTTCAGCCTCGCGGGCGCCAGGATGTAGGCCTTGGCGCCGTCGGCGTAGTGGATCAGGGCGATATAGGCGGTGCGGTTGGGGTCGTACTCGATCCCGGCCACGGTCGCGGGAATGCCGTCCTTGCGCCGCTTGAAGTCCACCTTGCGGTACTGGCGCTTGGCGCCGCCGCCGCGATGGCGCGAGGTCACGCGCCCGTTGACGTTGCGCCCCCCAGACTTCTTCAGCCCCTCCAGCAGAGACTTCTCAGGCTCGGTCTTGGTGACCTCCGCATGGTCGGAGTAGGTCGCGAAGCGGCGCCCCGGGCTGGTCGGCTTGTGTTTTCTGATGGCCACGGCGCTAGGCCTCCACAGGGGACAGTCGGGTCATCAGTCTGTCCCCTGGCCTTCGAAGAGCTCGATGCTGTCGTCGGCGTGGAGGGTGACCACGGCCTTCTTCCAGCGGCGCCGCTTGCCTACCGAGTAGCCGCGACGCTTGGGCTTGGGCTTTACGTTCTGGGTCCGCACGCCGAGAACCCGCACGCCGAAGATCTCCTCGATCGCCTGGCGCACCTGGGTCTTGTTGGCGCCGTCGTGGACCCGGAAGGTGTACTTGTTGGCCGCAAGGAGCGCGTAGCTCTTCTCGGAGATGACCGGCCGGATCACCACGCTGCGCGCGTTCATGAGCTCTCCCCGGCGGCGCCGCGGCGGGTGGGCGCCACGGCAGCTTTGGTGAGCTGGTCCAGAGCGCCTGCCGAAGCCACCAGGCGCGCGGATCCGATCACGTCGGCCACCCCGACTTCTCCCGCACGCAGGACCGTGACGCCCTCGATGTTGCGAAAGGACAGGGCGGCGTTCTCCTCGCCGTCTACCAGCACCACGAGGGCGCGGCCGCCGTCACCGAAGCCCGAGAGGATCTCGAAGGCCTGCTTGGTCGAGGGGCCCTCGAAGGCGCCCGCGTCGAGTGCTCCCAGCGAGCCCCGCTCGGCGTGCACCGAGAGCGCGGCGCGCATGGCGCGGCGGCGCTCCTTGCGGTTGAGCTTGACGGTGTAGCCGCGCGGCTTGGGGCCGAAGGCGATGCCGCCGCCGGTGCGCTGCGGGCTCGAGAGAGCGCCTACGCGGGCACGGCCGGTGCCCTTCTGGCGCCAGGCCTTGGCGCCGGTCATCGCGACCTGGCCGCGGGTGAGCGTGGAAGCCGTGCCGCGACGGCGGGCGTTCAGCTCGGCGACCACCGCGCGGTGCACGAGCGGCTCGTGGAAGGCCTCACCGAAGACGGCCTCGTCGAGGTCGAGCTCGCCGGTCTTCGAGCCGATGTAGGGAGCCCGGGGCGCGGCCATGGCTAGCGCTCGGTCCTGATCTCGACGATGCCGCCGGTGGGTCCGGGTACCGAGCCTCGTACGAGCAGGAGGTTCTCCCCCGGCCGCACGTCGACAATCTCCAGGCCCCGCTGGGTGACCCGCTTGTTGCCCATCTGGCCCGGGCCGCGGATTCCGGGAAAGACGCGTGAGGGCGTGGCTGAGGCGCCGATCGAGCCCGGGGCGCGCTTGTTGTGCGAACCGTGGGACATCGGGCCACGACTGAAGTTGTGGCGCTTGACCGTGCCCTGGAAGCCTTTGCCCTTCGAAGTGCCGGCGATCTTCACCGTCTGGCCCTTCTCGAACACGTCGCCGACCGCCAGCTGGTCGCCCACCAGGTGCTCGCCGGCCTCGTCGCGGAACTCCGCGAGCCGGCGCAGCGGCGGCGCGTCGGCCACGGCCAGGTGGCCCAGCTGGCCCTTGGTCAGCCGCTTCTCGCGGACCTCCCCGAAGCCGAGCTGCACGGCGTTGTAGCCGTCGCGCTCCTCGCTGCGGATGCCGGTCACCCAGCACGGACCCGCCTCGAGCACGGTCACACGCTCGACGTGGCCGTCCTCGGAGTCGAAGACCTGCGTCATCCCCAGCTTGCGTCCCAGCAGTGCACCCATTAGATCAGCTGGATCTGGATGTCAACGCCAGCCGGGAGATGGTCGAGGCGCTGTAGCGAGTCGACCGTCTTGGGGGTCGGCTGAAGGATGTCGATCAGGCGTTTGTGCGTGCGGATCTCGAAGTGCTCGCGGGAGTCCTTGTCCTTGAACGGCCCGCGGATCACGCAGTACACGTTTTTCTCCGTAGGCAGGGGCACGGGACCGGACACGGTCGCGCCGGTTCGCTGGGCCGTCTCCACGATCTCACGGGCCGCCGTCTCGATCGCCGAGTGGTCGTAGGCCTTGAGCCGGATCCGGATCTTGTTCTGAGTGAGAGTTGCCATTTTGGTTGGTACCTAGAGACAGGGCTGGGGGGCAGGCGAGAACCTGCCCCCCAGGGAGGAGCGCAGCCGGATCGTCTCGGGAGGCGCGCAGCCGGAACGTTGTTCCGGCGAGCACCGCACCGTAGGCTCCCGGTGAGCACCGGAGCTTCTTACTCGACGACCTCCGATACGACTCCCGAGCCGACTGTCCGGCCGCCCTCGCGGATGGCGAAGCGCAGACCCTCGTCCATGGCGATCGGCTGGATCAGCTCGACCGCCATCTCGACGTTGTCGCCCGGCATGACCATCTCGACGCCCTCCGGGAGGTTGGCGACGCCGGTCACGTCGGTGGTGCGGAAGTAGAACTGCGGCCGGTACCCGTTGAAGAACGGGGTGTGGCGCCCACCCTCCTCCTTCTTCAGGCAGTAGACCTGAGCCTTGAACTTCTTGTGCGGGGTGATCGAGCCGGGCTTGCACAGCACCTGGCCGCGCTCGATCTCCTCGCGCTTGGTGCCACGCAGCAGGCAGCCGACGTTGTCGCCGGCCTGGCCCTCGTCGAGGATCTTGCGGAACATCTCGACGCCGGTGATCACGGTGTTCGAGGTCTGCTCGTGGATGCCCACGATCTCGACCGTGTCGCCGGTCTTGACGATGCCCTGCTCGATCCGGCCGGTGGCCACCGTACCGCGGCCGGTGATCGAGAACACGTCCTCGACGGGCATCAGGAACGGACGGTCCAGCGGGCGCTCGGGCTGCGGGATGTAGCTGTCCAGCGCCTCGGCCAGCTCGAGGATCTTCTGCTTGTACTCCTCCTCGCCCTCCAGCGCCTTGAGCGCGGAGCCGAGGATCACGGGCACGTCGTCGCCCGGGAAGTCGTACTCGGACAGCAGCTCGCGGACCTCGACCTCGACCAGCTCCAGCAGCTCGTCGTCGTCGACCATGTCGACCTTGTTCAGGAAGACCACGATGTAGGGCACGCCGACCTGGCGAGCCAGGAGGATGTGCTCGCGGGTCTGGGGCATGGGGCCGTCGGCCGCCGAGACCACCAGGATCGCGCCGTCCATCTGCGCGGCGCCGGTGATCATGTTCTTGATGTAGTCGGCGTGGCCGGGACAGTCCACGTGCGCGTAGTGCCGCGCGTTGGTCTGGTACTCCACGTGGGAGGTCGCGATCGTGATGCCTCGCTCCTTCTCCTCGGGAGCGTTGTCGATCTCCGCGAAGCTCTTGGCTTCGCCCCCCTGAGACTCGGCCAGGACGTTGGTGATCGCCGCCGTCAGCGTGGTCTTGCCGTGGTCGATGTGACCGATGGTGCCCACGTTGCAGTGAGGCTTGTCGCGCTCGAACTTCTCCTTCGCCACTGGGACTACTCCTTTCAGAAACTCTGTGAGGCCGGCCTGTCGCGCTGGGCGAAGGCGAACCTCCGAAATATACTCTCTAGTTGCCGCTGCCGTTCGGCGACTCGCCGGTGCGGTGCTCCACGATCTCCTCGGCAATGCTGCCCGGAACCTCTTCGTACCGGTCGAACTGCATCGAGTAATTCGCCCGCCCCTGCGTGTTGGAGCGCAGGTCGGTGGCGTACCCGAACATAGAGGACAGCGGGACGCTGGCCTGGACGGCGATCGCGTTGCCGCGCGGTTCCTGGGTCTCCACCCGCCCGCGGCGGCTCGAGAGATCGCCGATCACCGTGCCCACGTAGTCCTCCGGGGTGATCACCTCGACGGCCATGATCGGCTCCAGCAACACGGGCTTCGCGCGGCGGGCCGCCTCCTTGGCCGCCAGCGAGCCGGCCACCTTGAAGGCGATCTCCGAGGAGTCGGTGTCGTGGTACTTGCCGTCGGTGAGAGTCACGCGCACATCGACCATGGGAAAGCCCGCCTTGACCCCCGACTCCAGCGCCTCCTCGACGCCCTTGCCCACGGCGGGTATGAACTCCGAGGGGACCGAGCCGCCCTTGATCTTGTTCACGAACTCGAACCCCTCACCCGGGGCCGGCTCCATGTCGATGTAGACCACGCCGTACTGGCCCGAGCCGCCGGTCTGGCGGATGAACTTGCCCTCGACCTTGGTGGCCTCGCCACGCACGGTCTCGCGGTAGGCCACCTGCGGGCGACCCACACCTGCCTCGACGTTGAACTCGCGGCGCATGCGGTCCACGATCACCTCGAGGTGCAACTCGCCCATGCCCGAGATCACGGTCTGGCCCGTCTCCTCGTCGGTGCGGATGTGGAAGGTGGGATCCTCCTCGCCGAGGCGACCGAGAGCCACGCCCATCTTCTCCTGGTCGGCCTTGGTCTTCGGCTCGATCGAGACGTGCACCACCGGAGCCGGGAAGGTGATGGTCTCCAGGCGGATCGGCGCGTCGGGCGCGCACAGCGTGTCGCCGGTGGAGGTCTGCTTGAGGCCGACGCCCGCGGCGATGTCGCCGGCGTAAAGGGTCTCCTCCTCCTCGCGGTGGTTGGCGTGCATCTGCAGGATGCGCCCGATGCGCTCGGTGCGACCACTGCTCGAGTTGAGGATGCGCCCGCCCGCGTCGATCGAGCCGGAGTAGACGCGGAAGTAGGTGAGCTTGCCCACGAACGGGTCGGACATGACCTTGAAGGCGAGCGCCGAGAAGGGCGCGTCGTCGGAGGGCGCGCGGATGGCGGATGTCTCCGTGCCGTTGTCTGAACCCTTGCCGGCCGGCTCGAGACCCTCCATTGGGGGCACGTCGAGGGGACTCGGCAGGTAGTCGACCACGGCATCGAGCAGCGGCTGCACGCCCTTGTTCTTGAACGACGAGCCACACATCACCGGGAAGATCGAGATGTCGAGCGTGGCCTTGCGGATGTCCTCGCGCAGGCGGTCGGCCTCGATCGGCTTGTCCTCGAGGTAGTCCTCCATCAGCTGCTCGTCGTAGTCGGCCAGAGCCTCGACGAGGTGGGTGCGCGCCTCGGATGCCGCGTCGGCCATGTCAGCCGGGATGTCCTCGACGCCCCACTCCTGCCCGAGGTCGTCCTGGTAGACGACGGCCTTCATGGTCACGAGGTCGACGATGCCCTTGAAGTCGCCCTCCGCGCCGATCGGCAGCTGGACGGGAATCGCGTTGCCGGCGCCCTCGGTCTTACCGTCGGCGCCCAGGCGGTCCTTCATGGTCTGGACTGAGCCCTCGAAGTCGGCGCCGATGCGGTCCATCTTGTTGATGTAGGCAATGCGGGGCACGCGGTACTTGTCGGCCTGGCGCCACACCGTCTCCGACTGCGGCTCCACGCCCGCCACGGAGTCGAACAGCGCGATCGCGCCGTCGAGCACGCGCAGAGAGCGCTCGACCTCGACCGTGAAGTCCACGTGCCCGGGAGTGTCGATGATGTTGATGCGGTGGCCGTTCCAGGAGGCTGTGGTGGCGGCGGAGGTGATCGTGATCCCGCGTTCCTGCTCCTGCTCCATCCAGTCCATCACGGCCGCGCCCTCGTGCACCTCGCCCATCTTGTGGGTCCGGCCGGTGTAGAAGAGGATGCGCTCGGTCGTCGTCGTCTTGCCCGCATCGATGTGGGCCATGATTCCGATGTTGCGCGTCTTCTCGAGTGAAACCTTGCGGGGCATGGAAAGTCCTGGTCTGGGCTCGGTTACGGGCAGAAAGGGCGGTGCGGGCAAAAAAAGGGCCCACCCGGGCCCGTGCTGCACGGTGTTCTCGCCCGGGTGAAGTGCTATGTGGTCGGTGTCTCCATACGGCTTGATGCGGCTCGCTCGGGCACCGAAAGCTCACGTGGCGCGCCAAACACGCCCGGCGCTGAAAGCCCGCGAGCGACGTTCGATGGTAGCAGAGGATTTCGCCTCTCCCACGGGATAATCTGCCTCTCGATGGAGGTTTCGCCGACCCTCGGTTCGCCCGCCCGCGAGGTCCGGGGCTCGACCGGCGCGGTCGACTGGCTCGTGCTCGGTCTCGGGGTTGTCGGGGCCCTGGCGCTGGTACTCGCCGAGTTCTCCCTCACCTTCCAGGTGGACACGCTCACCTCGGGAACCTGTCAGGAGCTCGCCGACGCCGCCGTGCGTGACAGGTGCCGGGCCACCGGACTCGAGCAGCACTCCGGCGCGCTCATCCTGCTCGGGCTCTTCGCGGCAGCCATGGCCGTGGGTGCGGGGCGGCGGGCAAGCCGGCCGGCAGCCGTGGCTCTGATCGCGATGGCCGCGGTCGCGTTTGGGATCGCCGTGTTCATCGATCTTCCAAAGACGAGGGCCGACGGTCTGCTCGAGCCCTTCTACGAATCGGGTGAGGCGAGGCCGGGCGCCGGCTTCTACCTCGAGTGGGTGGGCGCCGGGCTGTGTCTTTGCGCGGGCGCGCTTCGGCTCCTGCGCCCCCGGTCGGGCGTGACCTGATCGCGCCGCCGGTGCGCTACCAGCGGTAGTGCGCGAAGGCCTGGTTGGCCTTCGCCATGCGGTAGATGTCGTCCTTGCGCTTGTAGGCCAGCCCCTGCTGAGACTGGGCATCGAGCAGTTCGTTGGCCAGCCGCTCTGACATCGACTTCTCGCGGCGGCGGCGAGAGAACTCGACCACCCAGCGGACCGCCAGGGTGCGGGCCCGCGGCGGGGGCACCTCCACCGGCACCTGGTAGGTGGCGCCGCCGACCCGGCGCGAGCGCACCTCGAGAACGGGAGTCAGGGTCTTGATCGATGTCTCGAGGGCCACAACGGGCTCCTCGTTGGTCTTGCGGGCAACGATGTCGAGAGCGTCGTAGACGATCTTCTCGGCAGTCGACTTCTTGCCGTCCACCATGACCTTGTTGATCAGCTGCTGGACGAGCTTGGACCCGTGGATGGCGTCCGAGTCGAGGGGGCGTGCCCCTGCAGCGGCGCGGCGGGGCATCGGCTAGCGGGCCTTCACGCCGTACTGCGAGCGGCCCTTCTTGCGCTCACTCACGCCGGAGGCGTCGAGCGTGCCGCGCACGACCTTGTAGCGCACGCCCGGCAGATCCTTGACGCGGCCGCCGCGGATCAGCACCACGGAGTGCTCCTGAAGGTTGTGGCCCTCGCCCGGGATGTAGGAGGTGACCTCCATCCCGTTGGTCAGCCGGACGCGCGCGACCTTGCGCAGAGCCGAGTTCGGCTTCTTGGGCGTCACGGTGTAGACCCGGGTGCACACGCCGCGCCGCTGAGGAGCGGCGGTGCGCTTCTTGCGACCCTGCCCGGACTTGAGGCCAGGAGTGGCCACCTTCTTGTTGGGGGACTTGCGTCCCTTCCTCACGAGCTGATTGATGCTTGGCATGCGGCGCGTGATCCTAGCAGCGGGGAGCCACCAACAGGGGCGGTGCCCCGTTGGCCCTCAGGCCCGGGCCTCGGCTGCCCGCAGCGGCGCCGGGGTGAGCGTGGCGGCCACGATGACGAGCACGAAGGCGGCGCACTGGATCACGATCCCGAGTGCGTCGGCGGGCATGGGGTCGCCGAAGACGACGAATCCGCCGGTTATGGCCGACACGTTGGCGGCGGCGCTGGTGATGGTGATCACGGGCACCGCCTCGCCCTGCTGGAGACCCTTGGCCGAGGCGTAGAAGGCGATCACGGAACCGAGGATGCAGGTCAGCAGCCACGGCGAGGCAAGCCCGAGCACGCCCTCGCTGCCTACGCTGCCGGTGAGCGCCTTGATGGCGACGTCGGAGACCCCGAAGAGGATGCCGGCGGCTGCGCCCATGAGTACGCCGTGATGCTCGTGGGGAGCGCCGAGGCGCGGAGACAGGACCAGTAGCGCTCCGACCACGAGCAGTCCGGCCTCAAAGGAGATCATTCCCGCCACGGAATAGCCCGAGTTGGCGTCGCCTCCGTGCGGAAGGGTCGCGGCGAGCATCGTGAGTCCCAGCGCGGTGAGGCCGACGCCCGCCCACTGGCGGTTGCCGACCTCGCAACCGAAGAAGCGGTCGGCAAGGACGGTGAGGAACACCAGCCCGCCGGAGATCACGGCCTGCACCAGCGACAGCGGCGCCAGCGCGAGCGCGCCCACGTGGAGGACCCAGGCGCCCAGAGCGACGGCCATGCCGATGGCGAACCACTTGGAGCGAAACAGGTCGGCGCCGCTCTTGAGCGGGCGCCTCAGGTCCACGTCGGGCGCCGCGCAGGCTCCGCGGTGCTTCAGGAGAAAGCCGAGGTTGGTCGTGAGAGCGCAGAGAAGCGCCAGCAGGATGCCTATCTCGATGGTCATGGGAGGGTGTGGGAGGCACAGCGACCAGGGCCGCGGAAGGCCCCCGTCAGTATTCGAGCTATCGGCTGTAGCGCCTGCCCGCTTTACGTGATAGCGAGTATCTGGCCACAGTAGCTATATCCAAGTAACGCCGTGCCATCACCTCCGTGACAAACCGAGAACAGAAGCCGGTCCTGTTCGTGGACGTGGATGGGGTGATCAGCCTCTTCGGCTTTGCCTCCGGCACCGATTTCCCGGGCGCCTTTCACTCGGTCGACGGGATACTGCACTGCATCGCCACCGACTGCGGCGAGCGCCTGCGTCGCCTGGACGAGCATTTCGAGCTGGTGTGGGCGACGGGCTGGGAGGAGAAGGCCAACGAGCACCTGCCCCTCATCCTCGAGCTGCCCTTCAAGGAGCTGCCATCGCTGACCTTCGACGGGCGGGCGGTGTTCGGGTCGGCTCACTGGAAGCTCGAGGCGATCGACGCCTACGCCGGCGACCGTCCGGCCGCCTGGATCGATGACAACCTCGACGAACGATGCCGGTCCTGGGCGGATAACCGGGGCGCTCCCACGCTGCTCGTGCAGACCCAGCCGGCCGTAGGCATGTCGAACTCGCACGTGGAGGAGCTGCTGCGGTGGGCAGAGGACGTGGCGCCCGCGGAGCGGCCCTAGGATCGCTGGACCGGGTCGCTCGCGTCGTAGACCTCGCCTGCCGGCCGGGCCATCACGAGGTCGGCCATCTCGAGCTTGAGCAGGTCGAGCCGCCGCTCCTGGGCCGGGGTGCGCTCCTCGGTGCGCGCGAGGTCGATGAACTCATCGCTCACGAAACCCTCGCGCAGGGCAAGCGTCACACGTCGCTCCCGGTACCCAAGGCAAAATACGAAGCGCTCCAGCGTGCGCCCGCGCTCGGGACGCGCGAGAGAGACGTCGACTGAGAACCGTTCATCGCTCACGGCGCGCGTGACCATCTCGAACGCGTCGCGCGCGCCGGGTCCGCCGAAGGCTGTCTCCACGTGGAGCTCGCGGCGCTCGCAGGCCCCGTCCGGATCGAGCAGCGGCAGGGCGCGCTCCAGAACCTTGAACGCATGGGCCACCCCGCCCGGCGAGCCCGGACCGTGAAACTTCATGATGTCCTCGAACGAGAACGAGATCAGCCGGCCTTGATCGAGAACGCCGATCGTGCTCCTCACACCGCACCCCCTCTGCCCAGGCGCCGCACGGTCCGCGGGAGCCTAGCTGCCCCCAGCGCTCAAGCCCCGCCGAGATACGAGTCGTCGAGAAGCGAGCGCAGGCAGTCAAGCGGCGCGCTCGCGTAGTCCTCGTCGAGCTCGTCCGCAGGCGAGGCCTCCAGGGCTCGATCCCAGGTCAGGGCGCGCGCGACCTTGCCCACCCGGCAGGCGAGCTCGAGAGCTTCGACGAGCCCGGCGTGAGGCGCCATGTCACCGAACACCTCGAGGTAGGCGTCCCGGATACGGAGTATCTGGGGGTCATAGGCGCCCACCGAAAGGCGCCGTTGCACCCAGCCGAGCGGCACCAGCATGCAGGCGAACGGGTGCGCCACCACCGCATCGCCCCAGTCATAGAAGGTCACCTCCTCGACTGGGTCCAACCGGGTGACGAACATGTTCCACGGGTGCAGGTCGTTGTGGTCCAGGCTCGCCGGGCCCGGCATGGTGGCAAGTTGGTCGCACCACGAGCGAAAGTCCTCAGCGCAGGCGACCACCTGGGCGCGCGTGGCCTTCCCGTCGATCCCGTCGATGTACCGGCCTGCGGCGTCGAGCGCTTGGTCGAAGCGCATCGGCATCGCCGCGGCGCGCATGTCGCTCACCCCGAGCGCCACGAGGCTGTCGGCTTCGGGGGCGAGATCTCTCTGGAGCTGCCCGTATCGAGGCAGGATCGCCACGAGCGCGTCGACGAGGCCGTCTCCATCCACCCGGTCGGCGAGGAGAGGGCCGCCGTCCGGAAGTAGGAGCCAACCTCGGGCGACGTCGGTGGCGATCGGCGTCAGCACATGCTCGGGGACCACCCGGTTGAGAAGCTCGTAGAGTCCGACCTCGAAGGCCGTGCCGGATCCGGTCGCCTTGAGCCACACCGGACCGTGGGTGGTCGGCGCTGTGAGCAAGGTCGCCCAAGGTCTCAGGTGCGGTTGCTCGACCTCGCCGGTGCGCGTGATCCCGGCGCCCGCGAGCTGTTCGTCGATCCAAGACAGGGCGCCCGCACGCCACTCCACGGATGCCCAGGTTTCGGTGCCGGGTGTCATCGGGCCCCGCGCGCACCTTATCCCGCGCCGCCCGTTTGTTCCGCGCGTGGAGAATGGTTAAGGTCCCAGTACGTCACAAGGCATCCCACTCCAAAGGAGCACATATGAACGAGTCTTCCGACGACGCCGGCCGGGACTCCAAGCCGCAATCTCAGGAAGTGGTCGAGCAGCTCCGGACCGAAAAGCCCCAAGGCCCCGTAGGGGCTGACGAGCCAAACCCCAACGTAGTGTCCGACCGCACCAGCGAGGAAATGGGTGAGGACGAGGAGATACTGCCGGGTATCGGCGGCTACGACGACCGAGACGCCAAGACGGACATGCCTAGGGTCCCGACCGTGGCCGCGACCCAGGATGACCCGGAGAGCGATGACGCCGCGCCCTCTGGCGGCAAGGAGCGCGACGCCGGCGAGTAGGGACCGAGGGCATTTTCGAGCGGGTCGTGGTCTTGGTGAGGGCGTACCTCCTCTCGAGGCGGCAGGCGTTGGCTGTCTCCTGGTAGTCGCCTTCACCGGGACGGCGATCCTGCCGGATTCGAGTTCAGCGGCGCGCTGGTAGCGCATGAGGTCCTCCCACGGTGAAGGCGAGCAGCCGGCCGTGATCGGCGACCTCGAGCCGATCCATCGACCGAGACCCTAGTTCGCCCCGCCCCGGCGACAGCCGCCGCTCTTGCCCTAGAACTCACGCAATGGCCGCCTCCGAGGCAACGACCGTGGAAGCGGGTGGGCGCGATCTGCGCGTGTCCAGCCCCGATCGCGTGATCTTCCCGAAGACCGAGCGCTCGGGCGCGCTCACGAAGCTCGACATCGTGAAGTACTACCTCGCGGTCGAGGACGGCATCATGCGCGCCCTCGAAAGGCGGCCGACCACGCTCGAGCGCTGGCCGAAGGGCGTGCATCCGGGCATCGTCCTCTCGACGCGCGAGAAGGGTGGCGGCGACGCCTTCTTCCAGAAGCGCGTCCCACGTGGGGCTCCGGACTATCTGGAGACGGCGCGGATCGAGTTCCCCTCCGGTCGACATGCGGACGAGATCTGCCCCACCGAGATCGCCGTGGTCGGCTGGGCGGCCCAGATGGGCACGATCACGTTCCATCCCTGGCCGGTGCGTCGCGAGGACGTCGACCACCCGGACGAGCTGCGCCTCGACCTCGACCCCCAGCCCGGCACCGACTTCGCCGACGCCGTGCGCGTCGCCGCCGAGGCGCGCGTGCTCCTCGACGACCTCGGCTACACCGGCTTCCCCAAGACCTCGGGAGGGCGAGGCGTACACATCTACGTGCGAATCGAGCCGCGCTGGACGTTCACGGACGTCCGTCACGCCGCGATCGCCTTCGGGCGTGAGCTCGAGCGGCGACTGCCGGGGCAGGTGACGACCAACTGGTGGAAGGAGGAGCGCGGCGAGCGCATCTTCGTCGACTACAACCAGAACGCGCGCGATCGCACGATCGCCTCGGCCTACAGCATCCGGCCCAAGCCCGGGGCGCCCGTCTCGGCGCCGGTCACCTGGGACGAGCTGGCCGAGGTCGCGCCCGAGGACTTCACCGTCGCGACGATGCCCGCCCGCTTCGCGGAGGTCGGCGACCGCCACGCGGCGATCGACGACGCCGCCCATTCACTGCAGCCGCTGCTGGACATGTACGAGCGCGACGAAGCCCAGGGAGCCGGCGACATGCCCTACCCGCCCGACTACCCGAAGATGCCGGGAGAGCCGAAGCGGGTGCAGCCCTCGCGCGACCGCGACCGCCCGCAGCCGTAGGGCGCTACGGCGACTGCGGCAGCTTCTTCGCGCCGCGCCTGACCACCGGGCGCGATGGCGGCGGCACGACCGGGCCGATGTCGCCGTCGGGAGCCTCGTCGAGGTCGGCGATCACCGGGGCATGGTCGCTCGGCCCCTTGCCCTTGCGGGCATGGCGGTCGACCCACGACGCCTGAACACGCGCGGCGACCGGGGCGCTGGCCAGGATGAGGTCGATCCGCATCCCGAGGTCCTGGTGGAACATGCCCGCCCGGTAGTCCCAGTAGCTGAACACTCGCTCGTCGGGCCAGCGATCACGCATGACGTCGCGCAGGCCCAGCGACTGCAGCTCCGCCAACGCCGCCCGCTCGGGGGCGGTCACGTGGGTCTGCCCGACGTACGCGTCAGGGTCGAACACATCCTCGTCGGCAGGCGCGATGTTCACATCGCCACACACGACAACCGCCTCCGGGCCGGCGGCGACCATGTCCCGCAGCGAAGCCAGCCATGCGAGCTTGTACTCGTAGTGCTCCGAGCCCGGCTCGCGCCCGTTCGGCACGTACACGGAAACCACCCGGATTCCGCCACACGTCGCCGAGACCGCGCGCGCCTCTGGATGGGGAAAGCCCGGCCCACCGGGCAATCCCGCCACCACGTCCTCCAACCCAACGCGCGAGAGGATGGCAACGCCATTCCACGCCGCCTCACCGTGAGCGGCCACTTCATAGCCGCGCTCGGCGAGCTCGTCGGCGAGCAGCTCAGCGAACGCATCGTCGTTGAGCTTGGTCTCCTGAAGGCAGACCGCATCCGGCCGCCGCTCGTCCAACCAAGGCAGCAGCCGCGGCAGGCGCTGCTTGACGGAGTTGACGTTCCAGGTGGCGATCCGCACCGGTCTTCACGGTACCGGCGTTGCGGAATGGCGTGGTCAGCGCTTCTCGCGCAAGCCGAAGCGCCGACCGAGGGCTGCGCGCCGAGATTCGTCGCTCCGGAGTTACCTGACGGTGGGTTGCCGTCGCTGCCCGCGCGACTCGTACTGGACCACTGCGCGCCAGGAGGCACCGTTCGCACAGGTTCAGATTGCGCGGCCTGGGCGCTCTCCCCGGCGTCGTACCGACGCCGGCCGTCACGGCATCGGCCGAGGTGGGCGTCACGACCTCGTCCCCGTTGCCCGCCGCGCCGGCGGCGTCCTCACCCACCATCTCACGTCGGGACCGGGCTGGACCAGTCGCTCGCGTACAGGGCCCTTGGACCCCTTTATCCACCAGACGCTCCGGATGTCCCCTACCCAGGGCTTAAGGCATTCCTGACCGCCCGCGAGAATCGCGATTACAACGCCGGCACGGGAGCGTCGCCCAGGTGCGCAGGCCCGCCGGGCATCAGGTGTTCCCGCCGGTCATCAGGTGTTGCGAACCCTACGAACACGCGGAGACAGCCGCCGCCGCACTGGGACAGGTGAATTACTCAACGCTCCTCTCGTATGTCCGCCGGCGCTTGTAGCCTCATCGCCAAGATGGGAGAGAACCCGCTCAAGCGCGACGCCGTGGGCGAACCCACGGCGGGCCAGATCATGGCTGGCGTGCTCGCCCTGCTCGCCGCGGACCGGGATGAACGCGCCGAAGACCTCCCCGTGAGGAAGTCGGAGCTGGTGCTGGCCGAAGCCGGCTTCAACGCGCAGGAGATCGCGGCGCTCACCGGCAAAAACAAGGAGGCGGTTCGCAGCGCGCTGCGTCGATCGCAGCCGAAGAAGGCGAGTCCGAGGTGAGCGAGCGCACCGACGAGCTGCTCGACGAGATCGTGCGGCTGATGGCGCTGGCGGCGAGGAGGGGCATGGAGAACCAGAACCAGGCGATCCTGGCCTTCTTGGACGTCGGCCTTGAGCCACCGCGCATCGCGGAGCTGCTCGGGACAACCCCCGCGACGGTGCGAGCAGCTCGGCAGAGGGCGGTAAAGAAGCCGGCGAAGAAGGCAGCCACCTGATGGCCGACGACGAGCTCCTCCGCCGGCTCGATCTGATCCAGGCGACACTGCAGCTCGCATTCGCCCCGCAGCTCGCTCAATCGCGCGAGGCCATCCGGGGCGACAAGGTGCAGGCTGCCATCCTGGATGCGACGGAAGACTGGGTCGCGTCAACCGAGCTTCAGGAGCAGGTCGCCAAGAAGGTGGGCGTGAATGAGCGAGCGGTCCGCGATCGCTTCCCTGTCCTCGTGGTGTCCTCGAGGCGACAGGCACCGAGCGGAAGATGAAGTTCCGCCGGACAGGGATCGTCTGATGGCTGGGACGCCCAGCGCGGAGGAGTCGCTCGCGCGGTTGGTCGACATCGCCGAGGAGCAGCACCGGTGGCAGCGGGCCTCGGTGCTTCCTGGCGTCCGCAAGACGGTCGAGCAGACGCTGACGTCAACTCAGCTGCGCCGGGCCTACGAACTGTGCGATGGCAAGACGACGAGCAGGAACATCGCGACGGCGGTTGGAGCCTCAAACGCGAGCGTGTCCGGGTGGACGCGCCGCTGGCGGGACCTCGGCATCGCCTACGACACCGAGGATGGCATCAAGCACCTGGCCAGCCTGAAGTCGCTCGGGTTGCCGGTCGAGATCGACGACGCCTAGCGCCCGTGACAACTGACGAGGACATCCACGACTCGTTGGTAGCGATCCACTCGCGCCTAGGTCTGATCGATGGCAAAGCCACGCTCACCGTGCGGGCCAACCGAGGGCCCATCATCGCGGCGCTCAAGGACCTCGTCGCCGAGAAGCCGCTGGTCGGCCAGATCTACCTCCTTTTGGACGGCAAGCGGAGCCAGAGGGAGATCCGGGCCAAGCTCGCCGAGCATGGGATCAACGTCCACGAGGCGACTGTCTCCCGCCACGTCGAAAAGGCGGTGGAGCACGGCATCGCGGAGTTGCTGGAGGACAGCCGGGGACGGGGGAAGCTCTACCGCCAGGACCGCAACATGGAGAAGATCCTGGGGCTTTCGAGAAACGTGCGGAAGTGGCTCGCGGAACAGGGCGAGGCCGTACCGGAGGAGGCCAAAACCAGCAGGAGGAGGGCAGAGAAGAAGTGAGCGCCGCCTCGCCGGGTGACATACGCACGATGCTGGCCGCGGAGTTCGAGGCTCGGGGCTGGGAGTACGACCTTGTCACGGGCAAGGCGATCGTCGAGCGGGCCGAGGAGGACGGCCGGATCGACCCCCTGGTGCTGGCGCGGGTGGTTCCCAACGGCTTCCTTCAGCGCAACGGTGTGACGCGCGACGAAGTCGCTGCCGCCATCGAGCGAGCAGTCGGCAATCGCACCCCGGAGCCCAGCGAGGCCTCTCCGACGACCGTGCTGAACGTCGACGGGCGCCACTACTCGCTCCACGTGGAGTCTGGGGGGCAGATCACCGGCAGCCAGGTGAATGTCGGCGGCGCTCAGATCAACATCCAGTCCGGCGTCGGCAAGGAAGAGATCCTCGCGGGGGTGGACGCGTTGCTCCGTGCCGGCTTAGGCGGCGACTGGAATCCAGAGGCGGCCCGTGAATTGGGCGCTGCCATCGACGCCCGCGACGACATCCGGTTCGAGGACGTCGAGGCGGTCGCGGTCGAGATCGCGGAGACCGCTTCCGAACCGCCCGACGAGGGCCGCGTCCGCGGCATGCTCCGCTCGATAACCGAGCAGGGTCTCGGTGGCGCCCTCGGGACGGGGATCAGCGCCGGCCTCGGTTGGCTGCTCCGCAACCCACCGGTGTGATCCCCGTTTCGCCGGTCGCCGGCGGCCGCCCGCGGGCGGACATCCCATACGGGTCCCGCGGGGGCCGGGTGAGACCCAGGCTGCCCCCTGTTCGCCGTCGGCAACGCGCCGCGTGGGTACGCTCGTCGAGTGCCAGCCCCGACACCGGCCCGTGAGCGGGAGATCTACTTCGTAGGGGCCGGGCTCTCATGCGCCCTCGGCCTGCCAAACACCGCCATGCTCCTCGACGAGGTGCTCGAACTGGCCGCCGAGTCGCCGCGATGGCAGCGCGAGGACTTAAGGCGGGCGCATCCTCCAAGCCTTCGAGTACTTCTACCCGGAGGCGGTCCACGAGGGCTACATGCCCGACGTCGTCGACTTCTTCTCCGCCCTCCGGACCTACCTCGACGTCGGAGCCGGGCTGCCGGGCGGCTTCGCAGATGCTCCCCATCTGTACCGCGCGCTCAAGACCGCCCTCGCGCAGCTTCTCATCAGCAAGATCAGGAGCTGCGGCCCTACGCTCAGGTCAGGTCACGCCTACCTCGACGAGGTAGTCCAGAGGGGCAACGTTGTCGTGACGTCCAATTGGGATGTGCTGATCGAAAGGTACGCCGGCCTGCGCGGGATCCCGATCCGGCTATCCGGCACGGGCGACAACGACGAGCTGGTAGTCCTGAAGCTGCACGGTTCCCTCGACTGGTGCCTGGGACGGCATATGACGCGAGCCGGCAACACGAACAACTACGCGCGGCTGACCGAGCTCCTCTTCCCTGCGCGCCCATACACGCAGACCATCCCACCCAATGGGAGCCGGCAGGCCACTGTCTTCCGCACGAGGGCGCTGGAGAGGTGGGGTAGCGCGTGGCGGATGGTTAGTAGCCGCGCCTCGGAGCCGCACATGGTCACGATGGCTCGTGGGAAGGCCGGAGACCTCGGTCCCCTCCGCGACACTTGGCGCGACGCCTACGGCGCGATCAGCCGGGCGCGCCGCCTCGAGATTATCGGCTACTCGATGCCGCCGGACGACACCGAGATCCGGACCCTGCTGCGCGCAGGGGTGCAGCGCGGCGACGCCTTGGACGAAGTAATGGTGCGGAACCCGAGCCCCGACGTTCACGCCCGCGTCCGGAAGTTCCTCGATCGTCACGTGGTCTCCGATTACCGGGGTATCAGCACCGTCTAGGCGGGGCGCGCCAGGCGGACCCGCGGTCCAGGATCCGCCACGTAGGGCGACTGCAGGGCGGTGTCGAGGCACTCTGACGGGAGTCACACACTCACGCCACGGCATCCACCCAGCGGCTGACGCGACGCGCTCACCGACGCGGATCGACAGGACTCCTATCCTCGAAACGGTGTCGCCTAGTCCGTCCACATCGCTGTTCAGCTCCGGGGTCCGAGCCAGCGACACCCATCTGCCGGCCAAGATGCCCGACTTCGACCGCCTCGACCAACGGCCCGAGGGCTGGGCGGAGTCCATCCGCACGCTCATGGACGAGTGGTTCTCCCACCTGCCGTCGGCGGCCCAGACGTCGATCCAGCCGCGGTTTACCAGCTCCCGGCGCGACGCGCACCTCGGGGCGTTCCACGAGCTCTATCAGCACGAGCTCGCGGTTCGCGGCGAGTACGACGATGTCGACTGCGACATCGGATGCGAGGACCCGGACCACATCCGTCCCGACCTGCTGCTCACGCGCGCGGACGACAGCTGCTTCGTCGAGGTGACCGTGGCGCTCGGCGACGACGTTGTCCATCCGGCCGTGCGGCCCCGCTTGGAGCAGCTGTACGACGCGATCGACCGCATCCCAAACCGGGACTTCCTTCTCTCTACCGACCCGCGCGGCTTTGGCGGCGCAACTCCGGGACGGAGGTTCACTGCGCCTATCACCAGATGGTTGGACAGCTTGGACGCCGACCAGGAGATCGCGCGCGTCGCGGGAGGCGGCTCGCCGGCGTCACGGGTCTTCTCCGCGGATGGGTGGGGGGTCATCATCACCGCCACCGGCAAGAAGCCGGACGTCCGCGCACGGCCCGACGTCGGGATTCGCGGGGGGAAGGTCGAAGGCATGGGCGGGTACAAGCATGTAATCGAGGGCGAACGGCGCATCGAATTCGACGGCCCTAGGCCGCTACACGATGACCGCCTGCTCGCCGCCGTCCTGCGCAGAAAGCTGAAGCACGGCTACGAGCTCGGCGGCACGCCGTTTGTCATCGCGGTCCTGTGCGCGGCGGACTTCATCATGGACCGCGATATCGCCGAGGCGCTGATCGGGCCGGACGGCTTGTGGCCGAGCGGCGCCGGGGAGCGCTACGAGCGGTTGTCCGGGGTTATCACGGTCGCGAACCTCTCGCCAAGCGGGGTCGCCGTGGTGGAACCGGCTCTGTGGACCAACCCCGCCGCCGCCCGCCCGGTCGCGGCTGCCTTCTTCCCGTGGCGGCGTATGGAAGGCCGGGCGGACGGCTCTGTCGTGGAGCACGCTGCCGCCCGTCGTGTCGCGGACGTCCTCGGGATAAGCCCGCGCTTCCCGGCCGTGTAGGACCGCGTCGCTGACGGCGGGTCACGGTCGCCGACGCTCAGCATCCGGGCTACGGGCTGACGACGACTCGGCGGCTGGTGTAGGGGCGCCGGACATGTAGCACACGGGCTATATCGCTCGCGTGAAGCGATCCTGACGCGCACCGAGCGGCAACCGCCCCCGCCCCTCCGCGGGTGGCTGCGGTGAGGCTGTTCCGATCGGGTGCGGAGCGAGCGAGGCCTACCCGAAGGCGGTAGCCGGAGGGTCGGCCGTGTCGAGCGGAGCGCCCGGTCGGAACAGCCAAACCGCAGACAGGACCCGCGGCGACAAGCGCCACGGGCCCTCCCTACGAAAACCAGCTACTTGTCGTCGCCGTCAGACGGAGCAGGCGTCGGAGCCGGCAGGTCGGCCAGCTCGTCGCCGAAGGCCGCCGCGGCGTCACCGCCGTTGCCCCCGACGTCGCCGCCGAAGCCAAAGCCCTCCAGCTCGCCGTCCTCGGTCAACCCGAGCTCCGCCGCGAGGTCGCCCTCGTCGAGCAGCCCGATCTCGTCCGGCGTGTGCCGGCGGATCGGCTCGGTCGGCTCGATCTCCAGGCGCCGGTAGCGCTTGAGACCGGTGGCCGCCGGGATCAGCTTGCCGATGATCACGTTCTCCTTGAGCCCTAGCAGGCGGT